>WNFI01415097.1_pt1 | contig 11873 bp, 8 predicted proteins | sample 5400471 | NCBI WGS metagenome assembly WNFI01 (sample SAMN13153348, study PRJNA577476) | soil metagenome | isolation source: 100 cm saprolite on Douglas fir-dominated hillslope | place: USA:California | collected 2013-09-17
ATGGAGAAAGGAGTTAAACAAGGAAAGGGTAGTTACCTGCTATTGTCAATGAAAAAGGATCAGGCAAATAAAACAAATGTGGAAAGGGTATATAGATGGTGGCCCTTGGCATGGGAACCAGGTCCAAATGGGCCCAGCATTGATCCACAGTTAGTCTGAGAGTGGGCACGACATAGTCATACAAGTTGCACAAGTGCGCATTGGAGTCAGAGTGGAGCAGAGGTGGATGAGGTGGAGTGGAGGCAGATGAGGTCAGAGGCAGCTAGAGGCAGGTGGAGAAGGGGAAGGGAGGTCATACCATGACACATCTGAAAAAGGTTCCTCACACTCATTCAATTTGACATCCAGTTACCCTGGATAGGGCCTCTCTCACTTCCTATTTCACCACTTGCTTCATTGTTGACTGGACCTGTCAGAGTATGCCTGTGCTCAGGCTGAAAAGGTGTCCCAAACTCAAGTTGATTCAAAGCTGGGGATACATCAACCCAGCATACACACAATATATACAGGGATAGGGTACTAAGGCAACTCTACAAGAAGCTGAAGCACAGGAAATCACAGAGATAGGGTAAAGGTTTCTCTGCTCAGGAGATGAACCAGATCAGAATGGAAGAGGGGTGGGATCAGCAGGCACTAACAATCATTGCTACATACCAGGTCTACCCATAGAGCATCCCATGACAGGACCCTCCCCACAGAAGGTCATCCCTTATGTCAAGCCAATGGATCTTCAACCAGATGGGTACTTGTGGTTTATGAGACCTGAAGCTGAGTGACTTCACTCACCCTCATTTCACCAAAACATACCCATCCCAGGGCAGTACTACTCAGATGACTTCAACCAAGGAGTCTCCTTATGTGGGCATACCTGGAATGTAGGAATGGATCTGTTATGCCAATGGCATTATGACTACTTCATTAAACCATTCATGAATTCTCCAGACAGTTTCAAGTTTCTTGTCAACATTAAGTATGTTGAGAAAGAATACATGAAAGGGGCACATTGTGTACACCCTGACACCGTAGTGCTGTGCCAAGAATGGTTGTCACAACTTGCGACAGGTTGTGTCACATGTCACACCTGTCACAGTTGCGTGACACATTTTAGACCCATATTGGGTAACATTGTGGAAGTCACTCTCGTGACCTTCCCAATCCTGTATATAGTTTCCCACACTAAGGGGACTTCCTTCCCTTAGCTAGAATCTCAAATATGATACCCCCATGAACATCCTCTAGTTCGAGTCTGACACCTGGTGGCTGAGGGCCCAGCCTGGCAGCTGGGCCAAGTCTGGCTCTCCTTGGTCCACTTTCCATATCCAGGGGATCTGGTCATGACAATGGTATGGCATCAAACATGTCTCTGCTGGGCAGACTAGATCCCTCATTGATGTTGATACACTGGTATTGAACTCTGAACTCACCAACCATATCTACATTGGGGGTTTACATTATCTCATCATAAGCCTATGGCAGGCACCTCTCTTCCCCAAGACTTGTCTTTGAAAAGAGGCTGAGCTTACCTCAAAGAAACTCAGGAAGATGAAGTTGGCACCTAAAGCACCTCTGCCATGGATGTCTTCATCTGCCTCTTCCTCTTTGTACTCTGCACCTCCAGGAGCTCACTCATTGCTCTTGTCCCCTCTGCCTCCTCCCTTGATGGGGCAAATACTGTATTCTGATGCTGATGAAGAAATGACCGATGTGTCAAACCTGTCATATTTGTCTGTATCATCATCTCCATTGGTGCCTAGTGCCAGAGCTCCTTCATGCCTTATTCTGCCACTGCCTCCACATATATGGCTCCTCCTATGATGCCACTGCTGCCACCATATTAGATCAACACATTTGTCAATCACTCACTAGTCTGATTGTCAATCCATGATGATCTTTCTAGTAATCATTCTTCCTTCTTTCTGGGTTCATTGATATTATTGTTGACAAACTTACCTCACTTTATAGATGATGACACCCATGTCATGTCTGTCTTGTAACATACTGTTACAATTTTTTGTTATCTTGTATTAGATGTCGACACTTAAATTGCATCTTAATTGTCTCATAATATCACAACTCCCCAGTCATGTCTTGATAAAATTACTCTTGTAATTTCTTGTCATCCTATGAGATGTACCATACCCTTGCGACTTCTAAGTTGTACATACACCAAATTTGTAGAATTACTCTTGTATATTCATAACATCTTTAATGATGTATCATTTCTTGGCCTTTCACTTGTTTGTGTTAACATGATGAATGCTGATGTGGTTCACTCCCGCTCCCTCCCTCCTTTTTTGTTTTCCATTTCCTACTGAGGGAAATCTCAAGCATGGACTAATCAGTCCTAACTATTTCAGGCTACTTTACAAAATAAAGTAGCCCGACCCTCAATTGTTCTGTTCATACAGAGATAATTTTCCGATCAAGGAGAATGTTCAGGTTCTAACTTTCCCTTACAGGATCTCTGTCTTACATTTTCTTTTATTTAATATTCGCGATCTTTTCATATCACGAGGGAGGAGGGTGTAAGGAGCGCATCCATGTGACGCGCTATCGTCCAATGTTTTCACTTACTTAAGTGATTTCCCTTGAATACTTGGCCTCATCATCTTGGCCATTTTACTTTACTTCACTTCACCACTTGTGCGCGCTTGAGCACTCTTGTTATATCACACAGTACTTTAATAAACAACATGTAAATAGTATATGAACTCGAAGGATTGAGGTTGAAAGGTCTACACCTTTTTTACCCTCATCCTTCGTAGCGTATATAGCTCGGTACAGCTTAGCGTCGCGATATTGAGGAATTAAAAGGGCGTCTTTGTTACACAACGACTTACACTACGCGAGCGAAGACCACGATCGGAACGTGGAGCTATCTCAGGTTTTGACCTAGCAGTGCGAGTCCTTTGGCGATTGGAAGTATCGCCGACATAGTCAGCTCCATCTTCTACTGATGTAACCTTGTAGTTCACACGCTGGCGCTGACGGGTCGAGCGACGTGGGGACACATGCGGGGCCTCTTCTCTTAAGCTCTCCAAATCCACCCCAGGAGATGGTGCAGCAGTCTCCGCTTGCTTCGCAGATCCTTGTTCATCCGTCATTTCTCTTACTGAGCATTCTCGCTGTTCCACAAGTTCGGCCGCCGCGGCGAAGGCACTCATACTTTGAGGGACACTCAAAGATATAGATTCTTCGTCTGGAGCTGTGGGAGCCTCACTAATGACCTGGACCATGGAGACATCGGATTCATCCTCAACGACAAATCGATGATGGGAAATGTCAGTCATCATAGTCGCTTCCGGCTCCGTTTCAATATTGGGACCGGCGGGAACCAGATCTTGGGCTGCAGGTAAACGCTGACTCCCCTCTTGGGCAAAATCCATTGTGATGTGAAACTTCTTCGGCAAAGTGTACGGGGTGACGTTTTCATCGAGTTCACGTACGAGGCTTTCTTCATGATAATGGGTCGCATGGGATGTTGCGTGCTAAGGCAAAAAACTTGTCAACAGAGATGGGAACTGAATTGACCATGCGTACCCCGGCTGACGTTGATTCCACAGCTTCGTCGTTGCCAGTATGGGAATACCTATCCTGTAGTTTTTGTCGAATTCGAAGACCCTGCACGAGACGCGTCCAGTGCTTTAAAACTCTATCGAGTCTCTTCTGCTTTTCTTTCTCCTCGGCAGCTTGCGCCGATTCCCAATAAACCTACAACATTTTTTCAGACAATGAGATCGGCTGAGATATGCAGATGGCCATACCTCGAGGAGCTCGCCTTCGCGTTTCTCAGGAATCACGACACCGCTGAGGACAGGAAAGGCACGGCGGTTTTTAAATTCGAAACCCGTCTTGAGAAAGGGCTGAACAATCAATCATCCTAGTGGAGTACACCAACCACCTACCACGGCTTCTGCATAGTCTATTCCCAGTTGCTTCGCGATTTTGGCTGTCCCTTTGTCTACGACAGGCGCTCAAGATGTGTTAACAGGCTGAAAAGATACCTGTCTTACAGGGAATATGTACTCCACCCGCTGGCAACATTGAAGGAACATAGAGATCAATATTACCAAAGTCGTTCTTTGGAACTTTCCCCTGAATAAATCAATCAGAAATGTTCACTACGGTGCTTGACACACTCACCTCGACTATAGGCGGAGGGACAAAAATTTTAGTCTGCCACTGGGCGTACATGCCCTGCTGCAAGGACTCCCCATTCATCCCCTGAGCTTCAGCAGCCAACTCCACAACTCTCTGTTTCTGAAGCGTTACCGGCCTGATCTTTGACATCTTAAGTGACTGCTCCCCATCCTTCACCACCCTACCAATACGCATCCAGGTCTCTGCCGTCTTCACCTGGATGACGTTTGAACGAGGGTACACCGGCTCACCCCGAAACATCCCAATTTGTGTGAACGGATGAATGACTTCGTCTTGACGTAAGTGCCGTTCTAGAGCATACCTGATTGCAGACGTCAGCAAACGCACTTTGGTGCAGAAAATGCCCTCATTTACAAAGGATGATCCTTAAAGCCGCCTATTGAACCAGGCATTCCTTCCAGCTCCTGCATATGTTCGAATTCCTCGTCTTCGATATCATCGCGTTGCTAATGTGCCCATATTAAAAACGAATTGCCTGCATGCTCACGACGCTTACCAGCCTATAAGGTCGAGTCAGAAATGGAAGCACGCTATCCCACCAATCCTTCTTCCCCACTCCAGTCCGTCTTTCCTTAAGAATTTTGGTGCCAAAATTCTTAGCATAACGCTGAGTAACATCACGGATGTAACCATCTGGAAGTGACTTAGTACATCGTACGAACGGATCACAAGTTTCAGATAATGACCTTCTTCCATTGCAACGACGTACAACATATGGTTGAACTTGTCGGTAGCCTGAGGCTCAAAGCGTTTCCGCTTATCAACATGGTTATGTATCGGATCGACGGGCAACCATCTACAGTCAGGCTTCGAATATACTTCCGCCCAGAAAACTGGAGGGGAAGCTTCCTGCGTTATGATATCTGAATGTAGAGAAAATATGTGAGACACAAATGATGAGCAGGATGACAAGCAACGTCTCTTACGCTGCCTCATTAAAGCACCCAGTCTCTGCCCCTTTGGCCTGCTCTTTCGAAGTCGAATCAGGGGTTTTTTCGAGGGTATTGCCGACGCTCCACCATTTGGAGATGAAGACTCCTCAAAAGAATCGCCTTCACCCAAGAACAATTCTGCTCTACCCTTGCCTTTGTCCCTTAAATTGACGCTTGGAGATGGCAGAACCTCTTCCATATCGGCCTCACTCATGCCTCTGTGTTCAATAGTCGGAGACAATGATGCGCCTTGTTGTGAGAAACCTCCAATGTTTCGTGCCGCAGAGGCAATTGTAGCGGCCTGCGCCGCTTCAATCTGGGCGTCCCTTTCTTTCTTACGAGCTTGTTGGAGCGATTTGCTCCCCGGATTTGAAGGACCACGTTTGTCCCGCCGCCATAATACTGATTGTATGCTGATCACGAGGCGCACTGGCAGCCCAAGGGCACGACATAAGGCGACAAAGAGCTGCGCACTGGTATCACGAGAGCCTTCCATCATTAATGCATGTTTCATAAGGCTCTTCGCACTTCGAATGCGATCTTCATCGTACAAATCGTCTTCTGAGTCTTCTGGTGCTTTTGCCTTCGCCTTGCCTTTTCTATCTCGTGAAGCTTTCACCGCAGCTTCATCGAATGATTGGTGCTTGATGCCAGCCTGATGGTCAATAAGGAAGCGGGAGGTCCACCAAGCGACGAGACGGGTTAATGCAGCCTCAAACTGGCGCCCACGAAGCTGGCGGTCAGGCTGATGTCGCGGGGTAATCATTGAGAAGGAGGTTTGTAGAGACAAAGGAGTCATGGACATTAGTCGCGCCTGACAATTTCATGAGTAGCTTCACCATGTTTTCGGTATGAAGTCCTACATGGAGCAGTTCATCGTTTGCCCACTGATTTCGAATGCATGCATTAGCAAGAAGAGCGATCGTATGAAAGCGATGTGCCTGCAACCGAATAAGGCGTTGAAGTGATTTAGCTTGGGCCTCCTCTCGTCTTGCTTGGGCCTCGGCTTGTTTGTCACTAGATGGAGGTGCACGGATAGTAATCTGAAGAGGAGCGCTTTCTGCTGGTGGTTGAACCACGATACTGTGAGTGGCAAGTTGAAAAGGGACAACTTCCTCCCAGTTCATGTCATCATCGCTGCTGGTGTCACTCATGTGTCTGTTTAGCACACTGTTGCACTCGGCACACAAGAAGTTACGGTACCGAGCAAGTACCGAGGTGGAGTCACAAGAGCGGGTGTTTGCTGAACCAATAGAACGGGTGTGAACGGCGCTATGCATACATAGACGAATGGATAACCTATCGCCAAGAACCTCTTAAGCTTTTCCCCAGATTGGGTTGGGACCCAATCTGACCGTGATTTGTTTCCGAAACGCGTTTAACGCCGTGTGACACCTCGAGCAGCTCCCACGCTAAGGCCAACAAAGATTTGGATCGCAGAACCTTCAGTCCTCTAATCCAATTTCTCGCAGGCCACGCGCATATAGGCTCAAATCCTCGGGGCTAGTTACGGCGGGGATCGAAGTTAGAAGGAAAAAACGAAGAGAGGCTGGAATCCTGACTACAGGGAAGCAGCGTCTCGTATCCATGCAGTGGCGAGGCCCTCTAGAATATAAATCGGTAGTCTGATAGCAGATCATTCGTGGATTCGTGCAAGCACAGCTTAGGTCATGTAATCGATGGAAGACAAACTAAGAATATGACTTGTATCACCGTAAACTTGTTCCAAGTTGTTTCTTGGCTCCTCACATAGCACTGATATTGAAAGATATCACGGTGACATTGTTACTTTGAACGAAGCCTGTCCCGATATTGCAGCTGTTACTATTCTAACTTTACGGCCATTCAAGCATTGAGGAGTTTATTTACGTACTCCCTCTGGTAGTGTTGGCGCTCCGCCGACAGGGAATCCTCAAATGGTCATGAGAAGCATAACCACCTGATCCGAAAGCCGACAAGGTCAGTACTATTGTCCTCGACGTGCGAACTGGTAATGACGGGGCCACCAGCAATCGGCTCTCCATTCAAGGGTTGCAGATTCAGGGGACAAATGATGTTCTGTCGGACACAGTGTTAACAAGGCTGGAGGAATCGAGGCCTAACAGAGGCGCCGACCAGCGAGACAGAAAAAGACCATCCTGCAAACCTAAGGTGTAAGGTATTTTCTCGACGTTTCCATTAGTTTCGTGACTCATGCTCTGCCCAGTGGACAGAAGATCAACTCTATTGTCTCCTACAAACGTGAAGAAGGCACATCGTCGAAATTGCATGTTCCACTCATAGTGATAGTATCCTGGCCCTTGCCTTCATCGATATAGATATTGGCGTTAACCTTGATCATGACTCAAGCCAACACACCTCATCGAGCCGGAAAGCTGGGATTATCCACTCACATTCTCCGACTCCTTCAGTGTCACCGTCAAAAACTCCTCCCTACTTCTCCAGCTCCCCATGGGAAATCCGAGCAAGATTGGTGCGCAAACTCTTGAGATTTCGTGCTCAGGGTCACAAACCAAAGAAGGCAAGATCCCGAACGATGCATCGATTGGCGCGGAGTGGCGTTCGCAGAGGAGTAATCCAGAAAATAGGAAAGTCCAAGTCCCTGTCGAATATACTTCAAAGACCCATCCCGCTTTGCTGATGAATGTAGTCTCCCCTCACCCGAGCAAACTCAACGATCAAAGACTCGCCTTTCCTCTCGAGTGAGTTTGTTCTTTTTTACTTTACTTGGGGAAATGACTAACCGGACGCTTTAGCCACGAAGGTCAAATACGGAGGAATTGATTGACTGGGAACGGACACCAAATCTCCGCCGATCTGATGAAGGCAAGGTTGGTCAGACATGGTCAACCCGGATAAATCCTTCCAATGGAGCTTTGGTGCATAAGGAACCCCCCATTACCATCCACTGGGATTTTTTGAGTCCGTAGTGGTCGTTACGCGGCAACGTCGGACCCGTCTGTGTCTTGCCCAACTAACTTAGATCTATCGGCAGCCGATTCTCATATAAGTGCTGAGCCCCAACCAGCCAGCCTGGAAACACACCCAGCATAATGGTGGCAAACTGCGGCTTATGATCAAGCGATAGTCCAACCAGTGCCGAGTGCATCTCGGGGCCAGCAAGAACACTCATTCTTGGCCTTAATTCACATGGACATCATCACCCAGAACAAAGTCCACAAGGCGCCTATGCGGACCCAGCGGGGTCCGCGGGCTGTGAGCGACCAGCCGAGATTCAGTCCAAGTTCTCAAGACTCAAATCGGACAACACAGTCCACATCCCCCGATGCCGACTTCCAAAACAATCCGCCAGCAAATGGCGAGGCAGCAGGTTGATCTTCGTCAAGGCTCAACCGACGAATTGGCTAGTTTGCCGACAAATCATCACGCACGTGGCTCTTGCTGGAGCGTACATTAACCCGAGAAGATCTGAAGTGTATACACACCATGCTCTCCTGAAGACAGAACATTTTGGCCATTGGTTTATATCCTCTTCTTCCCCGTCTCGCTTGCACATCTTCCATACATATATGGGAGGTAAGCTTGGCTATCACAAGACAAGCGATGCATGGGGTTGAAGTTGGTAACACTTGAAAGCACTGTTTCTTCAATCACACGTACCCATAGGATCGAGCTCGAGGGCTCTTGCGCCAGGCTCGAGGGGCAGCATCCTTAACTAACACAGACGGGATAATTTCGGGATTCCGAGCAGAAAATTGTCTCAAATCAAAATCGCACATGGCAATTGACGGCGCCACGAATTAAACATGCTGCACCAGGCCAGTACCTGATATTCAATAGGCAGTCATTCAATATCAAATAACGAGGGTCCTACCACAATAACTCGACGCAATCACTCCCGCTAAGCGTTGAAACCGGCAACCGAAATACCACCTCTGTACTACAGAGAAACTCCCGGAATGTACATCTTCTGTCATCTTGAATTTCGCGGCTGCAGGTGTGAACGATCTCACGGCAATACCAGGTTCATCAAATTGGCCTGCTGGTGGTACATCGACGCTTTACTATACAAACTAAAATGCCCACTACCCACACTAACTTTTCGTTGGGCACTCCCCGGATTTGTTTTCCTCCGAATGCCAGAATTCATGCATGAGCTTAGTGTCCACAAAGTCTATCTGCCTCAGGACTTTCCCATTTGCATCAAATTGGAATCTCTGCAGGCACTCGGAAGGATATGGCTTGCCAGCTGGCAAAGTGGTGACAGTGGGCTGGGTTTCGAACCACGATAAACCATATGACCCCGTAAGGACAAGCGGAAAAGAGGGACGCACCGCCATCTTCGTGTGGAGAATCACATTATCTTTGTTCTCTATGACATCCAACACAATATTCTGGGTGAAGGAGCTTTCGGTTGGTGCTCATCACTGGGAACAATGGAGTCGACTACGTACCTGCATGCCGTTGATCTTAGACCAAATCCCGGGAAACATTCCGACTATCCCATCCTTCTTTACCGGATTCCATCCTAGGGCACTCGGGAGGATGCTCGCAACGTAATCCTCGGCGGCACACTCATCCAGCGTCTCCTTTAGTGTCTCGGCAGAGTACGAAGTAAAAGCGTTAGCTATGCGAAGAGCGGTTTTCAGGTTGGGCGATTGGTTCTCAGGCTTGAAGGTTGAGGCGATAGATTCAGCAAGTAGAGTGGGAGGCATGTCTTTGGTGGGCAACCTCGGCGATAAATTGCCAGGTTTTTATAGACATTTGGGAAGTGGTGTGATCTTCACTTCCGTGGTCTGGCATCACTGTTTGCAATAGATCTGCATTGCCGTCAACCCAGACGTTTGCCACATGTTTCTGGTGTGGAGTTACGTCTTTTATAGGGTCGCCTTTGAGAATCGGGTATTGGATCTCAAGTCATGGTGAAAGGGATCATATGTCTATTTGAAATTCAAATCCGTGGGCCCCATGCGTCGATATACCTCTTGGTAACACCCTCATAAACATCCGTGCCCAGGCCATCTTCCAGCATGGACCAAGTTTACCCGTAGTCAGATGCTGTCAAATAATTAGTAACGGTCTTGCCACCATCGCGTCGGACCCAGAGTCAGACTTGAGGGCATTGGTATGGGTTTGTAGTGTATGCAGGGCCACCAAGGCTCACTACCTTGCCTCTTGGGTGTTCGTTACTGAATTCCATATTTGGTACTACAATACATTCGGAGTTGGCCGGATCGCCAAGTTGGGTATGTCACGAACTTCAAAATACATCTGGGTGTAGATCTATTCCATCGATTTTTTACTTATTTGAGAGTAAAAGAAATCGTTCCCAATAGGTAGGTATGTAACTGTGTTGCACACGTTGCTTTTCGAATCATTTGCCTCCGGATGTTGCTAGCCTTGTGCTTATCGCTGGGTGAGGTTATTACGTTAAGTACCAAGACTGGAAGGTTTGCTTCCGGAAAAAGCCTCTTTCTTACTCCGAAAATTATGGGCCGAGCGCACGGAATTTTGCAGGACATGCTCGGTTTCTCTAGCTTCAAACTCTCCCAGGCCCAGGTCAGTTAGTCACAGTCGACGAGTCGCACTGTATCTCTCAGGTTAGGAGGATAATATTTTTTTACATATTCTTACTTTCAGACAGTGGAGACTTCTGTCCTGATTGTCTCAAAATTGCAAGATTTATTGGAGAATTTGGTGTCAAAAGGAAGGAGCTGAGCGATTCGGAAATCATGGTATACTGACTCTCATAATGCAGATGTCTTTGTCTAACGGCGACGGCGACATCTCCTATAGCCCTTGATATCTGCAAGGCATTCAAGGTTGATCCAGAGGAAGGGATATTCCGTATCCCCTATGTTCCGACCCAAGTACGTCTAAGTGTCATGCCTTCACAGAAGCGGACATAGAACGTTCCATATTAGTCTATCCTTCATTGTGAAGGTGGCAACAAGTTTTGACTCAGTCGATTCCGATTCTTAAGGAACCCACTGGTCCTGCCATCGTCTAGCCAATTATGCAGCCGCAGTGGGTCTTCCTACACCAGTATAACAGTGAAATGGGTGTATTGGGGGAGGCCTAATCCTCTGGAGGGTGCATTGTCTGGGGTGTTCGGCCAAGGACTTAGATCAGTGTGAGTGTCTAGCTCAACATCATCTTCGTGGCCTCCGTTCAAAATACTTTGTTTCCCATGCAGACTCAGGTTGAAAGGCCATCAATGAGGACCGTGTCGTAACCTACGTAAGTAGCTGTTAATGTCTTTACCTTGTTCAGAGCAAAGGTTTATATTAATCGAACTATCATGCTAGTAATGTTGAGTTTCTTCATTCCTGCCATCAACCTGAATATCGAGCGCCTGTTTCGGCGAAGCGATGATGAGTTCTCTGTCACATGGGCTGTGATATCTGTTGTGATACTGAGATACGACGTCGCATTTATTTTCGGTCCGGCTTAACGCACCCAATAGGATGAAATGGGGATGAACGGAGGATGGTTGAGTGGGTGATGGGTGTGTTGGTTTATCGGTGTCATGGGCTAGTTGTTAAGCGGGTAGGCTGTCGAGCGACAGCGCACATCTCAGCATTATCAAGGGCCACTCGAATCGTGCTAATTCATCCGTAGTGTCCAGCACTGCTCCTTTTCGTCTGAGAGAACGGGACTAGTGCTGAGACTAATGGCCCATCGGACAGAGTCATCCCTAGAGTATAGAATGTTAATGGGACAAGTCTTCAATTCAATAATAGTCATATTCCCCTTGGCTTAGCTATTGATTTATTGGGTTGGGGATATTCTTGACACTATCTCTATTGAAGCCGCAAC
>WNFI01684563.1_pt1 | contig 11871 bp, 5 predicted proteins | sample 5400471 | NCBI WGS metagenome assembly WNFI01 (sample SAMN13153348, study PRJNA577476) | soil metagenome | isolation source: 100 cm saprolite on Douglas fir-dominated hillslope | place: USA:California | collected 2013-09-17
CAAGCGACGGCCGCACGCAGCATCGGTGAGTTAAAAGCGGAAATTACTACGCTGGGACGACTAGAATCACTCGCTCTCGCCGTCCGTCGTACCGGGGAGGATCGTAAATGGCGCGAACTCGCTAGCCTGCTCGGAGAGATCTTTACCGGCGCTGCGATTCCAAATGGTGGTAGTCCTAAGGTTGCCACCGCTATCCCCCCGCCCAAACCTTCGCCGCGTCAGAAGCTCGTTGTTTTTACCGAGCACCGCGACACGCTCAGCTACCTTGAGGCCCGGGCCTCAACTCTGCTCGGTCGTAAGGAGGCGGTGGTGGTTATCCATGGCAGCATGGGTCGCGAGGAACGCATGAAGGCGCAAGAATCCTTTAAGCATGATCCAGAGGTGCAAGTGCTTATTGCCACGGACGCCGCGGGTGAAGGGATTAACCTGCAACGAGCACACCTGATGGTCAATTACGACCTCCCGTGGAACCCTAACCGGATTGAACAGCGCTTCGGCAGGATCCATCGGATCGGCCAGACAGAGGTATGCCATCTGTGGAATCTGGTAGCCGAGGAAACCCGGGAGGGCGATGTTTACCGCACCTTACTCGAAAAGCTGGAGCAGGCGCGTCAGACCCTGGGCGGCCAGGTCTTCGACGTTCTCGGTAAAATTCAGTTCGAGGGTCGGCCTTTGCGCGACCTGTTAATTCAAGCGATTCGCTACGGGGAACGCCCTGACATACGCGAGAAACTGAACCAAGCTATTGTAGATGCTGTGGACCGGCCGCACCTGCAAGACTTGCTCGAAGAGAGTGCCCTCGCCCATGACGTGATGGACGCTAGCCGTATGGCACGGGTTCGCGAAGATATGGAGCGTGCAGAAGCGCGGCGCCTCCAACCGCACTACACCGAATCATTCTTTCTCGAAGCATTTAATCAACTTGGTGGTACGACTCGCCAGAAAGAGGCTCGCCGTTATGAAGTGACCCATGTTCCCGCACCGGTGCGAAACCGCGACCGGATGATTGGAACGGGTGAATCGGTCCTGGCCCGCTACGAACGCATCGCCTTTGAGAAGTCGTTGATCGCACCGCAAGGCCAACCTCTCGCGGCTTTCATCTGCCCGGGCCACCCGCTGCTGGATGCGACGCTTGATCTGACGCTCGAACGTCACCGGGATCTCTTACGACGTGGGGCGGTACTAGTAGACGATCGTGACCCGGGCACTAAGCCGCGCATCCTTTTTTGTTTGGAGCACGCCGTACAGGACGCCAGTACACTTAAGAGTGGTGACCGCCGGACGATTTCTAAGCAGATGCTTTACGTCGAGTTGGATGCAATGGGCCAGTCCACACACTTACACTATGCTCCTTATCTGGACTATCGCCCTCTTCGGGCCGAAGAACCCACGATAGATGCTTTGTTGAGTTGCCCCGAGAGTGCCTGGATCAGCCGGGATTTGGAACAGAAAGCATTGGCACACGCCATTGCCGAAGTGGTGCCCGAACACCTGAAAGAAGTGCGCGATAGGCGCGGCGCTTGGATCCAAAAGGCTCGCGCGGCTGTCAGGGATAGGCTCACCAAGGAAATTGGTTATTGGGACCATCACGCGCAGGAGCTGAAACTTCAGGAGCAGACCGGCAAACTCAACGCTCGCGTAAACTCGCAAGAAGCCAGCCGTCGGGCAGACGACTTGCAAGTGCGACTCCAGAAAAGAATGGAGCAGCTCGACCTCGAAGCACAGGTCTCGGCGCTGCCGCCTGTAGCTTTAGGTGGCTTCGTTGTAGTGCCACTCGGACTTATCGCCCGGTTGAGCGGTCGGCCATTGCCGAAATCCGCGCAAGCCATAGACACGCAGGCCTCAGCGGCGCGTGCACGGGCGATCGTAATGGAGGTTGAGCGCCAACTTGGCTTCCAGCCAACCGATCGGGAATACGAGAAGCTAGGTTATGACATAGAAAGCCGCGACGTTAGCACCGGTCGCTTACGATTTCTCGAAGTTAAGGGCCGCATTTCAGGCGCCGCGACCGTCGCCGTCACCAAGAACGAAATTCTCTACTCCCTCAACAAGCCCGACGGCTTCATTCTCGCGGTCGTTGAGTTTCTGGCTGGCGATACGCACCGGGTGCACTACCTGCGCCGCCCATTCCAGCGTGAACCGGATTTTGGGGTTACGAGCGTCAATTATGATTTTGGAGAATTAATCGCGAGAGCGCAAAAACCTTCATGATTCTTTCACAATAACACGTCGACACCCAAGCATGATTTATAGAAAGAAGCTGATCGAAGTTGCTCTTCCATTACCAGAAATTAATGATGCCTCAGCGTACGACAAGATGCCAGGCATCGGACCTCATCCGAGGGGAATCCATCATTGGTGGGCGCGCTTACCGCTGCCAACAGCGCGAGCAATTCTCTTTGCGTCGGTAGTCGATGATCCATCAGAACACCCGGAAAAATGGCCAACTGAGGAGGCGCAAAATGTGGAGCGAGAGCGCCTGTTTGCCATTCTGCGTAAGATGATGACTAAAAGACTTCATGAACATCCGGAAGTGTATGCCGAAGCAAAGGCCGAGATGCTCCTCCATTGTGATGATAAGCTGCCCGCAGTCTTCGATCCATTTGCAGGTGGCGGATCGATTCCGCTGGAGGCACATCGCCTTGGTTTCGAAGCTCATGCCGGTGACCTGAATCCGGTGGCCGTGCTACTGAACAAATGCAATCTGGAATTGGTTCCGCACTGGACAGATCATCCTCCTATCAACCATGAAAATCGGCTACGTATTGGCGGCAGTCAGAGTTGGAAAGGGACAGATGGACTAGCGGCAGACGTTCGCTATTACGGAAAGATCATTCGCGAAAGAGCCGTTGAAAAGATCGGACATCTTTACCCGAAGGTTAGCCTACCGCCGGAACAAGGCGGAGGACAGGCGGATGTCATCGCTTGGATTTGGGCACGGACGGTGGCTAGCCCGAACCCCGCCGCACAAGGAAGACACGTGCCATTGATGAGCACATTTTGGCTTTCTTCGAAGAAGGGGAAACAAATTAGGCTTGAGCCGGTTCTGGACAGTCAAGCTAGGAATGGATGGCGATTCGTGATCCGTTCGGAGGTGGCCACAAAAGAAATCGTAGCTCAAGCGAAGCTAGGAACGAGGGCAGGAAAGGCACAAGATTTCTACTGCATGATCACTAGAGCACCGATCTCCAGAGCATACATCCAAAAGGAAGGTAAATCGGGGCGTTTAGGGCAAGTACTCGTTGCTGTCGTAGCTGAAGTGAAGTCTGGCAGAACCTATCTCAATGGGACTCCTGAGCAGGAATCCCGTGCCTTGCAAATTTCCACGAGTTCGCAACTTGAGGAGGCTCGGTCAACATTCTTATCCAGCTCCCTGCCAGATCGTGCGAGTATTACGGGAGGCGTTTGCTCCGCTTATGGATTCAGCACTTGGGGCCATCTTTTCACCTCTCGGCAGCTAACCGCTCTCCTAACATTCACCGATTTAGCAAAGGGAATATTTCGTGATGTCGAAAGGGACGCCATCTCCTCGGGAATGGTGCCGATTGAGGCCGAGAGTTACGCAAAGGTAGTCACGACCTTTCTCGCTTTAACAGTTGACCGATGTACCGATTTCAACAACGCGCTATGCAGATGGAAAGCGAGCGGGGAGCAATCTATCCATCTTTTTTCCTTACAAGCACTTCCCATGGTTTGGGATTTTGTTGAACCTAATATCTTGGGAGAGAAAGCGGTCTGCTGGCATACCGCTGTTAACATCTGCGCAGACGCCATAGAAACAATTATGTCCAGTCGTGAACGCCATGCATCAGCGCGGCAGCTCGACGCCGCCGTCGGCGTGGATGGCATCAAGAATCTCCTAGTTAGTACTGACCCTCCATACTACGATAACATTGGCTACGCGACGCTTTCAGACTTCTTTTACGTCTGGCTTCGCAGAAGTCTTGGCGATTTCTATCCTGACGTTTTCAGTACCGTATTGACGCCGAAACTGCCTGAGCTAACGGCCTCGCCCGGTCGCTTCGATGGCGACCGGATCGAAGCCAAAAAACATTTCGAATCGGGCTTCACCAAAACGTTCTCTGCGCTTCGCGAGAAGATGGACCCCCGTTTTCCCCTCACTATTTATTACGCGTTTAAGCAATCAGACGAGGATTCGGCAGGCGACATGGATCGATCGGAGTCCAACGAATCGGTGCCGATCGACTTGACTACCGGTTGGGAGACATTGTTAGAGGCGCTAATCTCTAACGGATTCCAGATCACTGGAACTTGGCCTGTACGCGCTTCTCAAAAGTGGCGCATCGCAGCTATGGGCACAAACGCCCTTGCTTCTTACATTGTGCTCGCCTGTAGACCACGTCTCAACATAGCTCCACAGGCAGATCGCCGGTCCTTCGTCGCGGAACTCAAGAAAGAACTTCCCACCGCCCTCCGGCACCTTCAACAGGGCAATATAGCTCCGGTGGACTTCGCTCAGGCTAGCATCGGACCTGGAATGGCAATCTACTCTAAGTACGCTCGCATTCTCGAAAATACTGGAAAACCAATGAGTGTGCGGAAGGCATTGAGCCTAATCAATGATACCCTTGCAGAAGTACTAACAGAAGCCGAGGAGTTTTTCGACAACGACACGCGATGGGCTCTCAGTTGGTTCGAGGAACATGCATTTGATGAGGGCGATTTTGGTGAAGCCGAGCTCTTAAGTAAGGCAAAGGTTACCTCGGTGGCAGGACTGAGAGAAGCCGGAATTGTTATGTCAAAAGGCGGTAAAGTGCGTCTTCTCCGCCGGGAAGAACTAACTAAAGGCTGGGGTCCTACGGAAGGCAACCACCTCAGTGTTTGGGCAGCATGCGAGCGGCTCATCTATGCCCTCCAGAACAAAGGTGAAATAGGCGCCGCAGACCTTTTGGTAATATTGCCAACATCCGTGGCCGAAGCCGCCCGCGACTTGGCTTATCGCTTGTTTACCATTTGCGAGCGCGGAGGGTGGGCGCAAGAGGCTCTGCCATACAACAGCATTGTCACCTCTTGGCCTGAAATCGGAAGACTCGCACAAACCGCGGCGACAGCGCCTAAGCAAGAAGAGTTTCTTTAGCTTCGCTCCGCTATGATTTATCTTATTAGACGGCAATTAATTCGCTAACGCCAAAAGCCCCCCTTCCACAGTGAAATAACCTCCGATATGGCCCAGACCAATTACGATCGAATTACGAAAGCGATGGAACTTTTAAAAATTGGCCTCACTCCTTTCGTACAACGGGAATTACAGACGGCATACGGCGACAGTTGGCGCACCAAAGTCCAGACACTGCTCTCCGATACTCGTCTTAGAACGAGTGATGGCGCACTCGACGCTGCAGCTCTTCTGGTGATCATTGATCGAGAGTGGAAGGACATCTTCAAACAAACACTTGGCAAGGCGGAGCGCAGCATCGTCAACGAGTTACTTGAAGTGCGAAATGCATGGGCGCATCAAAACACTTTCACCACGGACGATACGGACCGAGCACTCGACAGCGTTCAGCGGCTCTTGACCTCGGTTTCTGCGACGAGGGAAGTGGATGAAGTCGGCAAAATGAAGTTGGAACTACGTCGGCTGGCATTTAGCGAGCAAGCAAGAAGCGAAATTCGAAAAATCTCTAGTTCTGCCATCGAAGGCCAACCAGCGGCAGGACTAACCCCGTGGCGAGAGATAGTCGAACCTCATCCCGACGTCGCTTCGGGCCGTTTCAAACAAGCGGAATTCATGGCTGATCTCTGGCAGGTCTATCTTAACGAAGGTTCCGATGAATACCGGGATCCTATGCAGTTCTTCCGCCGCACGTATTTGACTACAGGGTTGAACATGCTGCTAACAAATGCTCTTCGGCGACTCGCAGGAACCGGGGGAGATCCTGTTATCAAATTACAAACAAATTTTGGCGGCGGCAAAACGCACTCGATGCTTGCGCTCTTTCATCTATTCTCCGGAAAAAAGGCTGCTGAATTGCCTGGTCTTGAAGATGTCTTTCGTAAATCCGAAGTATCTGATTTGCCAAAGGTGCAAAGGGCTGTTCTGGTTGGAAATAAGATTTCGCCTGGCGCTCCAAGCAAAAAACCCGACGGTACTACAGTACGAACGTTATGGGGTGAGCTCGCCTGGCAGCTCGGCGGTAAGGAGGGCTACGCCATGGTCCAGGAGGACGATCAAAGGGCGACAAACCCTGGAGACACTTTGCGCTTGCTCTTCAATAAGCACTTGTCGTGTCTGATCTTGATTGACGAGTGGGTGGCCTATGCTCGTCAGCTTCACGATAGCAAAGATCTGCCAGGCGGAGACTTTGAAACGCATTTCACTTTTGCCCAGGCGCTTACTGAAGCAGTCAGAGCATCGAAGAATACGCTGCTTGTAGTCAGTATCCCAGCTTCTGACGACCCCAATTCTCAAAATGAGACCGTCTCGGATTTGGAGGTCGGGGGCACGCGTGGACGAGAATCGCTGAAGAAACTGGAGAACATAATCGGTCGGAGCGAGATTCCTTGGCGTTCTGCCAGTGCCAAGGAGAGCTTCGCTATTGTCAGACGACGCCTATTCAGCGAGCCAAGTGATCCATCACGTTTTCGTGCTCGTGATGCCGTGGTGCGTGCGTTCGGAGAAATGTACCGCAAGAACAAGAATGAATTTCCTTCCGAAACGATACAGGGCGGATATGAAGACGATTTGAGAGAGGCGTATCCCATTCATCCCGAGATTTTCAAGCGACTCAATGACGATTGGGCAACTTTGGTTACTTTCCAGCGAACTCGCGGCGTCCTGCGGTTGATGGCAGCAGTCATTCATTCACTGTGGGAACGCCAGGACAAGAGCCTACTTATTCTCCCAGGAAACCTTCCAATCGACGATCCGACCGTGCAGCCTGAATTGACGCGGTACTTACCGCCGACTTGGACACCGGTAATTGATAAGGATATTGACGGGCCCGATTCTCTACCACTGCAAATCGATCGGGAGAAACCTAACCTTGGCCGCTACTCTGCGACCCGTCGTGTTGCGCGAACGATTTACCTCGGCTCTGCGCCGACACTGGATGCTGCAAATAAGGGCATTGAGGATTCACGGATAAAGCTTGGATGCGCTCAGCCTGGTGAGGCTCCGGCGATTTTTGGGGATGCGCTTCGGCATTTGAGCGAAAATGCGACTTATCTTTATGTCAACGAACGTCGTTATTGGTTCTCGACCCAGCCTAGCGTCAATCGACTTGCAGAAGAAAGGTCGTCACAAAAAACACAAGACGACGTTTCCGAGGAAATAAAGAAACGCCTACGTGAGGAACAAGGAACAAAGGGCGACTTTGTCAGCGTTCATGCCGCTCCATCTTCCAGCGCTGACATTCCAGATGAGCCAAGCGCCCGCCTTGTGATTCTCGGGCCAGAGCAAGTTCACGCAACCAAGGAGGACGACAGTCCAGCACGCACGGCTTCCGCTCAGTTTCTACAATGGAGAGGCAATAGTCCTCGCCATTACGCTAACACGTTGGTTTTCCTTGCGCCCGACCGCAGCCGTCTCGTTGACTTAGAAAAGGCTGTGCGAATGTATTTAGCCTGGAAATCCATTGATGAAGAACACGAGATGCTTAATCTCGATACTTTTCAAGCGAACCAAGCGCACACTAAACATCAACAGTGGAACGACACGGCGCGCTCTCGAGTACCCGAATGCTACTTCTGGCTGTTAGTGCCAAATCAGAACAGTGCGCAAGACTCCGTGGAGTGGCAGGAAATCCGTCTCCAAGGTTCGGACGGCCTTCCTGCTCGAGCATCAAAGAAACTCAAGAACGATGGTTCGCTCATAGTTCAATGGGCTCCCACTTTGCTCCGAATTGAAATGGACAAGATTCCGCTTTGGCGGGGCGATCATGTTTCCATCAAAGAGCTACTCGACGATTTCGCAACCGACGAATCGACCGGTCGCTACAAAGGATTACGATTCGGGCACCATGTCTCGATTTCTGAGGAAGGCTCATTCGGCCTCTTGATCAAACCGGATGTTGGATTGAAACAATTCGAAGCCGATAAAATTGCCGTTCAGCCGGGACTAGCGACAAGTTCCAGTGATCCGTCAGCACTACCAGCGATCGCTCCCTCAACCACAACTATAGGATCCAGACAACAGGAAGCACCAAAGCGCTTTCATGCGACTGTTACACTTGATCCCGTACGCGTGGGGCGTGACGCAGGCCGTGTTGCCGACGAAGTGATCGCTCACTTGGCGGGGCTTATCGGCGCAGACGTAAGAGTTACTTTGGACATCGAAGCGAATATCCCAGCCGGAGCTTCCGATAGTGTCGTTCGAACGGTAACTGAAAATTGTCGCACCCTAAAATTCGATAACCATGGGTTCGAAAAAGAGTGACGTGGAAAACTGGTGGGACTGTACCCTAAAGTCGTTGTATCGACAACAGGCCCTCAAACGATGTGCTAAGCGACACGCCTGATGATTGACCCGGTCCTTTCATTGGCTGTTTCCATGCATGCCCAAAAGGGCGTTTACGCCCTCCTGCTTGGGTCTGGTATCTCGCGCTCTGCTGGAGTTCCAACCCTTTTGCCTGGCGAGTTAAGTCCCACGCTTTAGCCCATTGAACTCGTGGCTTACGCCAGATATACGTCAAACCCACGGCCGGCATCTGGCGCAAGAGTACCGTCTGCGGCTTAAACGGCCTGCGCCCTCTCTCGGCAAGCTCGGGGTGCCCTCCAATTAAATCCTCGACCCGTCTTCGGCGAGCTCGCGGCTCTTGCACTTGCTGCCTCTTTCCGTGGGTCGCTTTCCTTCGCTCCGCTTTCGGCCGAAAAATATGTCACAACATATTTTTCGGTTCGAAAGCGAACTTCAAAATAGTTCCCCTGAGGCTGCTCCTTCGTCGCCGAGCCTCTCCCCGACGGTCTCGGAGAAACTCGAGCGGTATGGTTCTTCGGCACTTTCAGGGGTTGAACATCTGAGCCTGATCATCGGCAAAGAAGATTTGGCGCTGGCCCTGGTCCGTCACTTCGGTTCAATCAAGGCTTCGTCCCGTGCTTCTATTCAGCAACTGCTTCAATTCCTCCCGCGCCGTAAGGCCGCGACGTTAGTTGCTGCGCTCTCGATGTCGACATTCGCCGAGAGTGAGCACGCGCGTTCCGGATTCTTCGACAGCCCTGAATCAGTTTACAAGGCCTGCGTCGACATGACGCTTTTCAATCAGGAGGTTTTGCGGGTTATCCTGCTTGATACACGCCAGCGGTTGATCACGATGATTGATGTTACCAAGGGCGGGCTCAACGAGTCACTCGCGCATCCTCGGGACATCTTTCGCCCGGTGATCTCGCATTCAGCTAACTCTTTCGCCCTGGTACACAATTTATGTGGAGCGACACATAAATTATGTTATGTGGAGCACGGAGTTATGTGCAGTGCACGGGGAAGTACCGGAATATGAGTCGTTTTATCGAGGCTGCATTACCCGTCTGCTGCACATAACTCACCGCGCTTTTCTGCACGTATTCAGCTCCTCCGGGATACTGAAGGTTGATGTCATCGAGGCTTAGGAATGGCGGAAGGGCGCCACGAAAAATTGATTGTGTCGTAGATTTCCGATTGGACTGTCTGGTGATGGCGTGCAGGCCGGCGACAGCGGAGCGGGAGATTCGACTTAAAAGGATTAAGCGGTCCTTTTTGCTCCGTTATGATCAAGCAATTTCAATCCCTAAAACCAGCTCTTCACCCCAACCAAGCAGGGCTGGAATACTGGTTCAGACAGAAAAGAACCCTCGTCGACTTCAGACGTGGGCCATTGGGCACTTATTTCGACGGTTTCGCCTCCCATCTTCAGGCGAAGAGATATTCTCAGCATTGGGGCGGACAGATTCTTAGCAGGTGTTGCCATTTCAATGCCTTCCTCGTCGATCTAGGTGTTACCAAATGCAAAGAGCTGTCCGAATCACTTGTTAACTCCTTTCTCGATCTTTATCTCCAGGATATCCGAACCAACAGCGAATTTTATTCACCCAGAGTCGTTGTACGAGGGGCTCTAGAGCACCTATTCGCATACCTGATCGAGATCAAAGCACTCCAACCGCCGAAACCAAAACCGATAAAGAAGCCTTACAGTTGGATTCTCAACCCCTACCTGCAGTATCTACGCGATGAGTGTGAGCTTCATCAGCGAACCATCCAGAGAGCCCGGCAGCAAATCGAGCCATTCCTTGAAGCACTTCAACAAAGAGTCAGACGCGAGCGCTTCAGAGCGCTAAGCGCTGAGATCGTCGAAAGCTACATAAAGCATCAGTTTAAGAGCAGCCGGGAAAATCGTGCCTCCATGACCGGGAGTCTGCGAAGGTTTTTTCGATATTGCGCTTCACGTCGGTTCACGCGTGCCGATTTTTCCGGCTTGCTTCCCCCGGTCCGATACTATCGCCATGCATCGCTGCCAAAAGGCATGGAAGATTCTGTACTGCAACGGGTACTCAACGCGATTCCAAGGGACAGCGCAATCGGCGCCCGGGATTATGCGATTGCCGTTTTGATGATGGCTTATGGCATTCGGGGTATGTCCGCGGCCGAACTGCTTTTGGACGACATCGATTGGCAGCACTCTCGAATCCGTATCCGAGCCAAAAAGGGAGGAAAGGAAGTGATGTTGCCGCTCATAGCAGCGGTGGGAGAGGCGATTATTGAATATCTTCGCCACCGGTGTTCTGAGACTTCATTCCGAGAAGTATTCCTGACTACCAAAGCTCCATACCAGCCGCTAACCAGCTTGGCCATCTCTAATATTGTCCGGCGTCATATGAAAAGAGCCGGTGCTAAAGCCCCGGGCACCGGTTCGAGCACTCTGCGTCATTCTTGGGCGATTCGAGCGCTGGCTCACGATTCCCCAATAAAATCGATCGCTGACACTCTTGGCCATCGTTACATCGACACGACTTTTATCTACGCCAAGGCGGACCTAAAAGCGCTCCGAGAAGTGGCCTTACCCTGGCCCAAAAAAGGATGAACCTATGGCAACTTGTCTTTTTCGTAGTCCGTTGGCATTCCGGCTTCAAAACTTCCTCGAGACACGTCGTGCCGCTGGTCGAGATGATACTAACAGCCAAAAGATTCTCCGGTACCTGGACCGCTTCTTGATGAGTGAGCTCAAACCGGGAGAACCAATTAACTCAGAGCTTGTCGAGCGTTGGCTTGAGAACATGGAATCCCTGAGTCCGGGCACTCGAATTAACCGAGTTTCGCTCCTGCGTCAGTTCTGTCTGTACTTAAGTCACTTTGATCCGCGGACCTGCATCATTCATCGTAACATCCTTCCTCGGCGAACTCGCCCTGCTCCCTACATTTACACCCGAAATGAGGTGTGCCAGATCATATCGGCTAGCAAGCGGCTAGGAGCGATACGAGGAATAGTCGTCGCAACGATTATTGGACTGCTTTACACGACCGGGCTACGCATTGGAGAAGCGCTAAAGCTGTCTATCGGGGATCTCGATTTTAAACGTCGACTCATTCACGTCCGCGAATCCAAATTCAAAAAGTCTCGCTACGTCACTCTTTCGCCATCCACCGTTGATCAGTTGCGGGCTTATTTATATAAGCTCCGCAATGCCGGTTACTCGACCTCTTCCACAGCGCCTTTATTCGTTGCTCCCGGAGGAGGCAGATACGGTAAAACAACCTTTGCCACGATCTTTCTCGAAATTATCCGCAGGCTCGGCATCAGAGGTCCAAAGGGAAAGCGAGGGCCGCGTGTTCATGACCTTCGGCACTATCCCGAGGTCCGGACTATCTCGAGTAAGTTGATAGTAGCTGCTCCGAAGCCTTTGTTTAGTGGCGTTGGAGCAGCATTGGCATGCGGATCAACT
>WNFI01105642.1_pt1 | contig 11870 bp, 9 predicted proteins | sample 5400471 | NCBI WGS metagenome assembly WNFI01 (sample SAMN13153348, study PRJNA577476) | soil metagenome | isolation source: 100 cm saprolite on Douglas fir-dominated hillslope | place: USA:California | collected 2013-09-17
CTGGTTCGGTGATCTGTACCGTCATAGTCACAACTGCAACCTCACGATTGACTCGGCAATTGACTGAGAGCAAATCAGCTCCAATATCACCGATGACAATCGTAATATCGCGTATCAGGCTTCCTCGGTTCCGCGCAACAACTATAATAGGAGCATGATAGCCCTGCTGGCTAATTCCCGACCAGTCTACATTAATTAGCCGTTCACCATCCTGTGTCCGGATATGGGATATATTACGGCAATCCGTCCGGTGTACAATTACCCCTTTACCACGACTGACAAAACCAACGATGGAGTCACCAGGGAGAGGACAACAACAATTCGCCAGTTTAGACAAGAGACCACTGACTCCTGCCACCTCTAACTGAGTCGCGGCCGCCTTGGTGGCCACAACAGGGAGTGAGCGAGTGTCCTCATCTTCCTTAAGCTCTTTTGTCTCTTTCCCTTCGCGCTGCTGCCAGTATGCAAGCAGTTTCACTACTACAGCATGAGGACGTATATCATCTGAACCGATGCTCACCAGTATGTCTTCAAATGACTCGACATGGAACTCGCTACATAGCGTGTTCTCGGCATCTTCTGTGATAGCCTCCAACCCACGTGGTCCTGCAGCTTTGAGTTCACGATCTAACCGTTCACGTCCGATCTGGATATTTATCGGGCGTTCGTGGATCTTGATATAGCGGCGAATTTTGCTCTTAGCCGTAGCTGTATGGGCAAGGCTCAGCCAGTCTCGCGTTGGATGCGCGGTACGACTGGTGACGATATCAACGATTTCTCCGCTCTTCAACTCGTAATCAAGTGGCACCATACGCGTCACCGACCGCCCTCTATCCTCACCACTATCTATCTGCGTAATAATACGCGCCCCAGCACATCTATCACCAATTCCAGAGTGAATGCGATAGGCAAAGTCAAGCGGAGTCGAGCCAACTGGCAAATCTTTCACTTCGCCCTTTGGTGTAAAGACAAAGATCTGCTCCTGAAAAGTATCGTCCTTGGCTATATCAGCAAATTCGCTATCGCTCGTATTGGAAGCTCGCAGCTCTTGCTGCCACTCGGCGAGTTGCCGTAGCCAAGCCAGTAACTCTCTGGCAGATGCAGAGGCTTGATCACCAACATCTTTGTAGTGCCAGTGCATAGCAACACCGTATTCCGCCATTTCATGCATGGCATGATTCCGGATCTGAATTTCTACAAGTTGGTCATCCAGGCAAAAAACGGTCGTGTGCAGCGCACTATACCCATTGGGCTTGGGATTGGCGATAAAGTCTTTGATACGCCCTTCTTTTGGCTTCCATAGGCTATGCACATGACTCAATGCAATATAGCAATCAGTCGTGGTATTAACCAGGATACGGAAAGCGATGAGGTCGTGAATCTGGCTGATATCTGCCGCTGCCTTAAGATGTTCAAAATCCTCAAACTCACTGGCGCCGCGTGCAATTTTCCGATAGAAACTATAAGCATGTTTCACACGCCCCGAGACTTCTGCTTTGACTCCGATCGAAGCCATCTCCGATCGCAAAATGCCACAGACGCGGTCGACATACGATCGCCATTGCTTGCTCTCCACTTCGACGATATCGCGTACCCAGTTATACTTCTCAGGCTCTAGAATCTCAAAGGCCAGATCCTCCAGTTCACTTTCTACACGCGACATACCCAGTCATCTTGCGGACAGCCTCAGCTTGCTGGCGACGCATCGCTTCACGGATACGCGGTTTCTTGCTTTCCACACTTGAGATCGGTTTAGTATCTTCTATTTCATCATGAATCTTTTTAGGACCAGTAAGCGGCGTGTTTTTAATAGCTTTTAATGCGCCAGTTATTGCATTTTGCTTTTTACGCTCTAAAATATTGAGTCGAGCCATACTTTCGATCACATGCGCCGTAGCTGCTCCCAGGACACGCTCGACCTGCTCGATAGTCAAGAGTTCGGCATCCACAGCCTCAAAGATCAGACCAGCAGAAATGCCTATCGCATCGATATGCATCATCTGAGCCAGAATGGTCGTTACGGCCAGAGCACGCTCCAACCGAAGTAGGAGATGCATCTCTTCGACCCCCTGACGACAGCTCTCTAGCACCAGATGGAATGCTCTGGTCACCATATCTATTTCCTGGGAATTCATATATGGAGATACTAGCACCAGGACTTGCTCCATTGCGTCCTGGTAGGGGTCTTCTGTAATGTCTTGTCCTATCGATCTACCTATCATAGACTTTTTGGTTTATGAACACACATCCCATCTCAGGAATAGAATGCTCGACCTATAAGGCCGCTAATCCACAGGCAAATATCGAGCCCAGAAAATACCTCTTTACAACAGTCAAGAATACGTATCCTCACTAGTATACGTTTCCAATCGTCTCTTGTTAGATATTACCGAACAATTACTAGGAAAAAAGGGCATTAATCCTACTTGCCCGAAGCGCGTACAACATCGACCACGCCTTTCACCTGACGCAGGCGGCGTAGGATTCGCTCAATTTGATCAAGGACACCGCTCTCAGAGGCTATCTCCAGGGTTGCTGTGATCACCGCTCTTTGCGTTGCAGCATTACTCGTTGAAGTTACTGATGTCATGTTAACGCCAGCATCGGCCACCACTGCTGCCACGTCACGCAATAAACCTGCACGATCATAGGCTACAATACTGATCTGGGCCAGGTAATACTCTGGTTGGATCTGCAACCAGTTAACCTCTACCAGGGCATGCGCATTATCCCGATTGCGACGTAGCATTTGACAATTACAGCGGTGTACGACCATTCCTCGGTCTGGAGTAAGGAAACCTACAATTTCATCTCCGGGGATAGGGCAACAGCATTGCGCTAGCTGGACCACGATGGTACTCTCACCATCTTTTTGAGAAAGGTTGCATATATTGCCGTCTACGCATTCTCCCTCATCCCCTTGTAAGCCATGTTCACCACCGAAGCGCTTCGGTAAGAGAGGCAACAGATGTTCTAGAACAGGCTCTACTTGGAGATCCTCACGACCGAGCGCCATATAGATATCTTCGAGGGTAATATATTTTTTGAAGATTGAATCGGCAGCAACCTCTTCACCCGAAGGGTGCGCGGCAGAACACAAGCGGACAAGTAACTCCTCGACCATTTCATTGACACCGTCAGTCCCAGAAGCTTTGAGCGCCAAGGACAGGCGCTCACGACCCAGTTGAACATTGATCTCATGCTCATACGTTTTCAGATAGCGCCGGATCTTATTGCGGGCAGCAGCAGTACGTGCAAACGAGAGCCAGTCTCGCGTTGGGTGAACGCTACGATTGACCATGATGTCAACAATCTCGCCCCCCTTCAGCTGATAATCGAGCGGCACAAGACGTGTCACCAGACGACCGCTGTCATCCATATTAGTGATAATGCGTGCGCCCGTGCAATGATCACCAAGATCTGTATGGATCCGATAAGCCATATCAAGAGGAGTTGAACCGCGTGGCAAATCCTTCACCTCCCCTTTGGGTGTAAACACAAAGATCTGCTCCTGGAAGATATCTCCTTTGACCGCTTCGACAAATTCATCAGCTCCCTCTTGCGGTAAGGAATGCTGCCATTCGCGCAACTGCTCGATCCAGGTCACCATCTCGCGATATGAGAGCCGCCAGCTCTCCGGGATCGTATCCTCGTCGGGCTCATCCTCATCCTGGCCCATGCGATCCTTGAGATACCAGTAACTGGCAATCCCATAGTCAGCAGTACGCTCCATATCATGAGTGCGAATTTGAATCTCGACCAAGTGATTATCTAGGCAAAAGACCGTTGTATGTAACGATTGGTAGCCATTTACCTTGGGGATAGCAATAAAATCCTTGATACAACCATCTTTAGGCCGCCAGAGTGCATGAATATGCCCCAAGGCAAGGTAGCATTCATAGTCTGTATCGACGAGGATGCGAAAGCAGACCAGATCATGGATCTGGCTAAGGTCATTACCATTCTGCTGCGAGGGAAGATCCTCTAGTTTCCGATTAACACTGGCTAAATGTTTCTGCCAGGCCACTACCTCTGCGTTGATCCCCGCCCGCTTCATCTCTGCATGTAAGATGCGATAGACCTCACTAATAAAGGGGAGACGCCTTTTCACATCCTCTTCGACCTGACGAGCAAGGCGCTTATATTTTTCCAGTTCCAGATAGCTGAAAGCGAGATCTTCTAGCTCAGCCTGCACCCGGGACATTCCCAGGCGACGAGCCAGCGGAGCATAAATTTCATTGGTCTCACGCGCCGTATTCTGTTGTTGGGCGGGAGACATCACAGCGAGCGTACGCATATTATGCAAACGGTCAGCGAGCTTCAGCACAACCACGCGTGGATCCTCAGCCATTGCTAATAGCATTTTGCGTACGGTCTCTATGCGCAAACGACGTTTATCAACCAGCGAAGGAGGAGCAGCAGGGGTATCTTTGTCATCGTTTAGGGCAGATGGAGAAATTGGCTTGTTGGACAAAGTCAGGGCATTGAACTTTGTGACACCATCCACAATATTGGCTACTGCCGGACCAAATTGTTCACGCAGATCATCCAGTGCATAATGGGTATCTTCGACAACATCGTGGAGCAGAGCAGCCACAATGCCAGCAGCATCAATACGCATTGCAGCTAGCAGCAAAGCAACCTCTAAGGGATGCTGGATATAAGGCTCGCCAGAACGCCGTACAGCACCTTGGTGAGCCTGGAAGGCCAGATCATAAGCACGTTGAAGCTGTTCAATATCCTGCTCCGCAAGATATTGCTTCGTTTCTGAGAGTAAATCCTCTAAAGTCAACTGAGAGGAGATAATTCCCCTCCCCAGATTTGTCGTTGTCCTGACCAGAGGTAACACTGTCTGAAATTGTCCGGCATCATCAGTGACCTTATCAAAGTTCGTAGCCATCATGCATAACCTACTGCTGCCTTTAAAAACACTTTTAAACGTATGATAGCCTTTTCCCCATCCCTTCTCAATAGCTACAGTTCTTATAAAATTATTATAAAGGGCAAAGTATGGCTGTCAAGCAGATGTACTCTAAGGAAGTGCTCTTAAAAAACCACTGAGGTAAAAGTAGTGTTAGATGAGCATACAACAAAGGTCAACAATCGGACTCAGTTACCTGGAAGTTTTACCCTCACGAAAAAGATACAGATAAAGGCAAAGCCAAGAACACACCTCGGCTTAGCCTCCTTTGTTTTGATGGGAAAGGCCAGAGGTAGTACAGAACCGCTACTTAATCGCGGGCAACACGTACCTTATCATAGCAGGGACTGCAATAGACGGGGCGATCATTCTTGGGCAAGAACGGAACCTGCGTCTCCGTACCGCATTCAGCACAAGTCACTGTGTACATTTGTCGCGGGGCACGCTCACGACCGCCTGAACCACCACCTGCCTTGCGGCGAGCGTCTCGGCATTCAGGACAGCGACCGGGCTGATTCATCAGGCCCTTTTGCTGGTAGAACTCTTGTTCTCCGGCTGTGAATACGAAATCATTTCCGCATTCACGACACTTTAGGGTTTTGTCATCGAAGTTCAACTAGGGACCTCCTGTGTGATATGTTGGTAATCCTCCAGGTCGATATCCTAGCAGCAGATGTCACCAGTCTTTTATTTCCCCTACCAGCGTGGGACTCTAACTCTGGACGAGCACTGTATGCAAGACCGAGATGGGATACCGCATTTAAGCATACACTATCTTTTAGGGATTTGCAAGAGTTTTTTACTGACAATTGGCCGCTACTCTCCTTATTTTTAGGTATCTTTTAGAGAGTGTAAGATTTGCAACACGCTCTTGTCAGCTCTTGCATTTTCCAGTATCATAGACATACTCACGAAGAGAGTAGTTCATCACACATGCTCACAGCCTTGATGACCACTGTACGAAACCAGACGTCGAAAAGGCTGAAAGCAGCCCAAGAAGTATCGAAACTGAGAGGGATTGGAATACAGAGAGAAAGATGACACCTTTTACATTTACAATTGATGCCGAATGCGCAGAAACGTGGGCGCGTGCAGGCACTATCCAGACACCTCATGGTACCATCCGTACGCCCATTTTCATGCCTGTCGGTACTCAGGCCACTGTTAAAAGTGTTTCGCCTGAAGAGTTGCACACAGTAGGAGCACAGATTATTCTTGCCAATACCTATCACCTTATGCTACGGCCAGGTTCGCAACTCATCGCCTCTTTTGGTGGCCTACACTCTTTTATGCATTGGGATGGCCCTATCCTGACTGACAGTGGTGGCTTCCAGGTCTGGAGCCTGGGTCATTTGCGCAAACTGAATGAAGACGGTGTTACCTTCAAATCACATCTTGACGGCTCTTTCCATACTCTAACTCCCGAACGTGTAATGGAGGTCGAAGCCGAATTGGGTGCAGATATCATCCTGCCCCTTGATATTTGTGCACCGTATCCTTGCCCTCCTGAGGAGGCTAAGAGGGCTATGGAGTGGACCCACCGCTGGGAGGAACGCGCACTGATTGCCAAGGAGCAGCATCGTCCAGAGCAGACCCTTTTCGGTATCGTGCAGGGAGCTTTTGAGCCTGAACTGCGTAAGGAGAGCGCTCGCGTGATCGGGAATATGCCATTTCCAGGTCTCTCAATTGGTGGGCTATCCGTCGGTGAGCCTAAGGCAAAGATGTGGGAGATGCTCAGTTACGTCACGCCCGAATTACCACGCAATAAGCCTCGCCACTTTCTGGGAGTGGGTTCGCCGGAAGACCTAGTCATCAGTGTTGGACTAGGTATGGACATGTTCGATTGCGTTTTGCCAACACGTGTTGCACGTCATGGCGGTCTCTTCACCAGTACCGGGCGCGTCAGCATCAAAACCTCACGCTTCCGCAGTGCTCGGGGACCAATCGAGGAAGGTTGCGATTGCTACACATGCCAGCACTATAGCGCAGCCTATGTCCATCATCTTGCACGTGCTGAGGAGCAGCTCTATTATCGCCTGGGCTCTATCCATAACATCCGGTTTATGCTGCGCCTTGCCAGCCAATTGCGCGAGTCAATCATTGCAGGTACCTATCCCGCCTTCCGCGAGGAATTTCTCGCCCGCTACGTTCCCGCCTCCGAAAAGGTGCGCGACGAGCAGCGCGAGAAATGGAAGCAAGCAACAAGAGCACAACATGGATAATAAGTATCGCTTTGAGCATTGAGCGGGAGATTGAACTGGATCTCTGCCAACAGCGCGATGTCCCACTGGTACGCCGTCCAACAGGTGGACGTGCAGTCTATCATCGGGATGAGTTTACCTATAGTATCGTCATCAGCAAACGGTATGGTGTGCCTTCGGGAATTATTACCGCCTATGCTTACCTTGCACAGGGATTGATGGCTGCACTCCGCCTGCTTGGGGTCCAGGCTGAAATCAGCGATGAGCGCGTCAACAAACATCCTTCCGCGGCCTGTTTTGCTTCCTCAACCCAGGCAGATCTTACCAGCGGAGGCTTCAAACTGGTAGGAAGTGCCCAGGTGTGGAAAGAGGATGCATTACTACAACAGGGCTCGTTACCACTTGATAACCGAGCAGCCGAATTCTTCGATATGCTACGCTATCCAGATACTACTGCCCGTCAGAAGGAATTGGTACTCTATTGTCAAAAAATGACGCCATTGCATACGCTTAAGCCTACAGCATCATGGGATGATGTAGCTCAGGCTTTTAAGAATGGCTTCAGCACATTCTTCCAGAGAACATTTGAGCCGGGCGAATTGAGTTCCTCGGAGTGGGAACTTGCACATCAACTGGTACAGGAGAAGTATAGCAAGCTCACATGGCGCAGGGAACGTGCCACTCTGGTATAATAAGTCTGTCCAACTTATCAGGGGGTACATTCGTACATATACCGACTAAATCAGACTATTTTGGCTATACAATAAGGAAATACAGCATCGAGTAAGGAGGAAATCAACAGTGATTGATTTTGTACTCAAATGTGTTGAAACGTGTGCGTGTTGAGTACATTCCTGACCTTTGGCTAGGTTCTTAACGTGAGGAGGAGAGCATAATACTCTCCTGGATAAAGATGTTCCCTACGGGACAAGGTATCCTCAAGAAGTTTTTGAGGAAATATACAAGTTGGCAAAGGAACATGGTCGGTCTTTTAATGGAGAGATCGTGTGGGCTTTGCGCGAATATATCAAACAACAGAGAGGAGAAAACAAGCATGCTCATTACAAAAAAGATCAAGTTTGAGGTCTCCTCTCGTGATGCTGCCACCCTGGAATTCATGCAGGCAAAGTGCAGGGGACTCTATAATTGGTGGGTGATGAAACTGAAAAATGGAGAGCCATGGCCCGGAACGCTCATGGCAAAGAAGACACTCAAGCAGAGTCGTCAGCATGATCCAGAGCTGAACTACGTGTATAACAAGCTTCTCCAAGAGGTCTTCTTTCGCCTGGGTGCCGCGATGGATGCCTTCTTCAAGCGGTGCAAGACCAGATGTGCAAGCCAAGCTCACTGAGCCAGTACCAAAGGAATTTGGTGAGGTGGCGATCTCAAGAGATGGGCAAGGCAACTACTACGCATCCTTTAGCCACCAGAGGCAGGAAGAAGAGCAAGAGCCTGGACAAGTCGTCGCCTTTGACCTGGGGATCAAGCAGCTCGCAGTCGGCACCAACGAGCAAGGCAGATTCTACCATATGGGCGGCTTTAAGGGATCGAAGTGGTTCAATCGTCAGCTTGATACAATCCGATCGAAGCGGGATAGATGCAAGAAAAAGTCGAGACGCTATAAGCGTCTCTCGAAGGTGTATAAACGCGTCTCTGAGAAGAAGCGTAATAAGCAGCGTGATAGCTTGCATAAAGCATCATACCTCATAGGCCACAAACTGGTTGAAAGCACTGTTGTGGTCGGAGATCTTTCCCAGCGCCAAATGGCGACCTCGCAGCACCATGAGAAGAATAAAGCCCGTAATCGTGCGATATACAACGATTGGGGCTTGTATACCTTTATCGAGATGCTGACCTACAAATGCCAATTGTACGGGAAAGAGTTGGTTATCCTAGATGAACGCAATACTTCCAAGATGTGCAGTGGCTGTGAGCATCTGCAAGAGATGCCACTGTGGAAGCGGACCTACAAGTGTCCAAAGTGCGGACTCGTGATGGATCGCGATGAAAATAGCGCGATCAACATTCTCACGAGGTATCTTGCCCGGCTAGGGCCACACACTCCAAGTGAGTGCGGTGGAAGCGTGCAAACAACGTGCCCGAGAGCTAAGAAGCCCTGTCAGCATTGCTATTGTTGATGCAGGAGGACACCTAGTCCTGTTTGAACGCATGATGACCCCCTATGGTTGGGCCACTGGCGATATCAGTATCGCCAAGGCTAATACATCCGTTATGTTCAATCAATCGACGGACTCGGTGGCACAATGGGCTTCGGCAATTCCGGGTTTTGCGGCCAGTCTGGCAACCATGACTGGAGGAAAATTTATTATGGCTGCCGGGGGCTGGCCAATTCGCGTTAATGGAATCACTATAGGTGGCCTTGGCATCAGTGGAGGCAATGCTCCCGGTAGGGATGAGGATATTGCAGGCGCGGGACTCGCGGTCCTAGGGGGTATAGCTCAACCTGCCTTCCAGGCCCAACCAGCTCAGCCTCAGTCAGCTCAATATCCTCCGCCATGGGCACAACAGCCGATGACAGCAGCACCACCTATCCAGCACCAGGGCCTAGTATCCCAACCCCAACTAGTTCCTCCACAAGAGATAGCAGAGCAACCTGTGTCAAATGCCAACGGAACACCAGTCTCTTCAGGTGCATCAGTAACTACTAACGAAGCCTCACAAGCTCAACAGACGACCAACACAGTCCATTTACCAGAGAACGACCCATATGAAGCATTTAGCAATACAAGCTCAACAGCGACGAATACAGACCGTTCAGGAGACTAAGTATGAGCCAAGAACATGCCCCTATTACAACTACAACCACTATCAGGAAACAGCGACGAACACGCCAGCTTCCCAAGTTCTTCTCTAGAGTCGACAAGAGTGAACAAAAAGAGGAAGATGTCGTCAAAGCACGCCTTGCTCGAGCCAATAATGATAAAGTTAGCCGGGGTAGCAAAGCATCGATAGTCAAGGAAAATACAAAGAATGATGCACAACCACAGAGTAAGCGGGAACCTCTCTTTAAGATACGCCACTTTGTCGGCATGATGATCTATCTCTTTGGGGCAGAGCTTATTTTGCCCCGCGAACTTGCGCTAGCACACCAACTAGGCATGGACCACGGTTTCCCAGTCACGATTTTCAACTGGACAATACAGCTTAGTTCTGCAATCTTTTTGAACATTGCCACACTGATTGTCTTCCTCTACCTCCTGGTGAAGTTCGATCTACTACCGAATACAGCGAGCACGAGAATCAGAGCCGAGCAGAAAGCAAAGGAACGGCAAAACAAGGCCAGCCACAATGCTGCCCCAGTGGTGAAGAATGTTCCCCCACCAATCAGATTGGGCGTCAAGGGTCAGGATGATGATCTGTACAGGGCGTATCGTGCTAACCAGCGCCGTGAAAAGAAACGCTAGCGCTTCTCTCAAAGATGCTGGATAGTTGGGCTTGGAAGAGTCTCTGTTGTACGACAGAGACTCTAGCTTATACAAAGTCAGATACCCCATGGCTTTTGCCAGGGGCTTGTGTCTAGACTCCACCGCACCTCAGCAGACCTAGAAAGGCGTGCTGCTTTGACTTCATGGTCCGACACATCATGAGGACCGAAGTCCCACCGGGCACTCTGACAAAGTACCCGTCCTTTCTCAGTCTTGCCGAAAAAGGAACGTTGTTGATCGACCGAGAATGTTTTACCCATGCACGGTATTCTTGCATGGAACCCAGCCATTCAGTTGTACCCCGGTGCCCCAGCCCCAGTGATGTATATTCTGTACATAACACCCCACTTGACAGGACTATCCTAGGTCCTGTATAATCTAAGCGTACCTGAGGAAGCAGAATAACCTCAGCGAGAAGTACAAACGGAACAACGATTAGGAAATAGGTATTCATGTATAATATACTCAGCAACCAAACCAGTATACAGTTGAATAGCTTTTACTATTGGTTTAGCCCTCCAGCATGATGGTGGGCCCTTTGGGCTGAGCAAAAATTATCCACCAGCATGCTGGAGAAGCAGAGGAAAAAAACCTCTGCTTTTTTGTTTCTCTAAAAGCTGGTTAGGAATGTAAAGAAAGGTAAACGTCATGATCATTATCATTCATACCCAAGCAACGAGCGAAGAACGCGCACAATTAATGGCCCTGCTCTGTCGTATTACTGGCAGTCAGCATCCGATTACCACAACCACCATGGGTGGTCGCGAGGTCATCGCTCTCGATGAACAACAAATTGATACCACCGCCTCCACTGCCCTTGAGCAGCAGAGTGCCGTTGCTCACCTCATCTCTGTAAAAACTCCCTACCAGCTTGTGAGCCGTGCATTTCAGACAGAGAACACTAGCATTCTCATCGGAGAAACTCACGGAAGTACTCCCGTCACCATTGGGGGCGAAGCAGACCCAGTTATCATGGCTGGCCCCTGCGCTGTCGAAAACTATGAACAGCTACTCTCAACCGCACGAGCAGTCAAGAAAGCAGGAGCCACCGTATTACGAGGAGGAGCATTCAAACCTCGCACCTCACCATATCAGTTCCAGGGACTCGGCATTGAAGGATTACACATGCTAGCAGAGGCACGTGAAGAGACTGGCCTGCCCATTATCACTGAAGTGATGGAACCGGCTATGGTAGACGAGGTCGCCCAGCATGCAGACATCTTGCAAATTGGAACACGCAATATGCAGAATTTCGCGCTTTTGCGTGCTGCTGGGCAACACAGTAAGAAACTGCCAGTACTG
>WNFI01329163.1_pt1 | contig 11869 bp, 14 predicted proteins | sample 5400471 | NCBI WGS metagenome assembly WNFI01 (sample SAMN13153348, study PRJNA577476) | soil metagenome | isolation source: 100 cm saprolite on Douglas fir-dominated hillslope | place: USA:California | collected 2013-09-17
TCCGACCCCGCCGGCGTAGAAAACATCGGCCCCATCTACATGACCCCAGACGCCAAAACCTGCGTCTTCGGCTACCACCGAATGCTGGCGGATCTGTACCTTGTAGAAGGATTGAAATAAAAACATGTGAGGACGGCGTCAAATCGCGACTTCTATCTTCCATACTTCGCCAACCCGCGCCGCGTTTTCTTGAGCAGCCACCACGCGTCCTTGTAGCCTTCATAGTGGAAACTATTTTTCCTTACCGGCAGCACCACCGGAAACAGCATCGCCCCTCTTGTCCGCTGCCGTCCCAACAACCGCGCCGCCGGGATCAGATACCACGCATTCACCGGGATCACATACGCCGCAAACAGATCTACTTCCTCCAGGGCATAATCTTCGTTTTTCCCGTGATGCGGCGTGAACTGGCACCAGTAGCCATGCCCCCGCATGTGCGTGCATGACTTCACCTGCACCCGCAGAAAGTTCGGACGGTATTCAATTCCTACATCAAACGCTCTCGTGTCTCCCCACGGCTTGCACACCGTGAACTGTCGCCGCGCAGATTCTGCCATAAATTGCAGCTCCGCCCACTCCCCCTGTTCCTTCACACTCTTAAACCGCTGCCTGTCCTCCATCGCCCTCACCCTCCCCCGAATCGCTCAATACCCTTTCAAATGGCGTCATCCCGAAGCCCCGCGATTTCACCAGCGGGGCGAGAGCCTGCCCTGAGCTTGCCGAAGGGATCTCCCGTGCGCACACACCCGCCCCCCGAAAATTGTTCTCTTGAATCGCCCCGGCGCAGACTTCGCCCACTAGAAAAGGCGCGACCCATAGGCCGCGCCTTCGAAATCTTTACCTTATATATTCAGAATATCAAATTGGATGGGGTCCACCCGCCACAATTCCCAACTTTATATTCACCGTCTTTCCATCAACTTAGCCCGATTCGCGCAATTTCTACCTATTGACAAGATTTTTCTAAAACTGAAATTTCACCAGCATACCCTTGTCATTCCCACCAAAGCCGGAGCGAACGCCACGGCGCAGGGAGGAATCTGCTGTTTCCACCCGCCCTGCCGCCGTTCTGGATCCCCAAAACAAAAGGCGCGACCCATAGGCCGCGCCTTCCCAATCTTTACCCTATATATTCAGAATATCAAATTGGATGGGGTCCACCCGCCACAATTCCCAACTTTATATCCCCCTTCTTTCCATCACCTTAGCCCGATTCGCGCGCTTTTTGCCCCTTGACAAGATTTCTCCCGAACCGCGATTTCGGTCGCACCCCTTGTCATTCCCACCAAAGTCGGAGCGAACGCGACGGCGCACGGAGGAATCTGCTGTTTCCACCCGCCCAACCGCCGTTCTGGATTCCCAAAGCTCTAAGGCGAACCCCCCATGTGACTTGCGCAAACGAGGTCGGTACAATGCAATGCAGTAGTTGCGCTGCCAATCAACGACACCTGTACTATTCTTGAGCTAGGAGGTCTCGTGAGCCAACCCAGTGACATCATGGAAATTCCGATCTACGGGGTCTCCGAAGCTGCGCAATACCTCCGCGTGCCCCTAAATACGCTCAGGTATTGGACACGGGATGAAACCTCCGTCGGTCCGCTGGTGCGACTGGCGGGAAAGGATCCCGCACGTCTGTCTTTCCACAACCTGCTTGAATGCCACATGATCAGCAGCATGCGCGCCGTGTACGACGTGCGCCTGCCGAAGGTCCGCAAGGCCCTAAAAGCGCTGGCCAAATACGTCCATCACAAGCATCCTTTGATCGACCAAGCGTTCCAGACTGATCGCAGGGATTTGTTTATCGAACACCTGGGAGATATTGTCAACCTGTCCGGCAAAAACGAGCAAATTCTTATTCCCGACGTCATGAAGTTCTATCTTGAACGAATCGAGCGGGACCCTAACGGCCTGTTCAAATTGCACCCTTTTGTCATGGAACGCAAACAGAGCGAGCCCAAACTCATTCAGCTGAATCCGGCACTGGGGTTTGGCAAGCCCGTAATAACCGGCACGGGGATTTCTACCGCCGTCCTGAAGACTTCGTTCTGTACCTCGACGAGAATCTTCACAACTGCAAACCAATTTTGCAGGCACTCGTGCTGAATGACATTCGTCATGAGCGCCATCGCCAGCATTTCGCTCCCGGAACGGAAGATTCGGTATGGCTGCCTTTTGTCGGACAAAAAGGCTGGATACTGCTCACGAAAGACAAACGCATTCGCTTCAACGACCTGGAAAAGCAGGCCGTGATTGCCAACCGAGTCCGGGAGTTCTATTTCACTTCGGGCAATGTTAACGGCGAGGAAATGGCGGCGCTGTTGGTCGTTGCTTTGCCGGAGATTGTTCACATCCGGCTTGCGGAAGAGGCCTAAGCCGATACCTCAGGCGGCGCCATATTCAGCAACCGGCGCACAGCGTCGATATCGGGCCGAATGTTTCCGGGAAAGGCGTGTCGATCACCGCCCCGCTCCCACTCCCGCAAAAGCGCCTCGACGATTTCCTTGCCGTCGGGATCGAGCACGGCCTGAAGCGGAGTTTTTCCGCCAAGGATTGGAATCTTTGTGTGAATCCAACCCTCTACCTGGCGTTGCAACATCTCTTGCCACTGTTTTCGCGCCTCGGGATCGCGCAAGATCTCTTCCGTCTCGTCGACTTTGTGCGTAGCTGGCTTGGGCGCATTCTTTACCATCTCTTCCGGAGTCTGCGCCTTGGTGCTCTGGTGGATCGCCAGAATTCCCAGCCGCTTTTCGATTTCTTTGTGAAGCCGCTCGGCCCGTTCTTTTGAGTTCACATCGGCGGTCAGCGTTTGGCCGGAAATCTTTATGTGGCCGAGGATTGTGTTATCCCAAGCCTCGATCTTTCGATTGCCCTTCTTGATCCAATCGAATTCCACGCCGCGAATGGCCCCGTCGTCCTCCAGTTTGACATTACTGAGCAAGTCTTCTCTAGAGCATCCCCACGCCAGCGGCGCTAACGCTTCGAAAGCCACGCCGGGAGAACCGATCTGAAAGCTGAGGGTATGAAAAAGCAACGGGTCGCCGTCCGTGTTCGCGAAACGGGGCGGGGTATGCAGGGCATCGCGGATGTTCAAATAGGCTTCGCGGACATCGTCCTCATACCGGACCAAATCGGCACCGCCAAGTTCGCGGCGCGACTTCGCTATTTTCTTCCGTAGTTTCTTGCGCAGCACGAGAATGTCAGCCAGCTTCCCGGACGGAATGCGGAACGGGGCGCTGCAGCCCAGCACATCAAGCCCGGCTACGTTCCACAGCTGCCCATAGATTATGTCGCCCTCCTCAACCGATAACGTAGCCGTGCGCTCGATCACCTCGGTTTCGCCGCCGATCAGAATATCGCTCAGCGTCATCCGTTCGCCGGGCGTGCGTCGCACGACCTCGTAAAAACTCAAGGGCCGCGTGGCGGCCTGAGCCAGCAAATGGGTTTGCATTTCCGTAAGCTGGCCTTTCTGCGCCAGCCTGAACGAAGAAGCGACGAGTCCCTCCTCGCCCGGCCGCCGCCAGCGCGAGATCCGTTCCGGGTCCCACAGGAACAAGAAGTAAGGCATGAAGATATTGCCTTCATCGCGAACTTGATCCACGGGCGGCGGGAAGTCCTCCAGGTTAAAGTCGCACCAGGCGTCGAACAGGTCGTCGCCAAAGCGGCGCTCGGCAAAGTGCAATAAGTCAGCGGTCAGCCTCTCCGAGACGTCGTGCTGCCGCTGCCAAACGCTTTGCTCCGAGAGCGGTTGCGCCCCCAGGCAGCAATGCTTGTACTTCTTGGCGCTGCCGCAAGGGCAGGGATCGTTTCGCCCCGTTTTTTCGCGAGGATGGGATCGCATAAGCGTCAGGATAAAGTACGGCCTTGCGGAATCGCAAGACCCTTTCGGTGCCAACAACCCACAGGAACGAAGTTCCCTAAATATCCAGATTCTTCACATCCAGCGCATTCTCTTCAATAAACTTCCGCCGCGCTTCCACATCCTCACCCATCAAAGTCGTGAAGATGGTTTCGCACTCGGCAATGTCTTCCAGCTTCACCGAGAGCAGAGTGCGCCGCTCCGGGTCCATGGTCGTCTCCCACAACTGCGGAGCCGTCATCTCACCCAGGCCTTTGTAGCGCTGCACGTCGTAGCCGCGGCTGCCTTCTTTCTTCACATACTCGAACAACTCGCGCGCGGTAGCTTTCTCCACCGGCTCGATCACAGCGCGCTTCGGCGCAGTTTTGGCGGTCTTCTTGGCAGACTTGCCATCCGATTCGGCCGCATCGTTCTCGGCTGTCTCGTCTTCAGCCTCGTCTCCATTGCTGCTGGCTGCGCCAGCTTTGGCGACCGCCTCCACCACAAATGGCGGTTCGAGATAAGGCTCAATCTGCTTGAACTTCGACAACAGCTGCCGGCACTCGGCGCTCGACGCCAGTTCCCAACTGATCACGTGCTCCGAACCCTGCGAGTTCACAAACTTCACTTCCCACAGGTTGTGCTCTTCGTCGAAGGCCGACTCCACACTCTTAAACTTGCGGTCCTTCTGCAGCTTCTTCAGTTCCCGTTCCAGCCGCTCGATCTTCTTCGGCGGATTCTTCTTGTCGCCTTCAAAATCCGCGTGCTTCGAAAAATCGAGCCGCGGCAGCAACTCGGTCACACTCTCATCGCGCAACCGCTTGTTCACCTTGTCGAAGAAGTTCAGATACTCCTTCAGCACGGTCATAAAACGATTCAGGTTCGCGCCTTCCAGCTTGGCCGCGCCCTCGCCGTAGCGCACGGTTACCCCATCGGCCCCGCGTTTCAGCGTGACTTTGTCGAAGGCGTCGTCGTCTTTGATGTACTGCATCGACTTGCCCTTCTTGATCGAGTACAGCGGCGGCTGCGCGATGAAAACATTTCCGCGCTTGATCAGTTCCTGCATGTGCCGGAAGAAGAACGTCAGCAGCAGCGTGCGGATGTGCGAGCCGTCGACGTCAGCGTCAGTCATCAGAATTATCTTGCCGTAGCGCACTTTCGTGGGATCGAAATCGTCCTTGGCGATGCCGGTACCGAGCGCCGTAATCATGGCGCGAATTTCTTCGTGCGCCAGCATCTTGTCGTAGCGCGCTTTTTCGACGTTGAGAATTTTTCCTTTGAGCGGCAGTATTGCCTGGAAGCGCCGGTCGCGCCCCTGCTTCGCCGTCCCGCCGGCGGACTCGCCCTCAACCAAAAACAATTCGCACCGGTTCGGATCGCGCTCCGAACAATCCGCCAGCTTGCCCGGCAGCCCTCCGGAATCAAGCGCACCTTTGCGCCGCGTCAAATCGCGCGCCTTCCGTGCCGCCTCGCGCGCCCGCGCCGCGTCCACAGCCTTGTTAATGATCTTCCGCGCCACGGTCGCATTCTGTTCGAAGAACGCCCCCAACCGCTCGTTGACGAACGCAGTCACCACTCCGGCAATATCGGAATTCAGCTTGCCCTTGGTCTGCCCTTCGAACTGCGGCTGCGACAGCTTCACGCTGATCACCGCCACCAGCCCTTCGCGCACATCGTCGCCGGTCAGATTCTCTTTCACGTCCTTGAACAGGCCCATCTGCTGACCTGCATAGTTGATGGTGCGGGTGAGCGCCATGCGGAAGCCGGATAAATGCGTGCCGCCGTCGACAGTATTGATGTTGTTCGCGAAGCTGAACACCGACTCCGAATATCCGTCGTTGTACTGCAGCCCAATCTCCATAGCGACGCCGCTGCGCTCCGCTTCCATGTAGATGGGCTTATCGTGCAGCACCTGCTTGCCGCGGTTCAGATGCTTGATGAATTCCGCGATGCCGCCGTTGTACTTGAAGTCTGAATGCTTGGCCTCGCCGGTCTTCGCGTCGGTCGAGCGCTCATCGGTCAGCGTGATCAGCAATCCCTTGTTCAGAAACGCCAGTTCACGCAAGCGCTGCGCCAGCGTGTCGTAGAGATTTCCAGTTCCAGAACCTCACTCAAAGCGTTCACGCAGGAAACGCCCACACCATGCAGTCCGCCCGAAACCTTGTACGTGGACGAATCAAACTTCCCGCCAGCGTGCAGCGTAGTCATCACCACCTGCGCCGCCGAAACTTTCTCGCCATCGATGACCATGTCATCCACCGGAATCCCCCGCCCGTCATCAACGACGGTGACGCTGTTGTCGATGTGGATGGTGACTTCAATTTTCGTGGCGAAGCCGGCGAGGGCTTCGTCGACGGAGTTGTCGACTACTTCGTAGACGAGGTGGTGGAGACCGAGATCGCCGGTCGAGCCGATATACATGGCGGGACGCTTGCGCACCGCTTCCATGCCGCCGAGCACTTTGATGGAGTCGGCGTTGTAGTCGCCGTTGGCGGCGGTAATTGGGGTTACGATTCCGTTTTTTGTTTTGGTTTCGACGATGGGAGTATTGATCTCTTTGGTGGCCATTCCGCTCCGCGGGAGAATGCCCCGACTTTCTTTCAGAACTGAGTCCGGCAATGCCCTTTACGTTCGTTTGGCGACTAGTCAAATTATACCATGAACGGGCGAGATTTTCCGAGGCGAGACAGGGACGGAATCGCGTCAGTTAGCCTCATTTCTGGACGATTGAATGTCACATTTCCGCCGCATTTTCCGGCTCTCCTTTTGGTGGTCTGCACGTGCTACAATTGTCCTATATCTGTGCTACGGAACCCTCTATGGCAAAGCTTGCTATTCGTCCTGCGAACCGAGAGCGGTCACGGCGTTCAGACTTCCGCCAAAGCAAGTTTAAAGAGGTGCTGGTCATGGCGGAGCGCGAGGGTTTGCTTGACGGCGGCCGCACACAAGTTGTTCGCGGCCGGATGCCGGAGGCGCTTGTCTCTCAGGCCAAAAAGCGAACCGGCATTAAGTCGGATACGGACTTGATCGAGCTCGCGCTCGCCAATATCGCTATGGGAGATGAATACGCTGAATGGCTGCTTTCACAGCGAGGTACGATCGATCCTGAGGTCGATCTTGAGTTCTGAGCTTTGGCGCAGCATCAGACGCTACAAGCCAGAGAGACACACTCGGCCTCTTCAGCGACGAGCCGACTCGGAGTTGGACTTTCTTGAAGCGATCAGGGTGAAACCCGCCAAGTTGCTGTACGACACGACCGTTTACATCGATGTTCTTCGAGACCAGTTTCCCGTGACGGGCCAGCTCATGTTGCGAGCGGTCGAAGCCTGGCATTCGCCGGTGACGGAGGCGGAGTTGATTTCCGCCGTGGGCTTGCTTGAACCTCATAATTCGAGGACGCGTCCGGTCATCGACAAAATTGCCGCTGTCATCGATCAACGACCCATGCAACGGACAATCGTTCCCGATGTTATCGTCTGGCGCGAGGCTAGCATTCTCTCCGGTATTTTGGCGCGTCTACAGGGTTTCGACAAAGATCAGCGGCGGCGCCTGATGAATGATGCCTTGTTATTCGTGACCGCGAGGCGGCACGGTTGCACCCTGCTGACACGGAATGTCAGCGATTTTGATTTGCTGCAGCAGTTGGAACCGGCGGGGAGGGTGCTGTTCTATCGGACCTGAAGTTGTGCCCGCGAATCGGGCAAGACATGCACCCTGCGGGTTGGGCCTGCCGGGGATAAGCGATGGCAACCTCTGGAGGGCCGGGCCAGTTGAGTTCCGCACGAATGAACAAGGTGTGCGGTGCTCTGGGTTGCGATTCGCGCTATTTAACGGGAACGTTCTCTCCTGTCCCCGAATTTCGTCGGTGTTTGTTTTCTCGGGCTTTCATCATCACTCTCCTCTCGGACGGACCCGGACTAGACCAATCTCGCCACGCCTTTCGCGCCCAACAGGAACTTTCTGTATGGGGTACTTATTCCCGACGGAATCAATAACCACTAATCGAATAGTTCCGTTTGCTATCTTCTCTGGGTTGATTTCGCTAGCCATGAAACGCACCGCCGGGCCGTGGTCGTTTTTCTTTTCTTGAGGCATCTTCTTGAGCAACAGATAGAATGTGATGCTGGTCAGCAGAAAAAGCGCTGCAATACCATACCAGTCAACCGACTGATGACGCAGGCGTTCCCAGAGTGCCGTTGCTAGTGCTATCACAAGCCCGGCCCCGAGGTTCCCCAACACGTTGAGAAACAACTGCCTTGCGCCCGATGGCCATCCAGGATGCTTTCTGGTCCGGTTGCTGACGCGTTGGAGGACCCGCGCCTCTAGTTTCAATTTCCGGCACCTCCAGCCGCTTCTCCACCATCTAACTGACTGACCCTGATAAGATAAAGGCACAGGAAGTTCCGACCAAGCATGCCAGTACCTGTTTCACAAATGTGGACGGTAACGTCCTACGTCCTGCGCCAAAAGCTCGCCGGCCGCAAGCAGTACCCGCTTGTGCTGATGCTTGAGCCTTTGTTCCGCTGCAACCTGGCTTGCGCCGGCTGCGGCAAGATCCAGTACCCTGCGCACATCCTCAAGAAGGATCTTTCTCCGGAAGAATGTTTCCGCGCGATTGATGAATGCGGCGCACCCATGGTCTCGATCCCCGGCGGCGAGCCGTTGATGCATCCGGAGATCGCCGAGATTGTGGAAGGGCTGGTCGCGCGCAGGAAATATATTTATCTCTGCACCAACGCTCTGCTGCTGAAAGAGAAACTTCATCTCTTCAAGCCGAGCAAGTATTTGACTTTCAGCGTCCACCTTGATGGCCAGCGCGAGGAACATGACCTCGCCGTCTGCCGCGAAGGTGGATACGACATTGCCGTCGATGCCATCAAAGAAGCCCTCAGCCGCGGCTTCCGCGTCACCACTAACACCACGCTGTTCGACGGCGCCGACCCGAAATCTGTCCGCGCCTTCTTCGATGACATGATGGAGTTGGGCCTCGAAGGCATGATGCTTTCGCCCGGCTACTCTTACGACAAGGCACCCGACCAAAAACACTTTCTCGGACGCGCCCGCACGCGGCGAATGTTCCGCGCAATTCTCTCGAACCGCAAGAAGAACTGGCGTTTCAACCTCTCGCCGCTCTTTCTGGAATTCCTGATGGGCAAGCGCACTTATCCCTGCACGCCCTGGGGGATGCCTACTTACAACATTTTCGGATGGCAGAAACCTTGTTACCTGCTTCAGGATGGCTACGCAGAAACTTTCGCCGAACTTCTCTCGACCACGAATTGGAGCAACTACGGCACCGAGTCTGGCAATCCGGCGTGTGCGAATTGCATGGTGCACAGCGGATATGAAGCGTCGGCTGTAAATGCGACTTTCAGTTCGCTTGGTGGATTCCTGGCTACGGTTAAAGCTACACTCTTCTCAAGCTATCGCGATGAAGAAGCACTGCGCTTGCTGGAAGAACATCAAGCGCCGGTACATCCACTGCTCCCGGCACCGCTCACGAAAATCTCGAAGGCTGGATCCCGCAACTCGCCACCGACGACGAAATCCGCGTCGCCCTCGAAAAAGCATTCGACTACCGCGGCGATGTGACCATTACTCGCAAAGACGGATCGAAAATCGAGGGCTATCTCTTCGACCGCCGCACCGCCGCGACACTGAAAGACTCCATCGTCCGCCTCTATCCAAAAAACTCGAACGAAAAAGTCTCCATCTCCTACGCCGATATCGCCGCCCTGTCATTCACCGGCCGCGACACTGCCGCAGGAAAAAGCTGGGAAGCGTGGATGAAGAAATACGCCCAGAAAAAAGCCGCCGGCGAAACCAACATCGCTCTCCAGCCCGAACCGCTGGACTAACGGGCGTCGCAGTGCGAACTCCTCTTCGGGCCGCCAGAGCTATACGCGTGCAAGGGGTCCTTCGACTTCAGGATGACAGAGCAGAGGGGTTGTGGTATTTCCAAGGGGACTCACTGCACGGTCTTGGCCGCCGCAAAGCTCAGACCCTGCACTAACTCCTCCACCTCCTCTTCGGTCCCGCCAATAAACGTAAACGAAACTACAGAGCCGCGCGCCAGCAGCACCAGCGTCGACTGCCGCATCACGCGCGTCCCCACGTCTCTCTGGAAATCGCCGCGAACTAGAGTCTTCGTCCCGACCACAAAGTCATAAGGCTCGTCGTCCATCTCAAGCCCTTGCGTTTTGGCCACCTCGGCCACCGGCCCGAAATATTGCGCCGCATCCTTTAGCCCGGGATAAGCGGCCGCGCTTTCCGCCGCAATCAGAATTGACGAATTCACGTCCTCCCCGCGCGCCTCCGGAGGCCGCGAAAACGCCGCCAGCAGCACTCGGCCAGCTTGTCCAGCATTGTTGTCAGTCTTTGCGCTTTCATCGCTCCGCGCATTCATTTCCTCCGTACGCAGCACCCATCCCGCTGGAATCCTGCAGGTGAATCCAAACCCCAGGTCGCGGTACACGCCATTGCTGACCGAGCCGGCGCCGAGCTGAGAATCCGCTGCGGGCGCAGGTTTGCGAACGTGTTTCGCGGATGCAGATGAGGAAGACTGTGCTTGCACCTGGAGCACTGTCGTTGCGACCAAGGCCAGGAGGAACACGAAGGAGAGCCGAGAACCGCGAAAGAACATACTGCAATCTTACGCGAGATGAGAGCGCCTAACCGGACAACGTAAAGTTCATCTGAATCGTGGTTTCAACTTCAACTGGCTGCCCCTGCAACAAGTACGGCTTGTACTTCCACTTCTTGATCGCCTTGATAGCGGCCTCCGCCAGCGAGGGGTCTCCGGAAACGACTGACAGTTCAATGACATCACCTTCTTTGCTGATCGTGGCGTTCAGCAAGACCATCCCCTGGATACGATTAGAGCGCGCCTTTGGGGGATACTCCGGCGCGACCCTCTTGCGCAGCAGCCCCGCCGCTGCCCCAGCTGAGAGTCGCAACCGCGCTGGTTGCGGCGGTGCCGTCGTATTCGCCTGCTCGCCGGCTGGACCGGGCTCGCCCTTTGACTGTTGCGCCTCCAGCGCGACTCCCGCAAACATCACCCCCAAGACCAGCAACACCGAGGCCAGTTTTCTTTCGCAAGCCATGTTACGCCGCCCGTCCCATCACCGGCTGGGTGCAGTGCGAACAGCGCCGCGCCTCAATGGGAATCTCGCTCAGGCACTCCGGACACTTCTTGGTGGTCGGATCAGGCGGCGCCTCTCCGCGATTCATTCGCGCCACCAGCGCGTTCACCGGCGTCACTACGAAGAAATAAATCGCAGCCGCAGTCAGAAGAAATGCCACTACAGAATTGATGAAGTGTCCCAGAGGAAACAGCGACCCATGGACCGTAAACTGAATCTTCGAGAAATCCGGCTTGCCCACGACTGCCGCGATGAGCGGCGTCAACAAGTCAGTGGTCAAGCCTTTGACCACGTCCCCAAAGGCTGCGCCAATCACGATGCCCACGGCCATATCCACCACATTGCCGCGGAGAACGAACTTCTTGAATCCGTCCAGCATAAATCGCCCCTCCGAACAAGATGGCTGCAAATGTATGACAGGGGAGTGAGCGGGTCAAGCGAAGGCCCGTCCCTCAGGCCGCTCTGCGTGATTCCACAATTTGGACTTCTCCGCGCGAACAAATGGAAAAATCCAAACCCTGGCCGTCCGCTGCCGTTAGATTAGAGATGAGCGTGGCCCAAGCGGAGCCACTCTTGCCGCTACTTCGGCCACAACCACCCGAACGTCCCAGCAGTCAGCAGCGCGTAGATCAGTCCATCAAAAACATGCTTCGCCGTTACGCCCCACGTCTGGCCCTTCCAGATCGAGTCTTGAATCTGCCCGAGCCCGTACGCCAGGAAGCCCGCGATGCCGACGACATGGAATACCGCTGGATACCGAGTGCCGGGGGCAAGCGTGCTTGCGGCCACACACGCCACAACAATGCCGACCACCACGCAATAGGCGAACCACTGCCCCAGATATTTTCCCATCGCAGGCGCTCCGCTGGGGATCACAGTCAGCAGGCCAATC
>WNFI01014158.1_pt1 | contig 11867 bp, 14 predicted proteins | sample 5400471 | NCBI WGS metagenome assembly WNFI01 (sample SAMN13153348, study PRJNA577476) | soil metagenome | isolation source: 100 cm saprolite on Douglas fir-dominated hillslope | place: USA:California | collected 2013-09-17
CCAGCACGCCGCCGTCCACGGCTACACCACCGCCTACTGGACCGCCACCGCCATCTTCACCGCCGGCGCGCTGCTCACCGCCCTGCTCTACCGCTCCGGACGCCCCGACCCCGCCGACCTCACCACCACCGTGCCCACCTGACGACTGCGCGCCCGCAACCGGCCCGGACACGCGTCGTCCTACAGGGTGGTGCTGCTCGTACCCCTCCAGGGGTACGCCTGCAGGCCGCGCGGCGCGCGGCTGCGCGCTTGCCGGGCGAGCCCGGAAACCGGCTTGCAGGTCGGCGACGCCGCGGCCTCGCAATCGTCACAGTGGGACACGACGCACAGCAGCTTTGCACCCCGGCACTGTCGGGGTACCAGATCCCAAGGAGAGAAGATGATCGAGGTAGAGAACCTCAGCAAGCGTTACGGGGACAAGCTCGCGGTCGACGGCCTGGATTTCGTGGTGCGGCCGGGGGTCGTGACGGGTTTCCTCGGCCCGAACGGGGCGGGCAAGTCCACCACGATGCGGCTGATCGCCGGCCTGGATGAGCCCAGCGGGGGCAGCGTCCGGGTCAACGGCAAGGCGTACCGGCTGGCCGCCGCGCCGATGGCCGAGCTGGGGGTGCTGCTGGAGGCCCGGGCCATGCACCCGGGCCGCTCGGCCCGGAACCACCTGCTCGCGCTGGCCCAGACCAACGGGATCAGCCGGAGGCGCGTGGATGAGGTCATCGACCTGGCCGGGCTGCGCGAGGTCGCCGCGAAGCGGGTCGGCGGGTTCTCCCTGGGGATGGGCCAGCGCCTCGGGGTCGCCCAGGCGCTGCTGGGCGATCCCCAGGTGGTGGTCCTGGACGAGCCGGTCAACGGCCTGGACCCCGAGGGCGTGCGGTGGATCCGCACCCTGCTCAAGGCGCTGGCCGCCGGCGGCCGCACGGTGTTCGTGTCCTCGCACCTGATGAGCGAGATGGCCCAGACCGCCACCCGGCTGATCGTGGTGGGGCGGGGCCGGCTGATTGCCGACGCCACGGTCGAGGAGTTCGTGGCCCGCGCTTCTGGCAGTTCGGTCACCGTCCGCACGCCCGAGGCCGGCCGCCTGCGGGGCTTGCTGCTGGGGCCGGACGTCACCGTCACCAGCGACCGCGCCGACGTCCTGCACGTGCAGGGGCTGAACGCGGAGCAGATCGGCACCGTGGCCTGGCGGGCCCGCATCCCCGTGTACGGGCTGACCCTCCAGCAGGCCTCCCTGGAACAGGCGTTCATGCAGCTTACCGAGGACTCGGTGGAGTACCGCTCCGCCGACACGAGCGTTACTAAGGAGGTGGCGGCATGACCACCGCCATGACACAAGCGGCCGCCGCGGCGGCCGGCCGGCAGAGGCTGCGGGTCACCCAGCCGCGGGTCCTGCTGTCGGAGTGGACCAAGTTCCGGTCGCTGCGCTCGACGGTCTTCACGCTGCTGATCGCGGTGGTGCTGTCCATCGGCATCGGCGCGCTGATCTCCGCGGTGTCCGCCGGCCAGTACCACACCTTCAGTCCCGTTGCCCGGGCGAGCTTCAGCCCGGTCTCCCTCAGCCTGAACGGCACGCTGTTCGCCCAGCTGGCGATCGGCGTGCTCGGGGTGCTGGTGATCAGCGGCGAGTACGGCACCGGGATGATCCGCTCCTCGCTCACCGCGGTGCCCAGGCGGCTGCCGGTGCTGTGGGCGAAACTGGGGGTCTTCGCCGGGGTGGTGTTCGCGGTCACGCTGGTCACCAGCTTCGTGTCGTTCTTCCTCGGCCAGGCGCTGCTGAGCAGCCAGCACTTGGGCGTCGCGATCTCGGCTCCCGGCGCCCTGCGCTCGGTCGCCGGCGCGGCCCTGTACCTGACCGTCGCGGGCATGATCGGGATGGCGCTGGGCGGGCTGCTGCGCAACACCGCCGCCGGGATCTCGACCTTCGTCGCGGTGTTCTTCGTGATCCCCCCGCTGACCGGGCTGCTGCCCGCCGCGTGGTCGTCGCACTTCGCCCAGTACCTGCCCTCCAACGCCGGGGAAGTGCTGTACGGGGAAGGGAACAGGCTGGCTCACCCGCTGGCGCCATGGGCCGGCTTCGGCGTCCTGTGTAGCTACGCGGTGGTGCTGATCGCCCTCGCGGCGTGGCGGCTGCGGCGCGCCGACGCCTGATCCGGGAGACAACCGGTGAACAGGTTCCCGCTGTCCGGGCATCCACCAGCGCACAGTGCGCTGGTGGATGCGCGCGTGACGAGCTCATACATCGGTGATCTTCTCCTCGTCTCCACCTCACTCATCCCCGCCGGACGTGGCGGGGGCGATCACCCCGTGTATCTGCCGGCGCAAGGCCGGGACGGCCTGGTGCTGATCTTCGATCACCCGCATAACGACGACTCGGCGTGGCCGAAGTCTCTTGGTGGCAGCGTGGTGGATCACGCGCAGATCGTCCAGCTCTGGGTGCGCGGGTCTGATCTGGCGGTGTGGTTCGCCGAAGCAAGTGATCAACTATTCTGCTCGGCCCCACTTGACGAGGGCTGGTTATTGCGCCGACTCGGCGGCGGCGCGGCCGCCGACCCGGGGGCGCGCACCAGACCTTGGCCAGCGGGGTGCAGTCGGTGAGGGTGAGCCCGGCGCGTGCCCGGCGGCCGCTGACCTGCCAGCCTTCGATGACGACGACCGGCGGCGGCGTGGTCGGGCTGAGGGCAACTGGTTCAGACACGCATCAGCTTCCCATCCGGATCCACGTGCGCGAGCTGCGGTATGACGGCGGCGGCGATCAGGCGCCCGCTCGCAGCCGTTCGGTGGCTTCGCTGCCGGACCGGGCCTCGCGGGCATCGACCTGAGCGAGGCAGAGGGACCGGCGCGGGGTCGGCGGCATCCGGCTGGAGATGATCCGCCCGGCGATGTGGTCGCCCTCTACGATCGAGCTGGCTTCCTGCACCACCACCGGGCGGTCCGCCAGCTGCAGCCTCGCCGGCTGTGAGCCCGTAGCCGGCGGTGGCCTGCCAGGTCACGTGGTAGGCGGTCAGTCCCGCAGGACCCACAGGCACTGCGCGTCGCCTTCTCCCACGTTGCGCCACCCGTCGATCCCGCGGCGGGAGGCGAGGAGGGTTTCGCCGCGGCTCAGGACGGGACGGCCTGATGTCAGCTGCACCTGGATGAGGCCGCTGACCACCCCGACCCAGTTCGGCGCCCTTGTGGGGAGGGAGCCTCGACGGTGGCCGATCGGGGCAGGGAGACGAGGTAGGCGCGCATGCCGGCCTCGCCGTCGTCGAGCAGCGGGAGGATCGAGCCGGCGGGCGCGGTGCCGAGGCCGTGACGCCTGCCGATCCGGCAGTCCGGGGTGACCTCACCTCCGAGCAGCTCGTCGAGGGTGACGTTGAGGCGCCCGGAAAGGGCCATCAGCGTCTCGAGGGAGAGCCCTCTTTCTCCCCGCTCCACCTGGGAGATGGCACTCGGGGAGACCCCGGCGAGGCGGGCGAGATCGCTCTGGCTCAGGTCCCGGCGCAGGCGGTAGGCGCGCAGCGCCGCGCCGACGCGCGCCGCTGCCTGGGCCGGCTGCGCCGGTCACCGCCGGCGGCGCCGGTCCAGGCAGGCTGCACGACCGCGATCTGCTCGTCGGACTGATCTGTCAGCGCGACGATCCTGGAGCCAAATCTGCGGCCACCCGGGCCCACCAGTCGCTCCACACCCGCTAGCCGCGCGGTCACTGGCGGTGATCGTCCTCGTGCCGCTTGAAAGTACCGGGACACCTTTCCTCGGCTGGGGAGCAGTCGGCTCCCCGCTCGCCGCGCTCCCGTCCTACCTGCCGGTCATCCGCGGGTTCAGCCGCTGGCAGCAGATCACCCCCGTCTCCGTCGGCTAGCTGGCGGGCGGGGCGAGGTCGTGCCTGGCGGTCAGGATCAGCCAGGTGGCGGTGCCGGTGATCAGGGCGGGCGCGGCGGGATGGGGCCCCGCGGCGGCGACGGCGGCCGCGCTGGCCGCGGCTGCGGCCAGGATCCGCAGCGCGAGGCGGGCCGGGCGCCCGCGCCGGGCCCGCCCGGCCAGCTCTGCCACGGCTCGCGGCAGGCGGGGTTGCGCGGCCCTGGCGGGCGGCTGGCTGCTGGCTTTCGGGGCCCGGGGCGGGGCGGCGCCGAGGTCGGCCGCGGCCTCGCCGCGGCCGAACCGGGTCCGCAGCGCCGTGTACGCGGCGGCCGCGGCGGCGAATCGCTCGGGGTCACCGCCGTCTTCCCGGTCGGGGTGGGTGTCGCTGGCGGCCCGGCGCCACGCGATGCGGACGTCCTCGTCCGAGAGGCCGGGTGACGGTTCCAGGCCCAGGACGGTGAACGGATCAGTGGCCGGCGCCGGCCGGCGGTGCCGGGTCATGACGGCGGCTCCGCCCCGAACGCCTCGTCGAGCAGCGGGCCGACATCGGGTAGTGCTGGCTGGCGAGGGGGGCTCGGCGGCTGCTGCTGGCCGGATGAGGGAGCTGGCGGCGGCTGCCCCGCCTGGGCGGGGCCGGCGGCAGGTCGCGCAGGCGCGACCCGCCGCGCCCGCAGCGCCGCCGGGGGCGCCACCAGGCGCTTGACCTGGACGTAGCTGACGCCGCCGCGGTAGATGTAGGCAGCCTGGCCGACCTCCAGCGCGCGGATCAGCGCCGGGTCGACCACCGGGTCCAGACGCATCCGGGAAGTTCCCTGATGGGCCCAGACGCCGGCCCTACGCAGCCGCCGCGTGGTTTCGGTGACCTGGCGGGTTCCGGCCAGCGCCGCGACGGGCTCGGGATGCGGGGTGCGCAGCAGCCAGATGCCGCCGTCGGCGGACGCGGCGATCCGGTAGCGCTCGTCCTCATCGGCCGCCAGGCCCGCCCACGACTGGGCGGATACCTGGACGGCCAGGCCCAGCGACCGGGCCCGCTCATAAAGCTGCCACACCGGCAGCCTGCGTGAAACGGCGCTGAACTCGTCGACAGCGAGCAGGATCTCCCGCCGGCCGCCGGACGGCCCGGGCCCCGGCGGCGGGTATGCCGCGTAGCGCGGAACAGCGTGCGGAACCGCAGCGCGATGTCGCCGATCTGCCGGGCCGCCGAGCGGACCAGCCCCAGCTCGGCATCGTGACGGCCGGATGCGTAGGCGATCGTGAGCCAGCCGGGGTCCAGCCGGGCGAGGAAGTCCGCGGTGTTGCCGGGGGGCCCGCCGGGCGCCTGCACGGCCAGCCCGACCACCGCCTCCATGACGTCGGCGTAGTAGGCAGCGGAGCCGGTGCCGTGCTCGACCAGGTCGACCAGCGTGGTGATGAGCTGCGCGGGCGGCAGCGCCCACAGCGACAGGCCGGCCTCGTCCGGCCAGATCGCGGTGGACCGGGCGCCGGCCACGCGCAGCACCCTCCGGACGCGGTCGGCGATCCGCCGCGCGTCGGCCCCGCCCTTGCAGTCCAGCACCACGAGCAGCGGCGGCCCGCCCCGGCCCGCGGCGTTCCGGCGCAGCGCCGTGGCCATGAACCCGGCCCACAGCCTCAGCAAGAGCGTGGTCTTCCCGGTGCCGGTCGTGCCGATCACGACCTGGTGCGAGCGCATCCGGGCGTACGGGATGCTGGCGATCCGCCGCGCCGGGTGACCGACCGTCCTGATCACGGCGCCGGCCACGAGAGCCTCGTTCTGCGTGGTCAGGGGCACGGCCCCGGGCGCCGCGATCCGCGCCCGCGCGCTGCGCGCCTGATGCCGCCACTGCCGCAGGTCGAAGGCCGCAGCCGAGTCCGGAGCGAGCCCGCCGCTGCCGGTCTCCATCAAGCGGATCCGGTAGGCCCAGCACAAGCCGCCCGCGGCCAGGCCGGCCGGGATCGCGGGTGGCGCTATCACGGCGGCCGCGGCCGGGTACGAGCCTGCGGCGCCGCGATGCCACATGGCGAGCCACGCAAGGTAGGGCGCCTCCGCCACCTGCGATGCCGACCGCGTCGCGATGGCCGTGGCCGCCAGCCAGACCACGAGCATCGGCACGCACCACAAGGCGGCCCGGTACAGCCGGCCCGGCGGCCAGCCCGCCAGCCAGGCGGCCGCAGCGCCGCCGCCGGCGACCAGCGAGACCGGCGCGGCCACGATGATCAGCGCCGCGGCCGCGAGGACCCCGGCGATCCTGAACGCGGCGCGTGCGGCGGCGCGCACTGCGGACCTGCTCGCCGGGCGCCTGATCACGGCGGTACCTGCCGGCGGCCCGGCTTCGCCTGCGGCCGGGACGGCGGTGCCATCGCCGCTCGCGGCGGCAGGGAGCGGACCTCGATCCGCGCTCCCGCGCTGCCGAGCGCGTCCCTGGCCCGGAGCACGATCGCGCGGGCCGCGGGCGCGCAGAGGTAGAGGACGCGGGCATGCCGTGGCGGCCGCCCCGGGACCCGGACGTCGGCGGCCGGGCAGCCGTAGTCACCGGTCCTGGTCAGCAGCTCCCGCATGATGCCCGCGGTCCGGCTCGTGGTCTTCGGGGTCAGCTCGGCCTCGATCGCCCAGCACTCGCCGGCCCAGGCCACCGGGGCGTCGTCCGGCCAGTGCACCTCCCCGTCCGGGACGTGCTCGCGAAGCCCGACCCTGCCGCCCATCCGGGCCCGCAGCCGCCGCTCGCTGCGCCAGTATCCGCCGGCCGCGGCGTAACGGGGCGAAGACTCCAGCGCCAGCCGGACCGCGACCACGGCCCGGATGTGCGCGAGCCTGGCTAACGCCGGGGGAGCCGGGGCGTACGGCAGGCCGCACGCGGCCAGGCCCGCCCTGGTCAGCCAGGTCCACGGCCCGCCGGGCCCGAGCCGCGCCGACTCCGCGTAGCGCCGGGCCCGCCACCGGGCGGCGACGGCGCGCGCTCGCGGCTCGCCGACGCCCAGCACCGCGGCGAGATGGTCCAACTGGACGCCGTACATCTCCGCGGCGAATACCAGGCCCGCCGTGTCAAGGCCCGCGCTGTCACGGCCACCGCTGTCACGGCCACCGCTGTCACGGCCACCGCTGTCACGGCCACCGCTGTCACGGCCACCGCTGTCACGGCCATCACTGTCACGGCCACCGCCTTCATGGCCCGCGCCGTCCGGACGGGTGGCGTCGCGGCGTCGCGTGCCGCCCGCAGTACGGGGAGCGGATGTCCCTTCTGCCGGGATCACACCATCATCACATCACGCCGGCGGCCGGACGCCACGCGGATACGCCGCGGACACGAGCGGGGAGTGCTGGTGTCGGCGATGGCCGTGCGGCACAATATGAGACGGAAGGCGTAGCACGCGGTACGGCGCGGCGCCGGGCGCCTGCGGGATGAGGTCGTTGGGGAAGACGCACCTCGTCCGTTAGCAGGGAGGTCTGGTGTCCGTTAGTGGCGTGCTGCAGGTCCACTCCGCGCCCCCGGCGCTGAGCCCGCATATCGAGTGGGCAGTCGCTGGGGTGCTCGGTGTGCCCGTCAGTCTGCCCTGGGTTGACCAGCCCGCCTCGCCCGGAGCGCTGCGCGCGGAGCTGGACTGGCAGGGCCGGCCCGGGGCAGCCGCGGCCATCTCTTCCGCGCTGGCGGCCTGGAACCGGGTGCGGTTCGAGGTGACCGAGGAGGCCAGCCCGGGCTGCGATGCCGTGCGCTACAGCCATACGCCGTCCCTGGGCACGTTCTCCGCGGTCACGTCGGCCAACGGTGACATCCTGGTCCCCGAGGGGAGGCTGCGCGCGGCCATGACGCTCGCCGCCGCCTCGGCGCCCGCCGCGCCGGGACGGTTGCGTGCCGCCGGCCCGGAAGCCGCCGGCGGCGTGGACATGCTGCGGGACCGGCATGGCCCGCGGCACCCCGCGCTCGGCGGCTCGCTGGAGGCCGAGCTCGCGCTGCTGCTCGGACAGCCCTGGGACGACGAGCTCGAGCCGTTCCGGCACGCCGCCGAGGGCGCACCGGTGCGCTGGCTGCACGCGACCGGCTGAAACCGCGAAATCGGCTCCCGAAGCTATCTCCTTATGCTCATGTATTTAGCCTTATCCGGCTATGAGGGCTATTTCGGACCTGGCCATCGCGCTCGCTCCGTGTGGCCACAGCCGCATTTCCGGCGATGCTCGTGCGGAGCGGACTAGATTTCCCAATAGCAGTAGGGTCATTCGCGCTACCTGCGGATACGTGCGGCAAACGTTCGCGTCGCCGGGGCGAGAACCTGTACCCCTAAGCGGCTTGACACGGCCCTGGCTAGTTGTTTAACTGCCTCATCGCGCGACTTGTTACGCACTGGTCGCACATGCCACTCGAGTCTGCGCGAAGGGGGGACAGATATGAGGGTGTTAGCGTTCGGGAATCTGGTGATCTCCGCTGGCTGACGCGCAGCATGGTTGCACCATGCTCCGGCCACCATGGCGTCCCCCCGCTCCCCCCACGGTTCGGCCGTGCCACCGCATGGCCGTTGGTCAGTGAGGCGGTGACCGGTGCCCTCGTCTAGCAGGTGACGCGTCGCTCCAGCGTTGGGTCTGTCCGCGAAAGGGGGGAACCAACAAGGAGGCCGACCAACCATGACGCTGACCAACGGGCACGTCACGGACCACCACGCGAGATTCGAGCAGGACGTGGTTCCCTACATGCGCAAGCTGTACCCCTCGGCGCTGCGCATGACGCGCAACCCAAGCGACGCCGAGGATCTGATCCAGGAGACCTTTGCCCGGGCGTACGTCGCCTTCCACCAGTTCACCCCCGGCACGAACCTGAGCGCGTGGCTGTACCGGATCCTGGTGAACACGTTCATCAACACCCGCCGGAAGCGAGGGCGCGAGCCGGCCCAGTCGCTGTTCGGCGAGCTCGGCGAACTGCACGTCTCCGACAGCCTGCTGGGCCAGACGGCCCGGTCGGCCGAGGAAGAGGCGCTGAACCGGCTGGCCGACTCCGATGTCCTCCGGGCCCTGCGCGACCTGCCGGACGGGTTCAGCGCCGTGATCTACCTGGCCGACATCGAGGGCTACCCTTACAAGGAGATCGCCGAGATCATGGGAATCCCGATCGGCACCGTCATGTCGCGCCTGCACCGCGGCCGCCAGCAGCTCCGGGCCCGGCTGCTGGCCTACGCGCAGGGCCAGGATGACCAGGCTCGCCCGGCCGGCCTGCCCGCTGCGGCCGCCTCCCGAGCGGGGCTGCCGTCACGCTGGCGCGGCGCCCGGCCCGCTCTGCGACGCGGGCCGCTGGTCGGCCAGCAGGCGTCCTGACGGGAGCGTGGCATGTCGGCTCAGAAGGTCATCATCGACTGCGATCCCGGCATTGACGACGCCCTCGCCCTCGTGTTTGCCCGCGGTCACCCGGACCTCGAGGTCCTCGGGATCACGACGGTGGCCGGCAACGTCGGTCTCGGCCAGACGACGGCGAACGCGCTGCAGGTGCGGGACTACCTGACCATGCCGGACGTGCCCGTGGTGGCAGGCAGCCCCGGCCCGCTGCTCCGGCCGGCACTCGACGCGCGGGATGTGCACGGGAGCTCCGGCCTTGGCGCGGCCAGCCTTCCGGCGCCGTCCTCCGGGCCCGCCGACGGGCACGCGGTGGACTACCTGGCCGCCGCGATCGGCGCGGAGCCAGGGCAGGTCACGCTGATCGCGATCGGCCCGCTGACCAACATCGCGCTCGCAGTGCGGCGGTATCCGCGGCTGGTGACCCAGGTCAGGGACTTCGTGATCATGGGCGGGTCGGCCGGCCGGGGGAACGTCACCCCGGCGGCCGAGTTCAACATCGCCGCCGATCCCGAGGCAGCGGCGATCGTGTTCGGCGCCGGCTGGACCGTGACCATGGTCGGCCTGGACGTGACGCTGAGGGCACGGGCCACCGCCGCGGTGCGGGACCGGATGCGCGGCCTCGGCAGGCTCGCCGCCGACCTGCTGCTGCCGAGCCTGTCCGGCTACCGCGGCGCCAGCCGGGGGGCCGGGCCGGCGGCCAGCCCGCCTGGCCAGCCCGCGGCACCGGACGGGCCTGCCGTGCATGACGTCTGCGCCGTGGCCGCGGTGGCCGCGCCCGGCCTGCTCACCTGGGCGCCTGCCCGGGTGGAGGTGGAGACGGCCGGGCGGTTGACCGCCGGGATGACCGTCACCGACTTCACCGCCCCGGCGAGCGACTGCAATGCCCGGGTGGCCGTAGGAATCGACGCCGACGCCTTCTGGGACCTGGTCCTGGACGCCTACGGGCGCGCGGCGGCACAGATGGGGCCGCCGGGCATCAGCCGGCCGTGACCGTTACGTCGATATTGCCCCTGGTGGCGTTCGAGTACGGGCACACCTGGTGCGCGGCCTCGGCCAGGGCGCGGACCGCCTCGGGCTCGACGCCGGGGATGGACACCCGGATGGCGACCGCGAGCCCGTAGGCGCCACCGGGGATCGGGCCGATGGTGACGTCGGCCTCGACCGTCGAATGGCTGGTGTCGGTGCCCTGGCGGCGGCCGACCACGCCCAGCGCGCTCTGGAAGCACGCCGCGAAGCCCGCGGCGAAAAGCTGCTCGGGGTTGGTCGCGCCGCCCGGCCCGCCCATCTCCTTCGGCGGCTGCAGGTCTACGTCCAGGATGCCGTCGTCAGAGACCGCGTGGCCGGACCGGCCGCCGGTCGCGGTGGCCCGGGCGGTGTAGAGCGGCTTGGTCAGCGAAGTGGTCACGTCTGCTCCTCAGGATCGGGACCTCATGGCGGATGAACCTGGCCGCCGCGACCTTTCATTCCCCGCAGCGTGCGGGATGGGCCGGTCAGGCCATCGCCGGCCGGGCAGGTGGCGAGGTTCTGCGCCGGTCAGCCGGCGGTGATGCCGTGTGCGGTGAGGGGACCGGCGAATGCGGCGGCGAGACCCGGCACCGGGGCCAGCAGCAGCACCAGGGTGATCAGGGCCAGGTACAAGACCACTAGCAGCGCGGGCGTCACTCCGGCCGCCGGGCGGCCAGCCGGCGCACCACCGCGCGCAGCACCTCGGACTCCGGGCCGCCCATCTCGGCGACGAAATGACTCAGCACCACCTCGGTATCCCCGCCGCCCGCCAAGGCCTCCCGCATCAGCCGCGCGCTGTACTCCTCGCGGCTGGCCGTCGCGGTGTAGCGGTACGCCTTGCCGTCCTTGGCCCGGGCCAGCCATCCCTTCCGGTGCAGGTTGTCCATCGTGCTCATCACCGTGGTGTACGCGATGTCCCGCTCCTGCCGCAGTTCGTCCAGCAGCTCCCGGACGGTCACCGGGCCGTCATGGTCCCACACCATGTGCATGATCACTGTTTCCAGGTCGCCAAACCCGCGCACGCCACCTCCCCTGTGTCCTGGCCGCGCGCATAGGCCGGCCCGTGGCGGCTCTCCGCGCGCCAAACCATGATGCTACTATCTACGTACGTAGACCGTAGGTGCAAGCGTCCGGGAGATAGGCGCCGTGGCCAAGGGCAACAGAAACCGGCAGCAGGCCAGAGCGAAGCTGGCACAGATGAGAGCGCTGGAGGCGCGGCGCCGCCGCCGGCGGCGCTGGCTGGCCGGAACCGGTGCGGTGGCGGTCGTGGCCGCCGCGGCCGTGGGTGTCACGCTGGGGATCAGCGGCGGCGCCAGCACCGGCTCGCCGGGGCTGAAGCTCGCCAGCCTCAGCACGCTGGGCACGCTCAGGTCGGCGCCATCGCCCGGACCCGCCGGCCCGGAGGGCGTTCCGGTGCCCCGCGCCGCCCCGCTGGCTGACACGGCCACGAGCGCTTCCGGCCAGAGGGTCGACGGCATCAGCTGCCAGACCAGCGAGCAGACCATCTTTCACATCCACGCGCACCTAACCATCTTCGTGAACGGCGCGCCGCGCCAGGTCCCGGCCGCCATCGGGATCCCCGGAGCCCGGGCGCAGAACACAGCCCAGGGCCCATTCATCGCCACCGGGACCTGCTTCTACTGGCTGCACACCCACGCCGCCGACGGCGTCATCCACATCGAGTCGCCGGTTCAGCGCACCTACACCCTGGGCA
>WNFI01244816.1_pt1 | contig 11866 bp, 14 predicted proteins | sample 5400471 | NCBI WGS metagenome assembly WNFI01 (sample SAMN13153348, study PRJNA577476) | soil metagenome | isolation source: 100 cm saprolite on Douglas fir-dominated hillslope | place: USA:California | collected 2013-09-17
GGTCCGCCGGGAGGACACGCGGTGCCTGGCGGATCATGTTCGCATGCCTCCAGCGGCGCAATGCCGAACGGGAGGACCGCACCGAGCTCGTCTCGGCGGACCGCGATCTTGCTGACGATCGCCAGCCCGTCGGGGTAGAGGTAGAGCACTTCGCGGATCAGGTCGTTGACGACGCCAGGGCCGTAGTACTGGGCCGTGTCGATGTGATCGACTCCAGCGGCCGCCGCGGCCTGGAGCACGCCGATGGCCGATGCCCGGTCAGGCCGCCCGGGTGGTGGCGCCCCATAACCGGAAGATCTGCGCACAGACAACCCTCGCCATCCGTACGGCCGACGAGGGTAAATAGCCGGCGATATGGGCGGCGACGGGAACCTCGCCGGTTACAGATAGCGATGAACAGTTATGCAATGCGGGCAGCCTGAGCACTCTGGGCGCCGGAGCGTGGCCCTTGGCCGGTGAATGACCACGAGTCCTCGTCTCTGTCCCCCTCGATCGGGCGTGTGTGGGTCGCGGCTGATCCGGCCGTTCCGCCAGATCACACATCCACGGTGACGAGGTGGTCGGCGGAGCCGCCCCGCCACTCCACCAGGAACAAGGTTGTGTCGTCGCTGGTCACACCGCCCCGCGCCTGCACTAGGGCGTGCGAAAGACTGCGCACCATCTCTTGCACGCCGTCACCTGCCTGCCCGGCGCGTTCCACGAATTCGGTCAGGCGCTCCATGCCGAATTGCTCCCCACCCGGCTGGTGCTCCTCGACGGCGCCGTCGGTGAAGAACAGCACCCGGTCGCCGCGCCGAAGCTCGTGCTCGCTGATGACCGGCGCGGCGTCGCCGAAGCCGATCGGGAGGGTTGCGGGGCTCTCGAGCGCCTGGACAACCCGGCGGTCACGGATCAGCAGTGGCGCCGGGTGGCCTGCGTTGACCCATTGCAGGTGGCCTGTCGCGATGTCCAGGCTCATCACCTGCGCCGTGATGAACTGGTCGGGCTCGAACTGCTCGATAATGGCCGTGTTCATGAGCCCGTACAGGTCGGCGAGCTCGACATTGGCCCGCCTGGCATGCCGGTAGGCGGTGATAGCGAGCGTCGCGAGCATGGCGGCGTTCAGGCCGTGGCCCATGGCGTCGATGACAGCCAGGTGGACGATGTTGCCGTTGATCGCGTAGTCGAAGCTGTCACCGGCGACGTCGTAGGCGGGCTCGAGGATCCCGGCCAGCGCGACCTGCGGGGTGATCATGGTCATCGGGGGAAGCAGCGTCCACTGGAGCTCGGCGGACAGGCTCATCGGTGCGCGGCGGCGGGCCTGAAAGAACTGGTCGGTGTAGGCGTTCTTGGTGACCAGCGTGTCGGCGACCAGGCCCGCGAGCCGCCGCAGCAGCCGGCGGTCATCATCATCGACTGTATCGAGGGTCAGGGCCAGCACCCCTACCTCGTCGCTGCCGTCCAGCAGCGGCAGGTACACCCGCACACCGTCGTCCCGCCGCTCCTCGACCACAGTCATGCGCAGGAAGGCCTGGCCGGCCATGGAGCCGTCGAGCGGCTCGGGCTCTCCCGCCATGAGCCGCCTGCCCGGCAGCGGCTGGAGCATCTTCTGGCCATAGTCCTGCAACAGAATGGACACGTCCCGCCCGCCGATCCCGGCCGCCTCCTCCGCGACCAGCGGGGCGATCAACTGGGGCGGCATCTGATGAGCCCGGTCCAGCAGCGTGCCCAGCAACCGCTCACCGAACCCCTCCGACCGGTTCACCACCACCTTGCGGGCGTGCCGCCTCTCTGCCCCCATGCCACCTCTATTTCCCCCTGGCAAGCTCACACACCTGGGGGTGGGGGGCAGGCGTCATCCGGGCCATCGGCAGTCACCCGCGTCTGGTCGCGGGCTCCGCGGCGGCCGCGGCCTGTTCGGCATCACCGCAGCGGTCGGCTCGCCGCAAAACCGTCTAGGGCGTGTCAATGATCAACTTTGCGCCGTGAGGCGCTGTTGTTCGAGCGGAGGTGAGAGACCTTCGCCTCCGTCCTGTCGCAGCAGGGCGGTGAAGCTGAGGGCAGCCTGATCGGGGTGGTGCAGGGGAGGGCGGGTCGGCTGAAGACGCCCAGATCTGGTAGATATGCCGCTGGCACCCTGACTGATCAGTCGGCTAGCCACCCGCAAATATTCCGCAGGGAGGCGCCAGGAGCCGCCGATCTACCGTCACGCTCCGTAGTTGACACTGGCCACGGATTGGTACGCGATATCCGCCGATCTGTACCCATGGCTACTGCTAGGCGCCGAGTCCGCATGCCGCGCAGATCTGGCGCATCTGCACGCCCGGGGCAGCCGTGCCGCCGCCCGGTAGCCGATGTGTGCGCGCCCGCACGGCTCGTGACTCGCGTAGCGCGATGACTTTCACGGTCGTCGCGCGTCTTATCTGCGAGACGCTGTTAGCCAGGATGTCCGCTGGACAATGAAAGGATGCCTTATGGAGATCACCAATCTGGGTAAGGCGGATGGGCTGCCGCCGGTGGATTGGGCCGCAGTTGCTGAGAAACTCGATGCGGGGTCGGCGCCAGCTGCGGACGCGGTGAACTCCCGCACGACCTGGCTGTCCACCATCAACGAGGACGGTAGCCCGCATGTGACTGCGGTCGGTGCCCTGTGGCTCGACGGCACGTTCTGGTTCCAGACGCGTGGGCGGACAACGGCTGGCCAGCCGAACCCGACGACAGCGGGCCGGGCATCACTGCCCCGTTCAACGCCCCATCGCAAGGACCACCGCCGTGGAACGTGTATCGCATTGAGCCACGCTCAGCGATCGTGACCTTGGCGGCGGAGCCGGGCGGCCTGACTCGCTTCCGGTTCTGACGCTGCTGATCGGCTGGGTCGCCCTCATCTGCGATGAGGTGCATCGGGATCATGGTGGGTACGGCAGGCCGGGTGCAACGAAGGGCACGCCGACCTGGGGCCTGGCCGCTGGCAGCTGTCAGGATGCCGCACGGCCGCCTTGTGGCCTGGGGGCTCGGGCTCCTTGGCGTTTTGGCCCGGAGGCTGTTGCGACATTCGTCCTGCCACAATGGCGGCGTGGACGTCAGCGGCATGCGGCGCGTGCAGGCACGGGTCGCCGCTTTGGGCCGAGATGAGCAGGCGGCCGTGTCGTTCGCCGTCGTTGAGGTGATGCGGCCGCTTGCCGAGCTGGATGATCCGTTCGTCGCACCGGCGGATGCCGGACGGCTGCTAGCCGGTGCCCGTTCGGCTAGCCCGGAGGTGCTCCGGCGGGTCCTGGCCGAGGCCGAGGCGCTGCCGGTGGTGACTGCTGGCGAGGAACCACCGGGTAATGCCGTGTTCGCTGTTGATCTGCTCGCCTGCCTCATCTATGCGATCAAGACGATGACCGAGCCAGATCCGGCGGTGTGGTCGGGGTATTGCGTGCAGCGTGCGTATGACTGCCTGTTTTTCGCTGAGGAGGCCCTGGATTGCCCGGGCCGGGCAGCCGGGCTGATACGTGCCCTGGATGCCTGGCTGGACGGTGACGGCGGAGAGCTGCTGCGCCGGGAGTCCGTGAGTGTCGCCGTGCTGCCCGCCGAGTTGCGGCAGCTCAGCTAGCCGTCGCCCGCCGCCGGGCGGGGGCGGTAGTGCGAGGCTTTGTGCCGTCTGATGTCGCGGCTGGTCGTGCGTGGTGCGGTGATTGGCGACCGCGTCCTCGACGGTGATCTGGTAGGTGTCGGTCTCGATGGTGACCTCGGCGGTCTTGCCGGCATGGGGCAGGCCGACCTGGATCCGCTGCCCGCCGATCATGATCGCGCCGCGGGCCGATACCCGCCGGGTGACCAGCTGGGATTCGGGCAGCTGCGGCGGGCCGGCGGTCCCGGCGCGTGCGCCGCGCAGCCGGGCGCGGGCCTGCTCGGGGACGGGGCAGGCGAGGGTGCGGACCAGGATGCCGCCGGACAGGATGTGAGCTACCGGGCCGTCGAGACGCAGCGTGATCCGCTGCCCGGCCAGGGGCAGGCCAGCTCTGATCACGTGGTCGCCGGCGCTGATGTTCCCCGAAGCGCTGACGGTCCGGTCGACCTCGATGACCGCCCCGGCTGGCGGGGGCAGCGGCGGCCCGGCAGGCGTGGCCCCGGCCGCTGCCAGGCGGGCCAGGTCCCGGGCATCGAGCCGGGAGGGCAGAGTCTTGATCCGGTGCCCGTCCAGCAGCACGTGCACACGGTCCAGCCCCGCCCACAGCCGGATGGTGCGGCCGGTCATCGCGGGCCCGAGCCAGATCTGCTGCCCGGCCAGCCACACGTTGCCTGACGGCGGGACAACCCGGTCCAGCTCGACCGGCCGTTCCCGGGCCTCGCCGCGGACATCCGGCGCCATCACCGAGACAGCGTGGGCAGCGGGGGCGGCCGACGGGGCGTCAGGCCTGGACGCGGCGAGCCCGGCGGGCACGCGCAGCCCGAGGACCTCGCCGGCGGCGGGGCAAACCGGGCGGCGGGGAAGGCCATCGCCAGCGACTGGTGCGGCCGGTCAGCGTTGTATTCCCGCCGCCACGCATCCACCGCAGCCTGCGCCTGCCCGATCGTCTCGAATGGCTCATGGACGGTCAGCAGTTCCTGCTGCAAGGTCTGGTGCAGCCGCTCGATCTTCCCGGTGGTCGTCGGCGACCTGGGCTTGGTCAGCCGCTGGGTGATGCCGTTCTCCCGGCAGATCCGCTCGAACAGCACCTCAGCCGGACGGGGCTTGCCGAACCGGCCGGTGAACTGCTTGCCATTGTCCGACAGCACTTCGCCGGGCACCCCGTAGCTGCGCATCGCGGTCACAAACGCCAGGCACACCGCCCGGCCCGTGGCCCGCATGACAACCGTGGCGATAACGCAGAACCGGGAATGGTCATCAATCCCGGTAATGATCTTGCATTCGCGGCCGTCAGCTAGGAACAAGCTGGCCGTGACGCCCATCTGCCACAGCTCCATCGGCGCCGAACGCTCCCAGCGGCGGTACTGCTCCCGGCGTCGTTGCCGGGAAACCGGCTCGAGCAGCCGATGACGGACCAGGACCCGGTAGACCGTGGACCGGGACACCCCCCGATGGCCGCGACGGTCCAGCTCGAACACCAGCCGCCGCGGACCCCACCGCCGGTGGGATCGGCGCAGCTCGCAGATCACCGCCTCCACCCCAGCGGCGATCCGCCACGGATGGTGCTTCGGCGCGTGAGACCGGTCGGCCAGTCCGGCGATTCCGTCCGCCCCGGTAACGCGCCATCCACCGGTGCAGAGTCTGCCGCGCCACCCCGTAACGCTCGGCCACCTCGATCACCGGAATCCCGGACAGCACTTCCAGCACCGCGCGGTACCTCTGCTCGACCACGTTCAGCTCCCGAAGCATGAGCGGGAGTGTCACGCATCAAGTGAAGCCACCGTGTCGCACATCAAGCGGAGCCGGACACGTCTGCCTGGCGTCTGCCTAGGTCCACCGGATAGCCACGGTAGGCGGAGTAGGCGCTTCACGGGTAGGCGAGAATCGAGTTGTGGCAGGGGAGCAGCCGAGCCGCCAGCGCTACCTGGTGCGGTCCGACCATGGCATGGGCGCCCTGTGGTGGTGGATCACAGCTGGGTCCGCGGCGGAGATCACTGCGACATTCGCCGAGGTCGAGGTCATCGACGACCCCGCGACCGCCCGCATGGTCGAGTCGTGGTCGCTGGATGAACTCGACATCGCTGATGCGGTCAGCGGGCCGCTTACGGATCTTTACCAGAAGCGGGAGCAGCAGCGCCAGGATCCCGCGTTCGGCAAGCTTCTGGGCAAGAACCGCGTCTACCTTCGGCTGCCGGATCCTGAGGAGCCTGCAACGTGGTGGCTGACGGAGCACGACTCGGCTGGGCGGCGCCTGCGCCAGGTTGAACTGCAACCCGACGGGACTGCGGTGGCGAGCAGCGTCGCAGACTGGCCGATGAACCCTCCATTCGATCTTGGCGACCCCCAGTTCGCCTCGAACGAGATCTCCCGGGACGAGTTCGAGCGAGCCTGGGAACGCGCGACAAGGGACGGGGAATAGGGGCCCGTGTTGACGGCACGTTTATCTGGACACCAGCCCATGATCAACGGCAGTGCTCTTTCTTCACTGCTTTCCCCTGGTGGCCGCGATGTCGGCCGACGCGAAACCGCGGCCCACGCGGAGGGCCCCAGGCGAGCGAGCACGAACGATCGGTGGCCATCACAGAGGGTAACCGGACCTCTCGGGTCGCTGCGGAACCGTCCGCTGCCGAGTATGCGTCGGAGTTGGGGCTGCTTCATCACGGCCGTGCCGGAGCGGCAGCCCGCCGATCTGGGAAGGTACCGATGCCAGGGCTGAAGGACAGGCTGACCGATGCTGGATACGCCCTGGGCTGGCTGGTTGTCTGCCGCCTGCCCGAATCGTGGGCGCAGCGTGCCTTCAGGTTCTTCGCCGACCTCGCGTGGCGGCGCCAGGGCCGCGGGGTGCAGGTGCTCGAGGGCAACCTGCGCCGGGTGATCGGGCCCGAGGCGGCAGGCGGCAAGCTGCGCGCCCTGTCCAGGCGGGCGATGCGCTCCTACGCGCGCTACTGGCTCGAGGCCTTCCGGCTGCCGGTGATGCCGGCAGGCCGGCTGGTCGCGGGAACGCGCGACACCGGGCATGTCCGGGCCGCGCTCGACTACCTCGCGGCCGGCCGCGGGGTGGTCTTCGCCCTGCCGCACATGGGCAACTACGATCTGGCTGGCGCATGGATTATCGCCAAGGGGGCAGGCTCCATTACCACCGTGGCGGAGCGGCTGCAGCCGGAGTCGGTTTACGACAGGTTCGTCGCGTTCCGCGAGGGCCTCGGCGTGGAGGTGCTGCCTGCAAGCGGCGGGACGGGCACCCCGTTCGGCATCCTGGCGCAGCGGCTGCGGGCAGGCAAGCTTGTCTGCCTGGTCTGTGACCGCGATGTCACCGGCGGGGGCATCGAGGTGGAGTTCTTCGGCGAGAAGGGCAGCAGTCGGCGGCGATGATGCAGCAGGCCGCGCGCCTGTTCGAGGCGGGAATCAGGACTCATCCGCAGGACTGGCACATGCTGCAGCGCGCCTTCGTCGCCGACTTCGACCCGGGCTAGGCACAATGCCGGGGAGTTAAGGGCTGGGCGCTGCGGTCAAGTACCGGCCGGGGCCACGGCGTGTCGTGACTGCGTAGCAACCGGAGGTCCGGTAAGACGGGGAAACTGACCAAGATCTGCCCGTTTGCGAGGACCTCCGTTGCGTTCCCAGTCTGCCATTGATTCGGTTGTCTCGACTATCACGAAGACGATTTCGGTGGCGGTGGGGGTGTTCTGTGCCGGTCATCTGGGCGAGCTGACCCGGATCGTGCCGTTCGAATTAGCGGACGCGGTGCTGGCGCAGACGCGGACGACCGAGCGGCGGCTTCGGGTGTGCCGCCGCAGGAGCCGCTGAGAGGATGGGCTCATGGCCGACATGCGCCGGCGCAGCCCGGAACCACCGCCCGCAGCGCCGCAGATCCAGCTCAAGCCAGGGCTCGCGAAGGAAACGCTCCGCGAACTCGCGCCGCTGCTCGCCGAAGAGGGCATCGACGTCGACAACATCGACGTCCCCGACCTGGACACCCGGCGGTCCTGGAACAAGTACAGCCTGACTCACCCGACAACACCACCGCCACCGTCGCCGGCTGCATCGGCGTCGCCCTCGGCCTGCTCGACGACTGGCTCACCGGCAGCGATCCGCACGCACCCAACGGCCTGGGCCAGCAGGTCAAGCTGCCAGCCGGGCACTGGCTCGGCGAACGCGCCGCAACCGACATCCTGGTCCTCGCCCGCAAGGGACGTGCCTTCAGCTCGCTCGACACGCTGATCGCCAGGCAAGGCGGCGAGCACGTCCTCTACGGCAGCGCCCTCACCCTCGCCGCCGCAGCCCAGACCTGGGCAGCCAACACCAACACGCCGGTCGCCGAGGTCGCTCGCGCCGCGGTATGCTGAAAACGACTACCATCCACGAACATCAGTCACCGTGTTGCGACGATGGCTCGAATCCGCCGCCGTTGGAAAGGGGTCAGTTTTCGGCCGACGTTGACACGCGGCCTGTCCTGTTCCGGTTGATGCTTACACGGCGCCCGTCAAGTGCGTCTCGGCCCGCCAACGTAGCGCTGCCACACTTCACAGCGACCGGCCGGCGTTGGGCACGACCGAATCGAACGTGGCACATCCCCGTTGACGAGTTTCCCGGCTGCGTCATCCCCATTCGGTCGATGCAGCCTCGTAGCGGCGCTCGATGAACGAGCGGCCGGTGAAGTGCCGTACCGAAGCACGTAGTGATCTGCCTAGCCGCCACGCTGTGCTCAGGCGTCGGATCCCGCGGGCTGCGGCGACCTCTTCGAGCGCTATCACGCTGGCTTCGAGAGCATCCATCAGCAGGTCTGTGTACCGGGAGTCATCAAGGACTGCCCGGACAAAGCCCGGCGGCAGCGCGTCGCCCGTGGCACTCTCTTGCTCGACCTTGTGGCGTGAGAGCTTGTCGCTCAGCTCCGTAAGGGTGGGTGCGGCCAGCACCTGCTGGGCAGTCGGGGGAGGATGCGGTACGGCGATCCAGCCAGTCGGGGATACGCCGCGGGTGATCTGCCATCTGTCGCCATGGTCGTGCAGGAGTTCGAGGAGAAGGGGTTCATCCCTGCCCGCCAGGCTCAGGCCGGATCCACCTGATGCCGCCGTGTGCTCCTCCATCAGCCTTGCCTCCTCGGCTGGCAGGGTAAGCGCGCCTCGCCGCGCTCAGTAGGCCCTGTCTGCCCTCGGCAAGCATACAGCAGGAACCATAAGGAACCATAAGGAATCCCAGGGCACTAGGTGCAACCGGCAGGTGCCTACAGTGATCATGTGGGACTTGATCATGACTCGCCAGAGGCACTGTACGTGCAGCTAGCGGCGCTCTTGCGCGGCCAGATCAAGTCCGGGGAGCTTACCGGCCGAGTACCGAGCGTTAAGACCCTGAGCCAGGAACACGGTGTCTCGCACATCACCGCCGAGAAGGCGCTAGACGTGCTGAAGCGCGAAGGGCTAGTCAGGACCGCGATCGGCAAGGGCACATACGTCATAGATCGCCGCTGACACACGCGGTGACACGCAGATGTCACCTGGTTGTCCGTCGATGCCACCGCCCATGTCACTAGAGGCGACCGGCTGACGGCGCATAAACCGAGAGCGTGGAGCTACCAAAGCACCGGGCACTGTCCCTCGTCCGCGAGATCACCACAGCATGACGGTCTCGGCAGTCGCTCTCACCCCCAGGCCAGATCACGGCCTGGGGGCGGGGAGCATCAACGAGAGCCATCTTCGAGCTAGCTACCCGCGACGACTTCCACCGCTGGGAAGCCCAGCTCGCTGCCACCGACCACTGCGCCAGCCCCGTCCGCCTCCAGGGCCGCATCGACGCCATCGACCGGGCCACCGGCCAGGCCCGCGTCATCTACAACACCGACACCGAACCCGGCGGCGTGCTGCGCATTCCCTGCGGGAACCGCCGCGAGCACGCCTGCCCGGCCTGTTCCCAGGTGTACAAGAACGACGCCCGGCAGATCATCCGCTCCGGGTTGACCGGGGGCAAAGGCATCCCCGCCGCCGTCGCCGCCCACCCGTGCGTGTTCGCCACCCCTACCGCCCCCGGCTTCGGCCCGGTCCACACCACGCACACCGACCGGCACGGACGCAAACTCCCGTGCCGTCCCCGTCGTGACGCCAGCCAGCGCCGCTGCCCCCATGGCCGCGACATCTCCTGCTCTCGCACCCATCCCGATGATGACCCACGGCTCGGCCAGGCTCTGTGCCCGGACTGCTACGACTACACCGGCCACGTCCTGTTTAACGCCTGCGGCCCTGACCTGTGGCGCCGGTTCGTCGTCTACCTGCCCCGCCAGCTCGCCCGCCTCGCTGGCATCACTCAGAAAGCCCTGCGCGCCGAGGTCAGCGTCCGGTTCGTCAAGGTCGCCGAATACCAGGCCCGCGGCGTGGTCCACTACCACGCCATCATCCGGCTCGACGCGCCGGGCCCGGACCACCAGCCACCCCCGGCCCGCTACACCGCCGCGCTACTGGCCGACGCCATCCGTTCCGCCGCCGCTGCGGTGTCCATCGGCACCGCCGCCCACCTGACCCGCCTCAACCTGAAGGCCGCTGGTACCGGCGACACGGCCGCCGTTCCTGTTGTAGGTGCGGACCTGGCGCGTACTCTGAGATTCGGGAGCCAGGTCGACGCTCGCACCGTCCATGCTGGGGCCGATCTGCCCGGAACCGGCAGCGAGCTGTCTGCCCTGGCCGTGGCGAACTACATCGCCAAATACGCCACCAAAACCGTCAGCGCCACCTGTCTCCCTGACCGGCCCGTCCGCGGCGCTGGTGCCATCGCCGCCTTGCGCTGCGGCGCGCACTACAAGCGGCTCACCTCGGTTTGCTGGGACTGGGCAAGGAACCTGCCGCCGCCCAGCTCGGGCTCAACCGGTGGACCCACATGCTCGGCTACCGCGGCCATTTCCTCACCAAATCCCAGAGTTACTCGGTCACCTTCACCCGGCTGCGGCAGGCCCGCCTCACCTACCGCCGCGCCCAGCGACACCCCGACGGCGACAAAGGCCCCTGGGGCCGCGACATCGACGAGCGCACCATCCTGGTGATCTCCGCCTGGCGCTACGCCGGAACCGGCCACGCCACCACCGTCGAACGCCAGCTCGCTCTCGCGGCTGCTGCCCGCGCCCGCGAGCACGACCGCATCGCCCGCGAGGAACTCATGTCCGCCTGACCCATCAGCAACGAAAGGAACCCGTCGACTATGGAACAGCTGCTCTACCGGCCCAAGCAGGCCGCTCAGGTCCTCGGCATCAGCCGGGACAAGCTCTATGACCTGATCCACGCCGGACGGATCACCTCCGTCAAAGACGGCCGCGCTCGGTTCATCACCGCCGACGCATTAGCGGTCTACGTGGGCTAGCTCGAAGCCGAAGCCGCGCAGGCCGCCTGATGCCCCCGAAAAGAAATCCGGCCAAGGGCCGGAGACGCCACAACGGCGAGGGAACCATCTCCGGACCCCGCAAAGACGGCCGCTACGTCGCCGCGTTTTACGCCCCCACCACCGCAGGCACCTACAAGCGGGTCTACGTCTACGGCAAGACCTGGGACCAGGCCCACGACCGGCTGGTCGAGGAGCAGTCCAAGGCGGTGCGAGGCATCCCCGTCGCCGCCGAATCGTGGAAGCTCGGGCCATACCTGGGTCAGTGGCTAGAGAACGTCGTCAAGCTAACGCGGCGCGCCGCGACGTATGCCAACTACGAGACCTACACCCGGCTCTACCTCAAGCCAGGTCTCGGCCACCACCGGCTGCGGCGGCTGTCAGTTGCCCATGTCCAGCGATTCCTCAACTCCAAGCTCGCCGAGGGCCAGTCCGTTCGGAACGTGCAGCTGATGCGGCAAGTCCTCAGCGCCGCCCTCACTCGCGCTGCCCGCGAGGAACTCATCAGCCGCAACGTCGCCCGCCTGGCGGAACTGCCAGCATGGGAGCCGTGCGAGATACGTCCGTGGTCGGCCGATGAGGTATCGCTTCTCAAGAAGCTGCACGTGCCGCCCCGCGACGCCCAGATGATCCTCGGGCACGCGCACATCTCGACCACGATGCAGATCTATACGTTACACGTGGACGAAGAAGCCCGAGACGATGCCCTCATCGGGCTTGACAAGCTGCTCGGCGGCGGCAGGTGACCCGGCAACTGTGGTCAACTCTGGTGTCAGCCGCCACTTTCAAGATCGCCCAGGAAGCGTTTGGGCTGGCTGGTCAGGTCTTCACATTTGGCCGTGAGCTGGCCTTCCGTGACGTGACCGAGATGCCGCCCACAGGTTAAGCGGGCCGTGTCCACGTTGTTATGGGCGG
>WNFI01086218.1_pt1 | contig 11865 bp, 9 predicted proteins | sample 5400471 | NCBI WGS metagenome assembly WNFI01 (sample SAMN13153348, study PRJNA577476) | soil metagenome | isolation source: 100 cm saprolite on Douglas fir-dominated hillslope | place: USA:California | collected 2013-09-17
TGGCACCGCCACGTCACCCTCGCCGCCCTCGCCCAGGCGTTCTGCACCATGATCCGCACCGACCCAAAAGCCCCTATGCCGGGATGACCCTCTACCAGGTCCTGCACGAGCTGCAGATCGTGCTCGCCCTCATCCTCGGCGCCTGCCCCCTGTGCTGCCAGCCGTTAACCCTCGACCGGCTCGCCGCCGCCCTCGCCGGAACCTAACAAAGTACTACTAGCAAGACGTTCCCCCGGCAGCGCGAACCCTGTGCGCTTGCAGGGATTGCGTGAACCGCTGCGGGGCGTCGCCCGTGGTAAAGCTCCTAACCCGGCAGGACTGCCTTCACGTTCAGGTCTTCCCCCGCCGTCTTAACCCGGGGTCGCCGCCGAGGACGAGCGCGTCGGCACCATGACGCATCGGCTTCTGCCGGGTCTGGTACGGACGTATTGAGGGCCCGGACACCGGGCCTCCGCGGTGCGGGCCGACCGCCGGTCCGGGAGACCGGCAGCCTGACCCTTAATGCGGCGATTCACCCGAATGCCGCATGCGATATCCGCCACGCGCTGCAAATGAAAGGCCCCCGTCGCGACGGAAGCGACGGGCGCCGCGCGGGTTCCTGCTCAGCCGGCCGCCACCTAGGCTGGCCGCGGCCGTCCTCATCGCTGATTGCCACGCAGCCCAGGATGACCGAGCACACCGACAAACAATTGCGGAGCCCCGGCCTGGTTGCGGCCGGGGCTCCCAATCACGTGCTAGCTCAGCGGTTGTCGGCGTCGTGCCCGGCAGAGGCGTCGACCGGCTTGGGGACCCGGGTGATGACGCCGCTCAGCACCCAGGCTCGCTGGCTGGGGGCGAATCTTGGCGAGAGCAGCCCGTCGTTGATCTCGCGGGTCACCGCGATCCGGTTGAATGCGGTCGCCGGCAGGAAGAGCCGGTCGTTGGACTGGCCGCCGTCCGATGTTCCTTCGAGGTCGGCCTCGACCGCGGTGATGATGCCGTCGCCGTTGGTGTCGACCCGGGCGACCTCGGCGGCGTAGCCGTCGAAGATGCGCTGGTTCAGGCTGTGCACGCCGGGCTCGAAGGACGCCAGCCGCACGTACGCGTCCAGCAGAACCTCATTCGCCAGGCCGCTGGGAATGAACCGCAGCCGGGTTTCCTTGTGGGCGGGGTTGGGCTTCATCGGCCGGTCGGGGTCCGTCAGGCTGGTGTCAAGCAGCCGGTCGGGGTCGCGTGGGTTGTTGGGGTTGTCGCCGGCGACCTGCGGCTTGTTGGTCACCCCCGATGGCCCGGAGCCGGGGACGATGGAGGACCTGGCGCCGATCTGCCCCTGCTGGAACGTGCCCGGCAGGCCGCCGGTGAACGGCAGTTCGTAGGTGGGCGGCGTCCAGTCGGTGTACTGGTTGAACTCCCAGTACGAGTGCAGGTCGCTTTGCTGGGTGGCGTTGTAGGCGCCCAGGGACAGTTGCAGCGGGACGGTGTTGGACACCCGGTCCGGCCAGTGGTCACTGGCCGAGGGGAAGTGCGGCTTGTTGCCGTCCACGGTGAAGATCGCGCCTGGCTTGTTGTTGCCGCTGCCCATGGCGGACAGCTTGGCGGCGTCCGCGGCGGTGATGGTGCCGAAGGTGGCGTGGCCGTCCGGCCGCGGCGCCGCGACCTTCGGGACGGTCACGTCGTGGATCATCCAGCCCTCGTACCAGCCGGATTCGTTGTTGATGACGAACAGGCCCGAGATGTCGGTGAACATGTCGATGAACGCACCCGGGTTGTTCGGGTCGGTGGGCAGCCCCGGCTTGGGCTCGACCACCACGCGGACCGCGCCGATCGTCGGCAGGTCGTGATTTGGCCCGGTGGCGGTGGGCGCAACGCCGTCGTTGATCCCGTTGATGGTCTTGGTAAAGACGTTCGGCTGGAAGTGCTTGGTGTCGATCAGGTAGTACTGGACCAGCTTGCTCGGCTTCGGCGCCTCGGCGAACACCTGCATCGGAGCGAAGGTATTCGGCCGGTTGTGCAAGATGATGAGCCGGTTCTTCAGCGGCGCGGGCAGCTGGCGGATGTCCCCGCGGCACGCGAAGCCGCACGCCTGGCCTCCGCTGGCCGAGGCGGCGCTGCTGACGGCAACGGCGGTGGTGGCAGCGGCCGTACCGAGTGCCGCGACGAACGCGGCGGCGGCCAGGGCCGATTTGCTTTTCATGCGATTCCTCCCAATAGCGCTTGGCACACCCCCCAGGCGGGGCATGCCGGATCCGGCCGCACGTGCCGGCAACGGCGGCCGGCCGGGGGGCGTCCGCGCCGCTGCAGACGGCACTGGAGGAATCTCGGTATATGAGCTTCCCGCCGCTCCCCGGCAACCGTGGAACGTCCGCAGCTATCCGAAGGTTCAGCACGGCGTGCCAATAAAATTGGCGGCTGACAACGCGGCAAAGACGATTTATGATTCGCCCTCCGCTGTTGAGCAGCGCGATCATCGCGGCCAAGCCGACGGTATGGCCCAACACCAGGGACTTAAGAGTTCGGGCTTGTGACCTGGGGGTTCGCGGAGTCGCTTGGGGCTGGCTGCGTGATTTGATCATGAAAGGGGGCTCCTGGTAGGGATTGGGTGTCGAGTCCATCGCCTGCACAGGAGCCCTGGGTGTCTTCCTATCGGCCGGTTGCTGGTTCTGCAAGCTCGCCGACGGGGGAGGCGCTGTCCGTGGTGGGCAGCCGGGCGGCAGGGATGGTCGCGTTCCCGGCCGCTGACCTGGAGGTTCGTCCCCGGGTGGGGTCGGCGGTCCGGTCGGGGGCGATGCTGGCCGTGCCGGCCGGGACGCCGGCGGCCACGGGCATGATGATGACGTTCTGCCAGCCGGTGGTGACCGGCCCGGCCGTGGTGCGGGGTGGCGTGGTGCTGGCGGATGGGTGGCTGCCTGATTTCGTGCGGCTGGGCGAGCTGGAACGCCATATCGGCGACGGGGTGATCGAGGCGCTGGTCGAGAATGCGATCGCTGGTGGGCAGCTCATGGCGCAGCAGCGCCGGCGGATCATGTCGCTTCCGTTCACGGTGCGGCTGATCGTGGCGATGACGCTGATGCCCGACGCGTCCTATGTGGAGGCGGTTACCCGCCTGGCCGGGCACCTGGCCGACGTGCCCTGGGTCCGCGGCTGGCACGTCCCGGCCTCCAAGACGGTCACCACCTGGCGGGACAAGCTGCCGGCTTTGCTGATGGAGGAGTTGTTCTGGGCGGTGACCGGGCCGCTGGCCGATGACGATGCGCCCTCGGCGGTGCTGCTCGCGGGCCTGCCGGTGTGCGGGATCGACGGGATGCTCATCAACCTCGCCGACACGCCGCGCAACCGCGCGATGTTCGGGTGCTCGGGGACCGCCACCAAGAACGGCTACGGGCAGGCGCCGTTCCCGCAGCTGCAAGCGGTGGTGGTGACGGCCCGGGCGGGCCGGGCGGCGCTCGGGGCGATCACCGGGAGGGCCCGGGCCGGGGAACAGACGCTGCTGGCCCGGCTGATCAAGCGGCGCCGCGAGCTGTTCACCGGCCGGGTGTTCTGCTTTGACCGCAACTTCCGTGCCATGAGATCATCGCGGCGATCATCGACGCCGGCGGGCACGTGGTGGCCCGCGTCAAGGACAAGTCCCCGGCCCTGCCGGCCGCCAGCGACGGCTGGCTTCCCGATGGGTCGCGCATGTCCTGCCTGAACGCGCCCGGCGGCAGCAAGGCCGGCCGGCTGCCGGTCCGGGTCGTGGAGCACAACGCGGTGCTGCCGTGCGGAGACGGCGAGGCGGTGTCGGAAACCTGCACGCTCATCACCACCCTGCTCGATCACACCGCCGCCGGCGCTGAGGCGATCCGTGACACCTACCTGACGCGCTGGTCAGCGTGCGAGACCACGTTCGGGCAGGACAAGACCACCATCGCCGGCGCCGGGTGCCGCACCAGCGGCCCGGTGCTGCGCTCGGGCAGCCCGCGAGGAGTGATCCAGGAGTTCTGGGCGTGGCTGACCGGCACCCAGCTGGTGCGCGCCAGCGCCGCCGCGTCCCTGGCCAGCGACGAGGCGGCCGCCCGGGCGCTGCGCCGGCGCGAGACGACCGGGCCGGTCACCACCGATGCGCTCTCCTTCACCGTGAGCCGGCACAACGCGATCCGCTCGATGATCCAGACCAAGGTCAGCGCGACCACGTCCCTGCCCCAGCTGGCCGCTCTCGCCGATGCCACCGCCCGTTCCGTCCTGGGCTCCCTGATCGTCACCGGCCGGCAGCGGCACTCCGCGCGCGCCCAGAAGGCCCGGCCGAAGTTCCCGCACATCTGCGCCACCAAACCGACCGTCACCGGCGCGCCGCGGATCACCCGGTTCGCGCCCGGCTCCACCTAGCCGCTGACCAGCCGGAACAGCGTCAAGGAAGGAGGAAGAGCCCCGCCCGGCGGGGCCGCGGCCCGTGGAACCGCACGCCCACCCGCGACGTCACGCGGGCCTGGTTCCTGCGCCGGCACCAGCGAACCCGCCGTCAAGCCGGACAACAAAATCGATCAAGCGCAGTGAGACCGCAACACCCCAGACAGCCACAGACACCTAAAGTTCCTGGTGTTAGGCCGTGGGCCGGCCCCAGCGCGATCAGCTTCGGGCGCGATGGCAAGCCCTTCTTCATCCAGGGCCCCCGCGACAACGCGGCACGCATCATGAACACGCTGCACCGTTCGGCCGGGCGGGACAACTACCACTTCCTGGTCGTCGCATAGCGCCCGGCGGCGCTTCACCCGATGCCGGCACGGATCATGCTCGCAACGGCACGCTGCCACAGCGCGCATGTCCTTTCCGCCGTCCCGCGCATCGGGAGTGGCCTGCTACTGCTATGCGCCCGAACCTCGGACGCCCGCCCAGGTCACGGGTAGACGTTACCGACCTCGGCGATCTCCCATCCGCCGGCCTGCTCTGCCAGGACGATGGTGACCCGCCAGCCCGGTGTGGCGAGCGCGGCGGCCTGCCTGGTGACCGGAACCGGGCCGATACCGTCTTCGAAGTAGATCGCGGCGGGCTCTGCCCGCTCGATCATCAGCTGGTCCTCGATGACCTTCCTGCCCTGTGCGGGGGGCCCGAGGAACCTGGCTGCGCGGGACTGCCGGTACAGCAGGGCGGCGAGTTCCTCTGCGCGGGGCAGATCCCGTGCGGCGGCGGTTCCCGTTTCCGCGGCCCTGTCGCGATCGTCCTCGCCGGCGTAGCCGTTCTCGCAGAGCCAGGCGGCGAGCTTCTTCGTCACCGTCCCGGCGGCGCGCAGAAGCTCCTGGCCGGCCATCACCTTGCGGATCATGAAGTAGCCGAGGAACTCGTCCACGTTGTCCAGGATGTATTCGGGTCCGAGCAGGTGGCAGTAGGCGTCGAAGTCGCCGCCGTCGAACGCTTTCTTCCAGCGGTCGTGGTCCCTGCCGTCGAGAGCGTTGGGGCCGTAGCCGTTCATGCAGTCCTGGAAGAGGCTGATCACGTCCTCGTAGTTGCGCATCGTCCGAGCCGACAGCCGCGCCCGCTGGTCAGCCAGGAACTCGGCAAGGACCTGGTCGATCGTTACCCGATCCGGCATGCGGCCATCCTGCCAGCGGGCAGCCCGCGCCGGGATCCATACTGCCACTCAGGTTCTCTCCCAGCCTTCGGAGCGGCTGAGTGGGCAGCCCCCCGGCTCATCACCTACCACCTGGCTCGCGCACCTCGGGGTTTAACAGCTGACGCACTGCAACTTCCGGAGGTCTGAGCCTACGACTGCCCCTGCACCGACCACCGCACCGGCTGCGGCTGCACGGTGCACTGCCAGCGCCTCCCTACAACGCGCAGTACAACGACTATGACATTTACGTGCACTCCAATCAGCCGTACCAGACTGCCACGGCCACGGCCAGCAACGGAAAATCGTGGAGCTCGGACAGACCGGGCTGCCGGGAAATGGGCGCGGAGCCCCAGTAGAAGAGGTCTTGCCAAAGATCGACTTCCGGTGGAAGGCTCCACGTAATCGCCCATCGTGCCACGCCTTGACGTCCCCAGGGAACTGGTGCAGTTCGTCGCGAAGCTGCTGGCGGCAGAGCGGCGCCAGGCGGGGCACCCCGCGCGGCCGCCGGGCTCTGACCTGCTTCTGGCAGACCGTGGCTGGGCTGGGCTGGTGTCGCGACGGCACCACCTGCGACGCGCTCGCCCGTGATCACGGCATCTCCCGTGCCACCGCCTACCGCTACCTCGATGAGGTCATCGCCGTGCTCGGCTCCCGGCCTGCGCCAGGCGCTGGAACGAGCCCGGCACGACGGCTTCTCCCACGTGATCCTGGACGGCAAGATCATCCCCTGCGACCGGTGCAAGGAACCGGCGCTCAGGGCCCAGGGCGAGGTCAGCAACCTGGGCATGGGGGCAAGGCCCATGCCCAGGACGGCAACATCCAGGCGGTGACCGCCCCGGCAGGGTTCCCGCTGTGGGGTCTCCGAGGCCGAGCCCGGCTCGGTGCACGACCTCACCGCCGTTCGCCCCCACGCCCTCCCCGCGCTCTACCCTGCCGCCGCGGCCGGGCTGCCCGCCCTCGCCGACCCCGGTTACGACGGCGCTGGCATCGGCATCCTCATCCCGGTCAGGCAGCTCCCCTGCGGCCGGGAACCTGATGTCAATACCCGCACCCGCAACGCCCTCCAGCGGTCGCTGCGCTGCCTGGTGAACGCGGGTTCGCCCTGCTCACCGGCCGCTGGCGCACCCTCCGGCACATCACTGCCAGCCCTGGCAAGATCGGCGACATCGCCCGCGTCGCACTCGTCCTGACCCATTTCGAATACTGCTACATCACATGAATTTCGCTGCGGGCCGCTACGCAGCCTGATTTTGCTGGCTGAACCGCCGCTTTGGGGCCGGTGACGCCTGTGTCACCTTTGCGCCAGTTGACGGTGGCTGGATACCGCTGTCTGCTTATCGTGGCATTTTGAATTTGCGCCGCTGTGGCAGGTTAGGTTCCCCCGCGGCCGGTCTGTGGCTGCACGTCCGGGTGCTGTGATTTTCTCTCCGACGCACCGGTAACTGAACGCTCCGCCGCCGTCAGGTCTTGAATGGGGTCCGCCATGCCGCGTCGTCTACCCTCCCGCCGCGTCACCTCGGCGATCACTGCCGCTGCGCTGCTCGTGGCGGGACTTGCCGCCATCGCGGTCGCGCCGGCCGCCAGCGCAGCCAGCCTGCCGGTGGGCACCGGCCCGGTGCACGGCGGAACGTTCCTGACGTTCAACCTGACCGACCGGCTGCAGGCACAGATCAACGTGGGATCGGGGAACCTGCTGGTGCGCAGCACCGACCTGGTCCTGCCCGGCATGGAAGGCGACGTGACGCTGGGCGCGGACTACAACAGCCGGATGATCGGCAGCAGCACCGAGACCGGCGCGCTGGGGCACGGCTGGCGGTCCCGCTCGGGGATCGACGTGCGGCTGATCGCCAACAGCGACAGCACGGTCACCTTCACCGGTCCCGACGGCGTGGTCGGGGTGTTCAAGCCGATCACCGGCACCAGTCCTACCCAGTACACCTCGCCGGGGGTGTTCAAGGCGACCCTGGTCAAGACCAGCTCGGGCTGGAACCTGACCGACCACAACTCCGGGCAGGTGACAGCGTTCAGCTCGTCCGGGAAGCCGTCCACGATCAAAGACCGGAACGGCAACGTGACCACGGTCAGCTACAACTCCTCCGGGCAGCAGACCAAGATCACCTCAGACTGGGGGCCGTCCGCCATCCGGGTTGGCGCCACCACGTACGGCAGCAATGGGTTTATCTCCTCGTTCACCCAGACCGGCACCGACGGCACTACCCACACCGTCAGCTACGGCTACGACTCGGCGGGGAACCTGACCTCGATCACCGACCCGGACCTCAACCAGTTCATCTTCGGCTACGACTCCTCTCATGACCTGACCTCGATCAGCACGCCGACGACCACCGGCGGGGTGGCGGAGCAGACCACGATCGCCTACGACTCCTCGCACCGGGTCACCTCGCTGACCCGGTTCATCGGGCCCAAGTCCACCGACCTGGCCACCACCCGGCTGTCGTATGTGTCCTCGACCGAGACCCAGGTCGCCGACCCCAACACCGACCAGACCCAGCCGGTCGCCAACGTGCCGCACACCACCTACACCCTGGATTCCCAGCTGCGGGTCACCAAGGTGACCGACCCGGCCGGGAACAACCGGTCGGTCACCTACAACTCCTTCAACGACGTCGCGACATATACCGACGCGCTGGGCAACAAGACCACCAACTTCTACGGCGCCAACGGCGCGCCGCTCGAGTCGCTGACCACGTCGGCGTCGCCGATGGGCGCGTCGGTGTCGTTCGCCTACGCCAACCTGGCCACCACGTCGAACCCGACCGCGAACTTCCAGCCGTCCTCGTCCACCGACCCGCAGGCCAACGCGACCGCCTACACCTACAACGGTGCCGGGAACCTCGCCTCGGCAAAGGACGCCCTGGCAGCAGTCGCCAGCGTCGGCTACAACAGCGACGGCACCGTCCATTCGTCGACCGACCCGAAGAACGGCACCAACTCCACCACGTACCTCTACAACAGCGACAAGCAGCTGACCTCGATCACCCCGCCCAGCGGCAACGCGCTGGCGACGCATACCTATACCTTCGACGCGTTCGGCCGGCCCCTCACGCTCAACGACGGCGTCAGCCGGGAGGTTACCTTCGGCTATGACGCCGATGGCCGGGTCACCTCGGTGTTCTTCAACGACGGCTCCATCACGGTCGGCTACACCTATGACGGCTCGGGGAACCTGATCCAGCGCACCGACGGCTCCGGGACCACCACTTACACTTATGACCTGGCCAACCGGCTGCTGACCCGGGCCAACACCGCCGGCGGCAAGACGCTGACCTACACCTACGACCCGGTCGGCAATCTCACCAGCCTGTCGGACGGCGGCGGCACCAGGAACTACAGCTACGACAGCCGCAACCTGCTGACCTCGATGACCACCGGCAACGGCACCCTGTACACCTTCAGCTACGACGCCGACGGCCGCCGCACCGCCACCTACTTCAACACCGTCAGCGGCAATGCCACCTGGGCGGCCCGCACCCTGACCACCTACGACAAGTCCGGCCGGATCACCCGGATCACCACCGCGCTCAACTCCTCCCCGAGCACCCTGGTGTCCGACACCTCCTACTGCTACAGCCCGTTCGTCTCCGGCCAGTCCTGCCCCACCGGCTCCTCCTCCACCGACAAAGCTCTGCTGCAGTACGCCACCGACAACATGACCGGCAAGGTCAGCGTCTACAGCTACGACAAGGCTGACCGGCTGACCCAGGCCACCAACATCGGCGGGCACACCTACGCCTACGGCTACGACGCCGACGGGAACCGCACCAGCGTCAAGAAAGACGGCACCACCACCCAGTCGCTTTCCTACAACTCGGCGAATCAGATCAGCAGCTCCGGGTACAGCTACGATGGGGCCGGGAATATGACCGCCGCGCCCGGCGCCAGCTACAGCTACAACGCGGCCGAGCAGATGAGTTCATCCACCGTGAACGGCACCACCAGCGCCCACGTCTACGCCGGCATCGGCCAGCGGGAGCTGATCTCTGCGGGCAGCAACCAGTTCGTGTGGGGCCGCACCGACCAGTACGGCCAGCCGTGGCTGCAGTCGTTCAACACCGGCGGCGCCTCCCAGGTGTATGTGGAGCGTCGATGAGAGCGGGCTGAGCCATCCCAACATCGTCCGCTACACCGGCGGCGCCCTCGACCAGACCACCGGGCTGACCAAGCTCGGCCAGCGCTACTACAACCCCGCCGTCGGCGCCTTCACCCAGCAAGACGCCACGCAGTTGCTCGCCAACCCGCAGAACGGCAACCTCTACGCCTACGCCGGTGACAGTCCCGCCAACTTCATCGACCCAACCGGGCGTCAGGGACAAGACACCTGCAGCGAGGTACCTACGATTTACGAATGCTCAGTGCCTTCCATCGTTTATGGCGGATCCGGCACTCCGCTCAAGGGCGGATGTCTTGCTTCAATCGGAGGACTTTTCTTCACAGGCTTGAGCGCATTGTTCTTTCCCGAGGGTATAGCTGCGCGGGTCCTTTACGGGGTCATCGAGGCAGGCGCCGGCACGTCAAGTGGCTTTGGTCTCGCGCTAAGCTGCTGAAGTGACAAGAGATCGAACCCGGAGAAGATCTTGAAACTCACGGTGAGGGTGGTTACCGGGCTGGGAGGCCTGCTCCTTCTATTCACCGGGATATTCTGGACACACTTCTGGGCGAACATTGTTGCGGGCGCGGCACTAACAGGAGCCGCCATCATAGGGTTGGTGGATCAGCGCCACAGGAAACGACGGGGCAACGGCAGCGCATCATCCAGCTAACGCGCTCCGGAAACCTCAGAAACGTGGTGCTGGTTTGCAGTCCAGATTCCCGCAGGCCGTGGCAGTACAACTGCGCCCTCGCAGAATCGGATGATGCCTGACCAGGCTCACCCCATAGGTTCGGACAGCCGGGCTTTCTCCTGCCCTGACGGGGCCATCCGGGCAGGCACGCGGACGAACCGGGCTCCCCGGAATGGGCGTGGAGCTCCCGTAAAGAGGCCTCACCACAAGATCTTCCCCCGCTGAAGGACTCCACGTGATCGCCTACCGTGCCACGCTTGACGTCCCCAGGGAACTGGCCCGGTTCGTCGCCAGCCTGCTGCTTGCCGAGCGCCGCCGCCGCCGCACCCCCAGGGGCAGCCGGGCGCTGACCTGCTATTGGCAGGCCGTGGCGGGACTGCGGTGGTTCCGCGACCACATCACCTGCGATGCGCTGGCCCGCGACCACGGCATCTCCCGGGCCACCGCCTACCGGTACGTCGACGAGGTGATCGCGGTCCTGGCCGGCCAGGCCCCCGAGCTGGCCGAGGCGCTGCAGCGGGCCCGGGAGGAAGGGCTGCCGCACGTGATCTTGGATGGCACCGTCATCGCGTGCGACCGGTGCAAGGACCAGGTCATCAGCGTCCAGGGCCAGGCCATTGACCTGTGGTATTCGGGCAAGGCCCACACCCACGGGGGCAACATCCAGGCGGTGCTCGCCCCGGACGGTTTCCCGCTATGGGTCTCGCCGGCCGAGCCGGGCTCGGTGCACGACATCACCGCCGCCCGCACCCACGCCCTCCCCGCGCTCTACCCGGCCGCCGCGGCCGGGCTGCCCGCCCTGGCCGATCCCGGCTATGACGGAGCGGGCATCGGCGTGCACATCCCGGTCAAGCAGCCCGCCGGCGGGCGGGACCTCGACATCAATACCCGCACCCGCAACGCCGTGCTCCGATCAATGCGCTGCCTGGGCGAACGCGGCTTCGCCCTGCTCACCGGCCGCTGGCGCACCCTCCAGCACATCACCGCCAGCCCCAGCAAGATCGGCGACATCGCCCGCGCCGCACTCGTCCTGACCCATTTCGAATACTGCTACATCACATGAATTTCGCTGAGATCACTTCACTGTGACCGTCGGCGCTGCGTCGTGTTCAGCGGTGGCAGGCTGATGGGTCACGGCGGGCTCTTCGTGTTGCGCTTCCGGAGTGCTGCAACCAGGCCCTTATCGATCCGGCTGGTTCACGGCCTTGTAGTAATCACTGGATTGGCGCCGCCAGAGGAACACGACGGCGGCGAGCCCGGCCGCCCACTCAAAAATGATTACTATCTTGGGCGCGGCGGGCAGGGCAACGAGGCCGACAGCGGTGTAGAGGGTCAGCAAACCAAAGAAAACAGTGGACAAGATCCGCGCCCAGGATCGCGCGCGCTTGTTTGCCCGCGCCATCCATAGCCACAGACCAGCGCCAATCAGCCCAGCGATCGCCCCGCCGGCCACGTAACCCGCCTTGTACGTGCCAGAGGCCGGGTTTCCCCCGTGCAGCA
>WNFI01266650.1_pt1 | contig 11865 bp, 5 predicted proteins | sample 5400471 | NCBI WGS metagenome assembly WNFI01 (sample SAMN13153348, study PRJNA577476) | soil metagenome | isolation source: 100 cm saprolite on Douglas fir-dominated hillslope | place: USA:California | collected 2013-09-17
CGATGCCCGCGCCGCTCGCCACCACCGTGTTCGCACTCCCCGCCGTGAGGCCCAACGTCCACGTCGAGAGCGACGCCACGCCCGAACTGTTCGAGACCACCGTCGCCGCGCTCGACGGACTGATGGCCCCGGCCGCGGCCCCGGTCCCTCCAGCGGCCGTGAGCGTGAAGGTCACGCTGAAGCCCGCCACCGGATTGTTGCTCGCGTCACGCACAAGTACCGACGGCGCCGCGACCGCCGCGCCAACGGTCGCGGTCTGCGACGTCGCACTATTGGCCAGGAAGTTCGTCGCCGTGCTCGCGGTGCCCGTCGCGGTGAACGTGACCGGACTACCGGAGAGTCCACCCACCGCCGCCGTCAGCGTGTTCGCGGCCGCACTCGAGCCGAGCGTCCACGACGTGAGGGCCGCGATGCCCGAGCCGTTCGTCGTCACGGTCCCGCCACTCGCCGGTGACGTGCTGCCGCCGCCCCCCGTCACCGCGAAGGTCACCACGGTGCCCGTCACCGCATTGCCGTTCACGTCGCGCACGAGCACCGATGGCGCTGTGGCGACCGGTGAGCTCACAGTCGCGCTCTGGTTGTTGCCCGCGTTCACGGCCATCTGCGTCGCCGCGCCCGGCGTGCCGGTCGCCGTGAAGGTGAGCGGACTGCCGGTCAGACCACCCGAGGTTGCCGTCAGGGTGTTGCTCCCGGCCGTCGTTCCTAGGACCCACGAGCTCAGAGCGGCGATGCCGCTTGCATTCGTCACCACCGTCGCGCCACTCGGTGACGAGATCGACCCGCCGCCCGTGGCGACAGCGAAGGTCACGCTCACGCCAGACACCGGGTTGTTGCTGGCGTCACGAACCAGCACCGACGGCGCCGTCGGGACCGCGGCGCCCGCTATGGCAGTCTGGCTATTTCCCGCGCTGATGCTGATCTGCGTTGCGCTCGACGCCGTCGCCGTCGCCGTGAAGCTGACCGGGCTCCCTGTCAGGCCGCCAGCAGCCGCAGTCAACGTGTTCGTGCCGGCGCTCGCGCCAAGCGCCCACGCCGTCAGCGCCGCGATCCCAGAGGCGTTGGTGTTGACCGTCAACGGACCGGCCACCAACCCGCTGCCGTTATTGATCTGTCCACCGCCGGCCGTAACCGTAAAGGTCACCGCTACGCCAGCCACTGGATTGCTTGCTCCGTCGCGAACCACCACCGACGGTGGAGTGGTTACCGAGGTCGCTACGGTTGCCGACTGTCCACCGCCCGCATTGAGCGCAATCTGCGACGCGACTCCGCTCGCCAGCGTGATGCCGGCAAAGCTCACGCTGGTGAGTCCCGAACCGCTGAATGTGATCGTGCGGGCGCCCGTGGACCCAGTGATCACGAGATCAGTGAACGTCGCGACGCCGCTGGCGTTCGTCGACACAGTGGGGGTGCCACCAAGCGTGCCGCCGCCGGACGTGATCGCCGCCGTCACGCCGATGTTTGCCGACGCCACAGCGTTTCCGGATGCATCGCGAAGCTGGATCACCGGCTGAGTCGCGAAGGCCACTCCGCTCTGCGGAGCCGCCGAAGGATTGGTGGTGATCGATAGAGCTGTTGCCGCCCCTGCAACGGTGGTGATCGTCGGCGCGGTGCCGGTCCGCGAGCTCGCGTCTGTCCCGACCACCGTTGCCGTCGCGCCTGCCGTTGCACTCGGCGTGTACGAGACTGTCGCGACACCCAGGGCATTGGTCGTCGACGTCGGGCTAGCGAAGATTCCCGTTCCACCGCCTGACCACGTCACGACCTGTCCTGCGGTGCCAACCGAAATCCCATTGGCGTCGGCCAGCTGAGCCGTGACGGTCACCGAGCTTCCTGCTGCCACGCTGCCCGAGGCAACCGTGAGCAGGTATTTGGTCGCCGAGCCCGCGGTCGTCGTGATCGATGGACTCGTGCCGGCCAGCGACGTGTTGTCGGTCGCTTTCACGGAGTGCGTCGTCGACGTCGCGGCCGTCGTGAAGACGACCGTTGCGACGCCATTGGAGTTCGTCGACGACGTCGGCGAGCCGAACGATCCGCCGTTGGTGCTCGACCAGGTTACCGTCTTGCCTGCGGTCGCGACGCGGTTTCCATTCGCATCAGTCAGCTGTGCACTGATCGTCACGGACGTGCCGGCGATCGGCGTCGAGTTCGTCGCCGTGACCAGATACTGTGTGGCGGCACCCGGGTTGAACGTGACCAGCGCGCTGTTCGTAATGCCTGTGGATCCAGCCGTACCCGTGACCGTCGCCCCGCCTGACGTCGTTCCCGTGGTCAGGGTCGCCGTGTAGTTGCCACTGCCGTTGCTCGTGACCGTGCCGAGTGTTCCGAGAGACGTCGCAAGGGCGACGGTGGGTTGCGCAGCGACGAAGTTATTGCCGTTTGCGTCCTTCTGGGCGACGGTGAACGCGATGTTCTGCGTTACGCCCCCCGAGGTGGCTCGAACCGTCCGTGTGCCATTCGCCACCGCCGTCACCAGGCCGGTCGCGACGCCGGAGGTGACCGCGGTGACGATCGTCGAATCGGTGAGCACCGACCAGGTCACGGTCGGATTCGAGATTGGCTGGCCGGCGGCGTTGAGGACGGTGGCGGTGATGGTCTGCGTTGCGCCGATCGAGGTCAGCGTCTGCGCTGCCGACGGAGAGAGCGTCATCGACGCCGCCGCGTTCGACACGATGACCGAAACAGAATCCTTGATGGCCGCGTTGATTGGGCTCGTCGCGCGGACCTTGGTGCTTCCTGGTCCCTTGGCGGTCACGATCCCGTCCGACGACACGATCGCGATCGAGGGGTCGTCGCTCGACCAGGTCGCCGCCGTCCGCGGTAGGGTCGTGCCCGAGGCGTTCTGAATGGTCGCCGGCGGCGTCGTCGTGTCGTTGATACTGGCCAACGTGAGAAGCGACGCCGTGATGCGGATCGTCGTCGGAGCGTTCGTGACGGTGACCGTTGACGTAGCCGACAGCGACCCGATGGCCGCCTTGATGATCGTTGTTCCCACCCCGACGCCGGTCACGACACCGGTGGTCGATACCGTAGCGACAGCGGGCACGCTGCTCGTCCATACGAAGGAGAGTCCCGGCACGTCGCCGCCCGCGGCGTTCGTTGCCGACGCGGCAAGCTGTAGGGTCGAACCAAGCGAGGGAATCGACCCCGTACTCGGCGTCACCGCCATTGATACGGCGCTGTTGATGACCACCAGCGTGGCGGTGTCGGCGCGCAGTCCTTGCGCAAAGGTGCCGCTGCCCGTAGACGCGATGAGTTTCGTTGAACCGATCGCGAGACCAGTCGCCAATCCTGTCTGCGTCACTGATGCCACGCCTGGCACGGTGGACGTCCAGGTGATCGGCTGACCGCTGATGTTGCCGTTCGCGTCGGGGATGATGAGGTTCCCGCGCGCGTTCTTGAACGCAACCGTGTACTGCAGCGTTCGCGTCGGCGCCGTCAGCGTGTCGTTCTTGCGGTTGAGCGCCGCCGTCGCCGCCGCGTTCGTCACCGTGACGTTCAGCGTGTCCTTCGCCGATCCGTCGGCGTTCGACGCAAAAATGCGGACGTCGCCGACACCCGTCGCGATGATCGAGCCGGCGCCGTCGATGGTGAGACGAGCGACGTTGGTGCTGAGGTTCTCCGTCGTCCACGTGACAGCCGTACTAGGCAGGAAAGCGCCTTTGGAGTTGCGGAAGTCGACGGGGTACGTGCTCGGCGAGGTGCAGACCGCCGGCTTTGCGCACGCGGTCAGGGTGTCGTTGATGCTCGCCAGCGTAACCGAGGTCGGAATGATGTTCACGACGGTCGGATTGTTCGTGACGTTGACGACCGCGGTATCGGCACCCTTGCCGACCTTTGGTTTGACGACAATGCTCGTGCTTCCAACCGCGACGCCGGTGACGAGTCCGGCTGCGTCTACCGTTGCGATGGCAGGATTGAGTGTGCTCCAGGTGACCGGCGCAGAAACAATGGGGTCGCCATTCGCGTTGAATACCGTCGGCGTTGCGCGCGCCGTGTCCGTGACACTTCGGATCGCCAGCACCTTCGGCGCAACCGTCAGTCTCGACGGATCGTTCATGACAACGACAGTGATCGTGTCTGCCGCAAGGTCCTGCAGAACACTGATCTTCACTGTGCCCAGAGTGCTATTGCTGGCAGTCACCGTGACGATGCCTGTAGTACTCACATTCACCTGAGCAACCGCCTGATCGCTTGACAGCCACTGGGTCGCCGAACTCTGAGGGACCTGCTTTTTGTTGGAGTCGCTGGCGACGGCTGTCAATTGCAGGGTTTGCTTGAACGCTGGGATTGTGTCGATCCTGCTGCCCTGGATTGCGATCGACGTCGCCAGCTGCCTCACGATGACCTTCACGAAGCTGTTGGGGAATCCAACAACGCCGACGGTGTCATCCCCCTTCGTATGATCGGTTTCCGCAAGGCCCACGATCAAGCCGGTATTAGGGACGACAGAGACTGCCGCATTGGTGCTGGCGTAGACTGGGGCTGGCGGACTATTCGCGACCGGCGTTCCTCCTGAGTCGACTGCGGTCGCGACCAACTGCAGCGAGTCGTTCAGCGCTGCAAGCGTCACTTGGGTGAGCGGCGCCGTCGGTGCCTTGGCCGAGGCCAACGTGTACTTGAACGTCTTCGGAGCAACGGTGACAGTGACCGAGTCACCCGGCAGGCTGTCGATGAAGGTCCGAATCACCGCCGTCCCCGGCTTGAGCGCAAAGACCTTTGTTACGGTGACAGAATCCTTGGTTGCCGTCGTCAGGACGCTGTCCACCCCTGTCGAATCGACCCGAACGATCGCGGAATTGCTAACTTCATCGTCACAAATCCACTGTCGTTTATCGACCCAAACAGTTGGGTGGCTGGGGTCAGTACTTCGGTGGCTGCTTTGGTCACCACAATGATTCGGGCCTGCGAGCCCGGCAGCGACGCTGAGGCGGAATCGATCGTCACACCCGCCAGCGAGACGATGAGCGTGTCGGTACCAAGCCCCTGCCCGTGGATCGACGTGCCGTTCGGGAAACTGACGACGTTCGTCTTGCCGTGCAGCGAGCGATAAATGACGCGGGCGCGAGGATCGATCGACGATCCAACCTGCACCTGAACGATTGGCTGAACCGTCTTGCCGACCGTAATGATGACCTTTCCCGTCGCCGTGTCGATCGGCTGCATGTAAGTGATCACGACCTTGCCCGTGAGGCCCGTTTTTGGGCTCACAAGGTCCGTACAGACTGGCGCCACGAACATCAGCAGCGTGAGCGCGACCAGCCCTCGCACCACGTGCAATGGCTTTCGTTTCGGCTTCTGACGGCTGTTCGGTCGCGGAGCGGTCACGGCCTTCTGGTCGGCGGGGCGATCTAACTACAAGACAATGAACAACTTGGAGCGATAACTACCCACGTCACCGACTCCACCTGGACCTGCAAAGCAACGAAGCAGGGCAGAGCTATCGCTCTCCCCCGATGGGTATTGGGTTACCGGTTACGGCCACAGTAAGCCGCAGTGCGCAGCCTAGCGCAATGACGTGCGCCACTTTCAAACGATTTTTCTTCGGCCGGCGAGGCGCGTGGCTGCAAGCCCGCGAGCCAGCTATTCCTCGACTGCGGCCGCCAAGGGAGGGGCGACGGCTCCCATCCAGTCATCCGTGATCGCCCGGAACAGGAGCATCGTCGCCGCCCAGGCAATGGTCCCGGCAAACACGGCCGCCATCCCCGAGGCCATCATCGCGCCCACCGCCTCCAACCAGACCATGAATCCTCTGTTCTGGAGAAGCCGTTGCGTGATCGAATCGGCGGCGGCCGAGGTCTGTTGCTGCTGCTGCTGTTGTTGCCGCGTCATCACTTTCTTGAGGAACTCGGGCATCGAGTCGCGACGCCGCGCCTGCGCGGCGGCCAGCGCCTGCTTCTGTTGCTCCGGCGTTGGGGTCGGCGTGGCCATCATGGTCACGGCAAAGAAGACCAGGACGGGGACGGCGGTAGACCCGACGCTCACAAACCATGCGGTCAGTCGGGTGAGCGTCCGTTTGCGACGGCGCATCAGGAACCAGGTGGCCACTATCGCCGCGACGCCAATCAGCTCGAGCCCGACTGTGATCAGGGCGCCGACGGCCAGGAGGAGCAAACCGCCGACAGCAATGAGTACTCGTTTGGGGAGCATGTATAAGTAGAGGGCACGATCTCGAGGTGCGCCAGGGTCGTTCAACGCCTGCCTTCCGCCCATCGAGCTGCGCCCGGAGGCGCGCGCCGCCACCGCGGTGCCGATGACATTCGCAGCGACTGGACAACAAGATCGGGTTGCGCCGCGGGGAAACGCTCGAGGAAGTTCCGGTCGCGCAGCATCGGTGAACAATCAGTCGCCGATCACCTCCAATCCGACTGATCGCGCGCCCGTTGCGAGTGCCTTGTCGTGCGTCGCCATCACGATATCGACCTTACCCACATCGCGCCACGCGAGCGCCGTCGCGAGATGTATGGCATCGAGCGTACCGAGCGGCGTTGGAAAGGGTTCCGATGCACGCCGCAAGATCGGGCGTACGATGTCGACGGCCTCGACGCCTTCGAGCAGTCGAAACACCGCCGCTCGTCGCGTGGCGACATCGGTGTCGGCCAGCACACCGCCCCGACCGAGCCGATCGAGCGTCCGCAAACACTCGACCTCCGTGAGTGCACTCGCCACCGCCGTTCGCACGCGCTTCCATTCGGCAAGCTTGTTGGGCTCACCGAGCACGAGGCGCAGCACGACCGACGCGTCGAGGTAGGCGATCACCGCGACGACTGTCGCTCGGCGAGAAGCGCGGCGAGGCTGTCGACGCGACGGCCGAGGGGCCGTGGGAGCGGCGCGCTGTGCAACGGGCGGATGGCGTGGCGCACGGCGAATGGCTCAGCCGTCGCCGCGTACGGCACAAGACGGGCGACCGGGGTATCGCGGTCACAGACCACGACAGACTGACCAGAACGCGCCGACCGTAAGTAGGCACTGAGTTTGGCCTTGAGCTCGGCGACTTTGACGCTTTTGACGAGAGGTGTCTTCATGGTCTTAACATAGTCATATATGGTCATCATGGCCACTGACTCGACACAACGCAATTAGGTGCCGGCTACCTGCCGCGCGGTGGGAGCGGTATGTCCGGGGCGACCTGTGGAAAGATCGGCAGCGTCAGCGGGATCTTCGTGTCCGGATGGTAAAGCCTGACCGCCACGTCCTTTTGCAGCGCCGCAAGCTCGACCAGCCCCCACCACCCCGTCGAGGTAAAAGCCACCTTGGCGGGGTCGTTCCCCGCACGGACCTTCACGGCCTCGCCAAAGCCCCACACCCCTTCGTGCGCATTCTCGTCGATCAAGAGCGAACGAGCTCCGGTCTCCAACTGATCGCCGGCAAGGGACGCCTTGGTCCCCTTCGGCCCGCCGGCGGCCTGCACCACAAAGGCATACTCCGGAGAGCGGCGAGTCATGCCGCTGTCGACGAACGGCGCGAAGAACGCTCGCGCCTGCGCGACCTGATCGAGGAAGGTAAAGGCCGGCCGTGCGCCGGGCCCGACACGCGGGTCGCTGCGCAAGACGATATCGTCGTACTTCGCGAACGCGTCGTATAGCGCATAGAGCTCGCGCACCGCGGCCGGGTCGGCGTCGGGAGCCGTCGCGGCCTTGGCGGAATCGACGAATGGGAAATGGCCGGCGAGCTTGGCGACGAAGACGCCTCGCAGTTTCTGATAGGCGGCGATCGCTTGGGCGCTGCCCGTCACTCGAGAAATCCGTGGCGCTGTACTTGGCGACCGACGCCTCGATCGCGCTCCAGTCGGCAAACAGTTTCGGCACACGAAGCATTGCTAGCCCGATGACGGGCTGACGGAGATACTGAGTCGCCGGGCCGGCGCCAGCGGCGACAGCCACGATGGCCGGAAGCTGCTCTCGGTTGAGGCGGAAATTGGCCTCGCCGCTGTCGGCGACACCCAACGCCGCGTGCCCGATCGGCGAGCCGCCTCGCCAGGCGGCTACTACGATCGGATGTGGCGCAAGGTAGTTGGCGCTATCGAGGATGATCTGCGACATCGCCAGTACATGCTCGGCCTGGCGTGCCCCGGCCGCGAGCAGCTTCTTTCCGGTCGACGACTCGCGGAGCGAATCGAGCATCCGTGAGAGACGAACGAGCCTCGTCGATGCCGCCTCGAGGTTTTCGGTCTCGCTTCGAATCGCCGTCGGACCGTTCGACGAGTCAGGCGTAAAGCGCTGCGCGCTCGCCGCCAGATCGATCACGCGCACCCGCATCTGCTGGTCGAATACCGTCTTCAGGCGCGCCGCGGTCGGCGACGGGAACGCGTCGCCGGTCGAGATGCCCGCTCGCACCTGTTCGCTGCGGAGCGCGAACGCCAGCTCGAGCTGACCGACGTCCCAGCGCAGATTCTGACCGGCGCGCAAATCGTCGTCGACCTCGCGGCCTTCGCCCGGCTCGAGAAGCCGAAGCGAGAACAATCCGGTGAGCACGCTCTCCAGTCGCTGGCGCGCCGCGGCCGTCGACATGGTGTCGCGAAGAACTCGAATGGCGGCGTAGCCGAGATAGGCGCCGATCGAATCCCGCACTTCTCGAGCGATGCGCAGTCCCAGGATCGTGGAATCCGACACCATGGCGACGATTCCCTTCTTCGAATCGGTCAGGACAGCCAGGTCATTCAGGCGGCGCAGGGCGTCCAGATCGGCATCGGGGTTGGCCGCCGGCGAGCGCGACGACAGCTGACGGGCGGCTGAATCCGAGACCAGCGCGATGAGGCGTACCGCCCGAGCCACCACGCTGGCCGTCTGAGCCGGCACGATGATGAGCGCCGGAGCGGCGGCCGCCTTGAGGGCGTTCTGAAATTCGCCGCTCGCCACCAGAGAGTCGGCGGGTCGCTGCGAGAACAGGTAGTCCATCAACCCCGTGAGATCGCTGACTTGGCCGGAGTCCTTCTTCGCCAGGGAGTTGTAGCGGGCGATGTTCCGGGTCAGCGCGCGCACGTCCTTGAGATACGTCGTCAAGGAATTCGGATCCGAGGGATCGAGCTCCTCGACGGCGGCGGGCGAGCGAGGGCCAGTACCCATCAGTCGATTGACGCGCTCTTGCAGCCGCTGGCGGATCACGGGCAGGACCTGGTCCTGAATGCTGGCGACCATCGTCCGGTTGATCGCTCGCGGAAGGGGCGAAACGAGAGACCAGGGCACGAACGGCGAGCGAATCCGGTCTGCCGATACTCCGCGCATTTCGGCGACGAGACTGATCACGGCCGCGTCCTTCGCCCTACGGACCGAATCAGACGTCGCCGCCAAACCGGGTCGCTTCAGCTCATCGAGGTCGATCGCGACTCCGGCGAGCGCGCGTGTCACTTCGGAGGCGCCTGCCCGAAGGCCACGGACATACGTCTTGTCGCTGCGGTGGACTCCGTTGATCGAGGCCCACAGCCCCACGCCGCCGAGCAACGCGATGAGAATCGCGGCCGCCTGCGCGACGATGACGCGCACGTCGCGCGAGACCCGCAGCCGCGCCGCGGTCCGCGCCAAGCCTGCTTCCATGAAGATCTTGTCGCTGAACAGCGACCGCAGAAACACAAGGCTGTGCGACTCGGCTTCCGTCGCTTCGATCGAGATGTGGAGCGTGGCCGACTCGTCATCGACCTTGGCCTGCTTCGCGGCGAATGCACTGGCGTCGCCGGTGAAGTAGACCCCGCGGAAAAAGAGCGACGGCCGCCGCTCACCCGACGGCATCAGTTTCGTCACGAAGTCGCGCAGTGGATCCTGAATCTCGGCGAACTCGCTCACGAACACGAACAGACCATCGGCGTCGTGCACGGTTTCGGGCGCGGCGAGCAGCTCGTCGTGCAGGGATTCGAGCGACTTGCGGAGTGATACGAAACCGCCGTCCACCGCCCCGGCGTCGAATGGCTTCTCGAGCGCGGCCGGGCTGGCCCAGCCGAAGATGTCGTCTCGCCGCGCATCGGGCAGCGTCTCGGCAAAGCTGCGAAAGCCCGGCACGGCGTCACATCTCGTGATGATGAGATGCAGCGGAAGGCGCACGCCGAGGACGCGCCGCGTTTTCTCGAGAAAGGCCTTGAGGAGCTCTGCCTGCTCGGCGATCTCTTCCGGACTCTTGCGCCGCGTCCCGACGAGGTCCGCCGCCGAGACGGTGACGATGATGCCGTTGAGCGGCGAGTCCGGCCGTTCGCGCCGCAGCAGATGCAGCAGGTTGTTCCAGCCCTCGGACGTGTCGATGTGCACCGCCGGCGCGGCGGCGGTGATCTCGCTCGGTGTTGGCGCCTTGGGCGCCGGCTTCGCCGTCGGCGCTTCAACGACGACGGCGTCTTCGAACAGCCACCAGCGTCCGGCGTCCTTTCGCGCCGAGTCGACCTCGACCGGCGGCCCGTAGGGGAGCGGCAGTCCCGTGCTCGCCAGCAACGACTTCTTGCCCGACCCTTCGGTGCCGACGAGCATGAACCACGGCATCGCCAGGCGGTCCAGGCTCGACGCCTTCACGCCGGCGCGGGTCTGCAGCGATTTCTCGAGCGAGTCCTTGAGCGCGATCATCCGGCTCTTTCTCGCCCGCATGTCGTCGGTTACGGCGACTTCGCCAGTGTCGGCTAGGTGCGAGCCCGACATCTTCATCGTCGAACTGAAATCCTCCTCCTCCTCGTCTTCCTCGTCCGGGCGCGTGAAGCTGTAAAAGAGGAAGGCGAGAAAGACGACGCCCGCCACGCCCATCAGGACGAGCGGAAGATTCTTCGCAACGGTGGCCATCATCTCGCGGTTCCTCCGGGCGGCGTCGAGCTCTCGATTCTCGACATCACGTCACTGAGATCGGCGGACAGGCGCGTCCACGCGACGCGAGACACCGTTGCGTATAGCACGCTGAGGATCACCACCGCCGCGATCCATTTCTGCGCCGGGGTGAATCGCCCCACGGCGCGACTCGCCAGGGTCCGCGATGCGGCGTCGGGGAAAATCCGCCGGTCGCGCCCGTACAGCTCGAGCGGATCGGAGAGATGGCTGAACTCGTACAATCGACGGCGATACTCGGCGAGCGGCCGTTTCAGACCCGGCTCGCGGAACAGGCCTCGGAACCCGGAGGCGATCACGAGCAGGTACACACGCGCCAGATCGCGGGCACCCTGCGGCGGATCGGGTTCGCGTAGCAGCTTGTCGACGCGTCTGAAGAACTCGGTGTCGGCAGCGCGGGTGCCGTACATCCTCGGCTCGAGCTTGTACTTGGGCCACGAGGGGCGGCCGGGCCACTCGATCGTACTGAACGTTTCGTCGGCCAGCGCGACCATCGCGTACTGGGCGTCCGGGTAGTACTTGACGGCGTCGCCGCCGGTCCAGTTGGACTCGGCCGCCTGCAGCTCGAGCATTTCGCTGAGACGCTTGCTCAGCAGCTGCGCGGCGAACTCCGGATCGGCCATGTCGGCCGCGGCGGCACTGACGATTGCCGTGGCGAACCCCGAGATGACGTCGGACTTCTGGTGCTTGTCGCGAATCACCTCGTTGTAGAACATGCGGAACTTGGCGAGCACGAAAGGCGCTTTCGCCTCGAGGTCCCCGGCGGCGACAGCCGGGGGCGCGCCCTCGGCGGTTGTTTCGCCGGTCGCGGCAGGCTTGCGACCGAAGAGGCGGTGAAAGAACCCGGGTGCCTGGGCGAGTGTCGCCGTTTCGGCCATGTCGGCCGGAACTCCCGGGACGACCTCGAACTCGTCGGTCTTCTCGCCCTCAGCGAAGGGGTCGACGACGGGTAGCTCGACGGCTTCGGTGACCCGGCCGCTCTCGACCGATGGCGGAGCAGCGTCAACCGGCTCGTCGCCGAAGTCATCGCGCGCGTCTTTGAACGGGACGAATGGCGTCGGCGTGGTGACGTCGAATC
>WNFI01088766.1_pt1 | contig 11862 bp, 13 predicted proteins | sample 5400471 | NCBI WGS metagenome assembly WNFI01 (sample SAMN13153348, study PRJNA577476) | soil metagenome | isolation source: 100 cm saprolite on Douglas fir-dominated hillslope | place: USA:California | collected 2013-09-17
GATTCGTGGCGCTCGAATGGCCCAGAAAAATCCCGGATCGCGTGGTGGCATACGATTTATCTGCTAAAACTACCCTGCGTAGAAAAGAAGTTGCGGGTCGCACTCGATTGGACTCTGGACCTCTTTTTCTCAAAAGATTTCGCCCAGGATATCCACACCGTGATCCGCTGGCCGCCATACGCAAACGCCTGATCCGGTCGGCGAACGTGCAAGATCAGGAGCGGAAAATCGCGGGTCCTCGTAAAATGAGAGGATTGGTGCACTTGAGCGACGTATGTCCATGCAGCCATCTCTGGGTCCTTTCTAGTTTGCGGACCGACAACAAAAAGTGTGAACAAAAAAGTCGATCCCAGCTCGGTCGGCCACGCTGCGTAGATAAGCCAGCGTAGAAGCAGCCGTGCCATCTCTCGTTTGAGGTTTGTCGGCCAGCGCGATCAGTGCGGCATTACTATCGGCAATCCGGCAAGACCAAGTTTCAATCCACTCTCGAATTTCGGCAGGAAGTCCAGCTTTGCCGTGTAAGGAAAGAATGACGAAATCGGCCTGGGCTGCGATTCGCGCGGCTGAATTCCCAATCTCTGAAATCCCGAGAACCTGGAAGTTCCAAAGCTCGAGATTAAAGTCACATTTGCCTTCAAGTTCGTGAACGAGATTCTCGTAGAAATACTTCGCCCGTTTGCCGGTGCAACGGTCTTCGTAAATTATCACTACGTTGAATTTCGGTCTGTCGTCCAGCTCGCGCGCTGGGTTGGCATCATTATCTGGTGAAAGTTGCACGGTACTGATCGATTTTTAGCTCAGCGACGGCCGGATTTTCTGTCTCCAGCCCGTCAGGATGACGCGCCTTGTGGTGGGGCCGCGCCATTCTCCGTCCGGAGATCTCTGCTTCTTTGGGATGAGTCGCCAATTAGGCGAATTTCCTTAGAAAGTTCTCACATTTCTGGAAGGACACGATCCCGTCGAAATGATCACAAGCAACGAGTAAGGATTTGAAGACTTCTCCGACCAATGAACAAACGCCGAAGCTTATGAAAGCGGCGGCCCGCCGCGCGCTTAACTCTCCGGCCTCTTACGCGGCGCGTGGATTAGAAGGAGACAACATCCTTAACGGGATTGCGTATCCGGAGTTAACCAGGCGAGATTGTTGGACGACCATTCAACCCGACGTTTCGGTCTCGGTTTCACACTGCATAACTTTACCGAGCTGATCCAAATCGAAATCCGAGATGTCGTGATTACCATACCATTTTAGATTGATATGTAGTGCCTCGGCACAGCATGCCTTGCAACCGTCGTCGTGTATGCTCACCACAAACGCCCTGTCGGTCGTAATCCCTTGCAGAAGCGTAGAGACCAAGATATCTCGAACGTTTTTCACTTAACTCTTTTTCTTTCCATACTTGGAGAGGTGCTGAACGGTGCCTCTATTCCCTAATCTTCGGCAAACTTGCGAATCGAATGCAAAAGGTGGGTTTCGTCGCACCTTGTGTTCCGGAATAAAACGGGATTCGAGTCCCGTTAGGTCGTGGCTCACCTATTCGAGACCTCGCAAAGAAATCTCTGGAGAAATATGCCTTTACCAAAGAGAGCTTGTGCGCCTTTGGATCATGTCAAGACGATTGGAATCCCGGCGGATGATTTTGCTCTACGATGAACTCTCCCCAAAACAAGCCACTGCTTGGTGAATGAAACGATGTGCAGACGAAGGAGAAGTAATGCCGGACATTCCGCAGATCGGCAGGTTCTGGACGTCGGTAGCCGCTGCCCATGAGCTTGCCAACTGCGGCCGCTGCAGTCCGGCAGCCGCTTTGGAAGACTCTCAACGCAATGCGAGGCCGTCACCCGTTGGTTGGATGAGGCCAGCCGAAATGCTTCGTCCCAATGCGCAGTGCGTGAAGAGGATCAAACATCACTCAGCCGCTGCCGTTACGCCCGGTCTCATTTCTGTTGCCCGGGGTTAGTTTCGCTTATTCGCGCCTACTCGTTGACCTAGGCCACCCTAGAAACCGAGTAGGCACAATCTTTTTAAACGCATCAACACAGCGCTGAGCCCGGTGTGCCAGTCAAAAAAGCAATTTTAATTAAGGCGCTGAACTGGCGGACAATTGATGATTACGTGGCTATCACCAAACGGCTTGCCCTCTGGGCCAGTGAGGATCCCGTCCTGAACTAAAGTCAGAATCTGGAACTCCTCACGCAGCTGAGACCTGTACCCTTTGCTAACTGCATCTGCAGTCCATTCGTAAAGTTGCGCATTCCAAAGTGGGCTGTAATCATTTGCGATCGTCGGAATGCCGCCGAAGGTGTTGTTTGGCCGGTGCCCGTCAAGAATGGCTGCAAACAGCCCTTGCCGTTGCGGATTTGCGGTGCCCATCGGACCATTAGTAGCGATAAAGATGCGTTCAACGGGACTGCTAAAACTATCGTCACGGCCAGTCACTAATTTCTGCAGCAGCGGTGCGAACGTGTTATGTTCGATCGCAGCGATGGCCGGGTCACTAGTATCCATGGAGAGGTACCAGAGTGGTCGGCCAAAGCTGAAGCCGTTTACCAACGACAATGTTACCGTTCGATTCAGCGGATCGGAAACGTTGATGGCCAGGACTGCGTCGTGCACCTTCGTGTAGTCAACGTGCCCATTTGGAAAATTGATTGCGCCCTCGGGCTGATCAAATGCTATCATCGGAGCATTGAAGATTATCCCCCCTGCATTAATGACGCGCACGAGCGGACTATAATTTGCATCACCGACTGAGCCGGGACGTGCCACGGATGGCGGAAACGGATCCTCAGCAGATCCGGGAACCAAAACTCGATGCGGGCTGAAATCGACAGTTCCTGCATCAAAGATCAACGTTCCGTTCGCGTCGAAATTCCCAGTTCGTGCCCCGGGCCCGGCATAGCTCAGCTTGGTGGAAAAGTTGATCCCAAGGAACTCAGCCTGTTGCGGATCACTGACATCGGTAAGAATGTACCATACGACCTGGTTGGTTCCCTTCAGACGACCCTTGTACAAGGGCAGCGTAATAGTTCCTCTGATAGCATCCACAACCCCGGACTTCAGCAACTGGACCGGACCGACTAGACTTGGGTTGGTATCGGACGGAGGTGGGCCGAAATAGCTTAACCCCACTGAAGCACCGACCGAGGATGGAGCCGGAAACAGGTCAATACCGGGTTGACCACCGCGCACCCCTGGACTGGGGCCATCCTGCGTTTGCGCAATCGCTGCCAGCGGCAGCGCGATACTAAAGACTCCAATTATTAGCCCTTTTAGGAACATTTTCATAAGTTATCGTGTAACATTTAGTTGTCTGAGCTCTCCGGCTCATTTGATTATTTTCCTCGGGGTTAGTCCTCTAATCGGCGGACTGCTTTTCGGCTGCCTCGCGTTTTATGAATGGCACGCTGGAAGCCTGCTTCGAACTTGTCAGCTTCGGCTCCCGCCCATCCAGACGCTTGTACAATCAGAGTTGCAACACCCATCATGGGTGCGACGATCGGAACCTTGGAGGAACGAATTCTCATATTCATGATATCAGTCGGGGAGATGGCGCTTTCCTTACAAATCGTTAGCAAAAAAAGCGGCACTCTTTTCATGAATCGGAATTATCTTTTTCCAACGCCGTAAGAACTCCTGACAGAGCGCCATAAACAGCCACCAGTTGATATTAGAGAAATCGCGCATTTGCCGTGAGCGGAGCAGTAGTCATCGACTTGCTCCGGTCTACTCACTGGCCTCCGTAGAAAGCTTAGGTTTGCCGCGGTATCGAAAGAATAACAAAAGCGGCTTAGTCCGCTACTTGTACGGCTAACTAAGCAGATTAGAGAAACTAAACTTTGAACCGAATTTCGAGTTCCCCCGCGCTCACTTTTTTAAAAAGATTTGTAAGAAAAGCAGCACTGCTCCGACAAATTCATTATGGAGCGCGAAGAATAATTTTCTGCAGATCATGACCCGCGATTTGCTGGGATTAAGATCTAAGCGCCAACTGCGGAACCACCACTGCGCACGACTGGCTTAAAGAAAAATCGTGGCTTTTCACCAACCTTTATCGCGAGTTTCATAGCGCCCGTCGAAAACGCGGGATGTAGGAGAATCATTTTTTGGAATTAGTAGAGGCTGAGTTGTCTCTCATCACTGTGGACCACGCCGCACAGTTCGATGCCCGCAGCTTGCTAAGCCGAACGAAAGCATTGAAGCCCCCTGGTATTCCAGGCGCCGCTCGACGGGGTACGCGTGAGGCGTTGTCTGCATAGTCTGAAACTTTCACTTCCACCAACTTCATTTCACCCAGTTATGAAACGCATTAACGTTCGTCATCGGCAAGCCCGGACCTCCACCCGTCACCGCACGAATTTGACCCGGTGGTGGGTGCTGGCCGTCATCCTCCTCGCCGGTTTGTCGATTGGCCGCCCCTCGGTCCGCGCGGCCTCACCAGAGCAAATCGCCGCCCGCGCGCCAGTCGCCGAGATCAACAACAAGAAAGGACTCGCCGTGAAGGGCTACGACGTGGTGGCTTACTTCACCGACGGCAGACCGGTCAAGGGGACGGCAAATAACTCCTACCAATGGCAGGGCGCCACGTGGCAGTTCGCCTCGCCCGAACATCGCGCGGCCTTTATGCGTGAGCCGGCCAAATATGCGCCGCAGTACGGCGGCTACTGCGCCTATGCGGTAGCGCAGGGGGACATCGTGGACATCGATCCCAAGCAGTGGAAAATCGTGGACGGGAAACTTTACCTGAACGCCAACTTCCTCTCGCAAACCCTCTGGGTAACAGACCCGGCCGGACACATCAAAAATGGGGATGCCAACTGGCGCGTCATCCCGCGGCGTCCCCTCTAAGAGCATTGCCGTGGAGCCTTATCCGCCGATCGTGCCACCGTTGCGACCGTCCCACGTCTGCTTTCGGCGGCGGGGCCGCCCGCCGTCGGTGCGAATCGCTCTGGAGCAGGAGCTCTCCCGCAATGTGGCCGAGGCCGTGGCGGAGTTGTTGCAGGTGCTTTGCTGCGGCGAGGAATCGGCCGTCTTCGCCTTCGAGTGGTTGTCCCGCCACGCTGCCCTGGAGGAAGCGGCGGCGGCCTGCGCGGCAAGGATCGCCCGGGAGGAGGCATGTCACGACGAATTGTTGGGCGGCGTGCGGCTCGCTTTGCCGACACCGCGCCCCGATGACGCGTTGCTGGACCGGCTCAAAGGGTTTTATCGCGCGCTGGGCACACGGGATGCCTTTGTCCACCTCACCCAGATTTACGCACTTGATTCCGGCGTCTGCATCGTCCTTTCAGCCCTGCGCGGCGAGGGCCGGCCGGTTGGCCGCAATTCCACCCTGGCCGCCATCCTCGGACGGATCCTGCACGACGAGGTCGGGCATGTGCGTGACTCCGGACGCATCGCCCGGGAACTCGGGCCGCGTCGCGCCGGGACAGAACATGTTGCGCGCACCCGCGAAGGTCTGGCCGACATGATCTTTCAGCGGGCGGACGCGCTGGAGACTCTGGAGGTGGACCCGGACGCTTTGCGCCGCACCCTTCTCCACGTACCGGCATGGCGTCTTTGAAGCGAACTGCTCCACCCATGAACTTCGTGCCTAACACCTGGATGGACTGTCGCACATTGGCCGTCTCGGGGGCGGCGTCAGCCTTGCCCGGCGAGCCCGTGACTACCCGCGAGCTGGCCGAGCGAATCGCCGAGCGTTTCGGTGTGGACCTCACCCGCCGAGCGCTGAAGATGGAGCGGCGCTTGAACATCCACCGCCGGCACTTGGCGCGCGATTTCGCCGCCTGCCAGGAAGGCACGCGGCCGGGAGACGGCAATGCGGACCTGGCCGCCCGGGCGGTACGGGCAGCACTCAATCAGGCAGGGTTGCGAGCAAGTGATCTGGCATACCTTATCGGGCACACCACAACTCCGGACGAGCCATTGCCAAGTAACGTCTCACGCGTGGCCTCCCTGTTGGGCTATCGAGGGCCAGTCGCCGAGTTCCGCCAAGCCTGCACCGGCTTTGTCAACGCGACACTGTTCGCGGCGGGCCTTTGCGCGACGGGCGGCGGGCGACCGATCGCTGTGGTCGGATCGGAAACGGGGTCGGTGTTTTTCGACCCGACGCGCGCGGCGGAAGATTCGGCGCAGCTTGTCAACTTCGTCCAGATGGGAGACGGCGCAGGAGCCATCATCCTTTCTGGAGAGCAGACCCACACGCGCACCCCGCGCCTGTCACGCCTCTATCACGGACGCCTCGAAACCGGGCTTCCGCCCGGCTTGCGCCTCAGGACGGGAGGTTCGCAGGCACCACACTCGCCGGGAGCCAGGGCGGAATTTGACCACGCGACCGGCCTGGTGCGCGAACACGGCGGCGCGCTCTTCCAGGCCGCGCTAGCCTCGGCGCACGCGCAGGGCATCGACCTGACCGAGATGCACTACGTGCTGCCCCATCAGGCGAACGGCCGCATGGACACGCTGCTCGCCCCCCAGCTGCCCGCACACGTCCGGGTCGTCGTTCACGCCGATCGCGTAGGCAACACCGGTTCCGCCGCCATCTGGCTGGCGCTGGACGAGGCTCGCCGAAACGTGCTCACCGCCGGGCAATGTCTGCTCGTGCTGGGAGCCGAATCGACCAACTACAGCTTCGGGGGTTTCATCTATGAACACGTCTGAACCCACCCATGCAGACGCCGGGGTGCCTATTATTATATCAGGACTGCGCAAAAATTTCGGTGTCAAGGTCGCGTTGGCAGACTTCTCCTTGCGGCTGGATTGCGGGCAAATTTACGGCGCAGTGGGAGCAAACGGCGGCGGCAAGACTACCGCGATGCGCATCCTCGCCGGGCTGTTGCCAGCCGATGCTGGCCGGGGCCGAGTGTTGGGCGTTGACCTGCGCGCGCATCCAGCCTGGCTGCGCGCGCGGGTCGGTTATATGACCCAGCACCATTCGCTCTACCGCGACCTCACGGTGGAGGAGAACCTGCTGGCCCGCGCGCGAGTTTACGGTGTCGCCGATCCTCGGCGGCGAGTCGCGCGACTGCTCGACGAGTACGGTCTGGAGCGTTTCGCGCGCGAGCGGGTGGGACGGCTTTCCGGAGGCTGGATGCGGCGGGCGCAGTTCGCTGCTGCCCTTGTGCCCTCTCCGCGCCTTTTGCTGCTCGATGAGCCAACCGCCGGTCTTGACCTGCCAACCAGCCAACAGCTCTGGGCGTCCGTGGCCGAACTTGCGGCGGCGGGAGTGACGGTGCTCGTCAGCACGCACGACCTGGGCGAGGCCAACCGTTGCGACGTGATCGGCGTGTTCGTGGAGGGAGAAATCGTAGCTGACGGCGCGGTGGAGGATGTGATTCGGCATAGCGCCGCGGTTGTGGTCCGCGTTCCGACCGCCGACCTGGATTCAGCATCGGTGCGCGCCAACCTGCCCGGGGTGGCCGTCGTGCGCTGGGGTGCACGGCAATGCGATCTGATCTTTTGTGGGGAGATCCCGTTGGCTGCGCTCCGCTGGTTGCAAGATCGGAACCTGCCCTCGCAACCGGCGGACCCGACCCTTGAGGATGCCGTTTCCCTTTTCGTCAGCCGCCGTCCACTTGCCGCCGCATGAGCTCTCTTGATCGCCCCTGGCATCAGTCCGTGGTCCGGGCGCTGACCCTCGCTTGGCTGGAGAGCCTCACCATTCGGCGCGACCCGGTCATCCTAGTGATGATTCTGGTCGTTCCTACCTTGCAGGTAGCACTTTTTGGCTACGCTCTCCGGCCCATCGGTGGTCCCGCACCGGTGGTCCTCGCCCGCGTGGATAAAGACCCGGCCGCCCTCCAGCTGCTCGAGAAGTCCGGCGATTTTCGGGTGCTGGCCGATGGTTTGTCCAAGGAAGAAGCCCTTGCCCGACTGCGCCGTCAAGAGGCGCTGGTTGCGATCGTCGTTCGTCCTCCGAATGCCTCGACCGGTGCGATAGCCGTAACGGTCTACGCCGACGACAGCGACCCCGTCCGTTCCAACCCGGCGCTGAGTAAGCTCGAATCTCTCTACTGGCGGCAGGTTGCGGACCCGGACCTGGTGCCGCAGACGGAAGTGCGCGTCGAGCGACTATACAATCCGCAAAGCCGCAACGAGTGGATCCTGACCCCGGCGCTTTCGGGCGTGGTTGTGATGATTTCGACGCTCATGCTCGGCGCGCTGTCCATCGTGCGCGAACGAGAGCGGGGCACGTGGGAGGCGATGCTTTCCACTCCGGTCAACGCCCTGGAGGCTATCGTCGGCAAGGCGCTGCCATACCAGTTGCTCGGCCTCGGGCAGGCGGCACTGGTCATCGGCTGCTGCAGGGTACTATTCGGTCTGCCAATGCGTGGCGACATGCCGGCATTCGGGCTCTTCCTGGCTGTGTTCATCTTCGCCCATTTGGTGATCGGGCTGACCATTTCGGCCGCGGCTGGCAGTCAGCTTCAGGCCGTGCAGGGATCCGTCTTGATTTACCTGCCCTCGATGCTGCTCTCGGGTTTTCTCTTTCCCTTCGTGAATATGCCGTGGTGGGCGCAACGTCTTGGGGCGTTGTTCCCGCTCACCTACTACACGGAGGTGGCGCGCGGGGTCATGCTGCGGGGGGAGGACGCTGCCTTTGTTGATGCGCGGACGCTGCCGGTGGCGGCGATTGCGGTGATCGCGCTGTTAGCGGCGGTCCTGGTGTTCCGACGGCGGCTCCCTTGAACACCCGGTATGGACAAAGCACAATGGCACGAACTGCTTGTCTATGCGCTCAACCGGCCGCTGGCGTTCGCGGTGCTGGGGCTTGCCGGCCACCTCGGCGCGATCGTGCGTTTTCCAGGCGTTGGTCACATCGTCAACGATGCCACCATCGCGCGCCGGGTGTTGACCGACCGGGAGTGCTTCGATTCGCACTCACCTGGCAGCTTGGGGGTACTCGTCACCCAGGTCCTCGGTCCCTGCGCGCTGCTCAACATGGACGGCCCAGCACACGGAGAACTCAAGCGCCGCCTGACCGGGATTTTTTCCGCGCGGTACGTCGATGCGCTGCTCGCCACAGCCACGGACTGGATCGTCGCGGAGCTGCAGGAAGACCTGCGCGCGGGCGGGACGGTGGATTTTGTCGCGTTCATGCGGGACTTCGCCAGCGCGATGGCCTGTGAGATGATCGGCGTGGAGGTGGACTGGGCGCGCAAGCGTGAGATTTACGCGGAGATGTTCGCGCTCGCGACGGCATTCACTTCGTTCGCCGGACTGGGCAAGACCCGCCTCGTAGGCCGGGAGTTGACACGCGCCCGCGAGGTGGCTGCGCGGTTGGCGGCGCACGTCCGCTCCGGTTACGAGCGAGAAGGCGGAAGAGAGGGTTCACTGACACGTCAGATGCGCTCCCTGGGGTTCACCTTCGACGAGATTAGGGGAATTGTGGTAATCGTGATGGTCGGCGCGACGGAACTCATCACTTACGGGATGCCGCGCGTGCTCGCCCTGCTGCTCGACAGCGGGCTGATGCCCCGGCTGCGGGGGCGGTCCGATCTGGTCGAGCAGGCAGTTGACGAGGGGTTCCGCCTAGTGACTCCATCAAACGTGGTGCTGCGCGCGGTGACGCGTGACTGTGAGATCGAAGGCCACCGTGTCCGCCGAGGGGAGCGAGTGCTGGTCGTCTTTCACAACATCATGCGGCGCAAGGAATATTTTCCCGACCCACACCGCTTCGACCTGGAGCGTGTACCCGATCCCCGCTGCCGGCGGCTCATTTTTGGGGCGGGGGCCCACGCCTGTCTAGGGGCGGGGCTGGCCATCGCCGAGGCGCGCCGGGTGCTCGAGGCGCTCCTGCCGCTCGAAGGCCGACTGGAGATTGTCCGACGTCGCTACAATCACGGCAAAACCTACCCGGGTTACTCCTCGCTGCACATCCGGCTGCAATGAGGCCGCGGCAGGTCCGGCCGCCACTTACCTCGTGTCCGCCGCCGCCGGCGCTTTTTCCAATACTGCGACCAGGTAGACGGTGCTGCCCGCCGCCAGTTCGCGCCGCATCGCACTGCCTTCCATCGCGTAAGCCCCTTGGGCGAAACTGCGAAACCAGCCTTTCACCCAGCGGTCGAGGAGCGCTCGCTTGCGCGCCTCATCCTGCGCGAGGGCCGCGCCGACGTTGGCCGTAATTTCATCCACCTGCACCAGCCGCAGCGGCGCCTGCCGGAGCGTCGCCAGCAGCCGCGCACGCGCGCCATGACGCTCAGACACGAAGTCGGCGCACGCGAGCCTCCCGCCCGGCCTGAGCACGCGATGAACTTCGGCGAGAAATCGGTCGATGGACCCGTAGCAGTGCGCGCTTTCCACATTAATCACGACATCGAAGCTCGCTTTCGCAAAAGGCAGGTTTTCCGCGTCACCGTGTACGAACTCAACGCCCGAGTCCGCGTCGTGCAATCTCCGCGCGAGCGCGGTGGCCTCCACGGACACGTCAAGCGCAACGAAGCGCCGGGGGCGGAAATGCCGCGCGACGTGGGCGGCCCCGCCTCCTCGTCCACTGCCAATTTCCAATACTTCGCAGCCGCTCAGCTTCAGGCAGCCGTCCGACTGGAGAGCGACGGCCAGGCGCATGTAAAGCTGAAGCGCTAGGTGCTCGGGCAGCTTCGGGTCCACGGCGAGGCTGGGCGTATCGCCCGGGAGCATGGCATAGCCATAGTTCATCGTCGTCCACTCGGCCAAGGGGTAAGTGCGTGCGAGGTGGTCATAAAGTTTGCGGGTGACAGCCCGGCGCAGGAAGCCGGCGGCACGGCCATCACCGGCCGCTTTGGTGACATGACGCCAAGGATGCAGAAGGTCAGCGTGCCGTTGCGCCAATTGCCGGAGCGCACCGCCAAAGTTCCTGCCGGCGAAGGGTAACGAGAAGTTGTTCACAGGCTGGTCTCAGTCGCTGCCTCGTCAACCTCGACTTCGCTCTTACTGAGTTCTCGCCGGGCGATGCGCCTCACCCACACGGTCACAACGACAGTGGCGACTAGACCCAGGCTGAAGAGGAGATACTCCCAAGCCGAACGGCCGGAAGATTGCCCAGCGGCAGCGCTCAAGCCTGCCTTACCTGCGGCTCCCAGATAAACATAGAGCAACGTTCCAGGAAGTGTGCCGATCCAACTAGCCAGGACGTAATTTTTGTTCAATCTTGCCCCGTCGGTCGTATTCCCTCGCGGAGGCGCAGAGACCAAGATATCTCGAACGTTTTTCACGTAACTCTTTGTCTTTCCATACTAGGTGAGGTGCTGAGCAGGGCCTCTATTCCCTAATCTTCGGCGAGCTTGCGAATCGAATGCAAAAGTGAGTTTCGTCGGACCTTATGTTCCGGAATAGAACCGGATTCGAATCCCGTTAGGTCGCCAAATAAGTAAAGAAGAACAGCGCACCTCCTACTCAACTCGGCGATCTGATCCCTTTTCACCAAAAGCTTAATTCCGAACACCCGGACATGAATCCAATTCTTTGGGATTATAGCAGTCCCTTTTTATTCCTGGGGGCATGTTGGCGAACGGTGGCGGTTACATCTTCGGAAAAACAACCGATGGATACGATCCTCGCAACGTCGGAGTGGCGACGGAAGGAGCGATCCAATGCGCGGTCTGAGACGATCTCTCCGTTGCGCAAGTGAGTAAAGTGCCCCATGAACTTGGTTCATTCGTCAACCTCAATCAATAGGTCGGCGATCTTGATGGCGGTAGCATCGCATAAACCTCTTGCGTGAGTCGCCCCAGTGGCTTCGGCCCCTGATCATCCGGGTGGACCAATTCTTTTACCTGGCCATCCGTGTCGGATCTACATGAGCAATCGGCCGAACACGATCAACTTGGTCGAAGGTGCTACCCCAGAAAGCTTTCTTCACGTTTCGGCTTTGGAAGAAATCGTGC
>WNFI01256350.1_pt1 | contig 11862 bp, 10 predicted proteins | sample 5400471 | NCBI WGS metagenome assembly WNFI01 (sample SAMN13153348, study PRJNA577476) | soil metagenome | isolation source: 100 cm saprolite on Douglas fir-dominated hillslope | place: USA:California | collected 2013-09-17
TGACTTTCAGCACGGGTCGGGCCCATGACGAGAACTTGAAGCCTCTCGACGTAGTTGTAGCGGAAAAATTTGCTCCGTTCGACGGGCTCTTTTCCGAACACCGCGATATGGGTGCCGGATCGGCGAGCTTAACCTGGCACAAGATTCCTCACCCAATGATGACATCTGGTGAAAAGGAGACTTCGAAAGAAAATTTTCAGACGGATGCCTCTGCATTCACGATGGCTCGGCAACTGGTGAATTCCAAAGGGCGAGTGGTTGTCGGCACGGTGGGGTCGGCCTACCAAGTCAACCAGGAGGCGGATCGCATCGCTTGGCTGATAAAGAATTGGGGAACGAGCTGCGAAGATTTTTCCTCGGCGCACATCGCTGGTTGCGCTTATCTCCTGAACGTTCCGATTTGCGGTTGGACGGTCATTCAACCGATCGACAAGAACATCCCCGACGCAATCGATCCGGGCGCGGCTGCTCTCTCCGCTGATTTCGCCATTATGTTCGTGAAAACCTGGGCTCCTGCTAAATCATGAAACTGCGTTATCTCGTTTTAATTTTTTCTTTCATCGGCCTGCGAGCTGCGGAGCCGGTCGATATTCTCGTCCAGGGAGCCGACAAGCTCGAGTCAACGGCCGTCGTCGAAAAGCTCGAAGGAGCGAAGAAAACGGAGATCGGTCCATTTTCCTTCTGGATCGGGCATATTGGGCCGCACCGCGTAGCGGTGATGCTCACAGGGGAATCGGTGATCAATTGCGTCACGGGTACGATCATCGGCATCGAGGAATTTTCTCCCAAGCTGATCATCAACCAAGGTACCAGCGGAGCGCAGGCACCGTATTTGCAATTACACGATATCATCATCGGGGAGCGCGTGCTCGACTATGGCAATGCGGTCATGCCGTACCGCACAAAAGGGCAGGCGAGTCAGCCATTGGATTGGAAACCAATTTATCAGCAAATGCGGCTCAAGGGTGGAGAGCTCACGACGCTGAAAGACGGATTTAAGGGTGATACCGCGGCGATGGAGATTGCGATGCGCACGCGCAATCCCTGGGGTCGTGTATTCAAAGGGGTGATTGGTTCAGCTCATGAAGTGAACCTCGAACTGGATCGCGTAAAGTGGTCTCACGATACGTTCGGTATGGATGTTGAAGAAATGGAGTCCGGCCATGTGGCGGCGGTGGCAGCCGCATTCAATGTACGCTACGTGGCGTTTCGCGTAGTCTCGGACGCTCCGTACGAAGGCATCACGTTTATCGCACAGGCCGCTCGCGGCACGGCCCAGTTCACCGTCAATTTCCTGCACAACCTGCCACCGCTCTGAGCCGCAGTCATCCACGAATAGACACGAATTAAAACCCGCAGAAGGACTAGCCGCAAAAGATCACAGAGATCTCAAAGAAAAATTCTCTGTGTTCCATGTGATCTTTCGTGGCCAAAAATCCGATCCTACCGCTTTGGTTGCGGCTCAAATCTTCTTCAAGATTTCCAGGAAACGTTTCCACGCGGCGTCGTGAGCTTTCTTATTCGGCTCGCTTGCATCCGGCGCCTCGCCCGCGCGGACAAAACCGTGACCCGCGCCTTCATAAACAACAGGCTCGTATGTTTTGACGGCCACCTTCATCAGGTCCGCAACCTTTGTTGTCGTCGTGGTGACACGGGCGTCGTTGCCGCCGTAAAAACCATAGACAGGGCACTTGATCCGGCCGATGTCTTCAGGATTCTCCGGTCCCGTGCCGTAACAGACGAGCGCGGCTTTGATGTCGGAATTGTTGGTTGCAAAACGGAACGACTGGCTGCCGCCCCAACAAAATCCAATCACGATGACCTTGCCGTTGCAGGCCGGAAGCTTCGAGACGTAGCTTACGACCGCGTTCAGATCGGCCGTGATCTGTTCGGGCGGTAGGGATGAGATGGCCTTGCGCACGCCATCGACTCCGCCGAGATCCGCTGTGCCGCCGCCATTGGGAGCGGAGCCTGAAAGAAGATCGGGCGCGATCGCGATATATCCGGCTTCGGCAAACTGATCGGTCACGCTGCGTGCCCAATCGGACAGCCCAAAAATTTCATGAATGACCACAACCGCCGTGGCTTTCTCTTTCACCTCGGGAAACGCGATGAACGACTGCACGTCGCGTTTATCGTGGGTGACCTTCACCCATTCCAGGTGACGAGGTGAGTTGTCGAGGCGTGTCTTGGCCCAATCTTGGGCGTGAACAAAGGAAACGAGCAGAGCCAGAGCCGAGGTGATGAAGATGCGTTTCATAGGGGAAGGGACCAGCGTTAAACGGACAAAAGCGTTCGGAGCCGATCATTCGGCGAAGAATCTAAAACCCTAAACATGAAGCCAACAGAGAGGAAACAACTTTAAATACCGGCCTGCCTCAAGGCCGATGGTTTTCTAAATCAATTTCATTCGTGGCGATTCGAATTCATTCGCGGATGTTCTGCATGGCTTAGGGGAATAAGCCGCGGCGTTCCTTGGCTTCTGCGACTCGAGCAATAGCGAGTGTCTGAGCGGCCAGACGACGGCTGAACTTCAGCTTCCGCTTCTGGTACTCGACACTGACCTTGGCCTTGTCGAGCATCGCGTAAAGTTTCACCAGGACTTCATCACGCGTCCAATAATAGTTCTGCAAGTTCTGCAGCCATTCGAAGTAGGAAACGATCACGCCACCGCTGTTGCACAACACATCGGGGATGACTTCGATTTCCGGACGTTGATCGAGGATCTTGTCGGCCGCGTTCGTGGTCGGTCCGTTGGCCGCCTCGGCCAGGATGCGACATTTGATCTTGCCGGCGTTTTCCTCGGTGATCACGCGTTCGAGGGCCGCGGGTACGAGCACCGTACAGGGAATTTCGAGCAATTGTTCATTCGTGACGGTTTCACCGCCGTCGAAATCTTTGAGGGTCTTCGCCCATGCGATGTAGGCCAGCGCCTTTTTGATATCGATGCCTTTCGCGTTGTACACGCCACCGGTGTAGTCGGAAATCGCGATGATTTTCGCCCCGTATTCGGCGAGCGCGATGGCCGTCTCGCTCCCCACGTTACCGAAGCCTTGAATTACGACGGTCGCTTCCGTGGCAGGAATCTTGAGATCGTCGAGATAGGACTTGACCAGATATCCCACGCCTCGCCCGGTGGCTTCGCGACGTCCTTCTGATCCGCCGACGGAAACGGGTTTACCGGTGACAACGCCGGGCGAAACGTGACCGACGTGATTGGAGTAAGTGTCCATCATCCAAGCCATGACCTGTTCGTTAGTGCCCACGTCGGGTGCAGGAATGTCGATTTGTGGACCGACGAAGCCGATCATCTCCTGCATGTAACGCCGCGATAGACGCTCGAGCTCGGGAGTGGAAAGTTCGCGCGGATTCACGACCACACCGCCTTTGGCTCCGCCGTACGGAAGTCCAACGAGCGAGCACTTCCAGCTCATCCACATGGCGAGCGCGGCGACTTCTCCGACCGTCACGTTTTCGTGGAAACGGATACCGCCCTTGGAGGGACCGGTGGAAAGATTGTGCTGCACACGGAAGCCTTCGTAGGTGGTGACCGTTCCGTCATCGCGTCGGATCGGCAAAGTCACAGCCAGGCAGCGGCGAGGATATTTTGTGCGGTCACGGATCGATTCCGGAAGATTGATCGCATCGGCCGCGAGGTCGAATTGACGACAAGCCATCCGAAAAACATCGGAGTCATAGAGACGAGAAACCATCATGGGAGAGCAGGGGTTGGTAGGTGGACGGTTCAACGGGTCGTGAACCTAATCTTCTGATGGTGGTCAGCTTGGGAGAATCCAACTGTATTAGCAATTGGCTTCCAAGACGGGTTGGATTGCATCGATATTTCTTCTGACTGCTATTACCGTAGACTATTTCATGGGTTTAAGGCCGAAATCTCTTTTTAGTTTAGGCAAAGCGGGTTTCGCCGCCCTGTTAGCTTCGGTGCTTTGGTTAAGTGGATACACGGTATGGCTCGCCCTTCGCGATCCGGTGGACTACGGATCGCATCATAGCCAGAGCGTACGTCAGCTCACGGGAGAGCAGGTGGATTTGGAAAAAACGCTCATCCAAGAAAATGCGCACAAACAGGCGCTGCTTAACGAAGTGATCGCCCAGGAGGCTCGGCAAAAGAACGCAGAGAAAACTCGGGCGGAGCTGCATGAGCTGCGCAGTTGGTGGAAGGTAATGATCGAAACCGACGAGCAACGTCAGATCCGCGAGCGCGAAGCACGGATGGAGCAAATGCGCGACGAAGCGAAAAAGCGCACGGAAGAGCTCAAGCAGGAGATTATCCGTAGCACGTGGGTGATCGATGGAGTTGAGATTGCGCTCAACCAAAAGCGCATCGCCGTTCGAACTGCGCAGACAGAGGACTCCGCAATCCACTACTATTGGAGCCAAGCCTGGTCCCGCTCAAAATGGTACATCATGGGAGCCGTTACTCTTTGGATGCTAGGTGTCTGGGCCCTTCTCGCCGTTATCGAGCGAAGCGATCGGAGTGAGGTGTGACCTGCAGGTCCGTCGCCGAGCGAGGAGTTCAGGGGGTGGAGCGGGACCGCTGGGCCCGCCGTCAGGGTATGGTGATAAAAAACTGAAACTCCACGTAAGCAGATTGCGCACATCCATTGGTAGATCTGCATGTTCCGCGTGACGGCGGGCCCAGCGGTCCCGCCTCAGCTTCGGAATAGCCGTTTGCTTTGCGCGAGTTGATTTGGAGAGCAATTCGGGTCCGACTTTAAACCACGAACCGTATACCGTGAACATCCTCCGGTTCGTCGCATCCGCTCGATCCCTGCTGGCTTTTCTTGGGTTCATGGGTTTCCTTCTCTCCGGACATGCTTTTCAAGCTCAACGCAGACTACATACCGACCGGTGATCAGCCTCAGGCGATTGAGAAACTGGTGAGTTCGGTCAAGGCCGGGAATCGTCACCAGACGCTCTTAGGCGTCACCGGTTCAGGTAAGACTTTCACGATGGCGAACGTCATCGCGCAATGTGACCGGCCGACATTGATCATTTCGCACAATAAGACGTTGGCCGCGCAGCTTTATTCTGAGTTCAAAAATTTTTTTCCCGACAACGCCGTCGAATATTTCGTCAGCTACTACGACTACTATCAACCCGAAGCCTATGTGCCCTCGAGTGATACGTACATTGAGAAGGATTCTTCGATCAATGAGGAGATCGAGCGGATGCGTATTTCGACCGCGAGTTCGCTCGTATCTCGCCGTGATGTGATTGTGGTGGCCAGCGTTTCGTGCATTTACGGATTGGGCTCACCCGAGGACTTTCAAGAGATGCGCATTCAACTGCGCAAAGGGGACGGATTCGGGCGGAATCGATTTCTTGAGCGGTTGGTCGATAATCTCTACGAGCGGAATGACTACGATCTGACGCGAGGAAAATTTCGCGTAAGAGGCGATGTCGTCGATGTCATGCCTGCGTACCTGGAGCACGGACTGCGTGTAGAATTTTGGGGAGATGAGATCGAGAGCATGAACGAATTCGATCCGCTGACGGGCAGCGTGATCCGCACGATCGATCAGTTTGATCTCTACGCGGCGAATCAATACGTGACTACCCGCGGAAAACTTGAACGCGCAATCGCAGCCATCAAAGCGGAGCTTGAGGAACGCGTTGCGTATTTCGAGCAGAAAGGTCTCTTTCTGGAAGCACAGCGCGTTCGGATGCGGACGAACTACGATTTGGAAATGCTCCAGGAAATGGGTTTTTGCAATGGTATCGAAAATTACTCCAGGCACTTGGCGGGACGGAAAGCAGGAGATCGTCCGGCCTGCCTAATAGACTTTTTCCCGAAGGATTTTCTGCTGATGATCGACGAGAGCCATGCCACGGTTTCTCAAATCGGCGGCATGTACAATGGCGACCTGGCGCGAAAAAAGACCCTTGTTGATTTTGGATTTCGCCTGCCTTCTGCGCTCGATAATCGTCCTCAGAGCTTTGGAGAATTTGAAAAAATCACCGGACAGACGCTTTATGTGTCCGCGACACCGGCGAAGTACGAAATGGCGTTGTCGACCGTCGTAGCCGAACAGTTGATCCGCCCGACCGGGCTGCTTGATCCTGAGATTACCATCCGGTCCACGAAGGGGCAGGTTGAAAATTTGATCTCCGAAATCAAGAACGCGGTGGAGAAGGGTGAACGGGTTTTGGTGACCACTTTGACCAAGCGACTTTCGGAAGACCTCACGTCATTCCTCCGCGAAGCAAAGATACGCGTCGAATACCTGCACTCGGATATCGATGCGCTCGAGCGCGTGGAAATCCTGCGAAATCTGCGCCTGGGGAATTTCGATGTGTTGGTGGGAATCAATCTTCTGCGCGAAGGTCTCGATCTGCCTGAAGTGGCTTTGGTGGCGATTCTCGATGCCGACAAAGAGGGCTTTCTTCGCAGCGAAACGAGTCTGATACAAACCTCCGGACGAGCGGCTCGCCACGAGAACGGACGGGTGATTTTCTATGCCGATCGGGAGACGGAATCCATCAAACGAACGCTCGAAATCACAAAAAAGCGTCGTGAAAAGCAGATCGCATATAACCTTGAGCACGGTATCACGCCACGAAGTGTGAAGCGCGTCGCGCAAGCGAGCCTGCATAAGTATGACGGCTCCGGTAAAACCGAGGATGCCGCTGTTGCCGAAGGTGGAGTTGACGATGTCGCCGCAGTGATCGCTGAGCTTGAAGATGACATGCAGGAAGCTGCCAATAAGCTGGAGTTCGAACGCGCCGCTCTTATTCGCGACCAGATCAACGCGCTCAAGACCGGTGATTTCAAGAAGGCGACACGATCAACAAACGCCGATTACGGACAGCGGAAATTTAAGCGAGGAGCGGGTGCGGGTCGCCGCCGTTAAGAGCTATGCGGATTGCAGTTATTTCGGACATCCACGGAAACCTGGCGGCGTTAGACGCTGTACTCGACCATATCGGCCGGTCGAATGCGGATCAGTTGCTCGTTGCGGGTGACATTGTTAACGGAGCACCTGATTCACTGGCATGTTGGGAACGCGTGCGCGGTTTGGGTTGCCCGGTCTTACGCGGCAACCACGAGAGATACGTCTTCGATTTTGATACGGACCGAGCCGAGCCGGAATGGAATACACCCCAATTCGGTCCGTTGCATTTTGCCGTGAACCAACTTGGTCGAGCGCGACTGAAAGAGCTAGCTGCCTTGCCGGCGAAACTCACGCTACCGGGTGTACCTGACTTTCTGGCGGTGCATGCCTCAGCGCGCAATGACCACGACAACATCTTTGCCTCAACGTCCGATGCGCAACTAAAACCGATGTTCGCCGGGACAAGGGCCAGCGTCGTTGTGAGGGGACATAACCATTACTGCGGCATTCGGGAATGGGGTGACCGGAGAATCGTGACAGCGGGCTCGGTCGGTCTTTCACACGATGGCTCGGGCATGGCGCAGTTTGTTATATTGGAGCGTTTCCGAGGAGACTGGAAATTCCGGCATCATGCCGTGAAATACGATATGGCTGTGACTGTGAGGCGATTTGACGAGACCCATTATCTCGAGCAGTCCGGACCGATGGGACGGCTCTTCATGCGCGAGGTCGCGACAGGAACGGCGCACTTCGTTCCGTTTTTGCGCTTCTACCAGCAGACCGCCTTCACCGAAAAAGTGGACTTGGAGAAGGCGATCCGAAGGTTTCTGGAAGACATTTAAAAAAACGGGTAGTCCATTGCGTCCCCGCGCCGGCATTTTCTCGATTTCAACGTTCGTCCTTGTTGCCGTTGTCGCCGCGGGACGCGTCGGCCCATCTATTGGAACAGCATTACCGCGCTGGACTTGGAGCGGGCTTCTTGGGTTTTGGGTCCAAATTCTGAGTCAGGTCTTCGGGCGTGAGAGTGGAAGACACACCGGTTTCGGGAACTTCGCCCTTGGCCAGCCAAACGATGGCGTTGAGGACGAATTTTCGGACGTCGTCGTTGGCCCAGTTGCGATGGTAGTGGCCACCCGAGAAGCCGAAGCCTCGTCCGCCATCGGCACGTTCGTAGGCCCACGCCAAGGTTTGCGATTCGCCGCGGGCGATGGCGGTACGGACCGCTGGATTGCCTTCATGAGCGCCGTCGGGGCGACTGAGAGACGAAGGCGGCGGGACATTGACCAAGAGTGGCGTTAGGCCCTTGGGATCTTCATTGAACCGCAGGTGGTAATACCATTCGTCGGCGAGGTGGAAAGGGCGGACGCCGCGGGTGATGGGATGTTGGGGCAGGTGTTTGAAGTCAGCTTCCCACAATGGGTTTACTGACCAATTGATTTCGAAACAGCCGCCGACCCATTGAAGGAATTCGGCTTGGCCTTTGGCGAGGGTCGGTTCGATGGCGTAGTGTATCAACCCAAGGCCTACGTCGTGTGCAATCAAAGGCCGCAGAAAGGCGAGGTGATCGTCGATGAGCGCGAGGTGTTTTCCCCCACCGTCGGAATAAAATACGATCGCATCGACGTGGTCGAAGGTGGCGGGATCGCGTGGCCAACCGTTCAGGGAGATTTTAACGTTCAAACCCGCGAAACCAGCGAGGCATTTTTGAAACAAAAGTACGCCGGCGTTGTGCTCATGTTCTCCCGGTCCATGGCTTGGCGGTCCAGCTATTAGGAGGACGGTGCGTTCGGTTGGGGCGGCATAGGAAAAAGCGGGAGCGAAAAGCAGTGCGAGAAAAACAAAAACGAGGACGCGCGAGAAAGAGTAGGGGCGCATGAGATTGAACTCCGAAAAGGGATTACTAATTAGGAAGCAACGCAGCGAGGTGAGCAATCCGACATTCAAGAGGAAGTATCCACGATCATATGGAGCGGTTGAGACCCACATATCCGGTTCACCGCCGTTGCAGAGACGCGCCGACCCACTCCGTGGCGAGCGCTTCAACTTACTGCGTAAGGCAGGTTCTTGTTCTGCAAGCCGTTTCCCTGCCCGAGCAGCTCGTTTAGACTTTAACCGAAAAAACTTCGGGATCGATCGTACCTTCGGCGACTTTGGTGACGGAACCGGTCATCAGGATCGAAAAGTCGTTGGAAATTTCGATGCCGATTTGGCCGCCAGGCATGTGAACTGTAACAGAGCCATCGACGAGACCGAGCTTGTGTGCGACGGCGGCCGAGGCGCTGCTGCTGCTGCCCGAGGCGAGGGTGTATCCCGCTCCGCGTTCCCAGATTTCGATGCGGATATTGTTTCGATCGAGGACTTGCAGGAATTGTACATTCGTCTTGCGCGGAAAATTTTTGTGCACCTCGAGATCCGGGCCGTATTGCTTGGCGAGTTCCGGAGAGATTTGAGGAAGCGTAATCACGCAGTGGGGATTGCCGATGGTTGCGGCGCAGAACGTGAAGGTGCGGTTCTGAATGACGATCGATTCGTTGATGACTTCTCGGCCAAGGCCAACAACAGGAATTTTGGTGCTGTCGAAGCTAACCTTGCCCATTGCCACCGTGATGAGTCGGCCGTTTTCCTTGATGACGGATTGGACGTGGCCGCCAGGAGTTTCCACGGTGAACGTAGGGTTTTTTGCCAGACCTTGATCCCAAAGAAAGCGGGAAAAAATTCTCAGTCCGTTGCCTGACTTTTCCGCTTCCGAACCGTCTGGATTAAAAATGCGCAGACCAAATTCACTTTGTTTGGACGGCAGCGGACCCCAAAGGATACCGTCCGAACCGATGCCGAAATTGCGATGGCAGATCACACGGATCTGTTCTTCCGTCGGAGTCGTCCACGAGGGGAAATCGCGCGGATTGAGAACGATGTAGTCATTGCCAAGGGCGTGGTATTTGTAAAAACGCATGGAAGGTTTGTTTTACCGAGGAACGGGACGAAGGACAGAAGTTTTCTTTCTTACGGGTAAATATTAGAAATCCGGGGATCGGCGATTATGGGATGATCATCGGCTAATAGGTCGGTGCTGGGATTGGCCACTCATCCAAAAGTGAGAGGCTGAGAGAAAAGCTTATGATGAGGTGAGCCGACGCGTCCCTGCGACGGCATGGCAAGCACGACGAGTGTCTCAATCGCGAAATGCCGCCGCAGGGACGCGTCGGCCCACCTTCGATCATTTCTCTGCTTTGCTGTGGATGACGCACAGCGACGATATCAACGATGGGCTAGAATGAAGAGTCGTCGGAAGGGAAAGAGTACTTTTCCATCGCACTGACGTGGATAAGTGGCGGTCAGCTTTTTGAGATAGCGGTCGGTAAATTCACGCCTTTCCTCGTCATCTTTTAAAGCTTCGAGAAAGGGTCGTAAACCGGTACCTCGGATCCATTCGAGGATGGCTTCCGGCCCGTTCATCACATGATTGTACAGCGTTTCCCATATCTCGATGCGCCGTACAAATGGCTGTAGACTATCGTAATAGAAGCCTGGCCTCTCTACGCGGATGGCGGACTGAGCCGAGGCCATTCGACTCCTCCAAGGACTCTGCTCGGCAATTTCGATGATGGCGGCATGCACGGGAGATTCGAAGTGAGCGGGCATCTGCACGGCGAGAACGCCTCCCAATGCAACATCCTGCATAAGTGCCGGGAACAAGGTCGCATGATTCGGGAGCCAGTGCAGCGCAGCGTTTGAGAAAACAAGATCGCAGGGAGCGGACGGTTTCCACGACGCGATCTCTCCTTCAAGCCAAACGCCGGACGGTCGGCTTTTCCGCGCGGCTTCAATCATGGAGGGAGAGTTGTCTACGCCGGCAATATCCGCGTTGGGCCAGCGTTGGCGCAGGAGTTCGGTGCTGTTTCCGGGGCCACAACCGAGGTCGACGATGTGAGCGGGTTCGCCGAGTTGTATGCGACTGAGAAGGTCGATTGCGGGTTGGGTGCGCTCACCCCCAAATTTCAAATAAAGCTTGGGATCCCACACAGGCATGAACGCAAGCATGCAGGTTGAGGAAGGAGCGTCACGAAAAAATGATCAAAGCAGTGTGACATGTGACATGTGACGTGCGAGAAAAACAGAGACAGAGGGTGGAGTTCGTTCGAGTATCCTTGCACTTTAAACACTACACCTTTCACAGGCGCTTTTAGCGCATCACCTAGATTTCGTGGCTGATGCGGATGATCTTATCGCCGGATTTTTCTGCGGCGTACACTAAAGGAGGCTCGGGTTTTTTCAGTGTCTTGAAGAAATCAGGGGCATCGCGTTTTTGGAGGGTGAGGTCGGTTACGCCATCGGCAGAGCAACTGAGAAGTTTTGCGAAACCCTTGTAGAGGCGGTGGTCGCCGAGGACGCGGAGGTGCCCGGCTGAAAGATCCCGCGCGGTAGGAGCGACGGATGTGCGTTCCATCACAAGGAAGCTGTAGGGCAGGCTGCGGAGGTCGATGCCGGCACGCTGGCCGAATTTCACCCACTCGGAGTCGGCAAAAATTTCGGAGGGCGGAGAGGCGAAGTGATGGCACCAGTGCCTTGCGTTTTCAGGCGCGAGCAGGCCGCAGGCAACTTGATGTGTGCACGGGGCGATTACGCGAAAGTCGCCGCGGAGGCGTTCACGGAACCCGACGAGATCACGGGCGACGTCGCTCGTGCCCGGTTCGACCCAGATGACCGCTTCGGCGCGGCGAATGAGGGCTTCGAGTGCAGTTCGCGCGGTCGGGGAGAGTTCATTGAGAATATGGCTGAGGACGAGCACTCCAACGGGAGCAGTATCGAGTGAAACGTGGGACGCGCGATCCACTTGAAGCTGAGAAAACGCGGTGCGGGCTCGGCTGGAAGCATAGTCGACCGCTAGTGGCGAGTGATCGTGGAGGTCCAGTCGATCGAAGCGTTCTTCACCAAAAAAGCGGATCACGCGTCGACCGGCCTTGCCGCTTCCGCAACCCCAGTCGAGGATCGAACGGCTCGGCGG
>WNFI01443954.1_pt1 | contig 11862 bp, 11 predicted proteins | sample 5400471 | NCBI WGS metagenome assembly WNFI01 (sample SAMN13153348, study PRJNA577476) | soil metagenome | isolation source: 100 cm saprolite on Douglas fir-dominated hillslope | place: USA:California | collected 2013-09-17
TAGCTCATGACCGCATGCGATTGGTCGACGCTCGCGCCCTGGGTGGAGTAGCTTTTGATGAAGCCCTGCATGTTGGGGACTCGATCGGGACTCATGTCTCCGCCGAAGATCTGAAGATCGACGCCCGCAAAGTGGTGGTCGGGATCGTGTTGGAACTGTCCCTGAAAGGTGGCGTTGGCCTGCACGGTAACGGTGTTGCCGGCTGTGTCAGGATTTGATTCGTTGCCGGTGAGTCCGTTGATGCCGGGGTTGGTTTTTTTCAGCGCCGGAGATCCCAGCATGTGGTCGAAGGAGCGGTTTTCCATCATGAGAACTACGATGTGTTTGAGATTGTCGAGGCCTTGTGACATGGGTGCTAACTCGCTTTCGTGCTGCTGACTCTGCCGCCAACCGGCAGCAGGTTTCAACATCGCTCATCATCATCGAGTGCCATTGATTGGCACTCCCTAATTCTTGCCGGTCGAACTCAGATAACGATAAGCCGGCATGGTCCATCTTAATTTTTGCCGGTTATATCTATTAAGACGTCAATACCGCTGTTTTCCCTCCGAGGCGGGTTGCATTTTGTGCTCAACGGACAATCAAGGGCGATGCGGATTCCCATTAAGGGTGCCAGAGGGCAGCGCGAAGAAGACAAATCAAAAGATCTCGAAGACACCAGCGGTACGATCTTATTTCGAATTGCAAAGGAGAAGACAATGGGATTTGATACCACTAATATGCCGGGTCGTGAAGCTCTTTACCTGCAAGCGAGGGCAAACGATGACGCGAATCCAGCCTTGGGCGACATCGGTCCCAGACCGCCAGATCCGACCGACCCGCAATAAAGAATGGGCATCGGCCAACGAATCCTGGGGATCGCCAACAACTTTCCGCAAGGCCTGGCCCACCGTGCGCCGGTGGTCAATACGGGTAGCGGCGCTACTAATGGTCAATTCAATCAGGACTTGGACGCCTATCATCGGGACACTCAGGGCAAGGTTACGCGAACGCCAAACTGGCGGCCCGACCGGCGCCATGACGCTGGCCAACGGAGGCAATCATCTGGTTCAGACAAACCCGTCGGAGCAGGATGATCGAATTAAACAGGTTCTCCGCGGCAAGATGGACAGGATTCGATCTCAGGGCTAATGCCAATTCCGTGATTCGAGCCTCGATCAGAGCGTTCCCAGCTTCGCCCGAATTTTTTGGAAAAAAGAACCGCCTATTCAGCTTGTAACCTAAGCTATGCACGCTTTAGGTGTAAAATGATGAGGATGCCGCTAAAAATGCCCCGAATGCCCATTGACGAGTATGATATGCGAGCGCGTCTTTTCCCGGCGCTTTTGGTTAGCTTTCCTATCATCGGTTTTATATATGGTGCAATACCAGCGGCTCGCAGCTTTTGGGGCGGACTTTCGGGGTCTATTTTTGAAGCTGCCGCTCTCTATGTCTTAATGCGGATAGGGCGCGACCGCGGTGCTCGGCTACAGGAAAAGCTCCGTGGCCTTTGGGGCGGGATGCCTACAACTATTATGCTCAGGCATCGAGATGAATATCTGGATTCGCACACCAAGGAACGCTATAAAAAGGTGCTGATGAAATTCTCCGGGTTGACATTTCCAACAGAAGCCCAGGAGCTTGCGAACCTGAGCGAAGCTGACAAGGTGTACGACTCCGCTGTTCGCGCTCTGAAGGAGCGGCGACGAGGCAAGACCTACCGATTAGTTTTCAACGAAAACTGCAACTATGGATTTGTGCGGAATCTCGTCGGCCTAAAGATCGTTGGCATTTTCATAATTGTGTCCACGCTGAGCGCGGATCTATTATTGAACTTGAGACGTTCAGTCGAGCCCAAAGGGGTGTTGGTTTCCGCGGCAGTTTCTCTTCTAACATTGTTGATCTTGAGCCTTATGGGACGTAGCTCCGTAAGGCGGTCCGCAGACGCTTACGCCCTGGCGCTACTCAGAACCTGCGAGAGTACCCGTGCAACCTGAGTTCTAATCATATTCTTCTACGTTTGGTGAAAAGGGCAGGATTGCAGCGCGCACCCAGCCCTGTCTGAGTGGCACACCAGAACAGCGCATAAGTTGTTTGCCATGGGTTGGATATACTGTAACTCCGCGCCGGTCGAATGCATTCACAACAATCTGACGTGGGTGATCTTCGTCCTTTAGGCTGGCTGACACAAAAGCTTCTACCGCGCGCTTCTCGCCGGCTGGCAACGGTTGGCCGATGAGACGATTGAGAATGCTAGGTGCAATATTATTCCGGCTGCCGTGATGTGGTATCTGTAAAACTCCAAGGCGATTCAGGTCTGCGCCGATCGTCCTCAGATATCTAATGCTTTCATCCAATGCTTGTAGGCCAGCGTCCGCTGTGAGCAGTGCACTAGTTTCGCTCGGGAAATCACCATAGAGCACCACGGAGCTCTCGTTTTCAGCGGACGCGACGCCTCCTTCCCTGAGTGTTTCCAGGTCACGCCTTTCCTGCACGGCCATTCGGATCGCGCGCGCCGTACGTTGACCGAGGCCTACTATCCACTCGCCGAGTCTCCTGAGAGTCAGCTCGTCGGGTGCGGGCGTGTCTCGGAATTGCGGCAGCAGGCGGTTATATCTGGCGCGAGTGGGAGCCGCTACGACGAAGGGGCCTATCCGCTCACCCTGAAAAGGCAACACGACCCTCGTATTCTGAAGTTGAGCAAGATTAATCAACTCCTCAATCATGGGGTAGCCGAGCTTGATAGTCGTGGCCAGACGCTCATCGGTCCAATTCTCGTTAGTGAACATACGCCGTGTCTCAGACGCGTGCAGCCAGGGGACGTGAGTCCAAAGGGTGCCGACCCTCAAGCCCCCAAGCACTACCCTTAAGCCTGAGGCATGATCGTTGTCGGGATGCGTGCAAACAACATGTTCCACACGGTTCGTCTGATAAACTTTTTGTACGTGCTCAACCAAGGCTTCGCCGGACGCTTCTGTTCCGCCATCTACGATAAGCACCTCGAAACCATTAGCAACTTGATAACGAAGGGCAATTGCATCACCACTTTTACCCTCGCCTACGGGCAAAAAATCGATTTCATACGGCATGTCTTTTCCTTAATAGATTTTGGTTTGTTTGCTATCCCATAAACGACCGCTGTCTTACGGTTACAACCCGATCATCGTTAACCGGTGGGAGCGGCTGGCCACAAGAGGGGTGTCTGGAGACCGCCCGTAGGCTTCAGCGGAGTTGCATACACCGAAGGATAGTCGGGGCGGTAGGGCACACTACCGCTGTGAAACCAAAGGTGGCCCTTGTGTGTACTAAAGACCTGAGCCCCAACTTTTATCAGACCATTGACAATCGCCCGGCTTGGGTGACTCAAATCACCACACGCAGCGATATTCGCAAACTTCGGGCAAAAGCGCTCAATATTTTTCTGCGAAAGATTCCCATCACTGCCGTGGTGAGGTATCTGCATCCACATCAAGTTCTTCCACCCAGCCGGGATCAGGTCAAGGCTCTCGGCACCCGCGTCCGCAGTGAAGAGCAGCCTCATGCCGCTGAACAGACCGCCGAGGACGGTGCTTGTATTATTGAAAGGCTGCGTCGCAGGCTTCTCTTTGACGCTCGAATTGCTGAGCACTCCGCGCAACAAAGGCGATCTGTTGAATGGGGAGAACTGCGACGGCGGGGCCAGCCAGCCCACAGGCGCTTGCACCGGAATGTAGGAGCCAGATTCGTTGTTGTTGAGCAGGCTGTTGGTAAGCAAGCCGTAAAGACTCGGCCCAAATGGGTTGGCAGCCGCTCGGCGCGGTAATAAGGGGAAAGCAATCGGCGATTCCACTTTTGTGAACGCCCTCAACGTCGACTCGTAAAAGGACATCGTCGGGCCGAGAACAGTGAGAGTTGGTGCACAAGAGATGATCTGCCCCGCAAATGGTTCTTTCGGGCTGACGTGCCGGCTGACGAAAGCGCTTGACAGTTCTTTTGTCGTCTCCACAACCTGTTTTACGCTTTCGGCTTCCGATGAGTTTCCCGATGAAGCGCGCCGCAGGGCATCGGCAGGCAGGTGCCTGCGTATGTCGTGCATCCACGCAGTGCAAATTGTGAGTCGCGGATCCTGTATCAACTTGATGAGTCCGCCTGCGTGATCGTCATGGGGATGGCTGCACACGACGGCATAAAGGCTTCTCGCGCCGCGTTGAATTAAGAAATCGATCACCGCTTCCGCATGGCTGGTTTTCCCGCCATCAATCAATACGCGGAACGCACCGAAATTTGTCCACTGAGTCACGAGGATGCAGTCCGCATCTCCCAGCGACAACATATCAATTTCAATCCCATTGAACATCTGAATCACCTGATAATTCTGAATAAAAATCGTCCAGGCACTCGGGTTTGTAAGGGGAAGACGCGACTACTGGACGTATCCAGTTGAACAGCGGAACTCTCGGTACAAGCGAAACGAGTAATAATTGAGGGCGATAACTAGCAAGCTTCCATTTGAAAAATACGCCCGGTAATAGTGCCTGTCAAGGACAAAACACAATATATTGTACCTGGTATGTTAGGACTCTCTAATTTGGCAGTTTTATTTTGACATTCAAACATGAATGCACCGAAGTGAAGAATGGCAGAATGGCGCGTATTTTGGACGCCGATATCTTCCGATAAAGGCCATCGAGCGGCTCGTTTTAGAAGGCAACCCCCAGCTTTAAGTTTTCGGCTGCTAAGGAATGTGTTCCGCAGTCTACTGGGGAAGTGGTCGAAAAGCAAATAGCGATCTGGCAGTGGCGAAGTGCAGGCGACATGAGCGCCCTAAATTAGCGATTCGGCGGGGTTTGATTTATAGTGTCAACCGCATCCCCAGAATTGCTAAGCTTAAAAACGGGAGTAGCCCACGTGTCTGCGATTGCCCAGATGGTTACCCGGATTCAGACGGCCGTTGGAGCCGTGGTCGCGGATCTCGCATCAGCAAGTGATGAGATAACCTCTGCCGTTGTAGGTCGAAACACGAATACCCACCTGGCCCTCAATAGCTCGTTTTTGCATCGTGACAAGCAAAACGTGAAGACGAAGCAGTCACCCCGCCGTTTGATTATCACCCTAGTGCCCAAAGGGCAGGGTGTGGCATCGACATCAGTCGCAATACTCGATGGCGCCAACTTCAATAAGAACTGGCAAATACAATCACAGCTTGATTCCTCAAAACTTGTGTCTCTATCTGTGGCTGTAGACCAGGAGATCAAATCAGTCGGTGATCTGATTTTTGTGCTGATCGGGCAAATGAAGGGTTTGCGTGCTGCTGAGTATGAGGTCCAGAGCAGCGCGGTCAAAGCTATTTGGCTTATGCCAGCACCAACCGGCGCAGACGTCGAAGAAGTGGATAAGGGCATTTTTTCAATACGACGATTTCTGCCGATTGAGGAACTGCTGCTTCAGATAAGCGTCGCATTGGGCCAGCCCGGCGGATTGTCCACGAAAGATCGTAATGCCATCGCGGACGCCTATGGCAAGATGCATGACGCGGCGATCACCGATGTTGTCGTACCGATGGGCAAAGTCACAAATCCGGACGAGACCGTTCTCGGCCAAATTGTGAGTTCACTGCGTACTCAGACCGCAGAATACAAGACTTCACTGGTAGCTCTCCAGAGTAAACCAGAAGATCGCCGATCACTCAATGAGGTGCTGCGAATTGCATACAATTTCAGCACGGACGTGTTGCCCTTGGTTTATTTGTTTACGAGCATCGCCGACCTCAAGCCCCTGATATTCTGGTTTACGGTGCAGGAACAATGGGCCCTCTGTCAGGCCTTTGCCTCCTTGCCGTGGCCCGCATCGGGTCGCAAACAGAGCCTGGAAGAGTACAAGGCGATCATAGCCCAGGCACGCAGCTATGCTTTTCACCACATATTACCGTTCGATTCAACTGTAGAGGCTGACCTGTCCCAGCTCGATGTGCGTGCCCAGGCCATCCGGCTGTTCGTACCGTATGGCCAGAAAGAAGGCAGAGGCGTTTTTCTGAAGGATCAGGAACTTGTCGACGTACTGAAGGAGTTCTCGCGCGCAAAAGAACGACCAGTAGCCAATTCATTCTGGTGGGCGAATCTGAAGGTCATCGAGGCGGTGCATGAATTGGCGCAGAAAGTGTTGGCCGCGCTAGTGCTGCTTCATGAGGCGCGAAGATGCTGATGCGATTCTCGAATTGCTGAGCAAACAGACCAACTCACACGATTTCTACAACCGAGCGCCAGAATAGCCCGCTTGATAGCGATTGGCAAGAAATTTTGGTGTTGGTCGGAATGCTGACGCGACAACAGCCGGTCTCCAGACTTTTGCAAATTTCTAAGCGCTGGCACTCCGGTGCCGAACCATCCCGCTCCACCCTTCCAGTCACGCCAAAGCCACCCGAAAGCCACACCGAATGCGCCACCGAAAACGAAAAGCTCCAATTTTTCTCAATTTGAAACAAGTCAAAGCTCTCTTCTGTTGGAGCGGAGACCTCCTCGCCGCAGCTCGCGCCGCTGGCTACGGCAACCCCAAAGCCGCTGTCAATCGCCTGATGAAAAACCGGGTGTTCACTCACAACCTTCAAAGAAAGCAGGAATCCATGGCCGAGGAATCTGGAAGACTCCTGGGCAAACAGCTCACCGTTTGCCGCGCCGAAGTTATCAATCGCCTCTGGGAGCTTGCCCAACTGCCGCCCTCCGAGACCAACAACACCATCGGTGGGCAAATCAAGGCCGCCGAAACTCTGGCACTGGTCTTCGATATCAAAGTCAATCGCCCCGCCGATCTCGACCGTGAGCTGCAGGGCAAAACCTCAGCCGAAATCGACTTCTTCGTTGAACACGGCTATTTCCCCGACCCCCTGACCCTCTTGACTCCACTGATCCCCAGGCCGCTTCAGGCTCATCAATTGTTGCCCAGCCTTCCGAACGGGAACCCAACGAATAATGAAACATAAACCCCCAATCGCATCACCACCGATGACTTCAGCCAGCGAATGGGACCGCGAACACGCCGCCCCGCTACACCAGCGGGGAGTGATTCGCCACCGTGCCAAACAGACCATGGGTGATCGCCTGCTGCGCGAGCGCGTCGCCCACATGGTCCGTGATCCCCTGATCTGGCTGCGGAACCACACCCAGACCCGGGATAGCCACTGGAAAGAAGTAAAGGCCAAATCTCCGTATCGTCCGTTTCCCGACAAACCCTATTTCCTCCCGCTCGTGTATGCCTTTCAGCGGGAGCCCACGCTATTTGTCGAGAAATCGCGCGACATGATGATCTCCTGGCTCTTTGCCGGACTCTTTACTCATGCGGCGATGACCATCGAAGGCATCGAAGTCCTGTTTCAGTCTCAAAAAGAAGACAAGGCGTTCGAGCTGGTTGACTACGCAAAGACCCTGTATGAACGCCAGAAACCCGAACTGCGGAAAGCCTACCCCCTCGCCAAAAGTCTGTGCCAGATGGCGGATGGCGAACTCCAGTTCGCACACGGCAGCCGCATCATCGGCATCCCCGGCGGCGGCGATCAGATCCGCTCCTACCACCCGTGGGGCCTGTTCATGGACGAAGCGGCGTTCATGCCCGAGGCGGGCGAAGCCTATGACCATGCCGTCCCCGTGTGTCAGAAAATCGTCGTGGTATCCAGTGCGGGCCCTGGCTGGTTCGCCGACTTCGTAAGCAGCTAGTGCTACGTCTGCGGCCAGCCAGGGGCAGCGGTAGGCGCTGTTTAGAATTAGAGGCATCTTAGTTGGTACTTAGCTTTCAGACCCTGCTTGCGTGTAGAATGTTTTCATTCAATAAAAGGAGCCCTACATGAAGACTAGCGACATACTTTCGACGCTGAGAGGCGAACGAGACCGTATCGACCGGGCGATTGAGATTTTGGAAGGAATTGCAGGGAACCACAAAGGCAACGGAACTGCCGGACGACCGGGCCGGAGGAAGAGAGAAAAACTGAGCGCAGCGGCGAAGAGACGCATCAGCGCGGGAATGAGGGCGAGCTGGGCGGCACGGAAGAAGAAAAAGATACATATAGCCGCAAATTGACGCCCGGAACATTTGTACCTGACTGCGCTTGACTGCGATCGATACGGCTGCCGTCTCATGTTGAAACGGGCTGCGTCAGTGCCTTCGCAATCGACGCAGCCCTGACCAGGCGCTCGCTGGGAGTCGCAAGGCTGTTGTCTATCTTAACAAAGCTATCTGTTCCCGCTCCCTCCCGGCGGGGATTGTAAGGTGAGCCGCGTATGATCAGGCAGAGAACCTAAACGCGAACGACCCGCCTTATGGGCGGGTTTTTTGATTTTTGGAAAGAGAATTTAAAAGAATCCTGCTTGAACGACATGGGCAGGGCCGGTTCTGCAAACCCCAAAAAAAAGTTCAAAGGATCGTGCAAGATTCTCGCGTTCAGACGTTCAAAGGCTGAGATGTCTCAATTGGAGAAAATACGCCAGGACATTGTGCGCATGGCGGCGGAAGTGCGGGGGATGGTTCGACCGGAGGCCGAGAATACAGCCTATGAAGAACTGTATCGAGAGGTGCTTTCGGCTTTCGTTTTTGGAATGGTGGCAGCGGCCGGAAAAGAGAAAGAACTGATGCCGGCGGAGCTGCACGAATTGGCGGCGATCTGCCTGCATGAGGTTTTTCAATATTGTCCGGAAGAGGCTGCGCAGTTTGTCCGGGAGCTGGATCTGGCGACTCTGGCTACGGACGGCGGCGGTACCGCGGGTACGGTGATTCGGCGGGGAGCTGAAGGGTATCCGTTGTGGCGGAATCGCGATATGGAAACCCTGCACGCGAGCCTGGTACAGCTGCTGGACTATGTGGAAAGACGCGAGCGTGCGGAGGGGAAGCCGCAACTAAAAACAAAAACCTTTGCACCACGGAGGCACGGAGACGCGGAGGAACAAAGATGAATGGGTTCCTCGCGGACCGGTGGTTTATTGCGGTTTCATGCAGGGTGGATTGTTGATATTCCAACCTTGTGTCTCCAGCAGAAAGACGGAGGGCACGGGGGCAATCAAAACCCTATTCGCCGCTGCCAATTCAGGCGGCGCGCGCCCTCTAACTTATGATTGCAGTCCCGTCGTTGCTCTCTTACGCTGCTTAAATTCTCCATCCTTTTAGACGCAGCAAGCTACGTCTCTACGGTCTTCTTTTCGATCTTCATTCAGAGGAACTCCATTGAAAACAGAATCATTGAAACACCGGCGGGATGACGCCGGAGGAAAGTCCACGGCGATTCGCGCGGACCAGCGTGTGGTCCTCAAAAACGGGCAGCCGGGCACGGTGCAGTTTGTCTCGGCGACGATGAAGGTGGCGAGGGTGCGCATGGCCGATGGGAAGGTGCGCACGGTGAAGCTGGCGGAGATCGTTCCCGCCGGCACGTCCCGCGGTGGCGCTGACGAATTATCCAGGCGGGAGGTGCGTCTGCGCGTGGATGAAGGCGATGATTCGCCGGGAGGCGACGACTTCGACGACCCGGCGCAAACAGATGAGGATATCGATCCGGAAGAGGGGTTTGACGAGCAGGACGAGTTTGAGGCCGAGGATGAGGCCGGGCTGCGCAAATTATTGCAGCATCTGCTGGGATTGGGATCAAAGAAAGGCGAGATGTCCGGGGAGGCGGAGCATGTTTCAGCCGATGAAGGCGCGGATGATGCCGACTCGAAGGACGGGGGAGACGACGATCTCGGCGATGAACATGGCCGTGATGACGATGAAAGCGATGAAGATGACGGCGGCAAACATGAATCAGAGGAAGGTTCCGATGATGAGGGCGATGACGACGATCACGACGATCACGACGGAGATGATACCTCGCAGGAGCGGCGCAAGGCTGAAATCCGGCGCACGCTGGAGAGGGCACATCCTGTAGCAGGGCAGAGGCCGGTGGTTTCCGACCGGGTTGCGCGGCGGGCTGAGAAGAAGATCTCCGGTTTGCCGAAGAGGGTACCGAAGAGGGTACACGAGGCGGAGGTGGAGAAAATCGGGCGCAAGGATCCGGAGTCGGGTCGGCAGGTGGTGCAGCCTTCGGGGTCAATACGGCAGAACGAGCGGCTGGCGGCGGAGGCGGCGCCGGAGTTGGAGACGCGGCTCTCGCGGGCGGCGGCGCGGGTGCCGGGGGCGAAGTTTGTCCGGCTGCGTCCGCAGAAGAACCCTGACCGGCTGCGCGACAAGATCAGGAGTGAAGAGAAGCCCGCGGAGACGATCTCGGATTACCTGGCATCGCAGATTTCCGCCGATTCGACGGAGGCGAAGGACCGGATGATCGCGCAACTGAAGAAGCACTTCAAGGTCGTGAACGTGGAGGACAAGTTTTTGCAGGGGCGGAAGGAGAAGGCGGGGTATCCGTCGGCGAATGTGCAGGTGGCGCTGTCGAACGGAGGCACGGCCGAGGTGCAGATCGTTCCGCGCGAGGTGCAGCAGGCCACGGAGCAGTCGCACCATTTCTACAAGATGGGACGCAACGCCAAAGACGCGGGCAAGACGGCGCTGGCGAAGCATTATTTCGATCAGGCTACGGCGATCAACGAGCGGGCGCTGGCGCGGTTTCGGATGAGGAATGCGTGAGGAAGCAGTCAGCAATCAGCACTCAGCACTCAGCACTCAGAAAAAGCTCCGCACTAATCGCTTCTATTCCAGAAACGGAGAGATTTATTCAATGCCAATTCCATATTTAGAGGAAGATCACGAGTCCGCCGGGGGACCGGAGCCGGAAGAGAGTCGGCTTCCGCAATATGACAATCGGATGTTCACGCTTGCTTTGATGAATGGAGCGGGCAGGCAGGTGGCGGATGGCGGCGGGCAGGGCACCGGGATGAATTCAGGGGGCGCGGGCCCGGCACGGGATGAGACGGGGAGCGGCCAGGGGAATGATATTGGTTCCCGGATTCTTGCACTGGCCATGCCGCCGGAGCAGAACGGGGCGAGGGGGGATGACGAGAGGGCGTCCGTGGCGCCGATGCCGGAGGATGGTTTGCGCCGGGTTGTGGACCTTCCGATCAACGATTCCAGCGCATCTTCCATGCCAGGCGCCAGCCAGGCGCGCGGCCAATCTTCGGGACAGGAGGGTGGTTTCCGGCTGCCGGGCGCTTCGATGCTTCCTCAAGTCAGCGCACCGGTGACTGGCAATGCATCACGAAGGCCGGCGGGCGCGGCTGCTTCTTCCAATGCACAACAAGCCGGTGGACAAACTTCAGGGCACGAAGATTTATTCCCGTTGCCCGGCGCTTCGATACTGCCCGGGGTCAGTCAGCCGGCGAGTGGGAATGCATCGCGTAAACCAGGCGCCGGGGCGGCTGCTTCTTCCAGCGCCAGGCAGGCGGGGGGAGAACCGCAGCAGGAGGACAGTTTACCGCCAGGTTCTCTTCAGATTCCGGGGACGGGGCCGCAGACCCGGATGATGACGGAGTATTCGTCGCGGAAGCCGAAGCCGGAGCCTGCTCCGAATGCGTCGCGAGTGCCGCAGGCTGAGCCGGAAGCACATCAGATTGCGCGGATTATGGTGCCTGGGGGGACAGCACACGATCAGGACCAGAGAAACGGGCGAGACCATATCGACCGGTATCTGCCGCAGATTTTCGAGGCGATGAGACGGAAGGGGCTGGATGACCCGGACATGATACGGTACGTGCTGGCAACAATCGGCGCGGAGACCGGGAAGTTTACACCCCTGAATGAAGGGCAATCGCCCGATAGTCCTCAGCATCACGGGAATACGGTTACGACGCCGTTTGACGTCTATGAGCCGGGCGGAAGGAAGGCAGCGGACCTGGGCAATAAGCAGAAGGGAGATGGAGCAAGATTTCGGGGACGAGGTTTCATTCAGATCACCGGCCGGGACAATTATAAGAGTTACGGAATAGCAATTCGCCATCCTGA
>WNFI01256571.1_pt1 | contig 11861 bp, 9 predicted proteins | sample 5400471 | NCBI WGS metagenome assembly WNFI01 (sample SAMN13153348, study PRJNA577476) | soil metagenome | isolation source: 100 cm saprolite on Douglas fir-dominated hillslope | place: USA:California | collected 2013-09-17
ATTACGGTCCTGGCCTCTGCGGGAAGACGACCAACCTTCAATGGATCCACCTCAAGACCGCCCCCCGCTCCCGGGGCGAGATGGTGAGCCTCGAAACGGAGACGGACCGTACCCTCTTCTTCGACCTCCTCCCTCTCGACGTGGGCGTGATCGGGGCCATGAAGGTTCGGTTGCAGCTCTATACCGTCCCCGGCCAGGTCTTCTATAACGCCACCAGAAGGTTGGTCTTGAAGGGCGTCGACGGAATCGTTTTCGTGGCCGACAGCCAAAACGCGGCCATGGACACCAACCTCGAGTCGCTCAAGAACCTGCACGAGAACCTGGGCGAACTCGGCCTCTCGATGGACCAGGTCCCCGTCGTCTTTCAGTACAACAAGCGCGACATCCGCAACATCCTGCCCGTGGACAAGCTGCACGAAGCGCTGAACCCGGTCGGCGGTCCGGAGTTCGAAGCCGCGGCCATCCACGGGGTGGGCGTCTTCGAGACCCTCAAGGGAATCTCGCGGCTGGCTCTGGCGGCGATCCGGAGGAAGATCGCCGAGGACAACCGCCGGCAGGAGGCCGTCCAGCCCGTGGGCGTGGCCTCGGGCAGGATTCCGAGGGGGGCGCCCGTGCCCGCGCCGCAAGCCACTTCATTTGCCGCCTCCGCTCCTGCTGCCCCCGCGGCTCCCGCTCCTCCCATGGCCCCCGCCACTGCCATGGCCCCCGCCGCGAGCGCCGCCGCCGCGGCCACCGCCGGCGATCATCTACTGGCCGGCCTCCTCGCCGACTCCCCCGAAGTCAGAGAAGTGGAGGTCGAGTTCGCGGAGGAGGACACCGACAAGCACGCCGTACGGCCGGTCGCCACCCGGGACCTCCTCGACATCCACCGGGAGCTGGAGAAACTCCGCACCCTCGCCAACACCGGCCGCCGGAAGCCGTCTCCCCTCGCCCACGAGAAGGATGTCGAGCGGCTCTTCCAGGACTTGATGGTTTCCGAGCGGGACTCCCGGCAGGAGGTGAAGCGCAAGGTGAGCGTGGACGTGCCCAACGGCCTCCTCAAGGGCGCTTCCGACGTGCGCGTTCACCTGGCCTTCGAGCGGGACGGGAAGCAGGAAGTGGTGGAGGACGCGGTCACCATCAAGCTGATCGGCACCCGTCGGCTGGAGCGGCTCATCCTCCACCTCGACCTGGAGCTCAAGGGGAAGGGCTAGGGCTCGGGGCGACCCGATCGGGTGAAGAGGTCCTCCATCTTCCCCTCCACCCGCTCCCAGGAGTACTCGTCTTCGACATAGCGCCGGCCCTGCGCGCCCAGGGTCCGGCCCAGCTCGGGCCGGCCCAGCATAAGCTTCAGGGCCTCCGCGAACTCCGCATAGCCGTGGTAGAAGAGACCGCCCCCCGAGCGGAGGCATTGGCCCATGAGCACACGGCAGCGGGCGTTGGCGAGGACGGGCCGGCCGAGCTTCCAGGCCTCGAGGGTGATGACGGACAGGCTTTCGTAGGGCGAGGGCACCACGAGGAGCCGGCACTCCCGGAGGGCCGCCACCTTCTCCACCTCCGAGATGAAGCCGACGTGCCTGATGTGGGGGTGCTCGGGGACGGGGATCACCGATGTCCCGGCCAGGACCAGGTCCACGTCCTCCCCCGTGTCCTCCAGGAACTTCTGGAAATACGCGAAGAGGGTGACGCAGCCCTTGTTCTTGTCGATCCGGCCCACGTAGAGGAGGAAGGGACGCGGCAGCCGGTGGCGGGCGCGGAAATCGAGGGCGGGGTCCGGCTCGGGAAGGTTGAGGCCGCTCCCGATCACGACCGATGGCACCTGCCGGTTGTCGGCCGCGTCCTCGACCAGGGTCTGCTCCTCCGGGGTCAGGTAGACGATGCCGCGCGGTGAGCGGAAGAAGGGCTTGAAGATCTGGAGATGGATCGCGGGGTCTTCCTCGGCGGTGGGGACGAGGAGGGCCCGTTCCCGAACCGCGGGCAACCCGTAGTAGCTCTGGTAGTAGCGATAGCAGTAAAAGAGGAAGAAATCGAACCGGGCGCGAGCCCCGGCCACGCCCTTGACGAGCTTGGGCGAATAGGGCCCGTTGGCCCTGACCCAGGCTTCCTCTTCCTGGCTGGTGTGGGTCTCGTGGAAGCACACGTTGCAGAGGGAGGCGAACTCCCGGGCGTTGCGGCGCTTGCCCACCGTGAAGCGGTGGACGGGGATGCCGTTGACGGTCGTGGTCCCCGCCGGATAGTGGTTCCGCCACTCCAGGTAGTCGAGGGCCCGGGTGGCGAAGACCTCCACCTGGTGCCGGCGGGCCAGACGTTCCGCCAGCCATCGGCAATGCAGCTCGGCGCCACCGTTGACCTCCGTCCCGTAGCGCTGGATCACGAAGGCCAGCCTCATGCCGCGGTCACGCGCGCGAGCAGCCGCTCGTACTTGGCCATGATGGCGTCCCAGGTGTAGTGGGTCTGGAAGTAGGCGTGTCCCTGGCGGCCGAGGGTGGCCGCGATCCCAGGCTCCGACCGCAGCAGGTCCAGGGCCTCCGCAAACTCCTCGTACCGTCGGTAGTAGAGGCCGCCCCCCGAGCGCAGCACCTGGCCGCGCAGGACCTCGCAGTCCCCGTTGACGAGCACCGGGCGCTGCATCATCCAGGCTTCCAGAACCACCATGGAGAGGCTCTCGTGCCGGGAGGGCATGAGGAGGAGGCGCGCCCGGGCCAGGGCGGCCAGCTTTTCCGCCTCCGGCACCACCCCCAGCAGGCGGAGGTGGACGTTCTCCGAGACTTCCATGGTTCCCTTGCCCAGGAGGGCCAGGGTCAGGCTGGAGCGGGTCTCCCGCTGGTAGCGAAGGAAGTGGTCCAGCATGACCGCGCAGCCCTTCTCGGGCTCGATCCGACCAATGTAGATGAGGTAGTCCCCCAGCAGGTCCAGGCGAGACGCCACCTCGTCCACTGGGATCACGGCCGGGCGGTTGATACCCGTCCCCACCACGTCGCCCGGCACCGCCTCGTTCGCGGTCACCCGCTGGATGAGGTCGCGTTCCTCGGGGGAGTTGTAGACGACGGCGGCGGGAAGCTTGAAGAAGGGGGCGAAAAGCCGCAGGTAGATCACGCGGTCGTGCTCGGCGGTCGGAACGAGCAGGCTCTTCCCGGGGGCCACCTGCAAGCCGTAGAAGGAGGTCCAGTACCGATAGGAAAAGAAGATGAGGGCGTCGTAGCCGGCCTGGTTCGCCTGCAGGTGCGCCAGGAGGGCCGGGCAGTAGGGGCCGTGCTCGTCCATCCACCGCCGTTCCTCTTCGTCCGTGTGCTCGAAGAAGCAGACCTTGTTCGCGACCGTGTCGTAGCTCTCGACCCGACGGGGGCGCTCGACCGGGAAGCGGCGTACCGCCACCCCGTTGACTTGGGTGGGACCGACCGGGTACTCGTTCGCCCAGGTCAGGTAGTCGGTAGCGGTGGTGGTCAGGACCTCCACCGCATGGCGCTCGGCCAGGTGCTCGGCCACCCAGCGGCAATGCAGCTCCGCCCCCCCCACCACCTCGAGTCCGTAGCGTTGGACGACGAGCCCGATCCTCAAGGCCTCCCTTCCCGCCCCCGCTCCCGCTCGAGCTCCTCGCAGCGGTTCTTGAGCGCGGTGTGCTCGAGCTCGAGGCGGGTCAGCTCTCTTACCACGTTGTGGCAGAGGTGAACCAGGTAGAGGTTGATCTGGGCCTGGCGGCTCAACACGTGATCGGTGTAAAGGCGCACCAGCGGACGCACCAGCTTCTTGACGAAGACGATGAGCTTGCCGGGGAGGCCTGGCCGGTGGGTCTGGATGCGGTAGTCCACGGAGATGTTCCAGTTGTGGTCGGGGGCCATGAGCCGGGCCAGGAGCTCGGGGTCGATCTCGGCCTCGTCCGCGAAGGCCTGGAGCTTCAGGGCCGTCATCTCCTGAACCTCTTCGTCCGTGTAGCGCCCAAGCTCGCGCTTCCTCCGGATCCGCTCCCGAATCTGCGCCATGACCTCGGCGACATCGATCCGCCCGTCCGGCTTGACCGTCCCGGCGTCTCCCATGGGAACCTTCCTAAAAAGAAAAGGAGACGGGATCGCTCCCGTCTCCCTGGGCTCGTCGCAGTGCCGACGGCTAGGGCGTCTTCGCGGCCGCCGGGGCCTTGGGAACCGGGGCCTTCCCCGCCGTGGCCGGGAGGGGTCCTGCGTCCACGACCTCGGGCCCGGACAGGGGACCCAGCTTGTCCGCCTCGCCCACGTACAGATGGTAAACCAGGAGGCCCAGCTCCCGGTCATCGTTGTTGAGAGGGGGGGTCAGGAGCTTGGGGACGAACGACTGGTTCATGGCCAACCGGAGGTCGACCCACTCGTCGTTGCCCAAGTCGGCGGCCTTGACCCGGATCTTCTTCAGGAAAACCTCGGAGCCCTCGATCGGGATCACGACCCCGTTCTTGCCCCCGATGGAAACGGTGAGCACGGGGGGCTGGGGGAAGAACTTCACGCTGGTATCGGCCTGGAGGTACGCGACGACGTCCTTCCTCGGGTTCTTGAAGGAGACCAGCGCCTCCTTCTTGGTCCAGGTCCTCTCCACGCTGGGGTTCTCGGGCTGGGGCTCGGGGTTGTGCCAGCCCTCCTTGTAGACCAAGAAGATGTTCTCGGTCTGGGGCAGAAGCTCCATGCGGGCGACCTTGTACTCCTGGAGCCCCTTGTCCTCGCCCTTCAGGGCCAGCCGTGCCCCCCGCCCCGGGTGCGGGTAGAGGCCCATGCGGACCTCCAGCTCGCCCACGTAGGGATAGATAGGGATGAACTTGGTGCGGGTGTAGGTGTAGGTCTGGCCCGGCTCCCAGGCGGAGGGAGGCGGGGTCGGCATGTGGTCGTCCTCGAAGAGCATGACCTCGTGCGAGTCGAGGAAGTGCACGAGGGCGCGGTAGTCCTTGTCCAGCTTCTTGGCCCCGGGTTCCACCGTCCAGGTGTAGGTGATCTCGATGGCGCTGCCCAGGGGGGCGTGCTCCCGGTTGACCTTGAAGGACGGGACTATGGGGTTGACTTCGGCCGGCTTGCGTCGGTTGCAGGCCGGCAGCAGGACCATGGCCGCGAATGCGGGGGCCAGTCCAATGGAACGTCCAAGCTTCATTCTCCTTCTCCTGGTGTCATTAAGAGTAGCGGTTTGGCGGCCAAAACCCCCCAACGATACTGATTCGGGACAGGTGTGTCAATGAAGGCCCCACCCCGTGTGCTATAGTCCCGCTGTTCCCGGTCGACGACGGCAGAAGCGGCCACGGGAGGTTCGAATGTCCATGGAAGCACTGGGGATGGTGGAGACCAAGGGCCTCGTCGGCTCCATCGAGGCCGCCGATGCCATGGTCAAGGCCGCCAACGTCGTCCTTGTCGGGAAGGAATACATCGGGGCCGGCTACGTCACGGTGTTGGTGCGGGGCGACGTGGGAGCGGTCAAGGCGGCCACCGACGCGGGTGCCGCCGCCGCCCGCCGGGTGGGGGAATTGGTGTCGGTGCATGTGATCCCGCGCCCCCACCAGGAGGTTGAGAAGGTCCTCCCCGGCGGCTCCGACACCAAGAAGGCTTAGCCTCTCCCCCCGCCGTCCATGGCGATCCAGGACCCGGACCTCCTCTCCATCCAGCAGGCGCGGAGCTTGGCCGCGAAGGCGCGCGAAGCCCAGCGGGCTCTGGCCGAGTTCTCGCAGGAGAAAGTCGACCGCGTCGTGGACGCCATGGCCGAGGCCAGCCGGGCCGCGGCCGAGCGCCTGGCCCGCCTGGCCCACGAGGAAACCGGCTTCGGCAACGTCAAGGACAAGACGACTAAGAACCTCTTCTCCGCCGTGGACGTGCACGCCTACATCCGCCCCCTGCGGACGGTGGGCATCCTGCGCGAGGATCCCGTGGCCCGGGTGGTGGAGATTGCCGAGCCCATGGGGGTGGTGGCCGCGATCATCCCCTCCACCAATCCGACCTCGACCGCTATCTTCAAGGCCCTGGTCTCCATCAAGGCCCGCGACGCGGTCGTGCTGAGCCCCCACCCCTCCGCCCGCCGTTGCATACAGGAGACGGTGCAGGTCATGCACGGGGCGGCGGTGGCCGCGGGCCTGCCCCCCGACGCCCTCGCCTGCATGACGGACGTGACCCTCGAGGGGACCCAGGAGCTGATGCGCAACCGGGCTACGGGGGTGATCCTGGCCACGGGCGGGATCGGCCTCGTCCGCGCCGCCTACTCCTCTGGCAAGCCCGCCTACGGGGTAGGTCCGGGGAATGTCCCCGCCTACATCGAGAAGAGCGCCGACGTGCCCAAGGCGGTGCGGGACGTCATCAACGGCAAGACCTTCGACTACGGCACCCTCTGCTCGTCCGAGCAATCGCTCATCTGCGACGAGGCGATCCGGGACCAGGTCATCGCGGAGGTGAAGAAAAACGGCGGGTACTTCCTGAACGAGGGGGAGACGGCCGCGGTCTCCCGGGTCGTGGTCACGCCCCAGCGTCTGGCCAATCCGGAGATCGTGGGCCGACCCGCCCCCTACATCGCGGAGAAAGCGGGCTTCGCCGTCCCCCCCGCCACCCGCGTCCTCCTGGCCCCCCTCGCCGGCGTGGGCCGCGACTTCCCGCTCTCGATCGAGAAGCTCTCGCCGGTGCTGGCCTTCTACGTAGTCAAGGACTGGCACGAGGGGTGCGAGCGCTGCCTCCAGCTCCTGCGCTACGGGGGAACCGGCCACACCCTGGGCATCCATAGCGGAGATGACGCGGTGATCCGGGAGTTCGCGTTCAAGAAGCCGGTCTTCCGGATCGTGGCCAACACCCAGACCTCGATGGGGGCCACCGGCTACACGACCGGCCTCGCCCCCTCCATGAGCCTCGGCTGCGGGGCCTACGCCGGCAACATCACCTCCGACAACATCACGCCCCTGCACCTCATCAACATCAAGCGCCTGGCCTATGAACGGCCCCGCGGCGCCTCCTCCCGAACCGCGCCGGCCTTGATCGACAAGGTGGCCGCCTTCGTCGAGGGCCGCCTGGGTTCGACCCCGGCGCCGCCCGCCCCCCCACCCCCCGGCTCCCATGCCCCCGCCCCCGACGCCCTCCTCGACTTCGTGTCCGAGGACGATGTCCGCCGCGCTCTGAGGGAGGGCCGCGTCCTGCGCCTGGCTCCCCGGGCCATCGTGACCCCGGCCGCCCGGGACGCCGCCTCCGGGACCCAGGTCCTGGTCGGGCCGGAGGCCCCCCCCACCAAGTCCTGAGCCCTCTGTGCTACTATCCAGTGACACGCCGCCCGGAGGGAGCTCGTGGGTCCATCGTGGAGGGGCCGGAGGTGGGAAATTGTTGTGCTCGCGGGGGTTCTTGCCTCCGCGTGCGCCCACGGCGGCTCCCCTCCTCCCGCGGCACCCCGGGCTCAAGCCACTCCCTCTCCGGATCCGATTGCATCCCTGATCGCCGAAGCGGACGCGCACCTGTCCGCCGGTCTCGCTGACGCCGGCAACGGCCACCTGAACCGCGCCCGCGAGGAGTTCGATCGTGCCGTCGATACCTACTTGACGGCTCCGGGCGGGGCTCTGGCCAGCGTCCGGGTCGGCGAGGCCTACCGCCGGACCCTCGAGGTCATCCACCTGCGCGAGATGGAGGCCTTTGCGGCCGGCGACGGCTTTACCGAAGCCCGGACCGAGCCCGCCTCCATCGACGACGTGGGCGACCTGCCCGTGGCCGAGCAGCCCGTCTCCGAGGAATCGCGGGCGCGGGCCGCGGAGGCGGTCCAGGGCGAGGCCTTTGACCTGCCCGTCGAGCTGAACGACAAGGTGCTGTCCTGCGTCGAGCTCTACCAGGGCCGGCTGCGGGACTGGTTCGAAGCGGCCCTCTCCCGTGGCCAGCGCTACCTTCCCCGGATCCGCCAGGTCCTGGCCTCGGAGGGCGTCCCCCAGGACCTGGCCTACGTGGCCATGGTGGAGAGCGCCTTCCGGCCCGCGGCCTACTCCCGGGCCAAGGCCAAGGGAGTGTGGCAGTTCATCGCGGCCACGGGGAAGCGCTACGGCCTCGAGCAGGACTGGTGGGTGGATGAGCGAAGCGATCCCGAGAAGGCCACCCGGGCCGCGGCGGCATACTTGAAGGCGCTCTACGCGATGTTCGGGGACTGGAACCTGGCCCTGGCCGCCTACAACGCGGGCGAGATGGTCGTGCAGCGAGGGATCGACCGGTACAAGACCACCGATTTCTGGCAGCTCAGCCGAACCCGCGCGCTGCGTCGGGAGACGCGGAACTATGTCCCCCTGATCCACGCGGCGATCGTAGTGGCCAAGGCACCCGAGAAGTACGGCATCGAGATCTCCCCCGAGGCCGCCCCCGCCTACGAGAGCGTCCCCGTGCGGGGAGCGGTAGATCTGCGCGTGATCGCGGAGTGCGTGGAGACGCCCCTCCTGGACCTCCAGCAGCTCAACCCCGAGCTCCGGCGCCTGGCGACCCCCGCCAACCGGACTTTCGACCTGAAAGTGCCGGAGGGACGGGGCGCCCCGCTCGCAGCCTGCCTTGAGGCCCTGCCGCCCGAGAAGCGGGTCAAGTTCCGGACCCACGTGGTCGCCCGTGGCCAGACCCTGGCCAGCATCGCCCAGGCCAATGGGGTGCGCGGCCGCGACATCGCCGACGCCAATGGCCTGTCTCTCCAGAAGCGGCTGGCCGTGGGCACGGAGCTGATCATTCCCATCGATCCCCGCGCCAAGGCCACCCCCGTGCGGCAGGCGGCAAAAGTGGCCCCCCCCCCGGTCAAGCCTTCCCCGACGGACCTCGCCGAGCGCCGGCCCGCCCGCATCAGCTACAAGGTCAAGCCCGGTGACACCCTGACCGGCATCGCCTCCCAATACGGCACCACGATCCGCGACCTGCAGACCTGGAATGGGCTGCACGGAACCCGCATCGCCGCGGGGGACACGCTGACCATCTACACCACCGGCGGCTCGAAGAACTGAGCCCGACCCCTGGAGCCGGAGGAGCCGCCCCGGCAGCCCCCGACCTGGGGCCAGGACCGATCGTCGTGGATGTTGCGCTCCCGATACGGAAATGAGCGGTCCCCTTCAAGAAGTTGGAGAATAGCCTTGACCGGCCTGTTGCCCCGTGCTAGCCTTCGTGGCCTTTTGCACAAAACCAGGGATGACGTGTAACGTCTGGTGACCTAAGGTTTGGGCGGGCCCGCGCAGGGCCCCGAGAACGCTCGGAGCAGAGATGGCGAACGAGTTCTACACCCTCATTGTGGTTCCGCACGCCAAGGCCCGCTTTCGGAAATTCCAGATTTCGGTTCGGCTCACCAAATGGGTACTGTGGACGGCGGCGGTGCTGGCCGTCGCGCTCGTCGGCATCCTCGCCCACTACACCTGGATAAACGTGGAGGTGGCGGAGCTGCGCCGCCTGCGCGTGGAGAACCTGGCCCTCACCACCAAGGCCCAAGCGTACGAACAGAATACGGGCAAGCTCCAGGCCAAGCTTCTCACCCTCCAGAACATGGTCATGAAGCTGGGGGTCATGGCCGGCCTGGAGCCGAGCCTGCCCGATGCCAAGCTGGGAGGGGTGGGGGGCGTCTCGAGCCTGGAGTCCACCGCGCCCGCCAGCGAGCCGTCGCTGTCCATGCAGAGCATGGAGAGAAACGTCGAGGACCTGACGGAGCGTTCCTCCCGGCTTGAAGAGTTCTATCAGGACCAGAAGGTCCTCCTGGCCTCGACCCCGTCGCTCTGGCCGGTTCGCGGGTACCTCTCGGCATCATTCGGCAACCGGCTGGATCCCTTCACCGGGCTCAAGGACTTCCACTCCGGTATCGACATCTCCACCCCTCTGGGGACGAAGGTCCAGGCCCCCGCCGACGGGCTCGTGATCTCGGCGCACCCGAGTGGCGGCTACGGCAACGCGCTCGTGATCGACCATGGCTACGGAGTGGTCACCCGCTATGCTCACCTGGCCGGGTTCAACTCCCGGCCCGGGCAGCGCGTGCGGCGCGGGGACGTCATCGGCTTCGTGGGCAGCACGGGCAAGTCCACCGCCCCCCATCTGCATTACGAGGTCTGGGTCCGTGACCAGGCCCAGAATCCGATCCAGTTCATCCTGGACGAGTATCGGAGCTTTGGTTAGGCGGGCGTGCGCTCGTAACCCCCGGAACTCCTCTCCCCCTCGCAAGCGCGCTCCCTTCGCGTCCGGCCCTTTCGCCCTCCTATTCGCTTCGCCCGCCAGGGTTTGACCCTGTCGGGGCCGCCCTGTTATTCTGTGGGGCTATAGTGGGGCCGAGAGCGGCTCAGCATCGGCTCCCCCCGCTGGATCCGCCCTCTCTCCGGGGGTGACCGTGGAGGCTCATTGCTGAACGCGATCCTCACCAAGATCATCGGCACCAAGAACGAGCGAGAGCTCAAGGCCATCCGGCCCCTGATGCAGCGGATCGGGGAGCTGGAACCGTCCCTCCTCGGCTTGAGCGACGCCGCCCTCGCCGCCCGCACGGCCGAGTTCAAGGGCCGGCTGGAGAAGGGCGAGAGCCTGGACTCCCTTCTTCCCGAGGCCTTCGCGGTCGTGCGCGAGGCTGGCCGGCGCGTGCTCAACATGCGCCACTTCGACGTCCAGCTCATCGGGGGCATCGTCCTCCACCGCGGCACAATCGCGGAGATGAAGACGGGCGAGGGCAAGACCCTGGTCGCTACCCTGGCCGCCTACCTGAACGCGCTCGCGGGCAAGGGCGTGCATGTGGTCACCGTCAACGACTACCTGGCCAAGCGCGACAGCGAGTGGATGGGTCGCATCTTCCGCTTCCTCGGCCTCACGGTGGGGGTGATCCAGCACGACCTGGGCGACCAGGAACGCCAGGTGGCCTACGGGGCCGACATCACCTACGGCACCAACAACGAGTTCGGCTTCGACTACCTGCGCGACAACATGAAGTTCGACCTCGGCAGCTACGTCCAGCGCGGGCATCACTTCGCGATCGTGGACGAGGTGGACTCCATCCTCATCGACGAGGCCCGCACCCCCCTCATCATCAGCGGCCCCGCGGAGGAATCCACCGACAAGTACTACCGCATCAACGGCGTGGTGCCCAAGATGAAGCCGGGGGCCCGCATCACGGGCGACAAGAAGGCCGAGGAGCGGGCGGAGCTGGAGAAGACCGGGGACTACATCGTCGACGAGAAGGCCAAGACCGTCACCCTCACCGAGCAGGGCATGCTGCACGCGGAGGGCCTGCTGGGGGTCCAGAACCTCTGGGACCCCTCCAACATGGAGGTCCTCCACCACGTCAACCAGGCCCTGCGCGCCCACACTCTCTTCCAGCGCGATGTGGACTACGTGGTCAACGACGGCCAGGTCGTGATCGTGGACGAGTTCACGGGCCGGCTCATGCCCGGTCGTCGCTGGTCGGACGGGCTGCACCAGGCGGTGGAAGCCAAGGAGAAGGTGAAGATCGAGCGCGAGAACCAGACCCTCGCCACCATCACCTTCCAGAACTACTTCCGGATGTACAAGAAGCTGGCGGGCATGACCGGGACCGCGGAGACCGAGGCCCCGGAGTTCGACAAGATCTACAAACTCGAGGTCCTGGTCATTCCCACCAACCGGCCCCTGATCCGGGTCGAGAACCCGGACGTGGTCTACCGGACGGAGCCGGAGAAGTTCGATGCCGTTCTCAACGAGATCAAGGAACTGCACGCCTCCGGCCGGCCGGTGCTGGTGGGCACGATCTCCATCGAGAAGTCCGAGCATCTCTCGGGCCTCCTGAAGCGGGCGGGGATCAAGCACGTGGTCCTGAACGCGAAGTACCACGAGCGCGAGGCGGAGATCGTGGCCCAGGCCGGCCGCTTCGGGGCGGTGACCATCGCCACCAACATGGCCGGGCGGGGCACCGACATCATCCTGGGGGGCGTGCCCGACCACCGCGTCAAGGCGATCCTCCTCGAG
>WNFI01256682.1_pt1 | contig 11861 bp, 11 predicted proteins | sample 5400471 | NCBI WGS metagenome assembly WNFI01 (sample SAMN13153348, study PRJNA577476) | soil metagenome | isolation source: 100 cm saprolite on Douglas fir-dominated hillslope | place: USA:California | collected 2013-09-17
GCGGCCGTCGAGCGGGTGAGCGAGGAGCTTTCCAAGCTGGCCAAGGACGTGGAGACCAAGGAGCAGATCGCTTCGACCGCCTCCATCTCCGCCGGTGACACCGCGATCGGCGAGATGATCGCCGAGGCGATGGACAAGGTCGGCAAGGAAGGCGTCATCACCGTCGAGGAAAGCAACACCTTCGGCCTCGAGCTCGAGCTCACCGAGGGCATGCGCTTCGACAAGGGCTACATCTCACACTATTTCGTCACTGACCCGGAGCGGATGGAAGCGGTCCTCGAGGACGCCTACATCCTGATCGTCAACTCGAAGATCTCGGCGAACAAGGACCTCCTGCCGCTGCTCGACAAGGTGGTCCAGGCAAACAAGCCACTGGTCATCATCGCCGAGGACGTGGACGGCGAGGCGCTCGCCACGCTGGTCGTCAACAAGATCCGCGGCCTGTTCAAGTCCGTCGCGGTGAAGGCGCCTGGCTTCGGTGACCGGCGCAAGGCCATGCTGGGTGACATCGCCGTCCTGGCCGGCGGCCAGGTCATCAGCGAGGAAGTCGGCCTCAAGCTGGAGAGCACCGAGCTCGACATGCTCGGCCGGGCCCGCAAGGTCGTGGTCACCAAGGACGAGACCACGATCGTCGACGGCGCCGGTGACCCCGAGCAGATCTCGGGCCGGGTGAACCAGATCCGCGCCGAGATCGAGAACACCGACTCGGACTACGACCGCGAGAAGCTCCAGGAGCGACTCGCCAAGCTGGCTGGCGGCGTCGCCGTCATCAAGGCTGGCGCGGCGACCGAGGTCGAGCTGAAGGAGCGCAAGCACCGCATCGAGGACGCTGTGCGCAACGCGAAGGCCGCCGTCGAGGAGGGTGTGGTCGCCGGTGGCGGCGTCGCCCTCATCCAGGCCGGCAAGAACGCCTTCAAGAAGCTCGAGCTGCCGGGCGACGAGGCGACCGGCGCGAACATCGTGCGCCGTGCGCTCGAGGAGCCGCTCAAGCAGATCGCCGTCAACGCCGGCCTGGAAGGCGGCGTGGTGGTCGAGAAGGTGCGCGGTCTGGACGCGGGTCACGGCCTGGACGCGGCGACGGGCAACTACGTCGACATGTTCAAGGCCGGGATCATCGACCCGGCGAAGGTGACGCGCTCTGCGCTGCAGAACGCGGCCTCCATCGCCGGTCTGTTCCTCACGACCGAGGCTGTCATCGTGGAGAAGCCGGAGAAGGAGAAGGCTCCGGCCGCTCCCGGCGGCGGTGACATGGACTTCTAGTCGTCGTTAGCCGGCCGGAACGTATTCCGGCCGGCGCGGTGATTGAGGTCTAGGGCGGCTCTGGCTCCGGCCAGAGCCGCCTTTCGTGTCCCACCGGTACGTCGCCGAGCCCAGGGCAAATGGAGCACCCCTGTTGCGTGCCGGCTCCTCAAGCGGCCATTGAGGGTGGATCATCAAGGCATGGATCCGCCGACCGAGCAGCTGATCCGCGACTACCTCAACCGGTTGTCGCTCGCGTCGAAGGCCCGCCTCGAGCCCAGGGACCCGGCCGTCGGCAGGCGGGCCAGCGAATCCGGCCGGCAGATCTGGCCGCCACCGGGCGTCCCGGCGATCGGCTATCCGCTGGCCCGGTCTCCGGTACCGATGCAGCCCTTGACACCGGCTCCGATGCAGCCCTTTACGCCGGCTGCGATGCAGCCCCTGCCACCCTGGACGGCGAACCTGCCGGTCGCGGCCAGCAGGCAGGCCCACCCGAGCAACGGCAGCCCGGGCAACGGGCCGTTCCCGCCAGCGTCCAGTGGCCTATCGCGCCTGGCCGAGCCGGCGAGTTCCGCCGACCCGTCTGGTCCGGCAGGCGGATCTGCTCACGACGGGTCCTCTGGGTCTGGTCCGCGATCACCGCACGCTCCCCGCGGCTTGCCGTCCCAGCGCACTCCGCGCCGCCTGCCGTCGCCGGACGCTCCCCTCGAAGTGCCGCTCCCGCGTGAGTCACCGGCTCCGGGCAACTCGCCGCCGCCGGCCACCTCGCCGCCGGCGGGCAGCTCGCCCAAGCCGGCCAGTTCGCCGGTTACGGCCAACTCGCACCCTCCGGGCAGCCAGCCCGCGCCGCCCGCAGGACAGTCCGAGCCGGACAAGGCCAGCCAGAACGCGACGCCGGGGCGGGATGGAACAGACCACGGTCGGCCGGACGACGAGGACGAACCGGGTGTCGAGTTGAGCATCGAGCTGCTAGCGCCGGTGGTGTACGAGCAGGCCGCCCCGAGCTGGCTGTCCCGGCGAGCCGGCGCGGCTGCAGGCAGGTTCGCGCGGTTCGGATCGGCTCTGGTCGCCATCGCGGTGGGAAATCCCCTGGAAACGATCGCGGTGCTCGTGCTAGGAATCGGAGCGGCCATATACCCACCGATCTGGCTCGTTGGCGCCCTTATCGTCGTGATATCTCGGAAATTGGATCTTCGCGATAAATGGTTCGGGCTCGCCATGCCGGTCCTCGTCGTGATCTTCGGCGCGACCCTGGCGATCGTCCTGGGCGGCCAGCAGGCGACGGTTGGTTCGTACGCACTCGAAGCCTGGCTGGCCGCGAGCCGGCTGAGCCGGATCGCCGCCGTCCTGGGAGCCATCTACTTGCTCTGGCGCGTCTACAAGGGACCACGGAAGCCCAGGCGACCGCCGTGGAGCGTGCCGCGCAGGCCAGGCCGATAGGCGCGTGTTTCGGCGCTTCCTGAGGCGGCATTAATGCGGTGTCCTCGCGGGCCGAACAGGGTATGTTCTGCTCGTGACCCCGGCCATCGGCGGAGTCAGGGGACGCGCAAACACATTTCGGGCATACCGTGCCTGCTCGGTAAGCTTTTTCTGGCCTAGCCAGTTCCATCCAGACGTGGGCGCACTGGGTGGGGACCGATAGCCTACATATGCGCAGCAAGGTCGTATCGCATCATTTCTCTTCGCGTAAAGGGTCCGCACGTGCCAACTGGCAAGGTCAAGTGGTATGACGCCGACAAGGGCTTCGGCTTCCTCACCCGTGATGACGGTGGCGAAGTCTTCGTGCACTCGACTGCATTGGCGACGGCAGGCACGGTCTTGCGAGCAGGGCAGCGGGTTGAATTCGGCGTGGCCGAGGGTCGGCGGGGAGCGCAGGCGCTGCAGGTCAGAACCCTCGAACCGCCGCCCACTGTCGCGAAGGCCAGCCGCAAGGGCACGGACGAGATGACCGTGCTGGTCGAGGACCTGATCAAGCTGCTAGATGGCCTGTCGAACACCTATCACCGGGGGAAGCACCCCGACTCCAGAGAAGCGAAGAAGATCGCGGCCGTGCTGCGAGCGGTCGCTGACGACATCGACAGCTAGCTGGCGGCGCCAGAGTCCGGCTCCGGACGCGGGCGGATGCGCTATCAGGTGCTCGGAACCGGCCGCTGCCTGGCGCGCAGGATGCGGTTTCGCCGCGCGAGAAGCAGCGTGGAGAGCGACAGCGCGAGACCGGCGGCAGCAACGGACAGTCCGGCGACGCCGCTACCGGTCATCGACATCAGCAGGCCGAGAAGGGCGCCGATGACCCAGGACAGCTGGTGCAGCGTCTCCGATGCCGCGAAGGTGGATGATCGAACGTCGGCGCTGATCTCGCGCTGCACGATCGAGTCGAGCGCGAGCTTGACGAGCGTCTGACCGACGGCTGCGGCGAAAGCCACGATCACCGCGGCCCACAGCCCGAAGTACAGGGCGCAGAACGACGTCACTACCAGCGCCACCGTCAGCATGCCGAACACGATCACCTGGGGTGCCCTGGAGCGCAGCGCGGCGCCGATGGCGGTGCCGATGAGCCCGCCGACCGCAACTGCCGTGATCATCTCGCCGAGGGCCAGGTGGTCAGAGACGCCGCCGAAGTGGACCGTGCGCAAGATGAAAGCGAGAAAGAAGATCATGAAGCCTGAGTAGGCGCGCAATGTGATGTTGGCCCCGAGCGCCTCCCCGACGACCGGCCCGACCGGCCTGGGGAAGAGCTTTCTGTGGAACCTCCGCCGCCTGCCACCGCCGGGACGCTCGTGACCGGAGCCGGGAGGGCGCGGACGGCTGGTGGAGCCGGCCGCACCGTTCTGGGCGGGCGGCGCCTCCGGCTCGGCCGCCGGCTCGTCGACTCCGCTGGGCAGCCGGAATCCGGGCACCATCGCGGCCAGGTACACGAGCGTTCCGACCCGCAGCACCCACGCGGCGCCGCCCGCATGACCGCCTGCTGCGGCGTCGATCCCGGCGGCGACGGGAACCCCGACGGACGTTGCTATCAGCGATGCGAGCGCCACCCGCGCGTTGGCGGTGACGAGGGTGATCTCGGCCGGCAGCAGCCGGGGCGTCACCGATGCCCTGGTGATTCCGTAGGCCTTCTGCAGGACCAGGATCCCGAATGCCGCTGGCAGCAGCGTCAGCGTGTCGTGGTGCTGGACCGCGCCCGCCATCCCCCAGCACAGCAGCCCGCGGGCGAGCATCGTGCCGATCAGGATGTACCTGCGTCCGTGCTTGACGCGGTCAAGCATCGGGCCAATAAAGGGCGCGAGCAGCGCGAACGGCGCCATCGTGATGATCAGGGCCAGCGCGACGCTGCCCCTCGCCTGGGTCACCGTGGCGTTGAAGAATAGCGTTCCGGCGAGGGCGACGGCGACGAATCCGTCACCGACGCTGCCAGCCGCGGACAGCTCGATCAGCTGTGCCAGGCCGGTCCTGCCCGCTCCGGAGGCATGGGTCATCTTGTGCAGGGTGCGCGACGCTCCGCTTGCCCCGGCGGCGCCGGCACGTCCCGCCGTCTGCGAGGCGGAGACGAATGACCTGGCTGCCTGCCTGGCCCGGGCCCCGGCCCGCAAATCTCTCATGCACCCAGTATTGAGCCTTGCGGCCGCATCGAGGCACCACAGACTCGGGCAGTAGCCCGGATGGGGCAGAATAAGTGATCGTGAGCCCCACGACGACGCGCCAGGCGGAGCCGGACCAGGCCAGCGCCGATGCGGTCGATCTTGCCCGTGCCGCGGCGGAGGCTGACGCCGGACCCGACCAGGTCGGTCCGCACGTCGGCATCGAAGTCCCGGGCGACAGGATCGTCACGCACCTGTTCGCCTCCCTGAACCCCGCCTACGTCGGCTGGCGCTGGGCAGTGACGGTAGCCAGGGCTGCGCGGTCGAAGGTGGTCACGGTCAGCGAGAGCGTGCTTGTGCCCGGGCCCGATTCCCTGCTCGCGCCCCCCTGGGTCCCGTGGACCGAGCGGGTTCGACCCGGTGACCTGAAGGCCGGCGACCTGATGCCAGCCAAGTCAGACGACGAGCGCCTCGTTCCTGTCGTGGCCATCGCCGGTGAGACCGGGTTGCTCGACTGGGACGAGACAGACGCGTGGCGGCTGCCCGGCGACGTGGGCGCCGTACCCACCGGTGCGCCAGCTCAGCCAGAAGCCAGTCCCGATGCTGGCCAGACGACCGGTGAGCCGGAAGGAGGCACGAACGAGGCCGGCCCGCAAGGCGCTCGCCCCCCGACAGGCAGCCGGACGCGCACCAGGCGCGGGCCTAGTTCGAGGGGGCGCGACCGGACTCCCGGCCTGCTCAAGCCCGCGAGGGTGCTGTCAGCCACGGGGCGGGACGAGGCCGCGCTGCGGTGGTACACGAGTGACCAAGGTCCTGATTCCCCGCTGGCCAGCTCGGCCCCGGCGAACTGCGTGACCTGCGGGTTCATGGTCAGGCTCAGCGGGCCGCTCGGCCGGGTCTTCGGCGTATGCGCGAACGAGTACGCCCCCGACGACGGGAAGGTCGTCTCGGTTGACCACGGCTGCGGTGCGCACTCCGACGGAGCGGCTGGGGGCAGCACGGTCGAGGTCGGCACAGTCGCTCCCACCGTCGACGAGCTCGGCTACGACATGCTGAACACCGGCGCGACCGTGCCCGACAGCGTGCTCGAGACCCTGGATCACGAGCAGCTCTAAGCCGGCGTCAGTCGCCGCGAGCCCGGGATCGCTTCAGCAGCGGGACATACAGCACCGCGAAGAGGCCGAGGGCAACGCCGACGACGCAGGTCCAGATCCACCAATGCTGCGACGGCGACAAGTGATGGAGCAGCACCAAGAGCACGATTAGCGCCACTGCCCAGACGCCCGCGCCGACAGCCGCGATCAGCCGGTCGTTGCCTTCGAGGGCCGGCGGAACCTCGCGATATGGCTTGGGCATACGTCTCAGGCTAGCCAAGCCGCGCAGGTTGCCGCACGGATCGGCCGAGTTATCGCGCGGTCTGGCATCGATGGCGTACCTTGTTCGTGCCCGGCCGGCCCGTGAACGCCAGCCTGCCAGGCAACGGTCCGACGGGCTGCCGACCGTAGCTGGCGGAATGATTCGCCGTGCTCTACGGTTAGCAAGAATAATGAGCGAAGCTAACCATTATGACAATTCCCCAGTCCAGGTCGGACGCCGCGCTGGCGACATCCCTGCGGATCTCGGTCAGCCGGCTGGCGCGACGGATGCGCGCCGAGCGAGTCGCTCAGGGTCTGCAACCAGAGCTTTCCGACTCCCAGCTCGCCGCGCTGGCCGCCCTGGAGAAGCGCGCGATGACTCCCGGCGAGCTCGCCGAGTACGAGAAGGTGCAGCCGCCGTCGATCACCAGGGTCATCGCGTCTCTGGAAGAACGCGGCCTGATTCAGCGGATGCCGCATCCAAGCGACCGCCGGCAGGTCGTTCTCACCGTGACCGAACAGGGACGAGACGTGGTGCGCCAGGTCAGGCAGCTGCGCGAGGCATGGCTGGCGCGGCGCTTGCGCGACCTGACTCCGGCCGAGCGAGCGGTGCTGAAGGACGCGGTGCCGATTCTGGAAAAGCTGAGCCAGTCCTGACCGGGCCGGCCAGGACCGAGCCGCCGGCCAAGCGGCGCCGACGGATGTTCAGCTCGCTGCGGGTGCGGAACTTCAGGCTCTTCGCCGCCGGCCAGGTGGTCTCGAACACCGGCACCTGGATGCAGCGGGTGGCTCAGGACTGGCTGATACTGCAACTCACCCACGGCAGCGGCACGGCGGTCGGCATCGCGACCGGACTGCAGTTCCTGCCGCTGCTGATGTTCAGCCTCTGGGGCGGTATGATCGCCGACCGCTATCCCAAGCGCCGGGTCCTGATGGTGACCCAGGCCAGCATGGGCGGCCTGGCGCTGATTCTCGGCGTGCTCGCCGTGACCGGCGTCGTCCAGCCATGGCACGTCTACCTGCTCGCGTTCGGCCTGGGGATGGCCACGGTCGTGGATAACCCCACCAGGCAGTCCTTCGCGATCGAGATGGTCGGCCGCGACGACCTGCAGAACGCGATCGCCCTGAACAGCGCGGTCTTCAATCTGGCCAGGATCACCGGGCCGGCCGTGGCCGGGATCGTGATCAGCTTGATCGGCATATCTGCCGCATTTTTCCTGAACGCGGCCTCTTACCTAACCGTGATAGTCAGCCTGCGCCTGATGCGGCAGTCTGAACTGCGTCCGGCGGAGCGGGTCGCGCGGGCCAGGGGACAGCTGCGCGAGGGTCTGGCCTACGTCAGGTCCAGGCCGGACCTGCTCATGACGATGGTGCTCGTCTTCTTCATCGCGACGTTCGGCATGAACTTCCAGGTCACGACGGCCCTGATGTCGCGCGTCGTGTTCGGTACGGGCGCCGGCAAATTCGGCCTCGCATCGGCCGTCTTCGCGCTCGGCGCGCTGATCGGGGCCCTGGTCGCGGCGCGCCGCAGCCGGACGGGCATGCGCCTGCTGATCTGGACGGCGCTGGCCTTCGGCCTGCTGGAAGCCGCGACCGGGCTGATGCCGTCGTACTGGTCCTTCCTTGTCCTGCTGGTGCCGACCGGCCTGGCCGCGATCAGCTTCACCACGCTGGCGAACTCGTCGGTGCAGCTCAGCGTCCCGGCCGAGATACGCGGCCGGGTGATGGGGATCTACATGCTCGTCTTCCTCGGCGGCGCTCCGCTCGGGTCGCCGCTGACCGGCTGGGCCGCCGAGCAGTTCGGCACCAGGATCAGCATGATCGCCGGTGCCGCGATCTCGGTCGCCGCTACCGTAGTGGTCGCAGCACTGGTGGCGCGCTACCGCGGTGTGCCCGTCCGGACCTACCTGCGCCACGCCAGGTTCGCGCGGGTCGCTGCCTGAGCGCGTTGGCGCCCCGAGCGCGAATTCTGGCGCGATCCTGGTAGCAATGTGGCATGCGACTCTTCGTCGCGGTGACGCCGCCGCCGGACGCGCTGGCCGAGCTTGACAGTGCCGTCGGCGCGCTACGCGCCGACTGGCCAGGATTGCGCTGGGCCGGCCTGGACAAGTGGCACGTCACGCTCGCCTTCCTCGGCGAGGTCGCCGACGAACGGCTGCCTGACCTGACCGAACGGCTGGAACGCGCCGCGAGCCGTCAGCGCGCGCTCCGGCTGCGCTGTGGCCGCGGCGGGGCGTTCCCGTCACCTGCCAAGGCCCGGGTGCTCTGCGCGCACATCGACGGCGAGCCTCAGGTTCTGTCGGATTTGCGCCGGCTCGCCGCTTCGGTCGCCGCGGCCGCCCGGCGCGCCGGGGCACCGCCACCCGACGAGGGGCGGCGCTACCGGCCGCACGTGACGCTCGCCAGGAGCAAGCAGCCGGCCAATCTCGGCCCGCTGGTCGAGGCTCTGAGCGGCTTCAGCGGCATGGCCTGGGACGCCACAACGCTCGAGCTGATCAAGAGCCAGACCGGCCCGCAGCCCCGGTACGAGACAATCGGGAATTGGCCGCTGCGCGCGCCACTACCTCACTTAGTCCGGTTTTAGTCCCGGACCGCGCCGTCGATCCGGTCAGACGTCGCTGTCGAGGACGTCGGCGGCGCCTGGCACGTCGCGGACTGACCTGGCTGCCGGGCCGATGTACCGGGCGCTGGGCCGGACCAGCCTGCCGGTCTGCTTCTGCTCGAGTATGTGCGCCGCCCAGCCGGCCGTGCGCGCGCAGGTGAACATCGAGGTGAACATGTGCGGCGCGACCCCGGCGAAGTCGAGCATGATCGCCGCCCAGAACTCGACGTTCGTGGCCAGGACACGGTCCGGCCGACGTGCGTGCAGCTCGTCGAGAGCGGCCTTCTCCAGCGCCTCGGCGACCTCGTACCGCGGAGCTCCGAGATCACGCGCCGTCCGGCGCAGGACGCGGGCACGAGGATCCTCGGCCCGGTAGACCCGGTGGCCGAAGCCCATCAGCCGGTCGCCCCTGTCCAGCGCCTGCTTGACGTAGGCCTCGGCGTTGCCGGTCCGTTCCACTTCCTCGATCATGTGCAGCACCCGGGCCGGGGCGCCGCCATGCAGCGGGCCAGACATCGCGCCAACCGCACCGGACAGGGCCGCGGCGACATCGGCCCCGGTGGACGCGATGACCCGCGCGGTAAAGGTGGACGCGTTCATGCCGTGCTCGGCGGCGGAGACCCAGTAGGCGTCGATCGCCTTGACGTGCTTCGGGTCGGGGTCGCCGCGCCAGCGGATCATGAACCGCTCGGTGATGGTCCTGGCCTCATCGACCCGCCGCTGCGGCACCATCGGCAGGCCGATGCCGCGCGCGGCCTGGGCGACGAACGACAAGGCCATGACCGACGCCCGCGCGAGGTCGTCTCGGGCCTGCTCGTCGGAGATGTCGAGCAGCTGCTGCATGCCCCAGGCCGGCGCGAGCATCGCGAGCGCGCTCTGCACGTCGACCCGGATATCGCCGGAGTGGACCGGGATCGGGTACGGCTCGGCCGGGGGCAGGCCCGGCTCGAATGCGTTGTCGACCAGCAGGCCCCAGACATGCGCGTACGTCACATGCCCGACAAGCTCCTCGATGTCGACGCCCCGGTACCTGAGCGCACCGCCTTCCTTGTCTGGCTCGGCGATCTGCGTCTCGAAAGCGACGACCCCTTCGAGGCCAGGCGTGAAGTCGGACATCTGGCTCTCCTCTTCTGTCGACCGGCCGCGTCACAGGGGCCGGCAAGCCGGCCAAACGCCGCTAAGCTTACGACCCTTTTGTTTAACTTCTCACATGGCCGCCTGCCGAGTGTCGTCCCAGCTTGGTGTGTGAGGATCTGTACCCATGGGGCTGGCGACCAACGCAGCGGAGTGGCCCACCGAAGGCCTTGATGAGGGCATGCTCGCAGCTGATCCGCACGACCAGTTCGATTGCTGGATGGGCGACGTCATCGAGCTCGGGCTGCCCGAGCCAACGGCGATGGTGCTCGCGACGGTCTCGGCGGCCGGGCAACCCAGAGCCAGGACAGTTCTGCTGAAGGGCCACGACAAAGACGGCTTCGTGTTCTACACCAACAGGACGTCCAGGAAGGGCACTGACATGGACGAGGTGCCCAGGGCCTCCCTCCTCTTCCCATGGCACGCGATTCACCGTCAGGTGATCGTGGAGGGTACCGTGACCAGGCTGTCGCCGGAGAACAGCGCGGCGTACTTCAAGACCAGGCCGCACGCCTCGCAGCTGGCCGCCTGGGCCAGCAGGCAGTCGACGGTGATTAGCTCGCGACACGAGCTCGAGGAGCGCTTCGAGCTGATGGAACTGCGCTGGCCGGCCGGCGAGCAGGTGCCGCTGCCGGAATTCTGGGGCGGGTACCTGATCACGACGCAGACGATCGAGTTCTGGCACGGCAGGGCGAACCGGATGCACGACCGGCTGCGCTACCGCAGGTCCGGTGGGCACTGGATTATCGAGCGCCTGGCGCCCTAGGGTCGACTGGCGCCCCGAGTGCGTGACGCGCCGTAGCATCGAAGCCAGAAGGAGGCGGCGGTGACGGCGCACGGCTTGATCGATACGACGGAGATGTACCTTCGCACGGTCTACGAACTGACCGAGGAAGGGATCGTTCCGCTGCGTGCCAGGATCGCGGAGCGACTGTCGCAGAGCGGACCCACGGTCAGCGAGACCGTGGCCAGGATGGAACGCGACGGGCTGCTGAGGGTCATCGGCAACAGAAGGCTGTCGCTGACCGAGGAGGGCCTGCGGCTGGCCACCCGGGTCATGCGCAAGCACCGGCTGGCCGAATGCCTGCTTGTGGACGTGATTGGCCTGCCGTGGGAGGACGTGCACATCGAAGCATGCCGCTGGGAACATGTCATTTCTGACAGCGTGGAACGGCGACTAGCTGACTTGCTGAATTATCCGGTGCGTTGTCCGCATGGAAATGTCATTCCCGGTCTCGACGAGCTTGATGTGCCTGACGTAGCCGTCGACGCCGCGCAAGCTGCTGCGCAGCAGCCTGACCTTGCGATGACCGCCATAGCGGCGACGGCGCCAGTGGACGTCATTGTCCAGAGGATCAGCGAACAGCTCCAAAGTGATGCCGAACTAATGCTTAAACTAAAGAACATTGGGATACAACCCGGCCGCGAGGTCACTCTCGTTGGCGGCCGCGACGATGTGCGGGTGACAAGTGCAGGCACGGACGGTGGGGACCTTGGTGCCGAGGTGGCGTTGCCGCACGACATCGCGGCACACCTGTTTGTTGTCGTGCCCTCCTGACCGCCTGGTAGAGGGGTTATGACGGCAGACGGCGAAGCCGCGGCGCGGGTCGACGCGGTGCGGGCGGGTGAAGCTGTCCCGTTCAGGCTGTCCACCGAGGAGATATTGGGCCACGTCGAGACCGCCATCATCGTCGTCGACCACGACGGCTCCGTGCGTTACGCGAATAGATTCGCTGCCGAGCTGTTTGGCATCGCTGATCCTGCCGAGCTAACCGACGTGCCGTTCCGCCGGCTTGGTTTTGATGAGGAAGAGATCAACAAGCTCGAGAACCTTGAGCACCAGGCCTGCCGGGGGCGGGACTGGGAGGGCACGCTCGCGATCAGGCGCAAGGATGGTTCCAACTTCTTCGTCAGGATGAACGCGGCCCCGCTGCGCGGCCCGAAGGGCGAGGTCGC
>WNFI01654398.1_pt1 | contig 11860 bp, 6 predicted proteins | sample 5400471 | NCBI WGS metagenome assembly WNFI01 (sample SAMN13153348, study PRJNA577476) | soil metagenome | isolation source: 100 cm saprolite on Douglas fir-dominated hillslope | place: USA:California | collected 2013-09-17
GCAAACCATCAAGCAGAGATTGGAAGAGATTAGTCATCTCCTACGTTAGACCGGAATTTCAGAGTGAGGAGCTAACTGCTTGCCATTGGGGGCATGACCGTTGGGACCAGAGCGTTGCTCTGACAGTGAGGGCAGTGAAGGGGTATTGTGACCATGAGAGACTCCTTATTGTGAGAACTGATTGGCTTTCAGAATCTCTTCTATCCTGCCTATTTGTGCCACTGCCCCTTTGGCTTATCTATGGTGAAAGACACATACCAATGGGAGTTTATGCTATCCCCCATTGTCAGGCTCACCCGCACATTCCGTGATAAACAGCGCAGTAAAGCGCCTGTCAAAAAATGAGAGAAAGCAGCGAAGCCAAGTTAGCGACACAATTGCCCTCTAATCGCTAGAGCTTTCACGGAATGTGCGGGTGAGCCAGGATCTGGGGGATATTATACAATGCCCTCACCCGCAAGACTCATGCGTTTGCCAAATGTGACACTACCTTCGATGCCCTCGTTCACCTACGGTTTTTTGAGCACAACTGGATGCGTCCCCATCGAGCAATACGCCTCCCGATCTCTGCACAGCCCCAACGCTATCAACCGTGCACGCCCGCGATGGCGCTGGGACTTGCCGACCATCCCTGGTCCTGGGTCATGTTTTTGACAACTTCTGTCTACACCACTCCTAAATAGAGTTACTACCCAAAGCTGAAAAGGTAGTCCTTTTATCTTATCTAACGCCATGTGCAAGTTTCTCTTGCCAGAGAAAAGGCTCATGAAATATCCTCAGAGCAGTGAACAAAGCGCTCCTGAGGAGGATCTTCATGAATCTGGACGACTTTATTATCACCTGTTTTTGTTGGATTGACGACAGGATGCTCATGCTGACACAGAACCAACGGCTTCGGCAACGAGGCCCAATGCCCAAACTCTCAGATAGCGAAGTGATAACCATGGAAGTGGTTGGCTCGTATCTGGGAATAAGCCAGGACGAGGTGCTCTTTGCCTTTTTTCAAGAGCACTACGCCCACTTCTTTCCAGGTCTTGCTCGCGTGCATCGCTCGACCTTTGTACGGCACGCCGCCAATTTGTGGGCCATCAAAGAGCGTTTGTGGATGATCTTGCGCGATGAACTGGTCCGCCAAGATGAGCTAGTGGGGATCATCGACAGCATGCCGCTGCCGGTCTGCCGCTTCGCGCGTGCACCCTGGTGTGTGCGCTTTCGCGGACAAGCCAGCTATGGCAAAGATCACACGGACCGCCAAACGTTTTATGGCTTTCGCCTGCATCTGCGGCTGGGCTGGCCTGGCGTCATCACCCATGTGTTCCTGGCTCCGGCCAATGAATCCGATGGGGAAATCGCTCCCGTGGTGCTGGAAGGAACTCAGGGGTTGGTGTTGGGCGATCGCAACTATTGGTTGCCTGACATACAAGCCAGCCTGCGTAAGAAAGGCATCATCTTGCAAGCCCCCTTTCCGCAAAGCACACTCGCCTCAGGCTCCGGCTTACCAGAGTTCGGTGCTGGGGCAGGTTCGCTATCGCATTGATACTGTCTTTGGGCAACTCACGGATCGGGGCCGCGCTCAAACGGATGTGGGCGCGCGATCTGTGGCATCTGCGCAATCGGATCTTGCGAGTGCTCTTGATGCATACCCTCTGCGTTTGGCTCAACCAACATGATGAGGCTCCTTGTCTCCAACTCGATCGATTAGTTGCTTCACAAAAACTGGCGCGTGCGCGTCAGTTATGATTAACAGAGCTTTTTCAAAAGCCCTGTTGGCACACTGCGTGACTTGACAATCCCTCCCACACATCTGGTATATTTAGGATGTATTACTAGTAGCACGTCAACGCACGATCAAGAAAGGCAGAGGAAGCATGCAGCAACCATATCGCACTGCGCAGCGGCTTTACCCGGTCGTGCTCCCCATTCCCTTGGATCGCAGTTATACCACTAACATCCCGGCCCAGAGGGTCATTGTGCCCATTTGCAGGCGAGGTGTTTCCACCGCTAACCGTTGACGGGTAACTTTTTCTCACCTTCGCGCACCGTGGACACCTGGCATTGACATGACCCCCACGGTCTTCCTGCTGGGCTTTTTGGGGCCTTCTCTGTATTGTTTTATCGTGCATCTATTCCAGAACAAAGAGGAGAACCATATGCACACGACTCTTCGTACCTCCTATCGTCGTGATTTAGGCGATGGTCTCGTCCTCCGCTGGTCGACAGCCGAGGACACTGAGCGCATCGCGACACTGCTTGGTCGAGTGTATCGCGAGAAAGCAGACGAACCACCCAACGCCAGCGCCATGAGGAACATTCGCGGCATGATGAATGGAGACTACCCCCTGATGGGACCAGATGGTTTCGGTCTGATCGAGGATACCAGCAGAGAAGGAAACCCGGTAGTAGCCAGCACCTGCTTGTGGAAACATACCTGGACCTATGAAGGTATTCCTTTCGGCGTTGGTCGTCCCGAAATGGTTGGTACCGATGATGCCTATCGCAATCGCGGGCTCATTCGCGCACTCTTCGAGATGGTCCACGAACGCAGCGAGGCCGAGGGTGATTTCGTCCAGGCTATTACCGGCATCCCCTACTTCTATCGCCAGTTCGGCTACGAATATGCCCTCGAACTGGAAGAGAGGCGCGCCACCCTCCTCGCGCTGATTCCCAAAGCCAAAGAGGGAGAGCCTGAACCATTCACGCTGAGCGAGGCCACAGTCGAAGATATTCCTGAGATTGAGGATCTCTACAATCGTCGTCGGGCGAGCAGCATCGTTTCAGAAAGCATCGCGCGCAAAGAGTGGCTCTACGAGATCGAAACCTGGAAGGCTCACCCTGAATTTCCGCACTTTATGAATGTACACATGATCGTCAATGCCGCAGGGCAGACGGTTGGCTTCGTGGGACCAGCAGCCAAACGCGGGGACAAGTCACTGCGCATATGGCTGCTGGAGTTTGCCGAGGGCGTGAATGTACAGGCCGCCATGCCGCCTATCCTGCGCGCTCTCCACACCTACAGTCTCAACGTAGAAGTGACGCGGCCCGACGCTCCTCCTTTGAGCGAACTGGGCTTTTACCTGGGATCCACCCACCCGGTCTACGAGGTGCTGGGCGACGAACTGGCTCGCGCCAAGGAGCCTCCCTACGCCTGGTATGTCCGTGTGAAGGATCTTCCGGCCTTTCTCATGCATATCGCTCCCGCGCTCGAAAAACGCCTGGCGACCTCTCCTGTCGCCGGATACACGGGTGAAATCAAGCTCGATTTCTATCGTGGCGGCCTGCACATGGTCTTCGAGCAGGGATGCCTGACGGTCGCGGAACCCTGGAGGGTGCCACTCTACGATTCCAACGCGAGCGGTGGCTTCCCACCGCTGGTCTTCCTGCAAATGCTCTTCGGGCATCGCAGCATCGAAGCGCTATGTCAAGCATTTCCTGACGTGTGGGTAAACGACGAGACTATGCTGGTGCTCAAGGCGCTCTTCCCCACGCGAGCGTCGTTTGTGTTTGGCTGGTAATCAGACTCGCGAGAAATACCCTGCCGGGACTGGCCTGCGATCAACTCCGGCAGGGTCCGAACGGGTTCTTTTTAACAGACCGTGTCTATTCGTTCATCAATAGAGATAGCTAACACGATGTGCAAGTTTTTGAAATCACGCTTGAAATAGCAGGCGTTAGCAGATTCATCGGCCAAATTGGTGCCACATTCACACTCAGAAAAAACTTGCACATGGCGTTATCTAAAATTAGATAAGTCAAGATGTAGTAGATAATTGAAAATTTATATGGTATTCTTGTGCTCGAACGGAAACTTGACCTAAGCAAACGTTTAGATTATTTTTGAAAGCGAATGTGGTATCGGCAAAATGTTGCAAGAAGTATCCTGTTTTTATAAAGTGGAAAAGAATGACTATACAAAATAAGTTTGCCCTTTGGTTACATGATTCATTAAGTGAATCTGGCGATAAGAAATACCGCCATCGCCTGTTTTCAGAACGCCCACACAAGCGAGATGAAATTTTCGGAGAACTTACCTCATACGTTCAAAATGCGCATGAAGATGCAAGAAAACGTTTACGTAAATTAGTCGAGAACACTCTTGATCCCTTTGGCCCTTCATCTTCATTTGATCCAGCAAAAGGTTATCCAGAATTATTTCATATGCAAACTTTAAAAGGTTACTTTGGGGAGGTATTTGCTGGGCTTATTGCAGAGCATTTTTCTCCTTTTAATGAAGATGGGTGGAAAGTGCCTGCCTTTTTATTTCGGTATCATAGTGTTGAATTTCAACAACTGGAAATACTTCGGCAAAAAGGAGGAAAGGCAAAACTGCGTCCAGGTAGAACCGGCGATGATTGTCTTGCTTTCCAGCTTGATGAGGAAAGCAAAATACTTCGCGTTCTTTATTGTGAAGCGAAATGTACTCCTGCGCATCGACCTGGTATGATTGCAGAGGCCCATAAGAAAGCAAGTGAATCTGTTTTAGTAGATTTACCACAAATTATTGAAATTTTGCAGCAAAGGGAAGATCCTGTATCTAGGCAATGGTTAAGTGCGATCCAACATTTATGGATTAATATCACTAACTGCAAATTTGAACGATGTGATATGGTAAGTTATATCTGTGGCATCGACCCTGTGAAAGAGAACCGTTCTGCTTGGCTTTCCACGGACAAGCCTCATGAAAAATATAAAGCGCAAAGAAGATTAGAGGCTGTAGAAATTCATTTGCCAAATGTTGAGGAGCTAATTCGAAAAGTATATGAAAAAAGAGATGATATTGTCGCTAACGTTTCTATAGCGTCTGCCGCAGAGGATTAAACCGATGGCTCTTTCGAAGAATGAAATCGTTAAATTAGCTCAAGAACTTAGAAAAAATTTTGCAGGTACCAATCTGCCACGGCCCCTTGCAAAATTATATAGCCAATATACACGGTTGCGCGCTGGTCAATCGGGGTTATCTAGTTGGCAAGAAGAAGAAACCACTGATCGTTTGAATGACGCCTTGCATCTCTTAGATGCTGCTTTTATAGAAAGAGATGATGGAAGTGAATATCGGCACGATAGTGCCAAAAGAGCTGGGGCACTGCTAGAATGGCTATCTCATCCACAGTTAAATGCTGACGAATTACCAATTCGCCTCCTTGCTGCTGCTGCATATCAACTTGCTGGATACCCAGCACTTTCGAAAGGTTTATTAGGTGAAGATGTATTAGAAGCTATCGAGTCAAATATCCTTTATTTTTTATTGAAAGCTGAATTTCCTAAACTGCTTGAACAGCTAACAGAATATTGGGGCAATAACCTCAGCATACTAAATCAAAAACAAATGGAGCTACCTTGGCAAAATTCTGAAGAGCTTTCTCAGAAACTTCAGCAACAAGTTGTTAAAGAAACGGCGAGTGCTCTGGGCATTTTATGCGCGGAAATGCGTTGGGGTAAAAATACGCGGGTACAACCAGCTTTAGAAAAACTGTCAACAATAGGACAGTTCCTTCTCAATGGAGATGACTCTTACTCGTGGTTATTGGCAAAGCTGTGTGCGGAAGTTGCTAAGGTATATGTTCAGAGTTCCCTGCGAAGCTATGTAAGTGATCTTTCTCAAAAAATAGATGAAACAGGAAAGAAAGCGTTTGAACGCTATTTGCGACAATGTTTTCAGCGAAACAAAACACTCGCTTGGCCTTCGCAGGTGATAGGAATCAAGCGATTAATTAATGACGAATCCTTTGTTCTCTGTACACCAACAGGATCGGGAAAGACAACAATAGCAGAGTTAGCAATACTGCAAAGTCTATTCCTTGAGTTTACCTCCGCTTCTGAAGAACTTACTTCTATTAAACCTGCTCCTATTGCTTTATATTTAGTACCATCAAGAGCATTAGCAGCAGAAGTTGAAGCTAATTTGTCTCGCGTTTTACGTGATCTTAATGAACCTCCAATCAATGTAACGGGATTGTATGGTGGAACTGATTGGGGTCCTACAGATGCATGGTTGACGTCAGATGTTCGAACAGTGCTCATTTGTACCTACGAAAAGGCAGAGGCTTTAATAAGATTTTTGGGCCCATTATTCCTTCAGCGTGTTTCGCTTGTTGTCATTGATGAGGCCCATTCAATTCAATTTAATGATAACGTAATAGATTTGAGGAAGGCAGAAAGTAGATCTTTGCGTTTAGAAGCACTTAGCACACGATTATTTACTTATCTAGATGAAAGTAAAGGAAGAGTAATAGCGTTATCAGCGGTAGCTTCACAAATGCAGAATACGCTTGCTCATTGGGTAACAGGTAACGAGAACGCTAATCCAGCAGAGACACTCTATAGAAGTACCCGTCAATTAATTGGCCGCCTTGAATGTCATGCAAACCGAAGTTTCATGATCCATTATGACTTACTTGATGGAGCCGATTTGCAATTTGACAAAAGAGGCAATGTTGGATCAACTTCTGCCGAATCACCTTATATAACAAGTCCTTTTGATCCCTGTCCATCTACAGGGGAGTGGGAACCGAAAAAGGCAAATGCAGGACCTGAGAAACGGCTTCGTCCTTATCTCCTTTGGGCTGCAATGCAACTCGCATCTCAATATTACCAAGGCACTTATGGTGCTGTGCTTATTTCCGTAACGCAACTCATCAATAGTATTGCTGGAGACTTCCTCATATTTCTAGATAAAATTTGGGCTAATGAAAAGAAACCCGTCTTCTTCCTTCCCCCCCAAGACGAGAAAAAGAAAGAGCTTTGGGAGAAATGCTTGCGATCTTGTGAAGACTACTTTGGTAAACAATCTCATGAATATAAATTGCTTGAGAAAGGAATTGTAGTGCATCATGGGAAAATGCCCGGTTTGATGGCACGTTTACTTATCCAAGTAGTCCAAGAACGCATTGTGCATATAGTTCTCGCGACATCAACTCTTTCCGAAGGAGTAAACCTTCCCATAGAGACAGTAATCATTCCAAGTATACTGCGAAGAGGAGATAAAATTAGTTCCCGTGAGTTTAGTAATTTGATAGGTCGCGCTGGCCGTCCAGGAATAGGGACAGAAGGAAGAAGTCTTGTTCTCCTGGAAAACGAGCTGGGCCATAAGTGGGACAAAGCTCAAGAGATACGAAATACTCGCAGGAGATATGAGGACTTAATTAAAGAGATTAAAGAGCAAGTTGAAGTGACTGACGGAAAGTCAGGAGCGCAAAGTTCTTTAGCTGCATTAATTGGCTATTTAGAAGAGCAATGGAACAGGCATCTATCTAGTAATCATATGCACTTCTTTGATTGGTTAGAAGCGGTATCTCCACTAGATATTACAGAAGAACTGGAAGAGGAAACAGGTTTAGGGGCAATCGAAGCGATTGACACTTTGGATGGTGTACTACTTGCTGCAATAACTGAGCTTGAACAAGTCAATACAGAGCCACTTACCCTTGCTCAGCTAGAAAATCGGCTTCGTCAGATCTGGCGACGCAGCTACGCATACTATGCTGCTCAGGGAGAAAAACATTTAGCTGAAATCTTTCTGCGCCGTGGACAAGCGCTACAATCCACTATTTACCCCGAAACAGCCCAACGGAGACGCCTTTATCATACAAGTCTTCCTCCACGTTCCGGCAATGAATTGTTGAAGCTTTATCCAGCGATTAGAGAAGAACTAAAAAAGGGTGAGGAATATGGGCTCTGGAGAAATGAAAACGAGAAGGATAAGCGTTTCAGGTATATAGAAAAGATCGTTGGCCTGTTAGGTACATCTACTAAATTTGAACTAAAAAATAAAAGGAAGGGTAAAAAAGAAATTCGATGGCAAGATATTCTTCATTGGTGGCTTGATCCTGATTCCGGTATTGGACCTCAAACTGCATCTGAAATTTCTGAGTGGTATGACTACGTTTACAAAAACTTTGAATATAAAATTTGCTGGGGACTAGGTAGTATTCTTGCTTTAGCAGGAGACGATGCTCATGGTGGTATCATCATGGCGTCAACTTTAGACGATTGGCCCCTTATGCAACTTCCTTGGGTTGTTTTTTGGCTGAAAGAGCTTCTTACATGGGGCACATTAGAGCCAGTTGCCGCTTATCTACTCGCTATGAATATCAAGAGCACTCGTAGAGACGCTGAAGAGGCAGCGGAGCTATATTATAAAGATCAACCTCTTTGGGTTCCTGACGAATTATTAAATGCATCAACGATCAGAAAATGGGCAGATATACAATATAAACAAAATAAGTATTTATCTTCTAAGAGGCCCCCTGAATCTATGAGAGCTGACTTGTTGAGGGATTTTACAAAAGTAACAAATAAACTTTGGAGGGTGATACCAGTGGAAAGCGAGGGCAGTATATTTTGGTCTGACCCAGGGGGATTTCAATTTGCTGTCTCTCGAAAACCTACAGACTGGAACAGTCACTTCTTAAGCGACTATGATTTTGAATTAGATGCTTCTACTTCTGTAGTATCATCAACTCCTTATTTCTAAATCAGATGGGCTATGTCGTAAAATAAACATTCTGCCCACTCACAAAATTTCTTCTCTTACCCGTTGAGACTACGCCATGTCGGGAAACATGCAATGGGATGCAAACCTCTATGAAAATACCTAAACATTATGGGCTATCACACTTTTAAGTCTATAATTTGCAAATCCGCCTATTGTTTGCTATGCTGCCTCATCTTTTGCTCTTTGAGAGATTTTTTCTTCCCTGTGCTGGCTACTTGGCATATCCGTTCCAGAAAAATGCAGTTCCAAAGCTTTTGACCTTGATTATTTGTGGCAAAAGTCCTGATTTTTAGAACGGATATGCCAAGTAGCCAGCATAGTGAGTGAAAGAGACGTGACGAATGGAAGAGCGTCTTGCGATGATGGTATTTGCTGGTATTTTCCCTCACGGACAAAGAGAAGACGCCTCTTTCTGTCTCATTGCCCAGATATCTCTCTGGAGACGCATTGAAGAGAAGTTTGTCGGCTCTTGATTGGGTGCACACCTTTCCGATTTCTCAGAACAGATGTCCCAGGTAGCCAGCACAACTTAAAACGAATTAAGTAGCGCTATATCATTTAAAATTTTATTCACTTCTATTGCCTGCTATAGAGTTCTTTCGCCATTTGTGACAATGCTCCATGTTTCGTAAACGCCATGGAATCGCCAAGCAGGAACAAACGTTGTTTTGCTCTGGAGACGCTCACATAGAGTTTTTTATCATAAACTTTGCTTATGTCGAGCAAAAAGACCGTTTCAAATTCCTGACTTTTGGAGTGACCAACTGTTGTTAACACAAGATTTGCATGACCCTGATGCTTATCTAGAAAGCTAATATGACGTTGAATATCCTCAACGGCAGCGTTGATGCTAGAAGATTTAAAACTGCCTAAGATGTCCTCTATCGTTTCCAGTTTCTCTTTCTGATTTTGTAGAAGAGTTATCGGACCATCAGAAAGTGCTCTGAGGTCATTCTCAAGTAGATGAACAGCATCATTAGGCTTTCTTTCCTGAATGATCGTGATATGGCGCAATAAACTCTCGATTCGCAGCGTGTCGATTTTGGCATTTTGTAGATGGTGAGGGGAAGAGACAAGTTCAAATAGGGATATGCCATGTTTATTGGCAAGCACTTTCAGGTTGTTTATCAGACCTCGGTCGAAATAGGGAACGATATTCTGGCGAAGTAGCCTCTCTACATTATTATTTCGTGAATTATCAACAATAAGGTAGAAATAGAGAAGCAGGTTTCTCACATAATGAAGCTGGTACAAGGTTCTTTCTCCATCCATTAGAGAAAAGGGGATGTTTCGTCGCTGTAAAAACTCCTGAGCTGGATGGAGCATGTTTTTGTTGCCAAAAATAAGAGCAATACTCTCTTTTTCCGTAGCCGATAACAGTTCAATCTGGTCGAGCGTAACAGCCAGCGTATCTATTAGGGCATTTGATGGAGTGGTGATGTAGATGGGTTTTGGCCCGTGCTTGCCTTGCGCTGACTGAAGGCGTATTCGTGGGTTTCGGAGAGAAGAAGTAAAATTAAGTACCTCCTGGGTAGAACGAAAATTGACCGTCACCTGATGTCCTCCCTGCGGATGACAGTAATCGCGCAATAAAAGTTTGGAAAAAGCTTCATCAGCAGCAACTTTTACTTTGAGCGAATCACCATTTGCGCGATATTTATTCTTTTCAAAGATGACTTCCTGATACAGGTCGCCAAACGCCATAATGTTTGAGCGTTTCTCACAGAGCAGCAAAAGAAGCTCTACTTTCGCCGGAGAAAAATCCTGAAGCTCATCAATGATGATATGCTCATAATACCGTTGGTATTCACGCAGGATATCTGGATTAGTGCGTAGAATAGCCAGCGCGAAAACAATCTGATCATCAAACGTATAATAATTGTGCTCAGCCTGAATCTCGACGTAAGTAGCATAGACAGCGTAAAATTCCGCCACACTAAAGCTTCCTGTCAGTCCTTTCAGGACATGTGAGAGCTCATCTAGGGTTGGCGGGATTGTCGGAAAAATGCCATATTGACGGAAACGATAAATGGCAGCCTGGAAAAGTTCTTCCTCGACTGCATTCGAGAGGTAATCTTGAGAAAAGTCAGGGAAATCCGCCCCTGAAGGCCAGGGCCAGCCTTGTTTCTTTGCACGATCTGCAAAACTTCTTACCCGAACTTCTTGCAATGTCTGGTTAATATATGGGAGTTCTTCTTCGATATCATTACGGGATTTCAAGAGTTGTGGAAGCTGAGCCTGGTTATAATAAGGAGTGCCATCTGGTTTACGCAGTAAATGACGATACTGAGTGAAAATTCTATTTCCGAATGCATTGATAGTTGTGCTAATGGCTACAGCTCCCTCAATGGCGAGATCTTTGAGGGCATCAGCAATATGCCCTTCCGCTGATGTGTGTTGTGTCGTGACCATAATATGGTCAATAGGAACTCCCTGATTGACAAGGTATTTTATATGCTCTGCAAGGGTGGTTGTTTTACCACAGCCAGCCGGTCCCTGGATAACATGGATACCTTCTTTTAGCATGGCTATCTGGCGCTGTTCTGCTGTCAGATCGGGCCGCAATTCCTGGGTTCCATGGATAAGTAATGGTTCTTTTCCTTGAAAATACAGCGAGAATTGTTGAGCATAGTGTTCCTTTTGATCGACTGTTACATATTGCTCCATCAGCTTGCGCTTACTCTTCGCGTGATTTTCTTGTAATCTGAGCGACTTGAGATCAATATCGAGCTGCTCCAGAGAAACAGGTGGCTGGAGAAGAGTAAGGTGCATTGCCTGGCCCATGGCAGGATCGCTCACGTATTTCAACAAGCCAAGCGTTTGTAAAATGAGCAAATGTTGATGAAATGTCCTTCGTTCTGAAAAGGAAAAATGGAGTTCGGCATCAAATAGGTCGATGGTATACCAATCGTTCTTGTCAGCGCTATTTCTCATTCGCGAGGCGAGCACGCCTAACGTTTCCTTCAATAGTGTAATGATCTCTTGTATGATAACAAGAGGAGATTTGCCGTTACGATTCAGCCAGAGTTGGAGTTCATAGTTTTCCAGTTGTCCATTGCGCGTTACTCGTTGAAAGAGTTCGAGCAGTCGCGATGGCTCTGACGATTCGAGCGAGTATCTGAAAAGAAAATGCGTGAGCTGGGAAAAAGAAAATGCGTTGATGCTCCGGTTAATCATTAATGATCGAAGGTTGACCGTTACTCGTTCATTGCGCCTAAAGTCCCTTTTACTCGCTTCGTTTATTTCAAAGAAGAGAGTACTTAGATCCTTTTCCAGACTGACAATTTTTTCCTCGCATGTATCCATAGGATCATTTAATTTGAACTGACCACTCCCGGCATAATGGATAATCCCTCGCTGAACGAGATT
>WNFI01660514.1_pt1 | contig 11860 bp, 14 predicted proteins | sample 5400471 | NCBI WGS metagenome assembly WNFI01 (sample SAMN13153348, study PRJNA577476) | soil metagenome | isolation source: 100 cm saprolite on Douglas fir-dominated hillslope | place: USA:California | collected 2013-09-17
CTGGCCACTTCACTCCTGATGTGGAAGTACCGTGCACTCAACAAGGAGAAAGAGGAGCTGTGCATCCGCGAAGGCATCGTAGACAGCATGCAAGATAGGTATCGTGAACTAGGAGATGAGAGCCCTCTCTTCCGGTGAGCCTACCCCTTCTTCTGTGGACTCTTACATGCCAAGAACCGATTTGCAGCTATACCATCTGAGCGATCGATCTGTGACTGAAATGCAGTCCTGTAGAACAATGCCGGGCAGTATACTGAGTAGGTACGTTCGGCCTGTGAATGAGGATATCCAAGGACCCTCCATCCCGATTCTCCTCCAAGAAACGCCACTTGCTGACATGACCACCTCAGGGATTGGTACTGTACATATTATTGTGTAGTTGGGATCTGGGATGGGACCTTGGTGTGATGGAATGTACTTTGTTTGTCGTGCTCAGGCTGGAGGAGACAGAAAAAGGACTATCAGCGACCACGCACACTCCATACTTCTGGACGTCTGCTTGCGAGAAAATTCTTGCAAGAGTTTCAAGCGCGTGGTGTAAGCAATTGACGGTCGGGTATATCATGGTGCACGCCGCTCGACGAGCTGGCCGAGGCCAACTTGAAACCCGAAGATTATGTTGCTATTCCCCGCTCCATCTAGCGTGTACCCTGCAGCGGATATTCGTATTGCTTCAGTCGTCGTCGTAGTAGCCCGTCTATGCTGTCACGTGAGCATACGCGTCTGGAGTCAGCGGGTTCAGTTGTGTTGGGAGGTTGGGGTTCGCGCGAATGCACTTGTACAACTTGACCCTTCAAACACCCTCAGCCTCACCTCAAGCCATCGTTGGCAACTTTTCCGGTGCAAGGCAGCAGGAGATCATCATCTCTCATGGCACGCGCCTCCAGCTCCTCCGCCCGGATATTCAGACGGGCAAGCTATCGACAATCATCGAGACCGACGTTTTCGGCGCCATTCGCTGCCTAGCTGCCTTTCGGCTCACAGGAGGGACCAAGGGTAAGCCCTTGTGAGTATATGCCCTTTTTTCCCTCACACTCTCCCCTCAGACTACGCAATTGTAGGGTCGGATTCTGGTCGCATTGTGATCCTGGATTATGACCCTCGCACCAGCAGTTTCGTCAAAGTCCATCAAGAAACGTTTGGAAAATCCGGCACACGGAGGATTGTTCCTGGACAGTACCTTGCCACCGACCCCAAGGGACGCGCCGTCATGATTGCAGCGTTGGAAAAATCCAAGCTCGTTTACATTCTCAACCGTGATCCCGCCGCCAATCTTACCATTTCTTCCCCTCTGGAGGCGCATAGGACCTCCTCCATCGTCCACCACATTGTTGGCGTCGATGTTGGTTTCGAAAACCCGATGTTCGCTGCTTTGGAAGTCGACTACGCAGATTCTGACCAAGATCCAACAGGAGAGGCTGCCGCAAGTGCTGGCAAGGTTTGTCTGGGGATCATCTTTTTCGGGCCATACATTGACTGATCTTATAGCTGTTAACCTACTACGAGCTTGATTTGGGTCTCAACCACGTCGTACGAAAATGGAGCGAGCCCACAGATCCCAGGGCAAACTTCCTCGTACAAGTTCCAGGTGGCCAGCTCGCATCCTCCGAACGATTTGATGGTCCCTCAGGTGTACTTGTGTGCACGGAAGACCATATCATCTATCGAAATGCTGACGCACCTCAACATCGTGTTCCTATTCCTCGACGGAAGCACCCACTTGGGGACAGTGGACGGGGCATCATCATCATTGCAGCGGTGATGCATAAAATGAAGGTGAGTGAGGACGAGATTTGTCTCCTTAATTTCTGACAGCCGTTCATGTAAGGGTGCTTTCTTCTTCCTACTACAAAGCGAGGAGGGAGATTTATATAAAGTCACTATTGAACACGAGGAGGAGGAAGTTAAGGCGCTAAAAATCAAGTTTTTTGACACTGTTCCCGTCGCGTCTGGCCTGTGTATTCTAAAATCTGGTTTTCTTTTTGTCGCATCCGAGTTTGGGAACCAGTGCGTGATCTTTTTTCTTCGTTGGTGCTAGCTATTAACCTGCAGGTCTACACAGACAACTCTATCAGTTCCAAAAACTTGGCGATGATGACGACGAGAAGGAGTTCAGTTCTAGGGATTATCCCTCACAGGGCATGGCTCAACCGCAACATCCCTTACCCCGAGCCTATTTCCGACCGCGGCCGCTCGAAAACTTGGCATTAGCAGACGAAATCGAGTCCCTAAATCCCATTTTGGATGCCAAGGTCCTAAATTTACTTCCCAACTCTGACAGTCCTCAGATTTTCACCCTTAACGGTCGCGGTTCGCGGAGTATGCTCCGGACGCTGCGGCATGGGCTTGAAGTCGAGGAGACTGTAAGTTCTGATTTACCCGGTATTCCCAATGCTGTCTGGACTGTCAAGGTTAGAAGCGACGGTGAGTTCCGTTCATCTGGGTGGTATCGAGCGCCAACCTAGCATCTTGTTAGAGACCTACGACTCCTATATTATCCTTTCCTTCGTGAACGGTACCCTAGTCCTCTCAATCGGCGAAAACATTGAGGAGGTTCAAGACACGGGATTCCTTTCTTCCGCACCCACTCTCGCGGTACAACAAATTGGAGACGACGCGCTCTTACAGGTTCATCCACAGGGCATTCGGCACGTCCTGGCCGACCGCAGAGTAAACGAATGGCGCGTCCCTACTGGCAAGTCAATCGTTGCCGCGACGACCAACAAGCGACAGGTCGTCGTAGCTCTGAATTCTGCAGAACTGGTTTACTTTGAATTGGATTTGGATGGGCAGCTGAACGAATACCAGGATCGGAAAGCGATGGGAAGCACAGTCCTTGCGATGAGCATTGGAGACGTGCCTGAAGGGCGTCAACGGACGCAGTATCTTGTAAGCACCTTCTTCTTACCGAGATACAAGCTGATGTCCTCCGGATAGGCGGTCGGTTGTGAGGATCAGACAGTTCGCATTATTTCTTTAGATCCCGACAGTACACTGGAGACAATCAGTCTGCAAGCGCTGACGTCACCACCATCCTCGATCTGCATCGTGGAGATGCTTGATGCGGGAATTAACCGGAATCAGCCAACCATGTTTGTCAACATCGGCTTGCAGACTGGCGTTCTCCTTAGAACTGTATTGGATCCAGTGAACGGACAACTCACGGACACGCGAACTAGGTGATTGTATCGCTACAGCAACGGATCCCTGCGTTAACCACATCATATCCCTAGATTCCTGGGCACACGACCTGTCCGCCTCATTCGCGTGCTAATTGAATCCCGACCCGCGATACTCGCTCTCTCCTCTAGAACGTGGCTCAATTATACACACCAGAATCTTATGCATTTCACGCCTCTCATTTTTGACACCCTCGACTACGCCTGGGGCTTTTCTGCAGAACTGTGCCCAGAGGGCTTGATTGCGATTACGGGCAATGTGCTACGGTGAGTACCATGGCAGCCTGATATAACTGTCCCGACTGCAAGATGAATTAAACGGACCGGATGATTCAATGAATCTATGTCGTAACCAATGTTTATCACCAATTGTTCCTACTGAACTCCTACTTCCCCTACGGTTTCTGCGTTCCTTTCTAACTCCTTGCCAATGTAGGATCTTCCAGATTCCAAAGCTTGGTACGAACCTCAAGCAGGACGCACTCCAACTCTCGTACACGCCGCGAAGATTTACCACACATCCTAGCAACTCGTACTTCTACCTAATTGAATCTGATCACAGGGTACTGGGAGAGGTTGCTGCTGCCACGAAGCTGCAAGAACTGGTAAAATTAATACCGCATCTAAGCATCATCTAATATGATATTGACTTGCATCCCAGCGATCACAAAAGAAGTCGGTGGATGAGGCAGTCCTCGAACTTCCACCAGAACAGTTCGGAAGACCAAAGGCACCAGCTGGTACCTGGGGCTCATGTATCCGTATCGTTGATCCCATTGAGGTGAGTCGTTTCACTTGCCGTTGTTACCAACAAATTAACATGTGCTTTGATATTCCCAGAACAAGACAGTTCGAGTTGTTCATCTTGACAATAACGAAGCCGCGTTCTCCCTCGCTGTTGTGCCTTTCGAGGCACGAGAAAACGAACTGCATCTCGTTGTGGGAACAGCTCAGGACACATTACTGTCACCACGATCTTGCACGAGTGGTTTCTTGCGGGTGTACAAGTTTACATATGATGGAGCAGATTTGGAACTACTTCATAAGGTGAATATTTTTGGACCACACTCGCGTCGCGAGCTGACATCGTGTAGACGGAGTTAGATGACGTTCCCCTTGCCCTTCTTGCTTTCCAAGGCCGTTTGGTTGCAGGTGTGGGGAATGCCCTAAGAATCTATGATATTGGCAAGAAAAAAATGTTGCGCAAAGCCGAGAACAAGGTCTGTTGTAATAGCACAGTCATTTGAATCCTTTGCTGATCTTAATCAGAGTTTCGGCTCGGCTGTCATTACTCTCAACACTCAGGGCTCACGCATTCTCGTTGGCGACATGCAGGAGTCGGTTTACTTCGCCGTTTATAAGGCTCCGGAAAATCGTTTGCTCGTTTTCGCGGACGACGGGCAGCCACGCTGGATCACGTGCTCGACCATGGTCGATTACACAACTGTTGCTGCTGGCGATCGCTTTGGCAACATATTCGTCAATAGGTTGGACATCAAGGTGTCCGACCAGGTGGACGATGATCCAACGGGCGCAGGCATACTGCATGAAAAGGGCATGTTCATGGGCGCGTCGCACAAGACGCAGCTCCTGGCCCACTTCCATATAAGCGACCTTATTACGAGCATTCACAAAGTCTCGATGGTGGCTGGTGGCCGGGAGGTGCTGCTCTACACCTGTCTGCATGGTACGATTGGTGTGCTCGTGCCGCTCGCGTCGAAGGAGGACGTCGACTTCATCTCGACGCTCGAGCAGCATATTCGCACGGAGCAGACGAGCCTCGTCGGCAGGGACCACCTCGCATGGCGGGGCTACTACGTACCTGTGAAGGCGGTGGTTGACGGGGACCTGTGTGAGACGTTTGCAAGGCTGCCGCCAGGCAAGCAGAGTTCGATAGCGGGGGAGCTGGATCGGACCGTCGGGGAAGTTCTAAAAAAGCTGGAGCAGCTGCGCGTGACGGCCAGTGGGTTCTGAGACGAGATTTGTTGTAAACCAAGTCACATTGGTGCCAATGTAAAGACTATTTGTCTCGTGTGGGTAGTGTGGGGAAGGCAGAACACGCGATGAAATACAACATTCCAAGTCTCCCTAAGTCAGGCCTCGCTGCCAAGCCCGAAGACTGAATCAGGACACATTGCCATCATTAGCTTCCTCCATTTCATTTCAATCTCTTGGCTGGACCCATGGTGGTGGTTAACTCAAATGCTTGTTGATAAGGGTGAACAGCAGGATGGGGGCCATGACCACCCTGGTTGACAGAAGGATCAGGTCCCAGCTAGTGGTCTTGCTCAGTGGGCCGCCGCCGCCCGCCCCTGCTCTGGTTGACCTTTCTCTTTTTCTTCAATTTCTTCACTGATATGCCTGCCTTTAAGCTAAGAGCCTGAGTTCATCCCCTTAAACCCCCCTTTTGTACCTTTCCTTGGAATTGGTTTCCAGTACCAGTGGATGAAGTCTTCTAGATTGATTGTGTTGTGCATGAGGTCAAGCGCCTCCCCCGGAGGATCAGAGGTGCTGAGGAAGGGTGCGTGCCGATGGACCATCCGGAAATAACACTGAAATTTTTATCTCAGCGTACACGGGGGCTGCTGGGGTCGGGAGACTCGCGAAGACTTTGGTCCTGAGACACAACATACTCCTTCTGGGCTCTCTTGCGGGAGAAAGTGATCTGGGTGGAGGACGACCAATTCAAATTCAGGATTGATGATGCATGCTTCCCCAGTGTCACACAAATGATGAATGGACTGTATGTCGACACAGATGTGATTTTAGTTTACATTGTGACTAATCGTATGAAGAACACGGAGAGTCTTTTTCGCTACCAACATAATCGCTGGGCAGGAGGTCGGGAGCACGACGCACCCCTCGCTCACTGAAAGCACACGCGTGCACACAAGTGAGACGGAGTTCAGTAGACAGGGTAACGAGGAAACTCACATTTCATCTACGGCAACAACAAGGTCATAGTTGATCTCCTTGCTCACGGCCGAGTCAAACTTGTATGAAGGATGGGACCGAACAAAATCTCGGGTCCAGGTTGCTGTAGTCTTCAATGAACCATTTGCCCGGCGGCGGATGAGATCTAGGTAGCTCGAGATTTTACGTAGCTCCGATTCGCGTAGGTCAAGCCCGCCAATATATGTCTCGACTAGGCCAATGAGACCCGGAAACGAGTCGCCATATCAAAGCCAAAGCCAAAGCCAAGAAGCACGCAGAATGAGCGAAATGATTTCAGTAGGAGGAAACGTTTAGATATTTACCCTGCCGTTGAAAATCTCATCCATGGTGTACTCGCCGTATTCTTCCTTCACACTCCCGCTCATGAATCCCTCTTCGGGTAACGGAGGCGGCGGAAAGCAGTTCTCCATCACGCGCTGCTTCTGGCGGCCGTTGCCCTGGTCGTTGTGGAATCCGTTCGCGATCCCGTTGGTTGATGATACGCCCGAGCAAGGATGGGGATGGGCAGTGATATCAGGTGTCGCTGTGCCCGAGGTAGCCCGAGATGAAGTGGGCGTAAATACCTCGCGACGGAAGTAGAATCGAGCTTGATTGACTGCATCGCGCTGTTGCGCCCGGCGCATGTTCTGGTCAACCTGTGATCACCCCAGACCGCAAGAGTCAGTTTTCCTGTCGTGCGAGGGATAACTTTAATGAGTGACGAAATGCATGCCTTGGAGATGGGGATGTAGAAATTTATGTTCATGCTCATGATCACTCGTGAAAGTAGCACGATGAACACCGAAAAGGCGGCATTCTCAAAGTCTGTCATTTGAACCTCCATGCTGCGAAACTCGACGCGCCAGCCGATGGGTGAGTTCGGGGGCGGTGGCTTGAATCTCAATGTTTGCCAGTTGGTAGATTGGAGGTTCTGTTACAGTACGTCAATGTTGTCCGCGTACGAAAGTGGCTAAATTGAAGCAGACCTCAAAATGGTCCGTGCTTTTGCTGTCATCTTGGTCAAGTAGCTCGGAGAAAATAACAATAGGATCACGAATAAACAGATGGGCAATATGCTTAGAAAGAAGCTCGTCGATTCCTGTAGCGCCTCTGGTGAACAATGCCAAGAACAAATAAGCTAGCATCAGTGGGTAAGCTCACCATGTTGGCGCATGCGATCGTAAATATCCTGGTCTATCGAGAGAGGATTATCATTGTACTCGGGACGGTTCATCCAGTTCTCGGAGATGTACAGGTCCACGCTATCGTAACGAGATTTGGGGATTCGCATTCGGTTATCTTTAAGGGGCTGGATGACAAGGTGCACAGTCAGCTCAGATAGTTGACGAACACAGTAGTAAGTCCTCATACCTTTAGTCCTCGCTCCTCCTCTGTGCGGTCATCTACGCTTCCAGCGATGACATTCCATCGGCAATCTACGTCCGCGATGTACCCCCGCCACAGTGGACTTGCGGCCGTCAAGGCCAACTATGATAAAGCGAAATCACGGCAGAGATGTGCAAACCGCGGGGTTGCGATAGAAACCCACGCATACCATTATAGGTCCAAGAGGGATGAGTGCATCATACATGCGCCGCGCGTCTTCGATATTACAACATTGGAACGTCAGTTGAAGACAGCAGCAACCCATGCCGAAACCCATCGCATCCATGTAGATGTGATCGATAAGGGCAGCGCCATGCCTCGCTTCTAAAAGGAGAAAGGAGCATGTGATGTTGACCTTTTCACGGAAGGAGCCCATGGATCCGAGATGCGCACCTGCGTCTTCGGGGAACACGTCCCGGTGCCACGGGATAGTTGGGTCAACAAAGGGTCGTGGAGTGCGCCTGTCAATGTATATAGGAAGATTGATGGCCACCTTTGACCCGCGTCGCCTCCTGATATTCGCAGTTAGAGTCCTAGAAACCGCATGGCGCATGAACCGATCATTGGTCATCATGCTCGTCAGCATTCCAGTGCGCGCAGAGAAAAATCACAAGCAAATAAACGCACGGAAATCGAGCATGAGGATTGGTGATCTGCTCTGGGAGAAACAGGCTGTGGCTGGAGATGGCCTCGGCGGGATCGTAATACGGTACGGTGAATCTTCCGGGAACCCCCAAGCGCGGGAAGGAAGTGAGCGTCATGGGAATCTGATTCCGTTGCAGTTTCGAACGAGCCAGCTGCCGCCTTTGGGAGATCCTCTCGTCAACCCTTTACTGCCGCCGCTCAAGTGAGTCGGGGGAAGTTCTTGCGGTTACCTACCGAAGGCGCATATTGAACTCGACCAGGACGAGGTCGCAAACGGAGCCCGTGTAGGGCGCGCCAGGAGTAGACTCGAGCATGTAACGCCCATACTCCGGGCTTTGCGCCAATATCGCTCGTCGGGGTTTGCAACTTGGCAAGAATGTCAGTTTGACACAGAGAGAGCACAGCATCTTTGGCGTCGCTGTCGAGCTGCACTACCATGTACTCGACCTAATGAGGGCGGGAATAAGTGGACATGGCAGGAACGTGAGCGGCCAGGAGTACCTCGTCTCCCCACAGAAGTTCATCCCCACGTCTGTCCTTTAGACGATCCCATGTGTTCAGAAATTGGGTGATGCCATGGCATCGTACATACTCTGAAAAGTGCTTTGCTTGGTCCCAGTCGAGTGGAGTTCCGAGAGACAGGAGACCCATGGTTGATTGATGATGATGAGGCCGACGGGCACCTGCTTTATATACGTTTTATTTGGTTATCAGCTACCGGCCACCTTAACATCACCGTGACTCCATCACTAAGCTAAACTACTCCATCCAGTCATCCAGTCATCCAGTCCATCCGTCATGCTGTACATCATCCCCGAAGCCGTGCCTTCCCTTACCCATTATTACCACTCGTGGTCCACTTGAGCAGGATCTTAAGTGCAAGCAAAACATGCCTTAAGGCCCGCGTCCATATTTCCTCTTGATTAAATTGCAACTTTACGGACGAATCCCCAATCTTGTCTTTGACAATCCTGGATCAATGATTTGAGGGAATCTTACTCATCTTTAACGGGTGCACTCACTGGTGTGGGAACTCGACAGTCGCGTCCTGGGACTTTACCCAATCCATAATTTGTCTCAAACAATCCAACACGGCCACCATTGCAATATCGAATCGCCGATTATGCAACAATCGCCCAAAATGAAGGTCACCTGAACCATATAGCTCATACGTAGCCTTATCGCCAGTGGTCTTTTCCACGCGAGAGAAAGATCCCATGGGAACCAAGCGATAACTATACGGCGGCCGTGAGTGACTGCTGACTTGGCGCCCTGATTAGTGAGACGAACTTCTCAAATGTGAAATCTAATTTTCGGGCAATCGTGTATAGCAAGAGCAATGTCTGCCCCCACGCGGCATTGATCTCGGCCCATTCAACCTAATCAGGGCTTGTCAGTCTTTGAAGCAGCACGAGAAAACATTGGACGCACGGGCACACCAGTAACTCGGCCAAGACGTAGGTTATTGATGGTTCCAAAGACGCCATCGTGCCCGATGCAGAAAGCATCGTTGTACACGTTTGTGCGCTCGAGCCGTTCTAGGGTAGCAGAGTCCGCGGCGTATGTTGCGTGGAGCGACGCCAAATGGGAGCTCTGATCAGCCGATCTCAATATGTGGGCATTGTAAGAACGCCAAAATCTGTGTAAAGGCGTCTTTGGGCACAAGCCCGAGATGAGACCATAAAGACTCACTCTTCCTCTTCCTGTCCAAGGGCATTCTCTTCGAGCTCTAGTGAGCGTAGCTCCTCGGCAAGCTGTTCACGCTCACGCTCGGCTTCACGCAGTTGCTCGATTGCCAACTGTTCGTCTTCCTTCAGCCTCGCGATCTTTCGCTGTGCCTCTTGTGGCGTCAAGCCCTCCTTCTCCCTCTCCCTCTCCTTCTTGGCCTCCTTCTCAAAGGCAATGTATCCGTCACGCTCTTTCTTGGTCTCATCTAATTGTCGCGTGAGCGTTGAGAGTAGGATGTGCGTGCACTCTGCGCACAATGGGTGATCGACATCTGTTCGGCTGGAGAGCAGGTTTAAAAGTTGCTGGGTAGAACGGAGGTGATGAGACAACGGGGAAGGATTCACATGGTCAACATCGTCGGGGGGCAAATCATTCCTCGGGGTTGTTTTTGTACCTGACTCGGTGGATGGGGAGTTGTGAACCTGTGACGGGAAGGACACGTGCGAGGGGATGTTATGGATGATGCTGTCCTGAAGGAAGACAAAGGACTCGTTTGGGAGAGGTGGAAACCGTTGGGGAAGCTTTCCCTGTGCCCGGGGCGAGAGTGGGGTGTGTGAAGGGAGAGTTGTCTGCCTTGTGGATTTCCATGCAGCCTTTGCAGATAATGAGACAGGCAATTGGGCAAGTTTCTCGTCTTCAGACACGGGAGGAGGTTGAACGTTGGGTTTGGGTGGCAAAGAGCCGACGATCATATCGTACGCAGAAGGAGTGAGATCTACGAGAGACGCATCGAGCTAGATGACTGGGTTGAGAATGAAGTACAGAGCAAGTAGGCAAGTGAAGCTCACCTGGAGGGGCTGCTTGCACTGTTGACAGATGAACGCCATCCTCAAGAGTCTCCGGCCCGTCGATGCCGTCGATGCTTCATTCTCGTCTTGGGCCAAGGGCTACCTCTTGGATTGCACAGTCACGACCCTGTACCATGAGAGGGCTTCGATCAGTCTCGTATGGCTCCTATCCTGAAACGAATGGGTCTTCCATTCATCTCCATTAACTTCCGTAAAGGGCACCCTCGTGTTTTTCGCGCCGGATACATATTCGGTTGTCCGAGGAGGATACACTCGGCTTAACTCGGGCGAATATCTTCTCGATCCTACGCATACGCATGCATCCATTTCTCTGAAAGGTAATCTTTCATTGTGGTGTAGGGTGAACAGGAATGCCTCACCGTTGCTCAAGCCTTCCAGTTTGAGGTGCTTTTATAGGTCAACAGCCCACAAAACTCGTTGAGAACACGAGATTGGTGACTTGCCCTTGCCAGGATTGTAGCGTAGGGCTGCTAGCTGCGGCTTGGTTCCGTGAAAGTGAAAATACCAAGACGCCACCTCAAAGAAGGGACAGGCCAGCGTTCATCCCCACCCACTACCTTCTACCACCACCCCACAGAGTACGCCGCTCGTTTTGACACCCAATAGCGTTCCCTGATCACTTTCTGTAGCATGGCATCCTCAGTTTTTGCTCTCATTATCGGGATTGACCAATATAAATCCAGCAAAATTTGGAATTTGTCGTCGTGTGTCGATGACGCCTTCAAAATGAGGCACTGGCTCATCAATGATCTACACATCCCCCGCGACCACATCTGCACGCTCACCGATAGCAAGGCCACTAAGGGCGCCATCGAAGATGCTTTCATGTCTCACCTTGTCAACAATCCCTCTATCATGACAGGCGATTCCATTATTATCTACTTTGCTGGCCACGGTAGCAGCTCTATTGCACCAGAAGGATGGCAGAACGGCAATCCTTTCCACGTAGAGATGCTATGTCCATACGATCAGGGCATACGTGTACGAGGGGGGCGGGTCGCTGGCCTCACCGATTGGTCCCTGTATGCGATGATAAGCGAACTAAGCGAGGCGAAGCGTGACAACATAACTCTCATTCTGGACTGTTGTTTCTCCCCTGTTCGCAATCGCTCTCGGGCCAGTGCGCGACCGAATACACGCTGGACGTCATCAGGAATGGCCCTTACATCAGACGACTTG
>WNFI01017118.1_pt1 | contig 11859 bp, 11 predicted proteins | sample 5400471 | NCBI WGS metagenome assembly WNFI01 (sample SAMN13153348, study PRJNA577476) | soil metagenome | isolation source: 100 cm saprolite on Douglas fir-dominated hillslope | place: USA:California | collected 2013-09-17
GGAACTTTGCTGGCTTCCGCTAAAGGCACATACTTTGCCGCTGTGGGCGTTCCCACAAAGAAGGCGGCGGCAAAAATGTTGTCTTTTTGCAGTCGAGTGAAACAGGTGGCCGCTTTTTCCGGGTCGTACCCATCGTCGTAGGTCACCAGCCGGATCTTGCGTCCGTTGACCCCGCCCTGATCGTTGATCATGTCAATGTAAGCGGAGGCGCCAAGCACCATCTGCAGCCCCAGTTGGCGGGCCGGACCATCCAACGCGGCGCACGATCCAATCAAAATTTCAGAGCGGGTGACCCCGGTGACTGGTGCCTGCATTGCCGGGGCTAGGAATGAGCAGAACACACAAAGGATAGTAACTCTGCAAGCAAAGAGTTTCCTCACAACACAACCTCCTGCACGCGAGGCAGTAAAAGCCCCTGAAGCCCTTATCGACTAACAATACACCTCTTCTAAGAGATTCTATGGGCTTGATGGCAGGTTCATGGATGTCTGTGCAGTTTCTAAGATGTACTTAATGTGCTGCCGCCGTAACCCTGCTGCAAGGCGGCAACTGTTCCGGGTAATAGAGATTTGACTTGTGATGGACCTCTGCTGCGGGACCACGGAATTGCAGCTTCCACTTGCGGGGTTTCTCCAGACCGCCAGGTACTTTGATGCCCAGCATGTATCCCGCCCAGGCGAAGCGAAACAGAAACACGCTGAATTCGCTGTAGACGCCGCCAGTTTCTTTGATCGTCCGCTCCAGAACGGTCTTTTCCAGTTCGTGCGAATTCAAGAGAAAATCCCGGTCTACGTGGCTTGCGTGGCGTCTGCGCATGGCATACAGGCGGATCCCGCGCGCGATCAATTCTTTTTCCACGTCACTGCCGGAGTGGCTGCTCTTGTCATCATAGACATCGCTTACCAGCAGGACGGTGTCTCCAGGCTGGTGCTGGCCAAAAAGCGCCACCGCTTGATGCAACGCGTCCCACAAGGCCACGCGTTTGCCCAGGGAATTTTTTTGTTCAATCACTTCACTGATGCCGGCATCGCGCTTTTGTGAATCGGCGAAAAACTCTTTGGTGAACACGGCCTTCTCCGCAAACACTCCGAACGCCACAGATATTCCTTCTGGCGCTTGCCGCGCCATGCGCGTGACCACGTTCACTTCATCTTCAATCTTGTCGTCGTTTGCGGCGCCGTCGGTTTCCAGCAGCACCAGCAGCCGGTTATTGAAATGCTGGCTGGATGTGACGACAGGAAGTGCGGCATTCCCCATCCTGGCTTCAAAATCTTCGGTCTTCAGCGTCTCAATGGGGACGCCGGTCAGACGGTCATATGCCGTTAACACCACATACGTTGTGCAGTCCTGGGCCAAGGACCAGGACGAAGTCAGTACGATCGCAACCAGAAGCGCGTGGCGCATGAGCAGTCACCCCCACAGCACATTAACTTAACCCAATTCTCGCCAATTGGGAACCGCAAGCCGCGAATCTTGAGCACACAGGTTTGGTTTGCACTCCGCAGCGGGTCAGGAATCTTCATTGTCATCTATTCGGCAAAGGTCGCGCCGTATGGTCCTTGGTTTAGAATTCAAAAGCACAGAGTCAAAAGTGCAGAGTTCGAAAATGTAACGGAGGCATCTATCATGGCTGTTCCCGTTCTTCTCCCAACCAATGCCTGTGACGAATCTTTTGCCGGCGTGACGTATCACATCCAGGGTGAATTGGTCCCGGCTTTGCATATCGAATTGGGATCCGTTCCCGTTTACTTCGAACATCATATCTTGCTGTGGAAAGATCCGGCAGTGCAAATCGGAATCAAGTCGCTGGCTGGAGCATTCAAGCGCGTACTCTCCGGCATGCCGGTTTTTATGACGGAAGCGCGTGGCCCCGGCCGCATCGCCTTCAGCCGCGACGGCGCGGGGCATGTGTTTGGACTTCATCTCCGCCGTGGTGAAGGCATTGAGATGCGTGAGCACCAGTTTCTGGCAGCTACCGAAAACGTGGAATACACATTCAACCGGGTCAAGGGCATCAGCAACATGCTGATGGGCGGCACCGGTTTCTTTATCGACCACTTTACCGCGCCCCAGGGCGACGGAATTGTATGGGTACATGGATACGGAAATGTCTTTGAAGTCACACTGCACCCCGGCGAACAGATCGATATCGAGCCGGGAGGCTGGATATACAAAGACCTGAGCGTGCGCATGGACACTCAATTCCAGCGGCTGAGCACAGGTCTGTTTGCCAGCGCTGGACAGATTGTCTGGAACCGTTTTACCGGTCCGGGGCGCGTGGCGATCCAGTCAATGTACATGCACCTGCCGACGGCGGAATGAAGAAAGGAATTTCGTTCAGGGTGCGCGAATTTCACACTTGTCCATTGCTCCATCGTGCTGATTGTCAGTTGCTACGCTAAAAAGCTGTTTTTCCACACAAATCCACAGCATTGCACCAATCTTCTGGCATTGAATCTTCTCCGGGTGGCGCGTAGATTCACACTACTAACTTGTGGCCCTTTCGATTTGCTCAGTAATGTCTCCAGCCGGGTTTAGGAATTAAGTTTTTGTTTGAGCGGCTGCTCCCGCGTTCCGGATGTATCACGGATGCAATACCCTCGAAAAAGGGACTAGCACCCGTAAAAGACGGAAAACAAGGACGTTTGCGGCATATTTTCAAAGGTCTGTGGATGAGATACAATATATTGTGTTTTGTTCTTGACAGGCACTATATACGGGAGTAATTTCTCCAACACAGAAGCTGTTCTGCCGGGCCGCAGCAAGCCGAAGCGGATTTCCGACACGCAAAACAAATCGGCGTCAGAGGTGGCGCCGGACAACATGAATTGCGGTGACCCTCGTGGATCGTTGACCCCGCATTCCCGGGTTGTACTTCCGGGGGTGTGAACTATGGGATTTGGAGAGATTTTATGGAGATGAATTGGTCGCGCTGGTTCCGTTGCGAGTCGAGTTTTGGACTCTTGCTGGTGCCCAACCAACCTGGAATTTTTGCCCTGGCGGAAGAGATTGTCCAGCCCGCCGGTCCGAATTCCCGCCGCATGCTTGCTGTGATTGAAGTGGGCGAGGCAGATGACTTAGTGCGTGCCCTGAGTCGGCTTTATGCGCCTGCAAGCCCGTGGCGCCAGCGACTGGCTGAAGCGCGTTCCTATCTTCGCTATGCCGTAATACCGGACGCGGAGGAGCGCCGGTCTGCGGCCGGTGCGCTCAAGAACTGGCTGAGTTCGCAACGCGAAGTTGCCGCGCAACTCTTTGAGCGGCCGATGGCTGTGCCCGTCGAACCGAAAGTGGCGACCTTATCTGAGGTCCCCGATGCCGAATCCGACGAATCTATGGCGCTGAAGACCGTGGCCGAGCAAGCAGTGGACAAAGTGACCCGACGAACCAATCTGGCCAGGATGTCTCCACCCGGATTTTAGTCCGGGCAAATCAGACCCAGAATCAAGACGTGACCTTAACTCGTGAAATTATGCGGGTTTTTAGCCCATGCTCTATCAGTAGAATTGAACTTTAAGCGGAGAAGAAGAAAAATGGCGGAATTGACCACGAAGACCACATCCACACCAGCCACACCAGCCACACGGACGGACGCGCAACAGAACAGCGCCCCGGGGCTGAAGTTCTCACGTTATTTCACCCGCACCGGCGTCTCGCCGTATGACGAGGTGGAATGGGAGCTGCGCACCGCCAGCATTACCGACGCCAAGGGCAACAGCATCTTTGAGCAACGTAACGTTGAGTCGCCCAAAGACTGGTCTATGACCGCCATCAACATTGTGGCCAGCAAGTATCTTCATGGAGCACTGAACACGCCGCAGCGCGAAACCGGCGTGCGTCAGCTCATACAGCGCGTGGCGGAGAGCATACGTGACTGGGGCTGGCAGCAGGGTTACTTCGCTACCGCCGACGATCGCGACGCATTCCATGACGAGCTCGCCCACATCCTGCTGCAGCAGAAGGCGGCGTTCAACTCGCCGGTATGGTTCAACGTCGGCTGTGACCGGCTGGAGCCGCAATCAGACGCCCAGAACTGGCACTGGAACATGGAGAAAGGCCAAGTCGAGTTCACCACCAGCGGATACAGCAATCCGCAGTGCTCCGCGTGCTTCATCAACTCCGTGCGTGACTCGCTCGACTCCATCCTCACGTTGGCCAAGACGGAAGGCATGTTGTTCAAATGGGGCAGCGGCACCGGCACCAATCTTTCTCCACTGCGCGGATCGACAGAAGTACTCTCCGGCGGCGGGCAGGCTTCCGGCCCGCTCAGCTTCATGAAGGGCTTTGACGCCTTTGCCGGCGTGATCAAGTCGGGTGGCAAGACCCGTCGCGCCGCCAAGATGGTCATCTTGAACGTTGAACATCCTGACATCATTGATTTCGTCGAGTGCAAAGCCAAAGAAGAAGCCAAGGCCTGGGCGCTGATTGAGATGGGATATGACGGCTCCTCGCCTGACGCCGAAGCCTACAGCTCCATCTTCTTCCAAAACGCCAACAACTCCGTGCGCGTGACCGACGAGTTCATGAACGCCGTGGAGCGTGACGGAGATTTCTCCACCCGCTCGGTAAAAGATAAACAGGTCATGAAGACCTACAAGGCGCGTGAGTTGATGCGGCTCATTGCCGAGGCCACGTGGCAGTGCGGCGATCCTGGCATGCAATATGACACCACCATCAACCGCTGGCACACGTCCAAAAACACCGACCGCATCAACGCCAGCAACCCGTGCTCGGAATACATGTTCCTTGACGACTCAGCCTGCAACCTGGCGTCACTCAACCTGATGAAGTTCCTCAAGAGCAACGGTGAGTTTGACGTTCCCGCGTACCGCCACGCCGTCGACGTATTGATCACGGCGCAGGAAATCCTGGTGGACAACGCGGGTTATCCCACGGAGATGATCGGGCGCAACTCGCACGACTACCGTCCCCTCGGCCTGGGATACGCCAACCTGGGCGCGCTGCTCATGGCCGCCGGCCTGCCCTATGACTCTGACGCCGGACGCGACTACGCCGCCTGCGTTACCGCCATCATGTGCGGTGAATCGTACTTGCAGTCGGCGCGCATCGCGCAGTCATGCCCGTGGCTCATCATGCACCGGGCATCGGTCAACAAAATCAACAAAGAAAATGTCCCCGCCGCGCTGCTCGAAGGCAGCCGCCAGAGCTGGGACGAAGCATTGGCTCTAGGCGAACGCTTCGGCTATCGTAACGCGCAGGTCACCGTGCTGGCGCCCACCGGGACCATCGGCTTCATGATGGACTGTGACACCACCGGCGTTGAGCCTGACCTGGCGCTGGTCAAGTACAAGAAGCTGGTCGGCGGCGGCATGATCAAGATCGTCAACCAGACCGTGCCTTCGGCGTTGTGGAAGCTCGGCTACCTGCCGGAGCAGGTCAACGGCATTGTCAGCTATATTGACGCCACCGGCACAATTGAAGGCGCACCCGGCATCAAGGACGAGCACCTTCCCGTCTTTGATTGCAGCTTCAAGCCGCAGAAAGGCACGCGCAGCATCCATTACATGGGCCATGTCATGATGATGGCCGCCACGCAGCCGTTCATCTCCGGCGCTATATCGAAGACCGTCAATCTGCCGGAAAACGCCAACGTGGATGACATCAGCGCAGCCTATCTTCAGTCCTGGAAGATGGGGCTCAAGGCCGTGGCCATCTATCGTGACGGCTCCAAGAAAGCGCAGCCGCTCATGGCCGCCTCCAGCAAGGACGAAGCCGCCCGCCGCGGCACTCGCGGAGAAAAACTGGCCGCAGCCACCGCGGAAGAAGCCGCCTTCGCCAAGCTCTCCGTGGAGCAGCAGGCCACGGCCCTGGCCGCCGTGCGCATGCCCACCGCGGAAGAACAACAGTCGGCGCCGCCGCGTGCGCTGCGCCATCGTCTGCCCGGAGAGCGGCAATCGCTCACGCACAAGTTCGCCATCGCCGGCCATGAAGGCTACATCACCGTGGGCCTCTATAAAGACGGCACCCCCGGCGAGGTTTTCATCCGCATGGCCAAGGAAGGCTCCACCGTCGCCGGCCTCATGGATTCCTTCGCCCTGGCTGTCTCTCTGGCCATGCAGCACGGTGTGCCGCTCCGGCTGCTGTGTGACAAGTTCCAGCACACGCGCTTTGAGCCCGCCGGCTTCACCGGCAACCCGGAGATCCCCATCGCCAAGTCGATGATGGATTACATCTTCCGCTGGCTGGAGATACGCTTCGTCACCGGACGCCAGTACCCGCTGTTCAAAGATATGGTGCTGCCCGGATCATCACTGGGTGGTGGACTAGATCGTGGAGCGCAGGCGCCCTCGCCTGCGATAGGTGAACTCGGGACGGGAACACTACCGTCTGCCGACCGTGACACCACGCCTCCGCAAGGCGGTCTGACCGATAGCCAGGAGCAGGCGTCCAAGGGCCTGCCCATCGACCGCGGCATCTACCACGCCGCCGACGCCATGAAAGACCTCGTCGACATGGGCGACGCTCCCAGTTGCCAGGTCTGCGGTTCGATCATGACCAGAAACGGGTCGTGTTACCGATGCATGTCATGCGGATCGACCAGTGGGTGCAGTTAAGTCGAGGCGAAAAGGTTTGACAAGCCCGCCGCAAGGCGGGCTTTTGGTTTGGGAGATGATAATGAAAAAAATCTTGATTACCGTTCGGGGTGGTCGGCCGTATGTTATTCACGAAACGGTTCCCAGCGGCTACGTTGTAGAGCTAGTCGATTACGACAACATTGAAGAGGGCGATGCATGGCCCTCCGAAGAAGCTCGCATTTACTGCGAGCAGGTGCTAGGCTACGGCGCTGAGTGATCAGGTCACTTCAATGCGACTTGGACCGGGGATCGAGGTACACGAGTTCCACTCAGATAGCGCGAGTCGTAAGCGAGCATTGGTGCTCCGAAAACCTCTATTGTGCTGCCTGCGATGCAAACCGACTCGATGAGGCTGCTGCCAACACAAAAGTCCTCGATTTCCGTTGCCCCACCTGCTCTGAACCCTACCAGGTAAAAAGCCAGAAGAATCTAAACCTGCGCCGTATTGTTGATGGATCATATTCCACGATGCTTGCGGCGGTGCGTGATAACACTGCGCCGAATCTGGTCATTTTGCATTACGGTCATAATTGGAGCATTCAGAACCTTGTCTTAGTCCCGTCTTTGTTCTTCACCGAATCAGTTCTCCAGCGCCGCACTCCTCTTAGTCCGCAAGCTAGAAGAGCCGGTTGGATCGGGTGCAATATTGTACTTTCCAATGTGCCTCGTGATGGCAAGATCGCCATGGTGTGGGACGAGAAGATTGTGCCGGTAAAAGCAGTTCGCGAAGCATACAAGAGATATCAGAAACTCGAATCGGTAAGATGGGACGTAAGAGGATGGACACTGGACGTGCTTAGGATTGCGCGCAACGTCGGGACTTCCGAATTCACTCTAGACCAAGTTTACGCGCACGAACGTGACTTAGAGACATTGCATCCTCAAAACAGGAATATCAGGCCCAAAATCAGGCAGCAATTGCAGGTATTACGTGATCTCAATATCCTTGAGTTTGTAGGTAATGGAAAATATCGATTTGTAAATGCCTGATCCAAGCCCGCAGGGCCGGGTGCCCCAGGCTTTGCCTTTCTTGTCCTCAAAAATACAAATGGGTGCCCCGTTCCTTCGCGGTTTTGGTTTTGCGAAGGGCGGGATTCGATGATGCGTCCGTCTGGTTCTTGATTCATGCGCTTCGCCCTACGGCTCCGCGCCGGCCTTCGGCAGAGCGGAAGAATTCTTATTGAACCCCGGATTACCCTCGGTTTTGCTCGATCTGCAACTCTGATTGCCATCGCCGCAAGAATCTCAAAGACAGCTCTCTTTGCGAGGGCGTCGGGATAGTCAATGCCGCTGCCTCGTAAGCATCCAGTTTGCTCAGAGCGCCCCCAATATCTCCCTGCGCCTCAAGAATTGCAGCCTCGGCGCGCAGTCGCAAGCCCGGGGTTTGTGTCTTGTTCGGTATGTCCGCCAGCCATTGTTCCGCCAGATCAACTCGTCTCCGTCGTCTGGCCTGAAAAACTGCCGCGTCGCTCAGTAACGAGTCCCGCATGGCTGGTCCGCTACAGCTTGAATATCTTAGACAGGTCTCTAGGAGCCGGGCTGCCTCGACGTCATTTTTCTGAAAAAACGCCGAAGCGTACGCCACAGCATGGGCGCTGACGGTGTCAGGTGAATTGTCCTGAACGGCAGTTGCCTTGGCCAGGAAATCCAGCGACAGAGATTCCGGGGCGACTCCATTTTGCAGGGCGGTAACTAGGTGCAGTAACGCAATCCATCTCTCGCCCTGGGGCCCGTTCCGCATCACCATCAGAATCCGCTGACCGTCAGAAACGAGGGACAATCGGCGAAAGGGAACCAGATTGCCAGATCCAATCAAGATGGAAAGTATTACAAACCACGCCGAAAAAGCTCCCATTGACAGCGGCAGGATAAGGACAGCAAACGCAGAAACCAGATTGGCCATAGGGCCGCCGAGAGTCATAGCGATGAATCGGAGCCGGAGCCTGTCCGTGGTCGCGAAAAGCATGCTGGTCGCGCCGGACCCTTTGGTGCGTGAACGCGGAAGCAGAGAAACGTGGAACGGAGGGCTGATCTGTACTGGCCCGAAACGAATAAAATTCAGCCGAAAGCCCACACCAAGCCCCGCGATCATATGCCCAATCTCGTGTACTACAACGGCTGCAATGATTGCCAACCATGCAGAAAGAAGAAGAAACACAGTATCCAGTGCCCAGTTATCCAGCCGCATGACCCTGCTCAAAGCCTGGTTCACCGGCTGGAAAATCCGATAAAAGAAATCTAGCGCCCCAGGCACCCAGATCATCATGGCAACACAAACCACCGGGAGTAGAATGCCCATGATCGCACCGATCAGCCTGCCGGTGTGCCGGGCTTTTTGATCAGACCCTTCTGGCTTGGGGAGAGGAGCAATGCGGTCTAGCAGAGGCGTGTTGCTGGGAGTTTGAGGTTGTGTAATCTGGCTGCTCACGCAGATGCAGTCTAGCATGTAGTTCCCTGATCGGATCCTTACTGCTACATACTGATGACTACACGGGCGATGTCGGCCGAGACTTCATAGGAGGCCCGGATCTGGCATCCGGCAGGAAGCTGAAGTGTCTCGGCGAGAAGGGCGAGGGATTCCATCAGCTTGATGTTTGACTCTTTGTGATCCACGACTGCCACGATGACGGTGAAATACCTGGGCATATTTTCCGTCGCTTCAGGAGGCTTGCTTGGTGCGGGCGCGCTGAAGGCCTGGAGCAGGTTGCGTTTGACTGAAGAAAGGCAATGGAAGACGTGCAGTGTCATCTTGCTACTTTCATACTCACGCGGCGGAACTACAGATCGCAAATGGTTACCGTCGATAATCATCTCCAATATATCGAAGATCATTAAAGACAGTCAATAGCCGATGATCCAGGCGTGGCTGGCAAAGTTCCCAAAAAACTGAAACGTGGTTGCGACACGCCCGAACGTGCTTTCGGAGCGGTGATCACGGAACTACGCATCAAGCGAGGCTGGGGGTACCAGCATGTAGCCACCGAAGTCGGTTGTGCTCCGGGGTATATGAATGAAATTGAGCACGGAAAGCACAACCCAACATTCGAAGTCCTCCGGGCCATTGCTGACGTTCACGAAATTAAGCTGTCTCGTTTGTTCGCGCTGAGCGAACGCAAACACGAGAACTGTCCGAAAAAGAAAAGCTGAGCAAATCCAGGGGGCTGAAGCCCGATAAAAATGAGATGCTGGTCGGCACGGCTGAAGAGCATGCACAGTGTCCCGACGCTGACCCTCAAGATGTACTTCTTCGCTATTGTTTCTCCGTCGGTGATGCGCTAGGATATGACAGCCCAGAGGGGTGGTAGAGCTGTCCGATCTTTGAAAATCCAAGATGTTGGCACTTTGGCAATCCGCCTTTGGACCAAACGACACCTAAGAATCTTGAAAAACCTGTCTCACCCTAAGGGTTCACCCCAGCCCGTTGGGATCCCATGGGATGAATCGTCTAAACCCTTTGTTTGTTGGGATACCCCTCCCCTGGGGGAGGGGGGCGAAGTGGTTTTACTTAAATAGTAATAACGACTGGCCGCCTGGGATGGCCCTTCGCTCAACCCAGATCGTGAATACAATGGCAAACTTCGATGAAAACCAAAGCCTGGATATATCTTTCTATCGTCTGCAGCTCTTATTCAGATTAGAACGTGCAAATCCAGCCTGAAAACCTATGAATTGACGCAAAACGGCAGTACGGCAGTAACGACCGGCCCTTGTCTGTGCGTGTAATAATCAGCTTGGCGGGCGATACTTAATACTGCATGAAGGTCTTAGTTGCTGACGACTCTCCACTCTACCGGAAGATGCTTGAACAACTCCTGGTCGAGTGGGGATATGATGTTCAGCTCGCCAAGGACGGAAACGAGGCCCTTGCGATACTTCAGGGTGAGAGTGCTCCCCGCCTCGCCATCGTAGATGGAGCCATGCCCGGTCTGACCGGCCCGGAACTCTGCAAGGTGCTCCGCACGGGCAGCGGGCCTTATGTGTACATCATCCTCCTGAGTGCCAATGATCGAGATGGTGACATAGAGCACGGTTTCAAGCTAGGCGCCGACGATTATCGATGCAAGCCATTTAAAGACTTTGAACTCCGCGCCCGCCTGCGCGTCGGCATGCGCATTCTTGACGCGCAAACCGAGTTGCTGCGGTCCCGGGAACAGTTGTCATTCCAAGCCACACACGACTCGCTAACTCGACTTTGGAACCGTGGTGGCATTATCGAATTGCTGAAAACGGAGTTAAGTCGAGCGTTGCGCACGGCTGAACCTTTCAGCGTCTGTCTGGCGGACCTTGATCACTTCAAGCGCATCAATGACACCTATGGACACATTGCAGGCGATGAGGTTTTGTATGCTGCCGGCGCCCGAATGTGTGACACTCTGCGTGGTTACGATTCCCTGGGCCGTTACGGTGGCGAAGAATTTCTAGCTGTCCTGCCGGGCTGCACTGTACAAATGGCAATGCCAGTTGCCGAGCGACTGCGAAGAAGCATAGCTGATCAGCCCATTGTTTCCAGCCCAGAGGCAATCCGCATCACCATCAGTATTGGTGTATCTGAATGGCAGGCCGGGATGGAAATCACGGACCTCTTGCGCAACGCCGACCTTGCACTCTACCGGGCCAAAGATCTGGGCCGCAATCGGGTTGAACCCCAGATGTGCCCCTAAAGTCTTTGTCCTGTTTTGCCGATGACGATAGAGATTGTTCCTCATTTTTTGGAACACCACACGCTAAAGGCAATAGGTCGGGTTTTCGCGCGGCTGACGCTGTTTTTCGCGTGCTGTGCGGCCGCACCGAATAAAGAGCCGCTCTTTCTGTGGGGCAAGAATTGTGACTGTAAACCGGAGAATGCAAGTCGGATGGAAACAAGCACGGCAACAAGGAAATTTCAATTCGCGGCGATCTTGATGGCTCTGCCTATGGGCGGCCCTGTGTTTCAAGTGGGCCCGCATTTCTATCAGACCTGGTGGTTTTACGGACTTTGTGCGATTGCGGTAATGCTGGTTGTGGTCGGCGGTCATAGCGTCCGCGTCAAGCAGTTGAGAGCCAGCGAAAGGGCGCTGCTGCTGCGGGCCGAAGAGCGCACCCGCGAGTTGCAACAGGAAATTGCCAATCGCATACAAGCACAAAGCGAAAACACTCTGCAGCAGCACCAATTTGAAAAACTCTTCCAGAATGCGCCGGTCGGAATTGTGATGCTGGATCGGCTGGACAGAATCGTTGCGGTCAACAAAGCTTTTGAGGCGATCTTTCAATACAAGCCCGAAGAGCT
>WNFI01094094.1_pt1 | contig 11859 bp, 12 predicted proteins | sample 5400471 | NCBI WGS metagenome assembly WNFI01 (sample SAMN13153348, study PRJNA577476) | soil metagenome | isolation source: 100 cm saprolite on Douglas fir-dominated hillslope | place: USA:California | collected 2013-09-17
TGGCGTCACGCAACGCCGGGCCGGGACACCCCAGCCAGGGGTGCCCCGCGCACGACGTGACCTGGGTGATGCGCTCATGACCGCAGCACCGCAGGTCCCTTGGTCGGCACCAGCCCGCCCCGCCCGGCCCGCCCGGACTGGGCAGTGAGTCGCTCGCCGCGAGGCGAGGAGTCTGAGATACACCCCAGTATCTACAGACAGGTGCACTAGCTTGCGGCAGGGTCGCGCGCCTCGTCGACGAGCATGACAGGGATGTCATCGCGCACCGGGTACGCGAGGCCGCAGTCCGCCCCGGTGCAGACCAGCTCGCTGGCCGCCTCATCGACGCGCAGCGACGCATGGCATTTCGGGCAGACCAGGATCTCGAGCAGCCAGTCATCGATCTTCACTGCAACTCTCCAGGATGTCCAAGGCCGGGCAGCGCGGCGCGCCTAGCCGGCATCATCGTGCACAATACGCAGGACCTGATCGCGGATGTCGACCAGGGTTGCCTCGTCGGGCGCCTCGACGTTGAGCCCGAGCAGCGGTTCGGTGTTCGACGGCCGCAGGTTGAACCACCAGGGTCCGCCGCTGACGGTCAGCCCGTCCAGCCCGTCCAGCTCGTCGAGCACCGTTCCGCGGATGTCGTATGCCTTGAAGATCTTCGCGTACTCCGCCACTAAGATTGCCTCCTGCCGCCCTTCCCGCGCCCGCCCGGGTCGCGGCGCGCCCGGCCGCGATAGAAGGACACCGAGCCTACCGGGCGCGCCTAGCTGAGCCGCCCGGTATCCCGCGGCGACGAGCGCAGGACCCTCAGATGGCCCCGCCGCCCCACCTCGACGCCCTGCCCGACGGGCTCGCCAGCCGCGCGCGGCGGCGTCGCCTCCATGACCGCGTTGGCCAGCGCTTCCAGATCGTCCTCCTGCTCCTCGGCGGGGCCGTCCGGGAGGCGCACCACCTCCCAGCCCCTCGGCACGGTCATCCGATCAGCGTGGGCGGCGCAAAGGTCGTAGCAGTGCGGCTCGACATAGGCGGCGAGCGGTCCGAGGACCGCCGTGGAGTCGCGGTAGACGTAGGTGAGCGTGTGCACTGCGACCCGCTGGCACGCGGGCCGACTGCAGCGACGAGGACTCAACGAGCCGCCTCCCTCACGACCGCGCTCGGGGCGGGCGAGCGCGTCCTGCAGGAGGCAGGCTCGCATACATCGCTCACAACGGCTGACGGTATCGATCTGCGGGCAGTAACGCCATCACCCGGGGCACTCTGCGCGATCGTGTCTCCAGTACGCCTGTCCCGGGCCTCGCTCGCTCGGCGAGCCGGAGGGGCGCGGCGCCGCCTGGACTGAGGAGCGAAGGACGAGCGACGAGGGAAGGCGGTGCCACAAGGCGCCCCCCGCAGGCGAGCGGGAGACCGGCCATGAGCGAGCCGGAGGGGCGCGGCGCCGCCTGGACTGAGGAGCGAAGGACGAGCGACGAGGGAAGGCGGTGCCACAAGGCGCGCCCCCCGCAGGCGAGCGGGAGACACAGTACGCTCGGTGACTGTGGATGATGGCGGGGGCCGGGCCCCTGACGGTCCGCGGGCAGCGCAGATCAGGAGGCCGAGTTGGCCGACGTCGAGTTCGCCGTCGAGGAGATCCCGGCCGCTGACCCACCCCCCGACGACCCGGAGCCCGTGCCGCTGGCCCGCCTCGACCCGGGCTCAGCCGGTGCTGATGATCCGCGGCGGCCGGCCAGGCCGGCTCGCATCGTGCTCTACCGCCGTCCGCTGATGGCCCGCGCCGACGATGAGGAGGACCTGAGCGAGCTGGTGCTTGACGTGGTCGTCGAGGAATTCGCGCGGCTGCTCGGCGTTGACCCGCAGGCGGTCGACCCGAGCTACCCGGACGAGGACTGAGCGGGGGACTCCGGGGATCGCCCTCAGGGCAGGGCCGTGGTCAGCGAGCTGCGCACCGCCGGTAGCGGAACCCAGGTCAGGGAGCTGGCCACGGGGAGGATGGACCGCACCACGCCGCCGACGCTGGTCACGCGCCCGGCGTAGACCGGCCCCGAGCCTGGCAGGGGGGTGACCACGACTGCGAACGCGGACGTCCGGCCGGCCGGACGCCGCGAGGTGAGCGTGACGACCACAGTGTGCCCCGCGGCCAACTGCACCACGCGGGGCGCGGCGGCGGCCTGGCCGGTGGTCGTGGGTAGCTCCGTGACGCGAACCTGGGCCGCGCCCTGGGGGGCCGACAGGACCAGGACGGAGGAGCCGCCCGAGCCACCCGGGTTGCCGGCGATCACGCCCTGTTCCTGCACCGAAGGGACGGCGGCGGCGAAGGCGCCGGGCGCTCCGGCTGCCCCGCCCGGCACCGTCATGGAGGCGGTTACGGGCACGTTGGATGAGATCCGGACCGCGGCCGCGATCCCGCCGAGCGAGGGCAGCGCGACCGAGACCGCCGACCCGCCGGGGAGGTTGATCCCGCTGCCGCCGGTCGGCTCGTACGAGCCCCTCGGGGTCACCGCGGTGATCTTGACCTGCGCATTGTCCGCGCCGGGCACCGCGATGTAGAGCTGACGCTGGTCCACCGTCCCGGGCAGGCCCGGCAGGACCTGGCTGGTCGCTGGCGTCTGTGCGGCGGGCAGCCATGCGCCGGGCTCGCTGCCGCTGGAGGTCTCGAGGACCGACGCGGCCACCTGGCCCACGCTCGCGGTCACGTTCAGCGCGACCACCCGTGACCCATGCAGCAGCCTGGCCAGGGACTGGACGACAAGACCGTGCGGCGGGACTCCGATCCCAGCATCCGTGCTGCCCAGCACCGGGCCGCTGTCGGTGAGGATCTGGACCGTGACGTCCGCGGCCTGGCTTTCGGTGTTCATCAGGTAGAGCTGGATGTTCGCGACCGATTTCTGCCCCGGGCCGACAAACCAGAAATCGGTTCCCGGACCCTGACACTGCGCGGTGGCCAGCCCCCCGGCCACCGTCTGTTCGGCCTCAAGCCCCTGCGCCATGGACCCGCTGGCCTGGATCATCACGCCACCTCGCGCCGGGCCGGTGGGCACCGCAGAACCGGACGCGCTGTCGAGCCCTCGGGTCACGCCACGTGCCACGGCCCGAGCCGGGGGGACATTGACCAGCGCCAGCCGGCCAGGCTGGGTCAGAACGTGCACAGGGGCCGGTGTCGCCGCGGAGCCGACCGGGGACAACCGGGCGATCTTGGCCTCGCCGGGGCCAGCCGAGGCCGCAGCCAGCGCAACTCCCGCTGCAGTGGAACCGCTCGAGCCTGGCGCCGGGCAGGCCCGGACCGCGACGGACACGGTGGCCCGGGCTGGGGCAGTGGTCCGCGGGCTCGCCAGGGCAGCCGGATGACTGACGCTGGCCAGACCGAATTCCGCCGCTACCGCCGTGACCACCAGCAGCGCCAGGAGGTACCTGTTCGCGAGGATGCGCCTCACCAGGCGTCACCTCCGGAATCGTGTTCGGCGACCGGCCACCGCGGATCGGGGGCTTCGTCCTCTGGCGCGCGCCGGCCGTGGCGGCCGCCGGAGGCGGGCGGCAGCGGGTCGAGCACATCGCTGCGCCCGCTCGGCCAGCCGGACGGCTGCTGCGGCGCGGGCCAGCCCCCCTGCTGGCCGGACGACCATGGCTGGTTCTCGTCGGGCGGCGGCCAGCTCCCCGACGGGCTTCGGGGAGCGGCGACCGGACTCGCCGGCTCATCGGCCGGCCATCCGGAACGCGGGCGCGGCGGGCCGCCCGACGGGTCATCCGCCGGCCAGGCCGCGTGCGAACCCGACGCACCGCCCCCCCGCTGACCCGCCGGCCAGGCCGCGTGCGGACCCGACGGGCCGCCTGCCGGGAACGCGCCAGCAGGCGGACGTCGCCCGGGCGGACCCACGCCAGGCTCCTCCGGGCCAAGCTCCCCGGGGGCAGGCTCCTCCGGCACCGCGCGGCGGCCGCGGCGCGGGCCCGGCCCCGCTTCCCGGTCGCGCCGCTGCCCGCGCGCTGCCGGGCCGACCCGGCCCGCCCGGCCACGATCTCGACGCCCGCCCGGCAGGCCCGCATCGCCGGCGTGGGGAGCCTCGCGGGGCGACGGAGAACCAGCCGCGTCCCGATAGCTGTCGGCGTCCCCGGAACGGGTCGCCGCACCGGCCGCAGCCCGGGCACCGGCCGCAGTCCGGGCACCGGCCGCAGCCCGGGCACCGGCCCGGGCACCGGGCGCAGCCCGCGCACCGGCCGCAGCGCGCAAGCCGCCGGCAGCCCGCGCACCGAACGCGGCCGGGCCGGCCTCGTCGGCGGCGGCCCTGGAGCCGGGCAGGGCCAGCACAGCGACGGCGGCCAGCGCCACGAACTGCAGGACCAGGATCAGATCCCGGCCGGTCTGATCGCGGCCGATGTCGAGCACGCCGCCGCCCGCAGGCAGCCGATAGGCCTCGGCCCAGCTGCCAGCGGGCGAGGACACCGGCGTCAGCGGCCTCCCGTTGAGCGTGGCGTTCCAGCCGCCGGCAGGCTCGGCGAACTCTATCGTTCCGCCCGCCGCGGGCGCCTGCGCAGTCGAGACGCCGATCGGCCCGGACGGCACGGCGACCACCGTCCCGTCCGGCTCGACCACGCGGACCCGGGCCGCCAAGTCGGTAACCCGCCACAGGTAAAAGGCCGAGGTCGCGCTCAGCTGCCGCAGGCCTCCCACGCCGTCCAGCACTCGCGCCAGGCCCTGGTCCACCGGAGCGGGCAGGAGCACGAAGCCGATGTCGAATTGCGCGAGCAGCTGACCCTGGTCAAACGCCTCGCCACCGTTCTTGGCCACCAATGCCGCCACGGCGGTGCTCAGCGCCTGCTGCGCGGATGGCACCGGCGCCATGTCCGAATCACCGAGCGACGGGCTGGCTCCGCGCTGCAGCGAGTAGCTCACCTGGCTGCCGTCGGTGCGCAGCACGAGCGTCCTCAGCTGCAGACCAGTACCCGCAGAGGCCGAGACCACCGCCGGCACGACCGGGCCCGATGACGGCGCGATGGGGCCGCGAACACCGCTGACCAACCAGGATGCGGCGGCCAGGGCCGGCGCCGAGCAGGCGGCGCCCGCCAGGATCACGGCCCCGATGCTGCGAAGCGGCCGGGGTCCGCGCCGGCCGGCCGCGGCGGGCTTGGCGCCACGGGCCGGGCCGCCGCCGGCAGGACGGGCGATGCCCGTCACCAGCCGGGGAAGCGCCTCGCCCGCGGCCACGCCCGCGAGGAGCAAGCCCACCGCTGCAATGAGCAGCGCCACTCCGGGCCATGCCGACACGGCCGAGCCGCCGTCCGATGGCGTGATCACGGCGCGGCTCACGGCGATCGCGATCACCAGCCCAAACAGCGCAATGCCCCAGCCGACCGTCATGAGTGCCCGGCGCCTGCTCATCAGCAGCGCGACCAGAGCGGCCATGGCGATCCCGGCGGTCACCCAAACCGACGGCAGGCCGGGGCCGCCGGGGCTGAGCAGCACCAGCGACCGGGCAGCCAGGTCATGACTGGCCAGACCCGGCTGCTGCAGGCCCGCCTCGAGCAGCAGCGTGGACGGATGCGCGGCGACCTGAAGCGTCCACGGCAGGAACAACAGCGGCGGCACGGCCGCGACGATGGCCAGATTGCGCCACATGGCGGGCCGGACCGCGAGCAAGGCGAGGGCTGCGACCAGCACCACGGCCCAGACCAGCGGCACGAATGCGGCAGCCAGCGCGACGGTCAGCCCGGTGGCCCAGGCCGCCCGGCGCGCCCGCCGGGACCGCTGAGTCAGCATCCGCCCGGCCAGCAGCGCGATCGCCGGCACGAGGACGAAGACCACCGCTGTGCCGAGCCGGCCCGCGGCGATCGCGCCCATGGCCACTGGCAGCAGCGCATACGAGGCGGCGGCCCAGACCCGGACCGGCACTGAGCGCGTCACCCGCCGCACGGCGAGGAACGCGGAGACACCCGCCAGCGGCACGCAGCCGAGCAGGATCGCGTCCACGGCGAGCCACGGCTTGCCGCCGAGCAGGGTCGCGAGCGCGGCGATCAGGGCCAGGTAGGGCGGCGCGCTGCTGCTCGAACCGACTCCCACCGGGTGGAAGCCCTGCAGGTACTCGCCCCACAGGCCGCCCGCACCGCCCCAGGCGGGGACCAGGGCACCGCCGGCGAGCGGGCCCGAGCCGAGCAGCGAGCGCTCGGCGACCAGCGACACGACGGTCAGGCAGAGGAACAGCAGGACCCCGGGGCTGGTCAGCATGCGCTGCACCAGCCCGATGTCGGTCAGCAGGAAGTCGGCTTCGTCGGGATCGTCGGTCGCGTGGTGCGACCCAGCCGTATCCACCTGACCGGACTTGGACTGCGCCGCCGCGGCGAACTCGGCGATCTTCCGCAGCGACTGCCCGGAGGGCAGGTCCCGACGCAGCCGCCCGTAGGCTGTCCGCCTGCCCCGGGCCCTGGCTCGCCGCATGGCCAGGAGCCTGAGGGGATGGCCGAGGACAGAACCGACGGCGGCCAGCTCGTCGAGCGCGGCGGCGAGCCGCTTGGCAACCAGGAAGAACGCCGCCCGCATGAGGGAGACGGTCAGGTTGGCCGCGGCCGAGGCGAGCATCGGCCCCGCCGGGAGGTTCCCGGCCAGGGTCAGCATGGCGTTGCGCCGGTCGAGCTGCCTGGGGCGCCGGGCGACCGATATCGGCCGTCGGCGCCGGGCAGACGCTTCCACGTGGTACAAGACGGCGTCGGTGATCACACGGACCCGGTGGCCCGCCTCGTGCACGCGCCAGCAGAAGTCGACATCTTCGCGGAACAGCGCCATGCCGGTATCGAATCCGCCGACGGAGTCCCAGACGTCGCGGCGGACCAGCATGCCCGCGCTGCCCACGGCCAGGCAGTCACGATCGCCGTCGTGCTGGCCCTGGTCGACCTCGCGCGGCTCGACGCCGGTGATCCGGCGGCCCACGGTGTCGACCGTTATCCCGGCCTCGAGGATCACCCTCCGGTCCGCCCAGTCCTTGACCTTGGGGCCGAGCACCGCGGCGGACCTGGTCTCCGCGGCACCGCGGAGCAGCTGCTCCAAGGCGTCCGGCGCCGGCTCGGAGTCGTCGTGGAGCAGCCACACCCACTCCATCCGATCTCCGCCCGGCGGGCCCGCCGCGCCCGGAACATTCACGTTCGCCGCGCGGTGCTGCAGCGCGCGGTGGACCGCGACGCTGTAGCCCGTGCCCCGGTCCATGCCGAACACGACCGACTGGCCAAGCAGGCCCGCGAGCACCGAGCCGCTGCGATCCCGGCTACCCGTGTCAACGGCGACCACGCGCTGCACCGGCCTGGTCTGCTCCAGCAGGCCTGCAGGGCGGTGGTACGCCGTGAACAATACGCGAACGGGTTGTCAGCTGCTGGCGGTTGAGTGAACGCTGAGATGACCGGCTCTTGGTGGCGCCAGTGCTCGAAGGCCTACATCGCCTGGCGCTTGAGCCGTCTGCGCTCGCGCTCCGACAGCCCGCCCCAGATGCCGAAGCGCTCGTCGTGCTCCAGCGCGTACTCCAGGCACTCGGCGCGCACCTCGCAGCTGCGGCAGACCTTCTTCGCCTCCCGCGTCGAGCCGCCCTTCTCCGGGAAGAACGCCTCCGGATCCGTCTGTGCGCAGAGCGCGCGATCCTGCCAGCCCAGCTCCTCAGCATCGTCCGCGTCGATGCCGAACCCGTCGTGCATCAGCGAGACGATGACGTCAGTCACAGTGCACCTCCAGCCCCCTCCCGTAAGCCCCGTCGGCTCGCACCACTGCCCCACCGGTACGAGAATTACACTGTTGAAATTACACCCGCGTGTCTTGCGCCGCGTCAAGGGGAATACGTGATAATGGTCACCGGCTTGACCGTGATGACGGGAAAATCCGCGCTGATTTTGTGCCAGCCACGACGGCCGGCCCTTGGGTCGGCCCGAGGCGATGGCCCGCTGGGGTCCGGGGAGTCGTCCCCCCGGGTCTAACAGCTCAGCGCGAGACCCGCGACCGGAGGACCGCGGCGGTGAAGATGAGGCCGGCCGCCGCGACAGCGAGTTCGGCCGCGCGGGAGAGGGAATACCACCCGCTGTCCAGGCCGCCACCGCCCAGTGAGGCCGCCCAGGCGATGAGGCCGAGGCCCAGGGCGACGGCCTGCACGACCACGGCGGCCCGCGTGAGCTGCCAGGCCGTGGCGGCCGGGCGGCCGACGAACGTGACGAGCAGCACCGCGGCGACCGGCAACGCGGTGACCTCGAACGTGGTCAGGTAGCCGACGGCGGACTCGCTCCGCACCCTGAACGAAGACGCGGGGAATGGCGCCTTGGGCAGGTCGAGGAGCTCCCAGGCGCCGATGACGACGAAGACAACCGCGGCGGCAAGCAGGATCCACGCGGCGAGATCGCGGGCCCTGCGGAAGTCCTCGCTGTCCATGCCGTCCCGTTCCCCTCACGCGGCCTGGCGCGATCTTAGCCCCGTACAGCCGCCTAAACCATGACAGTCATGGCATTACCGCAGGTCCATGACATTGGTGCCCCTCCGGACGGCAGGGGGGCCGCGCCTCCGCTGGACGCCGGGCGCGTTCCGGGGGGCTCGCGGCGGGCCCGCCCGGGGCAGTTGGGAGACTTCGGACATGCGCATCACCGTTCTCGCGGGCGGCGTAGGCGGCGCCCGCTTCCTGCGCGGCCTGAAGGCCGCCGCGCCAGATGCCGAGATCACGGTCATCGGCGAGCTCACCGCCTATGGCGCCGGCCCTGGCTGGTTCGGCCTCGGTGACCGTGACCTCGCGACCCATATCGTGCGCACCAGCCTGCTGCAGGCCGGGTCCAGCCTCTCCGCGGTCACCAGGACGCTGTGCGAGCGCTGGCAGCCCGGCATCACCCTGCTGCCCATGACCGACGACCAGGTCGAGACCCACGTCACGACGGCCGACGGGATCATTCACTTCCAGGAATGGTGGGTCAGGATGCACGCCGCGGTCCCGGCAGCCGAGATCACGTTCACCGGGGCCGAGGCGGCCAAGCCGGCGCCCGGAGTTCTGGCGGCCATCGCGGCCGCGGACTGGATCCTGCTTCCGCCGTCCAATCCGGTGGTCAGCGTCGGGGCCATCCTCGCGGTGCCCGGTATCGCCGAGGCGATGCGCGCCAAGACCGTCGTCGGGGTCTCGCCCATCATCGGCGGAGCGCCGGTACGCGGCATGGCCGATGCCTGCCTGACCGCGATCGGCGTCGAGACGACGGCCGTCGCTGTCGCCGCGCACTACGGGGCCGGCCTGCTCGACGGCTGGCTGGTCGACGAGCAGGACAAGGCGGCGGTCGACGATCCCGCACTCGCCGGGATAACGGTCAGGGCGATCCCGCTGTACATGACCGACCTGGCCGCGTCGGCCGAGATCGCGCGGGCCGCCCTGTCCCTGGCCGCGGAGCTCGCGCGTTGACATCCGCCGCCGCAGAGCGCGGGGATTCAAGCCGCGACCTGCGGCCGCGCTGCCGGCTCACGGTACTGCGCTCTCGGGCCCGGCTCCAGGGCCGCACCCACCTCCCCGTCCCCCTTCGCTGCTCGCCCAATCGCCGTGCCAGACTGCGCAAGAAGGCTCCCCGCGCTGCCACCGCATGCCGCGCGGCGGTCGTGCCCGGCAGCGGCATGGCAATCGCCGCCGACGCAGCGGCGGTACCGTGGCGCACCGACACGACGGAGGGAGGGAAGCGGCACTGAAGTTCGCCGCAACCTCTATGAGCCAGCTCACGGTTACCGGGGTGCTCGGGCTGCCGGAGATCGCGGCCGGCGCGGATCTTGCCCGGCTGATCTCGGACGCGGCTCCCGACCTGCGCGACGGCGATATCGTGGTCATAACGTCGAAGATCGTCAGCAAGGCTGAGGGTCGCGTAATCCGCGCAGACCGGGAGCGGGCCATCGACCGCGAGGCGGTCCGGGTGGTGGCGCGGCGCGGGCAGACCAGGATCGTCGAGACCAGGCACGGCCTGGTGCTCGCGGCCGCTGGGGTCGACAGCTCCAACACCGCGCCGGGCACGGTGGTCCTGCTCCCCCAGGACCCGGACGGATCGGCCCGGCGGCTGCGCAAGGCGCTGGCCGAGCGGCGCGCGGTCAGCATCGGGGTCGTGATCACCGACACCATGGGCCGGCCGTGGCGCAACGGGCAGACCGACGCCGCGATCGGAGCCGCGGGCCTCGCGCCGCTGCGCGACCATCGCGGCCAGGCCGATACGTTCGGCAACACGCTTGAGGTAACGGTCGCGGCGGTGGCGGACGAGATCGCCGCCGCCACCGACCTGGTCAAGGGGAAGGTGACGCAGGTGCCGGTCGCGATCGTGCGGGGCCTGGCCGAGCTGGTGACCGGATCCGACGGCCCCGGCGCTGCGGCGCTGATCCGGCCCGCAGCGGAGGACATGTTCCGGCTGGGCGCCGCCGACGTGCTGCAGGCGCGCAGGACGGTCCGCGAGTTCAGCACGGAGCCGGTCGACGCGGCGGCGGTCCGCCGCGCAATCGCGGCCGCGGTGACCGCGCCCGCGCCGCACCACAGCGAGCCGTGGCGGTTCGCGGTCCTGGAGTCGCGGCGGGCCAGGTCCGCGCTGCTCGATGACATGCTGGCCGCGTGGACCGCCGACCTGCGCGGGGACGGCTTCACCGAGGAGCAGATCGCCCGCCGGACCCGGCGCGGCGAGCCGCTGCGCCGGGCACCGCTGATCATCGTGCCGTGCCTGGTAGCCGACGCGGCGCACGCCTACCCGGACCAGCGCCGCTCGGCCGCCGAGCGCGCGATGTTCGTGGTCGCCATGGGCGCCGCCGTGCAGAACCTGCTGGTCGCTCTCGCGGTCGAGGGGCTCGGCTCATGCTGGGTGTCCAGCACCCTGTTCTGCCAGCAGACCGCCGCGAGCTCGCTCGGGCTGCCGCCAGGCTGGGAGCCGATGGGCGCCGTCGGCGTCGGCCACCCGGCCGCGCCGCCGCCCGAGCGCCCGCCGCGCGATCCAGACAGGTTCCTGATAACTCTGTGACCGGTGGTCCGTCCGGCCCGCGCTCGGGCCCGGTGAATGTGGGCCTGCTCGCACCAGCAGCCGGGAAACGGACACGCCTGCAGCGACGCTTTTCACTCGTACCAGCCAGTAACTGTCCTATTTGCCCCTTTTATGAGCACGGAACGGGCAATATGTTCGCGACCGGCCAATTGTGGACGAGTTCTCCGGCACACGTGCCGTGTCCGAAAAGTGCTCGGCGGGACCGCAGAGCCCGACGCCCGCAAGGCCACCTCACGTCCCCCGGCATCGACGCGGCCACTTGGCAGGCCGACGCTAGAGCGACAGCCTGCGGGACAGGTCGGAGGCGAAGATCCCGCGGGGATCAACCTCGGCGCGCAACCTGCGGAACTCGTCCAGCCGCGGGTACATCCTGGCGAGCTCCCCAGGCGGCACCCGGGCGTCCTTGGCCAGGTAGACCCGGCCGCCCGCGTCCAGCACGGCCTCGTCCAGCCGGCCGAGCAGGCCGGCCAGGCCCGGAGTGCGGGCCGGGAAGTCCAGGGCCAGCGTCCAGCCCGGCATGGGAAACGACAGCAGCCCGGGATCGCCGTCACCCATGCGCTTGAGCACGGTTACGAAGGACGGCGCGCGCGCCGCGGAGATCTTCTCGAACGACCTGCGGACGGTGTCCTCCTGGCCGAACGGCACGACGAACTGGTACTGCAGGAAGCCGGCCGGGCCGTAAACGCGGTTCCAGTTCCTGATCCCGTCCAGCGGATGGAAGAACGGGCCGATGGCCTGGATCTCGCCCATCCGGCGCCGCGGGGCCTTGCGGTACCAGGCCTCGTTCATCAGCGCGACGGTGTAGCGGTTCACCAGGCCGCTCGGGAACACCGGCGGGGCGCTGGCCAGGGCCCCCGGCCGGAACGCGAAAGGGTCGCGCCGGTCTTTGGG
>WNFI01462943.1_pt1 | contig 11859 bp, 11 predicted proteins | sample 5400471 | NCBI WGS metagenome assembly WNFI01 (sample SAMN13153348, study PRJNA577476) | soil metagenome | isolation source: 100 cm saprolite on Douglas fir-dominated hillslope | place: USA:California | collected 2013-09-17
GGCGCACGGACTGCGAGCGTGCTGGTCCACGCCGATACTCTCCTCAGCAGGCAAGGTGCTGGGAACCTTCGCGACCTACTATCGCGAACCGCGCAGCCCCAGTCCGCAAGAGCAGAATGTCATCGAGCGGGTCACCCAGCTTGCGAGTATCGCCGTTGAGCGCAAGCAGGCGGAAGAGAAGCTGCGGCAAAGCGAGGCTTATTTACTCGAAGTGCAGCGACTGAGCCACACGGGCAGCCTGTACTGGAAAGGTGCAAGCGGAGAGCTCTCTTGGTCAGACGAAACATGTCGAATCTTGGAATGTGAGCTGACGACTACGCCCCGGCTCGAGCTGATACGCCAGCGAATCCATCCCACTGATAGAGCTTTTGTACAGCAGACGGTGGACCGCTATCTCAAGGGGGAGAGCATCGATGTCGCCCTCGAGTATCGTTTGCTGATGCCGGACGGTCGAGTCAAGCACCTTCACGCCATCGCGCATCCGCTGCACGATTCATCAGGCAACCGCGAGGTCGTAGCGGCCGTGATGGACGTGACGGCGACGAAGCAAGGCGAAGAAGCTCTGCGCCAGGCGCAGGCAGATCTCGCACACGTCAGCCGGGTGACCACCATGGGAGAGCTGACTGCCTCCCTCGCGCACGAAGTGAACCAACCGATTGCCGCCGCCGTCACCAACGCCAATGCCTGCTTGCGCTGGCTGGCGGGCGACATCCCAAATCTCGAAGAGGCGCGCGCGGCCGCCACGAGAATCGTGAAGGACGGAACGCGGGTGGCGGAAATCATCAGCCGGATCCGCCTGCTCTTCACGAAGGGCGCTCCGCAACGGGAGTTAGTGGATGTCAACGAAGTCATTCGAGAGATGATCGTCCTCCTGCGCAGCGAGGCAATGCGATACTCCCTCTCGGTCCGGACGGAGCTGGCCGCAGATCTTCCCCGGGTGATGGGAGATCGGGTGCAATTGCAGCAGGTCATGATGAACCTCATCATCAACGGCTTCGACGCGATGAAGGACGTGGATGCGACGCGCGAGCTCGCCATCAAGTCGCGGCGAGCGGAAGACGAGCAGCTTCTTGTCTCCGTCAGCGATACCGGTGTGGGCCTTCCCCGGCAGCGGGACCAGATCTTCGATGCGTTCTTCACCACGAAGCTTCATGGGACCGGGATGGGACTGTCCATCAGCCGCTCCATCGTTGAATCGCATGGCGGCCGCCTGTGGGCTGCCGACAACTCTCCGCGTGGCGCGAGCTTCTGCCTGACCCTACCCACCAAAGTCGAGGTACACTGACCCTGCTAGGGCCGCGACGCCGTCTCCGTTGGCCGTTGGTTCTTCTCCGCGGCGGCATCGGCCGCGGCGCGCTCCGGGATGGCCTCGAAGAGCACTTCGTCGGCGGAGTCGACCGGTTTGAACCTGAGCGCCCGCCGGGCCTCCTCGGGAACGTCCTCGAGGTCCGGCTCGTTCAGGCGCGGGAGCACCACTTCCTTCACGCCCGCCCGGTACGCGGCGAGCACCTTCTCCTTGATCCCTCCGACCGGCAGAACTTTGCCACGAAGGGTGATCTCGCCGGTCATCGCCAGGTCGCTCCGGACCGGCCGCTGGAGCGCGGCGGAAGCGATCGCCGCCAGGATGGTCACGCCGGCGGATGGCCCATCCTTGGGAATGGCGCCGGCGGGCACGTGCACGTGGACGGTCTTGCCGGCGAAAGCGCGGTCCGGCAGCCTCAACCGGCCTGCGTTCGAGCGGAGGAAGGTGAGCGCCGCCTGGGCCGACTCGCGCATGACTTCGCCGAGCATGCCGGTCAGCTGCAGCGTTCCACCGCCACCGTTCGCGGCTGGCACGAGCGCCGCCTCGACGAAGAGCACGTCGCCGCCGGCGGGGGTCCACGAAAGCCCGGTGGCCACGCCTGGCCGATCCAGCCGCTCGGCCAGCTCGGCGTGGAACCGTGGCCGCCCGAGCGCGTCCATGAGATCTCGGCTCGAGAGCACCACCGGCAGTGGCGCGCCTTCGCCGATGCGGAGGGCCGCCCTGCGCAAGAGGGCCGCGAGCGCCCGCTCCAGTCCGCGGACGCCCGCCTCGCGCGTGTACTCGCGCAGCGTCCGGCGCAGCAGCTCGTCGGGGATCTCGACCTCGTCCTCCCGCAGCCCGTGCGCGCCGAGCTGCTTGGGGATCAGGTGCCGGCGCGCGATCTGCACCTTCTCCTGCTCGGTGTAGCCGGAGAGCGTCACCACTTCCATGCGGTCGAGCAGCGGCGGGGCGATCGTGTCGAAGGTATTCGCGGTGCAGAGGAAGAGCACGCGCGAGAGGTCGAACGGCACCCCCAGGTAGGTGTCGGTGAAGGTCCGGTTCTGCGCAGGATCGAGGACCTCGAGCAGCGCAGCGGCGGGGTCTCCCTGGTAGCTCGCGGCGAGCTTGTCGATCTCGTCGAGCATGAAGACGGGGTCGAGGCTCCCGGCGCGTCGCAGCGCCTGCACGATGCGCCCAGGCAGCGCACCCACGTAGGTGCGGCGGTGGCCGCGGATCTCCGCCTCGTCGTGCACGCCGCCCAGCGAGACGCGCACGAACTGGCGTCCGGTGGCGCGCGCGATCGACTGCCCGAGCGACGTCTTGCCCACGCCGGGCGGCCCGACGAGACAGAGGATCGGCTCGTGGCCGAGGTCCTCGTCGCGCGCCTCCGGCGAGGTGGCGCCCTGCCGCTCCTCTCGGAGCTTCTTCACGGCGAGCGATTCCACGATGCGCTGCTTGATCTTCTCCAGATCGTGGTGGTCCTCGTCCAGGATCCGCCGGGCGCGCCCCAGATCGATCGGGACGGCGGTCGCGCGTCCCCAGGGAAGGGACGCGATCCAGTCGAGCCAGGCGCGGATCATCCAGTGCTCGCTCGAAGCGGTCGGCATGCGCGAGAGGCGCGACAGCTCGCGCTCGGCCTCGCGGCGGGCGTCCTGGGGAAGGGGGAGCTCCTCGATCTTGCGCCGCAGGTCCTCCAGGGCGGCGTGCTCGGGATCCTCGTCCTCGCCGAGCTCGCGCTGGATCGCGCGCAGCCGCTCGCGCAGCACGATCTCGCGCTGCTGCTTGCCCAGGCGCTGCTCGGTCTCGGAGGTGATCTGCTGCTCCAGCTCGGCGACGGCCAGCTGGCGCTGCATGGCCGCAACCAGCCGGCGCAGCTTCTCCTCGACCGAATCGATCTCCAGGACCTCCTGGCGCTCTTCGGTCGAGATGGGCAGCGTCGAGGCGATCAGGTAGGCGAGCTGCAGCGGTGGCCCGATCGCGCGGATCCCCTCGCCCAGCGCGCTGGGGACGTGCGACGAAGTGGAAGCCAGGCGCTGGAAGAGAGTGCGCGCGGTGTTGGCGAGCGCATCGAGCTCGATCCCGTCTCCGGCTTGCTCGGGCGCCGCGGCGATCTGCCCCGACAGGTACGGCTCGAGCTGCGTGACGCTCGAGATCCGGATGCGCGAGATGCCCTGCACCACGATCTGCAGAGTGCCGTCCGGGCGGCGGGTGAGGCGGTGCATGATCGCGGCAGTACCGGTGCCGCGCAGCTCGGCCGGACCTGGAGCTTCCGCCTCGCCGCGCTGCAGGAAGAGCCCGATCATCCGCTCGGGCAGGTCCTGCTCGGGAGGAGGGCTCATGCGCGAACGCTCCAGGGAAGCGTCACAACCACGACCCCGGCGTCGTAGTGGGCGTCGACCTGCGAGGCGCTCACCGCCCTGGGGAGGGGCACTTCGAGCCGGAACGGCCCTGTGCGGATACCCACCTCGTGAAGCCGCCGGCCGTCGCTCAGAGAGCTCTGCCTGCGACCCGCGATCACCAGAGCATCCTCGTAGAGTTGCACCTCGACGTCGCCGTCGCGGAGGCCGGCGATCTCCGCGCGGACGATCAGCGCCTGGTCCGATTCATACACGTCGGCAGGCGGTCGAAAATGAGGCTGCGCGACGAGCGGGACGGGCTCCAGCCACATCGCGGACATGGTGGCCGCTCCATGCGCACCCAGGTACTGCAGCCGGATCGAGCGCCATCGCATTGCGGGCCTCCCGTCCTGCCCGACGTTGCGCATCGGAGAAGCGCGCCGCATCTGTTCCAGAGACGCTGCTCCGGCGCACGACCACACGAGCGCCGGCCTCTCTGGGATCACGCAGAGCTGCGGCACCTTTGGCCGTGACGCCGCTACTGGGGCGGCTGCTGCTCGGCGGCGGGCACGATGGAAGGGGCGCTGCTGCTCTGGTTCGGCGCCTCGGTGATGGGCGCGATGACCGTGGTCCGGCTGCTGCCGTGCGCCTTGGTCACGACGCCGGCGGCCACGCCCGGCACGCACTTGCTCTCGGCGAAGCTGTTCTCGCAGTGCTGGTCGGAGGCGCAAAGCCCCCGGCAGGGGAGCGCCTCGCACAAGCCCGTCCTCGGATTGCAGGTCGTGCCATTGGCGCAGAAGGCCATGCACCCCCCTGCGGCGCGCTCGGCCACCGCCGATCCCGTCGCAAGAGCGGTCATGGTCGCGGCGCCAGCGATCGTGTTGGCGCTGCCTGTGATGCACGCCGCGAGGAGCGTCAGAGGGAGCAGTCCAACGCACCGAGCGCGATTCATGCGCGGGACCGTCCCGCCGTCGACCGCGGGAGTCAAGCCCCCTCGCGTCAGCTGCCCCCTTCGCGTTGGAGTGCGTACTAAGGGAAGCGGTAGCGCCGCCGGTACTCGTCCCGGGTGGTGTCAATCCGGCCGAATCTCCGAGCGACGGCGCGGCCGAGGCGCGCCATGAAATAGTTCGGAAGCCGGCCAGTATGTTCTCTGGCCTTCGTGCGCGATCCTTGCACCAACCTTCCAGCGGCTCGGCGGCGCTCGACTTTCAAGCGCGTCGCATTGTGGGCGGGAGCAACGCTGCTCGTGCTGGCTCTGCTCGTGGGCCTCGTGGTCGGGGAGTTCGTCATCCGCTCGCAGCTGATCGGAGAGCCGATGGGAGAGCGGCTGCTCGAGCCTCTCTCGTGCTTCTGGACCAATGTCCTGATGGGTGTCGCGGCGGGCAGCCTCGAGCCGACGCGCGTGCCGCTGCGGTTCGCCGATTTCAGGGCGGGCCGAGACCGGGCGCTCGAGCTGATCCTGGAGAACGCTCGCCGCCCGGACGCGCCCTGAAGCCCGCACCGTTTCGTTGCGAATCGAACTGCATCGAGCAGAATCGATGTATCCGTGCGGCGACTCCGCCGCCTTCCATCCCTTCAACGAGGTTTCCATGGGCAGGCTCTCAGGCAAGGTCGCGCTGGTCACCGGCGCGGGCAGCGGCATCGGCAGGGCGGCGGCGCTCCTCTTCGCGCGCGAGGGCGCGCAGGTGGTGATCGGCAACCGCGACGAGCGCGCGGGCGCGGAGACGGTGCAGCTGATCCGCGCGAAGGGCGGCGAGGCAACCTTTCTGCGCACCGACGTCGCGAAGCCCGGCGACGCGCAGAAGCTGGTCGACCTCGCGGTCTCGCGTTACGGCGGGCTGCACGTCGCCTTCAACAACGCCGGCACCGAGGGCAGGCCTGGCCCGCTGGTCGAGGCGAAGGACGGCGACTACGACGCAGTCTTCGACACCAACGTGCGCGGCATCTGGCTCGCGCTGCGCGCGGAGGTGCCGGCCCTGGTGAAGAGCGGCGGCGGCGCCATCGTCAACAACACCAGCATCGTTGCGTTCAAGGGCTTCGCCGGCGCCACGCTGTACGGTGCGACCAAGGGCGCGGTGGAGTCGATGACTCGCTCGCTTGCCGTAGAGCTGGCGAAGGCCAAGGTGCGGGTCAACAACCTCGCGCCGGGCCCGGTGGCGACGCCCATGGCCGACCGCTTCACCGGCGGACACCCGGAGGCACTGGCGTCACTGGTGCCGATGGGTCGCATCGGCACGCCGGACGAGCAGGCCGAGGCCGCGCTGTTCCTCGCGAGCGACGCCGCCTCGTTCATCACCGGGCAGACACTCACGGTGGACGGCGGCTTCTCAGCTTAACTCAACCAGAAGCCTTCAGCGTCCGCCACCCGGGGCCGGTTCCGCGGCGCATGCTTCGAGCTGGCCGAGCTCGTCGAGCTCGGCCGCGTGCCGGCGTCCCCATGCGCAGAGCGACGCGAGGAGCGGCTCGAGGCTCTTGCCGAGCTCTGTCGCGGAGTACTCTACGCGCGGCGGCACCTGGGCGAAGAGCTGCCGGTGAGCGATCCCGTGGTCTTCCATCTCACGTAGTTGCTGGATCAGGACCTTCTGGCTGACCTTGGGCACGAGACGCTTCAGCTCGCTGAGGCGCTTCGGCCCACTGATGAGGTGCTGGAGGATCGTCGGCTTCCAGCTTCCGGCAAGCACCTTGAGGGCGCGCTCGGCTGCGCGCGTCGGCAGGCTCTTGATCGGGTAGGCCATGGTTACCTCCTGGTGGGCAAGGCACCAATGAGTGTGTAGTCCGCCGCGCGCCTGCGCGCATCCCAATGCCTGCTCTATCAAAACTCACGAATGCGAGGCGCAGATGCTGGACCTGAAACTCGAAGGCAAGCGGGCTCTCGTCACCGGGAGCAGCAGCGGGATTGGCGAATCGATCGCGCGCCTGTTGGCGCAGGCGGGGGCGGCCGTCGTCGTTCATGGACGCAACGCGGAGCGCGCGGAACGGGTCGCCGCCGGCATCAACAAGCAAAAGGGCGGCAAGGCTTGGGTCGCGCTCGGCGACCTCGCGGCCGAGGAGGGTGCGGACCGCGTCGCGAGCCGCACGCTCGAAACGCTGGGCGGCATCGACATCCTGGTCAACAACGCAGGCGGCGCCGACGAGGGAATGAAGCCGTGGCTCGAGACGCCGATCGACGACTGGAAGGATGTTTTCGAGCAGAACATCTTCTCGGCGGTACGACTCATCCGCCTGCTCGTCCCGCCGATGAAAAAAAGCGGCTGGGGGCGAGTCATCCAAATCTCGAGCGGCGTCGCGTCGCAGCCGTTCCCCATCGGCGCCGGCTACGCCGCAGCCAAGGCGGCGATGGTCAACACCACGGTCAGCCTCGCCAAGGACCTCGCCGGCACGGGGATCACGGTCAACACCGTCTCGCCAGGCCCCATCCTGACGCCGGCCGCCGAGCGCGTCTTCCGAGAGGTCGCGAAGACACAGGGCTGGGGCGACGAGTGGGCTGAGATCGAGCGGCAGGCTGTGAAGAGCTTCGTACCGAACCCGGTGGGCCGTCTCGGGAGCGTCGAGGAGGTGGCGGCGGCCGTGGCCTTCCTCGCGAGTCCCCTCGCAAGTTTCATCAACGGAGCGAACCTGCGCGTCGATGGTGGTTACGTCACCGCGATCAACTGAGCAGCGCTCATCGCACCGCCCGGGCCTCAGGGGTAGGTGGTCGACACCCAGGCGAACCCGGGGCCGTTGGGCGCGCCGGGCGGGGGCAGGGGAGGATTGAGGACGCCTCCATTGCTCAGCCGCGGCGACGAGATCCGGATGCGCCCGAGGCCGCCAGCTCCGCCGGGGGGAGCGACGCCGCGCGACGACTGCCCGAGACCGGCGCGGCCGCCCGTGGCCGACACCGTGCCGGTCGTGTAGACGACCGGCCCTCCGAGCCAGATGGCGCCGCCCGAGCCACCGCCGCCGGAGCCGCCCTGGCAGCAGGTCGGGTCGCCGCCCGAGTCGCCTCCGTGGCCGCCCTGGGCGAGGATCTGGCCCGTGACCGTGATGCTGCTGTTGCTCCGGATGCGGACGGCGCCGCCGCCTCCTCCGCCGCCGCGCCCTTCGTCGCCTGCGCCGCCGCCGCCGCCCGAGCCGGCGCGCAGGCTGCTCAACATCGAGAGGTCCTGGGCCGCGTCGAGGCCGATGGAGCCGCCGCCGCCGCCACCACCGTATCCGCTGTTGCTGCAGTCGCCGGCGACGACGTTCGGCGCCGCGGCGCCGCTATAGGGAGCACCGCCGCCGTTGCCGCCCTGGCCGCCCTGGGCGATCGCGCCGCCCGCGCCTCCATACGCGCCGGCGCCCGCTCCGCCGGCCGTGTTGCCGCCGCAGGTGTTGCCGCCGCCGCCGCCGCCGCCGCCGGACTGGCCGCCTCCCATGCCGCCGCCGTAGCCGCCGAGAGCGGGGGTGGGGGGATTGGTGCAGCTCGCAGTGCCGGAGCCGTCTGCGCCAAGGCCGCCGTTACCGCCGAGCGAACGCGAAAGCGTAGCGTAGGTTGCGCATCCGCCGTTGACCGCGGGCGTGCCGTGGTTTGAGAGCGGATAGGCCGTGTCGCCGCCGCCCGAGCCGATCCAGGAGACGTCGCCGCTCGGCCCGGTCATGCCGGGGGAGCCGGAGAGGTTGAGCGTGCCGCCGATGTAGACATCGCCGCTGACGACGAGGTCCATCACGCCGACGCCGGCGTTGGCCGGGTCGAGGTACACGGTCGCGCCGGCCGGGATGCGAAAGGTGTTGTAGTGGTGGAGGCCCGCCGGCAGGAGGCTGGTGCCCTGCGGCGCGACGTAGTCGAGCGTGCCCACCGCGCCGTCAGCGGTGACGACGGAGACGGTGGTGGCCTGGCTCGTGCGGAACCCGTCGTTGACCGCGAGCGAGATGACGTAACTGCCGCTCGTGGTCGGCGTGAAGGCCGGGTTCACGCGGGTCGGGTCGCTGAAGGTCGTGCCCTGGGCACCCGAAGGCAACGACACGAACGCCCAGCTGTACGAGAGCGTGCGGTTGAGCCCACAGCCCGGGACGCTCGGCTGGCTGAAGTCGACCGGCGCGTTGTCCGGCGAGTAGGACTTGCCGCCGTCGAGGATGACGGCGAAGCCGTTGACCGAGCCGATGTTGGCCGTCGGGGCCGGCGAGGCCGGCTGCTGCAGGCCGATGAGCTGGGCGACGTCGAGCTGTCGAAGGAGGGCTGGCTGCCTGTCGGCACGCTGGTGAACGTCCACTTGTAGCGGAGCGTCGCCGGCGTGAAACCACAAGAAAAGTTCGCGTCGACGACGTTCGCCGACAGCTTCACCGTGGTGCCCGTGTAGAACTTCACGGCGCCTGCCTTGAGCGTGGAGGAGACGACTGTGAGCGGAGCCGAAGTCGGGGCGCCGCCGCCGGCAGCGATCTGCGCGATGTTGGCCAGGCTCTGCGACGCCGAGAAGGCAGGCTGGGCGCCGTCGACGGCGGCGGGAATGCCGCCGCCGCAGGTCACCTGCACCGTCGCGGTAAAGGGAGCGGACAAGAGACCGCCCGAGTCGCTGACCCAGGCCTGGACCGCGAAGCTGCCGGGTGCCGCCGGCACCAGCGTCGCCTGGGCGGTGCTCGCTCCCCAGAGCGGGGGCGCCGGGCCGACGGGCGCTGCGACGAGCCGCCACTGGAACGCGAAGGTCTTCGCGAAGCGCGCCGGGCAGTAGCCGGGCTTGGTCGGGTCGCTCTGGTTGTCGGGGCTGACGGCGGCGGCGTTCAGGATCGCCGGCGCAAAGTTGGGCTGCGTGATCGTGGCGGGGCTGACCGTGACCACCGGGGCCTGCGCGCCGCACGGCGAGGTCGCGACGGTCTGGTAGAACACGGGCGACACGTTGCCCAGTGAGTCGGTCGCCACCACCGCGACCTGGTAGCCGCCGGGGACGTCGGGGACGAAGGAAGGTTGCACCGCGGTCTCGGAGTTGAGGATCGCCTGGCTCCCCGGCGGGCGCGCGATCAGCGACCAGCGGTAGGCGAGGGTGACCGGGATGGACCCGCAGGTGTTGGGGTCGGTCGCGTGCGGAGTCAGGGTCACGAGCCCGCCCGCGTGCACCTGGGTGTCGGCCGTCGGCTGCGGGTCGCGGACGCTCACGGTGACGCCGCCAGAGGGGGACCAAATCGGCAGGGCGGAGCCGCACGGCATCACTTGCAGAATCCGGTAGACGGGCTGCGACGCACGGCCCCGCGAGTTCGTGACCGTGACCGCGAGTTGGTAGTTGCCCGGCTGATCCGGCAGGAGCGAGGGCGTGGCCGCGGAGGGGTCGTCGAGCAGCGCCCGGCTGCCGGCCGGCGTCGAGAGGAGCTGCCACGCATACGTCCACACCCCCGACGCGAGGCAGTTCAAGTCGGTGATCTGGCGTGCGCCGACGCGGAGGGCGGCGCCCACCGTCCCGCCCGCCAGGACGTCGATCCCGGCGACGGTCGGGCTCACCTCGCCGCAGGGGAGCACTTGCAGGACCGCGAACGCCGGCGGCGAGGTCACCAAAGCCTCGTTGGTGGCCTGCACCGCGAACTCGTAGAACCCGGCGACGTCGGGCACGAAGGAGGGCGAGGGCGCGATCTCGCTGGAGAGGACGGCGCTGGAGCCCGCCGGGCGCGAGCGGATCTGCCACGCGAAGGAGACGCCCTGGGGAGGCCCGCAACCCGCAGCGCCGTCGCTCGGCGAGACCGAGAGCGCGACCGGGGCATACGGCGGCGCGCTGGAGGGCGTGACCGAGGCGACGGCCGCCAGCGTCCCCCCGCAGCTGGAGGCGCGGAAGACGAAGCTGGCGGGCGCGCTGATCAGGTTCGTCGAGTCGGTGACGACGAGGGCGACGCCGTAATCGCCCGCCACGTCGGCCTTGAGGCTGGGGTTGGAGAGCGCCCCGTCGTTGAGGCGCGCCTGGCTGCCCGCGGGCAGCTGGGTCAGGCTCCATCGGTACGAGAAGGACTCCTGGAGGCTTCCGCACTGGGGGCTCTGATCGAGGTCGTCGATCGCCGCCGTGAGCTGCACGATGCTGCCGATGCGCGGCGCGGCGACGCTGGCCGCGATGGCGCGGACCACGGGCGGGTTCTGCCCGCAGGCGGACGGGGCGGCCGCGCGTTTTCCGCAGGCTGCGACGAGGACCAGGGCGGCGGTCGAGAGCCGGGCAAGACGCATGGAGATTCCCCCTTCGCGATCGGGCGCTCGATCGCACGACAAGGCGCTCGCTTCAGCGACGCGTCCAGGGTTGCGGACGCTGTCGCCGGGCGGGAGCGGTTGTTAAGTCGGCCTGCTTTTTTGCACGTGAGTGGCCGCTCAGTCAAGGCGGCACGAGCACGCCTCGCCGCCAATGACATCGAACGCGATGAAGCCGGCTGCAGGCGCGCTCGTCTGGACGCGTTCGCAGGGCGCGGCGACTGGCGATCTCGACCTGCACATCTCGGGGACGCATTTCATCGACCCGAACGCCAGCCCGACTGGCGGCGCCATCGTCCTTGCCTGCGCCGTGGTGCTGCCGAAATCGATCGGCCGACTCCGTCTGTCGAGCCGCGATCCGCGCGCCGCGCCTCACATCCACTACAACTTCTTCGGCGATCCGATCGATCTCGATCGGCTGGTCGAGGCGGTGCGACTGTCCCGGAAGATCGGCCGAACTGGGCCCTTCTCCGACCTGATCGATCATGAAATGGCGCCAGGGAACGCGATGCACGACGGCGAGGCGCTACGCGCGAACATCGTCGCCAATGTCGCCGCCTATCTGCATCCGACATCGACCGTGCCGATGGGCGCCGCAACCGATCCGACGGCGGTCGTCGACGCGCGGGCGCTCCGCCCTGCCGCCAGGCGCGGACGGGTCGGCGGGCCAGGAGCGGGTTTCGTAGCGGGCCATAGGAACGGAAGCTTTACCAGTGGAAGCGAACGGTCAAGGTTTAATCCAGAACCTTGACTAACGCTAGGCCGTGGTCAAGGTTCCCCACCACCCGCGGCGATAGACCCCTATCGCCCTTCCATCAGAGTGAGAGCGCTTTGCCGGCCGCTCGGACCATCGATCGGAGCCACGAATGCGCCGCGTCGGCATCCAGGCGCGGATGCCAGATCATGAGATAGGGGAACCCCTTCAGCTCCGCCGGCGATTCCAGGACCTTCACGGTTGGATCGTACCGCTCGAGCTCCGCCAGACGCTTCGGCACCGTCGCAATCAGGTCGGTGCCTGGCACGCATCGGATCGCGGCCGTGAAGTACGGGACCTCGACGACGCACGTCCG
>WNFI01706336.1_pt1 | contig 11859 bp, 10 predicted proteins | sample 5400471 | NCBI WGS metagenome assembly WNFI01 (sample SAMN13153348, study PRJNA577476) | soil metagenome | isolation source: 100 cm saprolite on Douglas fir-dominated hillslope | place: USA:California | collected 2013-09-17
GCGCCGGCGGCGCCCTCCAGCATCGTCAAGGACTTGGGCAATGCGGCGACGTGTTTCGTGCTGACCGCGACGTATTGCGCGTAGAAGCCACCCTTCGGGTTGTCATACGTGTACGCCCATACTCGGTCGCCAACATGCAGGCGCCGCACGCGCTCGCCAATCTCCGCGATGACTCCCGCGCCATCGGTTCCGAGAATCAGCGGAAACTCGATGTCGTCATCCGCCCACGTCCCGTCGCGGATCTTCGCGTCCCACACACCGACACCAGCGGCATGGACGGCGATGAGGACTTCCTCAGGACCGGGTCGAGGCACGGGTACGGTCCGCTGCGTCAGCACTGACGGAGGTCCGAATTCGTCCAGTGCGACCGCTTCCATCTCTGCAGGAACGACAGCGCGATTCTCCGCCTTTCGTCCCCGCTTTGGGTGTGCAGGTCGGCTCATCGTTGCGCTCCGACGGGCGCGATGTGGCGTTTCAGAATGAACTGAAGCGGCTTGATTCTCGCAAGCGCGGACGCCGCCGAGGCGAGCACGACCGGAGGAGTAAGCGATGACCGAGGGACGGCATGATGCGGTCGATCCTCCACGCGAAGTGGAGGCGTTGGCGCCCGGTGAGATGCCGTCGCCACGACGCATCGAAGCGTTCAGTGATGGCGTCTTCTCGATCATCATCACGCTACTCGTGCTCGACCTGCACGTGCCGCGCTTGACCGCGCTTCACGGGGCGCCGCTCGCCGCCGTTCTGCTGGATCAATGGCCGGTGTACGTCGCCTTCATGCTGAGCTTTCTTCAGGTCGGCGTGATCTGGGCGAATCATCATTCGATGTTTCACTACATTCATCGCACGGACCACGGCCTCCTCGTTTACAATCTCCTTTTGCTGCTGTGTGTCGCCGTGTTGCCATTCACGACGGCCATCCTGTCGGAGTACATTCGCGGCGACGACGCGCAGCGCCGGATCGCGGCGCAGATCTACAGCGGGGCGCTCGTGGCGGTCGGCGTCGCGTTCAACGTCGTCTGGCAGCACGCGCTCAATACCCGTCTCGTGCATCCGCACTCCGACCGTCACCGCCTGTACGCGCTCAGGCGACACTGGTTGCTCGCGCCGGTATTGTACGCCGTGGCGTTCGGGCTCGCGTTCGTGAACGTTTACGTCAGCGTCACGATGTATGCCGTGCTGTTATTCTATTACGCGCTCCCGGGGCAAATGGTGCTCCGCTGGATTACGGCGTCGCAGGCCCGCAAGGCGCTCACAGAGTAGAGGGGCTCAACACACAGAATGGAACACTCCAGATTGCGACGGAATGATGACGCAGGTGCCTCGGAGCATCATATGATCGATGACATGGGGACCTTTCGCACCACCATCGAGGTTGCAGCGGGCGCCGAGCTCACCAATCGAAGGCGGCTCGCTGACGTGCTGGTCGACACCGGCAGCGAGTACAACTGGATACCGGAGCATGTTCTCGCGGAGCTCGGTGTCACACCGGTGCGCATCGATCGGTTTGAAACCGCGGATGGACGAATCATCGATCGCCCCGTAGGCCTGGCCGTGATTCTTGCCGGTGGTCGGTCAGCCGCCACCATGGTGGTCTTCGCGAGCCCGGGCGAGATGATCCTGCTCGGCGCTCATGGACTGGAGGGCCTCAACCTGCGCGTCGATCTCGCGCGTCGCGAGCTCATTCCAGCAGGACAAGTGCCCGCCGCGGCTGCCTAGTCGATTCCAGCGGAAGATGTCTGGGGCGTCAACGGAACACGCGCCCACGCGCGAATCGGATCGACGTATTTTGATGTCCCGGTGATCCTGAGACGCGCTGCCTCGTGAGGCGGCAGGAACCGCAACTCATACCGAAGATCCGCGCAGCAGCGCCGCTCGAAGAGCACAAAATCCAACAAGGCTCGCGCCGTGTCGTCGTCGCCCGCATACTCGAGCTCCACGCCATCCTCGATCGCACTCCCATTCAGCGCCGCGGAGAAGATCCGTCCCAGCTCCGCGCGACGTGCGCGCGCCTCGCCTTCCGGAAGCGTGCATGAGAGTGCGGCGAGCGACATCATGTCTTCGCCTTCGTCAGTCATGGTTCTACCTCGATCCGAGACGATGCTCCGCCTGTAATGACCATCCTGAGCGCATTTGGCCTGTTTGCCGTAACGTCAATGCTGGTCACCTACGCATTCGAGAAACGAAGCCCGTGGTTCGTCCTCGGGTTCGCCGCGGCATGCGCGTTGGGCTCAATCTACGGATTTCTACAGGGCGCTTGGCCCTTCGGCATCGTCGAGGCGATTTGGTCCTTCGTTGCACTTCAGCGTTGGAGGAAAGCGCGTCGGCAATGAGCTCGAACGGCGACCGCCGATTCTCGGTCGGCCTCTCTGTTGACAGTCGGCCTTCCATTCACTTTCCGTACTCATTTCGGTAGATCTTGCCGCCTTTCATAACGAATCTGACGATCTCCAGGCTCCGAACGTCCGTCACCGGATCCCCATCGACGGCAATGAGATCGGCGAATTTTCCCGACTGAACGTCTCCCACCAAGCTACTCCACCCGATCAAGTCAGCGGCGTTGACCGTCGCTGCCTGAATGGCCGCGAGGGGCGAAAGGCCCGCCTTCACCATCGAGGTGAACTCCCTCGCGTTGAGCCCGTGTGGATAGACTCCGGCGTCGGTGCCAAATGCGACCTTGACGCCGCTTTGCATCGCACGTGAGACGTTGCGCTTCGCCGCCGGCAGAACCTCCTGTGCCTTTGCGACCAGGTAGTCAGGCAAATGCAATGCTTTCATGTTCTCGAGAAGGAAATCGCCGGCGTAGAGAGTCGGCACGAGATACGTGCCGCGCTCCTTCATGAGCGTGATTCCCTTCTCGTCGACAAAGGATCCGTGCTCGATCGAGTTCGCACCAGCCTCCGTCGCCCAGAGGATGGCCTGCGCTCCATGTGCGTGGACTGCGACCCTGCGGCCCAACCGGTGCGCCTCGCTCACGATCATTTTCATCTCCTCCAGTGAGAACTCGGAGGCTTGCGGATCGTCGCCCTTGGTCAGCACGCCGCCGGACGCCATGAACTTGATCAGGTCCGCACCGTACTTGATTTCTTCGCGCACTTTTTGACGCACTGCATCCACTCCATCCGCGACGCTGGCGAAACTGGCATGCGCTTCCCACGGCAGGAACGTATTGTCGAAATGACCGCCGGTAATGCTCAGGGGCATTCCACTGGCGAGCACGCGTGGACCCGGGATATCCCCGTCATTGATCGCATCACGCAGAGCCACGTCGGTGAATCCCCACGCGCCCACGTTACGCACCGTCGTAAAGCCGGCCAGTAAGGTCCGTTGCGCATTCGCCGCTCCGATCAACGTCTGGCGCGCCTCGCTTAGTCCCAACAGTTCGATTCCGAAGCTGCTTGGCCTCAGTGTCAAATGCACATGGCAATCAATGAGTCCAGGCAAGACCGATGCGTGGGCCAAGTCCACGAACGTCCACCCTTGCGCGGGTCCGCTGACACCGGGCTCTACGCGAACAATCTTGTCGTTCTCCACGTAGATATTTTGATCGGTAAGCCATCGACCCGTCCTCACGTCAAGCAGCCGGCCGGCGTGGATGACTATCCGGGTGGATCCTGCCGTTGGAGTCTGGGCCGCGATGGTGGCCGGACTGCCTGCCAGCGCTGCAAGAATTCCGACAAGTGACACGATGATCGTTCTGCGCATCAGGTGCTCCATGGCGTGCGTCATGTGTGGGAATTCCAGCGAATGGCGGCTTCGCTGACTCGACGCCCCAGAAGCCGCCCCGCCGAAAGATCCTCATCGTTCGGCACGAGCTCAGTGGATTCCCATGGGTGCGAGGTGGCCATCGCGCCAATCCAGCCGCCGAGCCGATTGACGCTCGCGGGCCGATACACCTTGGGCTCGACCTCGTCGAACTTTGCTTCGTTGTGTCCAATCCAGAGCATGCCGTGCTGCATCGCGAACGTCAGGAAGGTCTGCAGCGTGTGGAACTTGTCGCCGCTGGGGTAAAATGAGCTGGTGAAGCCCGCCGCCAGCTTGTTGGCCCAGAGGCGCGGATAGAAGTGCGTGCTCGTTGCGTCCATGAAGCACTTCATCTGGCCGCTGACGTCGCCCATGCTTGTGGGCGAGCCAAAGATGATCGCATCGCTCGCGTCAAGCCTCGCCATCACCGCGGAGTCCTCCCAGCGCCCGCTGACGATCTGGTCGCCGGTAATAGCGAGACGTTGCACGTGGTTCCAACTGATCTCGGCGGCGCCGCTGGCTACGGCCTCGGACAGCTTTTCGGTATGACCGCTGTTCAAGTGATACAGCACCGTCACGTTCGGCACTCGGTCTCCTGTTCACTGGTTGCGTGGCTCGGATCACGAGCCAACGAGTCGCCCGATAGAATTCGTGCACGCATGGTCAGACGCGAATCAGGGCGCGAAAGGATACGTCCTCGGAAGTCGTCGCCCAGCCAGGATCAGACGTATCCTTTCGGCGCCCTGATGGCGTCTATCAAGGGACCATCTATGGACACTCGACTCGAGCCTCGACCGGATACCCTGACGCTTCAGGCCGCGCTCGCCGAGACGCGGAAGGCGTTCCTCATTGCGGTGGGCGAGCTGCGGCCGAGACTGCACCGCTTTTGCGCGCGCATGTGCGGGTCGCCGCTCGACGGCGAGGATGTGGTGCAGGAGACGCTCGCGCTTGCGTTCTTCAATCTCGCATCACTCAAAGACTCAAGCCGGCTCGAGGCGTGGCTGTTTCGCATCGCGCACAATCAGTGCATCAGCTTCCTGAGGCGACAGAAGTCGCAGGAGATGGAGCCGATGCCAGACAACGTAAGCGACGCGACGCCCGACCACGCGGCCGCCGAGTGCGAGTTCGCCGACGAGCCGGTTGACGAAGCCCTGGCAGCCTTGGTGTCCATGCTCCCTCCGATGGAGCGGGCCTGCGTGCTTCTCAAGGACATTCTCGACTACCGCCTGGGTGAAATTGCGGAGGTCGTGGACTCGACCGTCGGAGGCGTGAAGGCTGCGCTCCACCGTGGCCGTGAGAAATTGCGCGGGCTACAAGGTGCGCAACCGCGTGCTCGAGGATTCGAGCGCCTGGATGCGAACGAGCAGCGCGCGCAGTGGGTGCTGCTGGAAGCGTACGTCGACTGCTTCAATCGTCGTGATTGGGATGCGCTCCGGCAGCTCATTCAAGCTGACGTCCGCGTCGAGGTCGTGGACATGACCGAACTGCGGGGCGCCGAGGCCATGTCGACGTACTTCGGGCGTTATGTCGCGCTCGGATGGGAATGGCGCCTCGCCGTCTCGACCCTGGGCGACGTGCCTGTCGTCGTGCATTTGGAGAGGTCAGGACCGGCGTGGGTCCCGCGTGCGGCCATGCGACTGTGGTGGAGAGATGGTCGCGTCACGCGTGTACGGGACTATGTGAACATCGACTATCTCTTGAAGGACGCGCCTTGATAGTGCCGATCCAGTGACGGGCTTGGAGAAGATCGAGCCGTTCCAACCCTGGGTGCCTGGCCGTTTGGCATCGTCGAGGCGATCTGGTCCATCGTCGCGCTCCGACGTTGGTTCAACGCGTATCGACATATGTCCTGAGCTACCGACGAGAATGGCTCCAGGCAGTGAATGACTACCTCTCTTCTGCAACAATGGCGGCCTGCGAGAGCACTGCGTCGAGCGTCCCGTGCCGGAACCGCACGCGGCCGCGGCCGTCCACGACATAGTACTCGGGCGTTGCCCACTGGCCGAATGCGCGCCGAGCGACGCCGGTCCAGTCGAAATAGACGGGTACGTTGATCTTGCTCTCACGAAGAAACGCCACGACTTCTGCCGTTGGCGACTCGACCGTGATCGGCACGAGCGCCATTCCCCGGCGCGCCAACCGCGCTCGCAGCGAGTCGAGCAATGGTAGTTGCTGGCGCGATGGACCGCAGTACCGAGACCAGAACGTCACGACGCTCACACGACCGGCGCTGAGGCGACTCAGGTCCGTAACACGTCCTTCCGCGTCACTGAGCTGGAGAAGCTTCGGGAGGGGATCGCGCACTCCAGTGGCAGCAAAGTGCGAGCGCATGACGCCTTGTGCGTCAGACAGCGCCGAACTCCAGCGAGCCGCGCCGATTGCTCGTCGCGCGTTCGTGCCGAGCGAATCCGCTGCCATTGTCGCGGTGCCGGGATCGACCGCCACGCGCGCGAGGAGCGCGAACGCGCCATTGGTGTCGCCCGCGACGAGCAAGGCATCCCCGGCGCGACGGGCGAGCGGCGTGTTCCAACCACCGTTCGTCGCACGGACGAGGGCGGCCACCGCGGCTGTGGTATCACTTGCGGCGAACAGCACGTCGGCGAGCAGGGCATACACTCCGCGAGCCCCGTCACTATCCGCCGCTGCCGCCTCGCGTCGCGTCGCTTCCAGCGGCCGGCGCGACTCATCGGGTCGCAGCAAGCGTTCGGCGTATGCAGTGAGGCGCGACACTGCCGCCGGACGCAGCGCGGCAATGGTACGCAACTCGGCGTACGCGTACGCACCGCCCCCCGGCGACGCGGCAAAGCGGTCTACCCAACGGAGCCGGGCGGCGTCGGAGTCGTTCGCCAGTCGCGCGAACTGCGCGCCCATCTGGGCGCCATTGGGATCCCTTCGCCCCGCGCCAGTCCAAAACTGTTCCGCGAGTGCGAGCGCGGCACGAGCGGAATCCGGGTGGCTCATGGCAAGGCTGTTGAGCTGCCGCCAACGCGCTCGGACAGCTTCGCGATCGAGCGAGTTGCCGACGGTGCCGCGGTCCAGCACCGGCTTCCAGCGATCCTTGATTGCGCGGCGGAGTGAATCGTCGTGCTCGGTCACCTGCCCGGCGTAGTCGAGCATTCCCGCGACAACACCGAAAGGCACTTCATCACGCTGGCTCCATAACGCGCTGAGCCGCGCCAGCCTCGCGCGGTGATCGGCCAGTGCGCTGTCAGTGAGCGAGCCGAGGTTGAACTGCTCGATCCCGAACAGGGTTGCCCACGCGTCGGGCTGCTCTGGATAGAGCGCGGCACGCTGGCGGGTTGCTGCGAGTGCGGACTCCATGTTGCGGCCGATGAGGTCATTCTCGCGCTCGCGCAGTGCGTCATACGTCGGCCGGCCGTCAGCGCCGTGCGCCAGCAGCTCCCACAGTGCGCGCGAGCGACTATCGACGCGGCGTGCGCCTGAATCCTCGACTGCGAACGCGGCAAAGACCACGGAGTCGGGGAGCCGCAACGCGCCGCGAAAGGTCCCGTCCGACGAGCGCACGAGAGTTGCCACGCGACGCTGTCCGTCGGCGCTCGCGTAAGCGTCGTCCCACGCAGTGCGGTAGCGAGCGCGCAGCACGAGCTCCGGCTCGCGCGCGAGCACCGGCGGGGCGCGGAATGTGACCGTCACGGAGTCGCCTGCGCGCGGAGTGGCAGGGGCGAACCGCAGATCGCCGCTCGTGTCGCCGGCATCGAGCTCGCGCGTCGACCGCGATACCCAGAGCCCAGTCGCGTCGTCGGCGCGGGGCCTCCCAGCTCCCGTGCTGAAGCTTGCAGGCCCCGGAGGTCCTGCACACGTGCGCGGCAATCGGCGCATGCAGCGAGGTGGCGCCGCGACCATGCGGTGGGCGGGCGCTCGCCAAAAGCGAACGACACCAGCGTGCGAAATGGCAGGCGAGAGAACGCAAGCATCAGAATTTGTCCGAGAGGATCGTGCGTAGCATGCGCACTGCGCGGAACAAGCGGACCTCCGAGGTGCCGGAACGGATGCCGAGCAGCGCGGCAATCTCGGTGTGTGAATACCCTTCGACGAGCTTGAGCACGACCACGTCGCGCATGGGCTCTGGCAGGCGGTGCAGCGCGTCCCGAAGCGCGACGCCATCGGCGAGATCATCGCGCTCGGCACTCCACGCGGCGGCGGCGAGCGGTTCCTCGTGTCGGCGGCCGATGCGCCGGCGATAAGCGAGTGTCGTTCGCACTGTTACGGCTCGCAGCCATGGTGCAAACGCACCGCGCTCGTCGTACGTGCGGAGCGCGCGTGCGAGCCCCACGAACACGTCCTGTACCACGTCTGCATCGGAGCCGCTGAGGGCGGCCGCAAGCCGTAGCAGGCCTGCGGCGTGGCGCCGGAACAGCTCGTCGAGCGCCGCCACATCACCACCGGCGAGGCGCGCCGCTAGTACTTCGTCCGCGGCAATAGGGTCTGCATGCACTGAGCGCAGGCGGAAGGTTGGCGGAGACATCCTCATAGATGGTAATGGTCCGCCGCGGCCTGAATCTTACCGACCTCTCGTGGTTGCCTTCGCGCAGAGAGAGAGAGACCGAAGAGCCGACCCACTGGAGCGGCTCGTACGTTGTTGTCACGCATAGCTGGGGCGGCAGGACTCGAACCTGCCTCATCCTGATTAACAGTCAGGCGATCCGGAGGAAACCCTCGCTCATTTTAGATCATTCTTGTCCATTCTCCCTATGAGCAATAATTGCTTGAGTTCACGCATGCTCATCGCCGCCGTGAAGTCTTAGACTGCACCAACATCTCTGACGCCACTCACACGGATGTCCCTTGTGGTTCCTCCGCACGAAGCATCAAGTAGGTTGCCCACGGATCTTGTCTTTCCAGGAGAGGACCAACACCAGAGAACCAAGTAGGGTGGCGCAGAAGATCACGCCATACGATGGCGCCCACCGACTGTACTCGTTGTATCGGAAGGCGCCGATCACCAGCCACGCCAAGCCGATTACGGCGCTCAAACTCGCCCAGTAAAGTCCCGTCGAGATTACGAGAGAATCGAGAATCACCGTCGCGGCAAACGATGCCGACTCGTACCACCCTCCGCCGACTTTCTGCTCCGAGGCAACAGTGGCAATGATGCCCCAGCTGGCGGCAGTCCCCAGCAATACCCATAGCATCACAGCAAACATGTCCGCGCCGACTGTTACGAGGAACGTGGTGCGCTCCCACGAGCTGGCGGCAACTTGTGCAAGTTCGCCGGCAGAATACACGAGCAGTAGGGACAGCCCAACTAGTATCATCGACCGCCCAGCACTGGCAAACACGCGTGCGAGATTCGTCAGAGTATGTCTTGTTGTCGTCACCATGATTTCATATGCCTTCCGGAGAACGCTGGCCACAAGCGTTACGGCACCGCGCAGCGTCCACGCACCGGCTGTTTGTCTGACGATGTGAATTGCCGATACGCCCGATGCCAGGGCGACGATAGCCAGAAACAGCAGGACGATTGTAACCTTGTAGTGCTGAACCTGATCGAAAAATTGCTTAGCTATCGCGAAACTCTGACGATCACCAAGGACTGGCAACGACGCCGCGGCGAATTGAAGTGCATAGTCCGTCAGCGTCGCGCCCAAGCTGACCACCACAGCTGCCGTCGTGAACCGCGCGCTGCTTGTCGGCTCACGTCGAATGATCCGTATGGCTCCTCCGATGAATCCACCAAGAATGACACCCGCCAGGAGAAGTAGTGCGATAATGGAGACGACGAGGCGGTTGCCGCCGACGGCTGCAAGCGTCAGATGCTGTGACACGAAGAAGGCCGTTGCGGTAGCGAACACCCCGATGAAGAGCAGCTGTTGGGCGCGCCGACGCCGCAGAGCCGCTGCTACATACAGGCTGAGATACAGGGCGAACACACCAAAGATCATCCATGGTAGTGGCACGGGACGCCAGAAGTACGTCGCTCCCAGTGCGAAGATGAATAGGACGAAAGGAATTGTAGGGTGCTTGAAAAAAGGCGCATAGCAGGTGCGGCACATCACGTCAAACTCTGTCGAGCCAAGTATCAGCGACGGACGGGGATGCCCGCACGGATAGTCGGAGACGCCGGTCACCGGCGCAGCCTGAGCTTGCTTGCTCTGCTGATCCGCTCTCGTGGTATCCGTGTACGCCGCTTTCTTGTCAGGTTCTGACTTCGCCTTGTGGGAGGTGGGAGAGCTCTTCGGAGGCGATGCTTTCGCGGGCCCTGACGTTTTCGGTGCGGCACGATGCGGCGCGTGCAGCTCGTCAGCATCAGCCAGCGATTCCCACCGCTCTGGCCTCGCGCTATTGGGGGCTTGTCCCGTCGGCTCGCGTTCCTCTTCTCTGGCCGTTTCGGCTTGCCCCGCGTCTGAAGGTTCGACTGTGTCGAACGGGACGAAGGTCAGCCGCGACTTCGGGCTCTGTGGATGGCTCATACCTAGTTCCGGAAGTATGTGATGAGACCGAGAATGGCCACGGTAGCGATGACGGCGACCGTGGTAGCCACGGCGAACCTGACCCAACACTCGCGGGAACGACGACGTGACCGAGCAGGTGCTGTGGCGCCGAGCGCCGAAGCATCGGGGATACGTCGACTAATCGGCGCCCCCACGCGACCGCCTTCGGGTGCCGCGGAACTGCTCCGAGTTTCCGCGGGTGCTGCCCGCTGGTGAGCGCTGATGATCTCTTTCATGTCAAACGGCACGAACACCGTCGTTGGCACGCGCGCCGATGACGCCGTCGCGAGCTTCGGTGGGTCAGCGCGGCGGACTATAGTCGACATCGCCAGCGCGAGTTCGCGGACTGACGGGCAATCCTCAAGTCTGCTTGAGGTCCACGCCCGCTCGAGAAGCGCGCAGAATGCCGGCGCTCGCCAGCGCAGCCACGGTAACGCGGCGTCCCACCGGCGCTGCGCTTCTGGATCCTCGGCGCTACCACAGAAATACCCGCGGTCTGAGGCCCGCCGGGCAAGCTCTGGCGCCGACAAGATTAGCATCTCTGCCGCAAGAACGGCTGCGGAGTATCGGTCACCTTCAGCACGCCACACATCATGCCGCGCTCGATGCTGGTAGCCAGCGGTGCCAAGCAAGCAAGTATTCGGGTTTGGCGTCGATAGCCCGAAGACATCCTCCAGATCGACCAACTGAACCGACACACCGCGCTCGGACATTCCCACAACGACGTTGCCTGCTGAGAGATCACAGTGGGCATAGCCGTTTGCCTCCATTGAGGCGACGGTGTCCAAAAAGCGCTTGGCTAGCAGTTCAGACGTTCCTTCGTCAAGCGGCACACCGCGTTGTGCTTCAAGCAGTATGTCGTGCCACGTACGCCCCTTTATCCAGGGCATGAGAACCGCATACTCAAGGTCCGGCCAGCCCGCTACGCGCGCATCCGATGGCGATAGGACTTGGCGGCGCGCCGCCCGCAGTCCTCTCAGCTTTGAGAGATTTTTCAGATGCATTGATGACTTCACTAGCGATACCGACCGAAACTGCTCGAGGAAGACCTTGAGCGCTTTCTGCGTGCGGCGTCCATTCGCCACCTTGTAGACAACGCCCTTTGCGCCCTCGCAGGCGAAGGGAAACTGGTGGTAGTCGGGAAGTGGCTGTACCGTCAACGTGTCGTTCGGGAGTACGAGAACGTCCAAAGGATTGGGATCGAAGCGCATCTCGCCTCCTGCAAGACTCCAGCGTGAACGAGCACCCGTTTGATAAATGCCGCTTCGCTTGTTGCGGAGCACGAACGTCGGCCGACTCTTTTCAACTCGCTTGAGCTGTAGTCCTTCAGGGGATTGGTTGCGCTGGCTTCACCCCTGACACCGTCGGTACCCGTACTTTGATTGAGTCGCTTAGCCTGGTTCCGCTATCCGGTGTTGGACGTGCGAAGGTTATCACCGACGGCATCGGCGGTAGGCGGACGCCCAACGTGTCATTTGTTGGACGCGTGATCAGAGTACGACCAGCCTGCGTGTTGCCACTTGACCGGGCACTGCCCATGTCCGAGATGGGGGCGCTCATGCTCTTCGGGCCGACTGCGGCAGGTGGCGGCACGCTATCCGACCGCGACTTGGCAGTGTTCGCGAGGGCAGCCTGCTTCGTGCTCACCGACGTATCGCTCTTGGCC
>WNFI01021875.1_pt1 | contig 11858 bp, 10 predicted proteins | sample 5400471 | NCBI WGS metagenome assembly WNFI01 (sample SAMN13153348, study PRJNA577476) | soil metagenome | isolation source: 100 cm saprolite on Douglas fir-dominated hillslope | place: USA:California | collected 2013-09-17
AACAGATGTTCCGCTTATGGTATTCGTGACGAAGCTTAGCACGAAGCTAGGTAGGCGCTGTCCATGAGATCGCCAAGCGTTGTAAGATAGGCGTTCCAGCAGAGGATTTTCCCATGAACGAGACTACCTCCCAGGCACAAGTCCCCAGTTGTCCGTATTGTGGCAGCAAAGAATTCTTTCGTTCAAGAAGAGGCGGCATCAAAGATTGGGTACTGCGTCGTGTACTCTTTCATAAAGCTTATCGCTGCAGGGCCTGCGATGAACGGTTCTATCGGGTCAGCCACGGTCATCATCACGGGGAAAATCTGCACCACCACGTCTGAGCCTAACCGTTCGAGTATTGGCGTTTACGGAAAAAAGCGTGGGCAATGTGCAAAATTGCATAGATTCGCGACTGCGTGTAACCGCAATCTGTCAGGATGAAACAGAGCGAACTCACGCCCAAACAAGTCTCCTCCGTCCCCTGTCCTACCTGTGGTGTCGCTATCAGGAAGAGGTGCGAGCTGAATTCAGGTACTTCACGCTCAGGCCCTCACGTCGGCCGGAAGTTTGCCGCCATTGAAGCTGCCGAGAGAGAACTGCGAAGGAGTTAGCCCCACGATAGTCGTTCAAGGAACATCGGCGCGACTCCGAATGAGTTACGACTTCCCCACACTGCATTCTAGGCTGTCAAATTGCTTTGGCAGCGACAAAGGTGCTCCGACGGTAGACTCGATACCATTTTGCAGGCTCCGGCAGGGGTGCAACCAGGTTCCAGCCCCTTAGTGGACGATAGGTTCTGGTATGCCCATCTGAAGCAAGTGCGCAAATTGTGGAGCGGCCAGGGGCCGGCTGAAGAGGTAGCCTTGCCCTTCCGCACAGTGGTGGGCCTGAAGGAATGCGAGCTGCACCTGCGTTTCGATACCGTCGGCAATTACGCGCTGCTTAAAGGTTTTTGCCCATGTCAATTATGGCGCTTACGATGGGAGAGTGATTGGGATCGGCAGTGATCCGGTGAACAAAGGACTGGTCAATTCTTAAGACATCAATGGGAAACTGCTGATGATAGCTGTGCCGAAGTCACGCCCCGCGGCACGATTCTGCCCAAACTTTCAGCTGGCCTAGTCGGTAACTTTAAGGAATCAATGATCTTAGAAGCGCGAGGGTGTCGACGACTTTTCCCGTCTGTGTTCGGAAGGGAACGCCGTGCCAGATTGGGATTCGCGGCGGTACCACGAAAGAGGACACAAGTGTTTCGTGCTAATGAGCTTCTGATACAATATTTTCACGTTTGCCCGAACGACTTCGGACCACTTTCCTGCGTCCAACGATGAAGGGACACCCTTGGTGTGGATCGGTCGAGCGTATCCGGTATCTTTTCTCGGAAATTGTTTATAAAATGAGAAGCTAGGTAACAAGTGATGTGCGCGCACTCGATTCCCCCAAGAAGCAACCTCGGACCTTTAGCTTGTGCTGGATAGTGGTTGGGCAGGGCGTGGAGCCCGTCGTGCGAAACATTTAGCCCCTGAAGGGCGTATCACTAGGTAGAAACGGGGAAATTCCGTATTAAAAGTGTCTGCGCCAAAACGGTCGTCGGAGTTTGTGGGCGCTAAAGTTCCGAGAGACATGAAAAGGAAGCAAAAGTCATGAAGACGTGGCAAAAAGTGGGCATCGCTGTCGCTGTGGTGGTGGTCGGCGCCGGAATTGTCCTGTACAGCGTGAACCAGGCGAACAAGGGTGTCATCACGGTACAGACCGCCAAGGTCGGCAAACAAGACAGGCTAGTGTCTCTTGTTACGGCTTCGGGAGAAATCAAGCCAACCACTTATACTAACGTTCAGGCGCAGGGGTTTGGACGCATAACCGACATTCTGGTCAAGGAAGGCGACCCAATTAAGAAGGGTGACCGCCTGTTGCTGCAGGAAAATGTTCAAGCAAACGCCGATGTGCAGGCGCAGTCTGCTGCGATGAACTCCTCGGAGTCCGGAATTCTGGCAGCAGACGCCAGCTATAAGTCCGCGCAGTCTGACTTGCTGTTGCAAAAGGCAAATCTGGAAAAAGCCAAGCTCGACTATGAGCGAGGGCAGGGCCTTTATAAGGATGGGCTGATCCCGAAGCAGGATTTCGATCAACGCAAGACGTCGTATGACGCGGCTGCGGCCTCCGTAGATTCGGCTGCAGCGCGAGTCCAGCAATTGAAGGCGCAAGTGGAACAGTCGCGCGCACAACTCAGCCAGAACAAAGCGGTTCTGACGCGTACGCGGGACATCCTCAGCAAGACCACCTACGTTTCTCCCATTAACGGCATAGTCAGTTATTTGCCGGTGCGTTTAGGAGAATACGTGGTGCCTGGCATTCAGAATTCGAACGGCAGCTTCCTTATGACTTTGTCTGATATGTCGATCGTCACCGCCGAAGTGAAGGTAGACGAGACCGACATCGTGAATGTGAGGATGGGACAGGATGCAGACGTCACCATTGATGCTGTTCCGGGGAAAATCTTCCACGGCAAGATAACCGAAATCGGCTCCGGACTTTCCACCACCGCCAAAATTAAGACCGCGGAAAAAAAGAGCGTGATTGCAATTCCTATCCAGGCGCTGGCGGTACGTACGCGTAAGGATTTGGACGACGCAAAGAAAAACCCGAGCGGCAGCAGTAGCGGAAGCGCTCTCGCTGCTTCGCTACCGTCTTCCAGCGGCGATCCGAAGAAAGAAGAAATTCAGGGAGTCTTCGTGATCAACGGGAAAAAGGCGCTTTTCAAGCCGGTGAAAACCGGCATCAGCGGAATCACGGACATTGAGATTACCGATGGTTTGCAGCCGGGCGACGAGATCGTGGTCGGCAGCTACAAAGCTTTGCGGACTTTGAAGCCGGAAGCTCCAATCAAAGTCGATAATTCCGCACCTAAGAAGACAGACGACCAGCAAAGCTGATTTGGCAGATATCGAGGAGAAACACAAATGCCCGTGGAGACTATGGAGACCGAATCGTATCGCGAGGATCTGGTATCAAACGGCCTGGTCATCAAGACCAGCGAGTTGGCCAAAGTGTACGAGATGGGCTCTGAACAGGTGCATGCACTATGCGGCGTGGATCTGGAAATCCACAAAGGCGAATACGTTGCCATTATGGGCCCGTCGGGCTCTGGAAAATCCACTCTCATGAACCTGATCGGCTGCCTTGATTCGCCGAGTTCCGGCAAGTACTGGCTTGCAGGCCGCCTGGTCAGTGAACTTGACGACGACGAGTTGGCTTATATTCGCAACAAGGAGATTGGTTTCGTTTTCCAAACGTTCAATCTATTGCCGCGCGCGACCGCGCTTCACAATGTCGAACTCCCGTTGATCTATAACGGCACGCCCGCCGAAGAACGTTTGGAGAAAGCCAAGCAGGTGCTGGGACGAGTGGATTTGACGGAGCGCATGCATCACAAGCCCAATGAGCTTTCCGGCGGACAGCGCCAACGCGTGGCCATTGCCCGGGCGCTAGTAAATTCACCGTCAATTGTTCTTGCCGACGAGCCGACGGGAAACCTCGATTCGCGTACCGGCGAAGAAATCATGGCGCTTTTTGCCAACCTGCACCGCGAAGGCAACACCATCATTCTCGTCACCCACGAAAATGATATTGCGCAGCACGCCCACCGCATCATCTACATCCGCGACGGCAAAATCGCCTCGGATGAAGCCGTAAAAAAATGATCCCTGGCTGATAAGCCTAATTTGCGGCCGGCAGAATCAGCCCGCCTGCGCCCTCTCAACCCAAAGGCGCGCATTCTGCATTAATGCTTTGGCCATTCGGCTGCACAACCGCGCTTCGGTGCCCCGTGAGGCGCCGTAAAATCAAGGGTACAACCATGGCCTCTTCCCGCACTTATGCCTGGATTGCCGGCGTGTCCCTGCTTTTTTTGGGGACCTACGCCGTCGTTTCACTGACTCTTCCCTCCCCCCAGTCGCTGACTACGTTCGGCAACATTGCGCAGTGCCTTGTCCCGCTGTTGGCCAACGCCGGACTGCTGCTGAACGCCGGCACGCCGCACTGGCGGCGCAATATTTTCTGGATGCTGGCGGCGTTGTCCTGCACTTTATGGATGATTGGCCAGTTCCAATGGACTTATTACGAAGTCTATCTTCACCAGCCGCTTCCCGATATGTACCCGGGAGATATCATTTTCTTCCTGTGTGGTATCCCGTTGATGGCCGTGGATGTACGCGGAACCATCTCTTGGCCCATATAACTTAACGTTTGATTGGATCAACACGATTCAGAGCATGGTTATCGTGGTCGGCCTTAGTATGTTGTGGCTGAGCAGCCGGGGCGCTTGGCGCAACGTCTATGGCAATCTTTTCGGGAGCCAGGCACTGCACATGCTGTCTTCGCTGATGATCAACGTAGCGATCGATCTCAAGAAGTACCACACTGGCGGTCTGTACGATCTACCTCTCATCGCATCGTTCCTGTGGTTCGGAGCCACGGGACTCATCGCATACAAGAATGGAGCTGCGCTGGATGAATCTTCGGAGTCAGCTTCGGCTGAAGGAACCGACCGGAAGAAAGGCGAAAGCATTCTTGCTTCTCGATTGGCCATGGCTGCCGTAGTTTCGCTGCCCGTTTTTGCCGTTTACACCATTAAATTCGCCCATGATTCTGCGGCAGTACGCGAATTTCGGCTCATGACCATCTTGCTCGCGGCCGTTCCCCTGGGGGTTCTCGTTTTTCTACGCCAGCACATGGCGGATCGTGACCGAGCACGGCTTCTCGCCCGCGCAGAGCAATCCGTTGAAAATCTGCAGCGGCTCCAGGCGCAGCTGGTTCAGACTGAAAAGCTGGTGTCGCTCGGTCAACTGGCGGCGGGAGCGGCGCATGAAATCAATAATCCTCTTACGGCGATCCTCGGTTATTCCGATCTTCTGGCGGACGATGCCTCACTACCCGAAAAAACGCGGGCCATTTCGGCCAAAATCCGCGATCAGGCCCGGCGCACCAAAACGCTTGTTGGCAATTTATTGAGCTTTAAATTGATCTGAAACTGGAATCCGTGCTTCCCGGCGTGCGAGGCGACGGAAATCAGTTGATGCAGGTGTTCTTCAATATTGTGAACAACGCCGTGGACGCCATGGAGTCCCACAACGGCGGGGGCACGCTGACGATCAAGACCATGCGCGACCGCGCAAGCGTAGCGATTTTATTTTCTGATACCGGGCCGGGAATTAAAGAGCCGCACCGCGTCTTCGATCCGTTTTATACCACCAAACCGATCGGCAAAGGCACTGGGCTTGGACTCAGCATCTGCTTTGGCATTGTTCAGGAGCACGCAGGAAAGATCCTTTGTTACAATTCGCAAACCGGTGGCGCCGTGTTTCGCGTCGAACTTCCAGCGGTACTTGCGGCGCTTCCAACGCGCGACTCACAAGGTGTTACGACCGCGACTGTGAAGAATCCTTGAAATCTATTTCAGTGCTCACGCGTAGTCTCTCCCAGACACGCGCGTCAGGCCGGTTTCTAAAATCATGCTAGAGTCCTTTCTGTCCCCTTCTCTGGAGCCGCGCATTTATGCCTGATATTGCTATCTCAACGGAAAAACTGACTCGCCGTTTTGGCGCATTGACTGCGGTGAATGGCATAGACCTTCAGGTCGAGTCAGGTCAATTCTTCGGCTTTCTTGGACCAAATGGCGCGGGCAAATCCACGACCATCAAAATGCTCACCGGACTTCTGGCTCCAAGTTCCGGTCGCATCTCTTTGCTCGGTCTTGATTTCGCGCAAAATCTGGTCGAATTGAAACGCCAGATCGGCGTCGTTCCGGAGGGCATGGGCCTCTTCGAACGTCTGAGCGCTCCGGAGTATCTGGAATTTGTTGGCCGCATGTATGGTCTCGATAAAGCCACTACTCGCAAGCGCAGTGACGAACTGCTGGAGTTCATGCAACTCGCCGACCGGTCCAGGACCATGATCGCGGACTATTCTCACGGCATGCAGAAAAAGCTCGCGCTGGCTGCGGCCGTGATTCACGGACCCAGAATCCTTTTTCTGGACGAGCCGTTCGAGGGTGTTGATGCCCTTGCGGCCGGCGCTCTGAAGGAATTGCTGGCACGCATGACCGAACGCGGCGTCACGATCTTTCTTACCTCGCACGTACTCGAAATTGTCGAGCGCCTATGCAGCCACGTGGCCATCATAAAAAAAGGCCAGTTGGTCGCGCAGGGCTCGATGGAACAACTTCGCGCAGGCGTTCCAAGCATAGAGGGACGAACATTGACGCTGGAAGATATTTTCGTTTCCGTTGTTGGCCAGGGAGCGGACCGAGCTCAGATTGAGGAGCTTTCATGGCTGACGTAAGTGAACACACTGGGCTGCGCGAGCAGATTCGGCTCGTCGCGTGGCTCCGATGGCGGGTCCTGCGCAACAGCATAAGCAACAAAAACCGCCGCCTGGATCTCATCGGACTGATTTTTTCCGGTTTTTTCAGCCTGCTTTTCGTCATTGGGGTCACCTTCGGATTTTATTTTGTGACCAAATCTCTGTTCGAGAAACATCGCGAACCACTGTTTGGATTGGTTTTTCTGGCCTTGTTTGTGTGGTGGCAGGCGTTTCCTATCCTCCTGGCGGGATTTGCCCCGCAGTTTCCGTTTCGCACCTTGCTGCGATTTCCGGTGAAGCTATCTGCTTTCTATATCATTGGTATGGCCTATGGATTAGCGGACTCAGCCGCGCTCGCGGCTTTGGTCTGGATGTTGGCCATGCTGGCGGCGACGCTCGTGGCGCAGCCAGCCGCGGCCCCGGCGCTGTTATTGGTGTGCTTGCTCTTTACGATTATGAACGTAACCATCGAGCGCCTTCTCGGCGCATGGGTGGAAAAGCTCCTGGCCAAACGCAAAGCGCGAGAAATTTTCTTCACGCTTTTTATTCTCGCCATGGTCAGCCTGCAGTTCCTTAATCCGGTGATGCAGAAATACGGCCACGCACTTCTGCCCATCCTGGCAAGTTGGGTGCCATACTTGTGGCTACTTCCTTCCTCCTTTGCTGGAGACGCGGTGGCCCAGTTTGCCTCTCATCAGTGGGGCACGGCGGTTGTGAAACTTTGCGGCCTGGCCGTCTATACCGGCATTTTTACCGTGCTCTTGTGGATGCGATACGCACAACTCTATTCCGGCGAGGAACTGAGCGAGGGTGTTGCTCCGGCGCGAAAGCAAAAGCGCGCGGCACTCAGTGCGGAAGACGCGCGAGACAGTTTGACCTTTCTTCCTCCACAAGTCCTCGCGGTATTTCGCAAAGAGCTTCTGTATCTGAAAAGAAACACGTTCTTGTTTTTTGGGCTGATTTTCCCGCCGATGATGCTGCTCTTTTTCAGCGTCCAGTTCGCCGGACCGCATCCGACTGCGTTCAAAAAGGGGGTTCCGCCGGATATTTTCTTTCCCGGTATGATGGCCTATCTGGTCTTGATCTTGATCGCTCCGTCTTACAACTGCTTTGCGTACGAAGGCAAAGGGATCCAAACGTACTTCACCGCTCCTGCGCGGTTTCGGGAAATCTTGATTGCCAAAAATCTCATCACCATTTGCATAATTGTGTGTGAGATCGTTCTTTGCGTGCTGCTCGTAGGATGGCGTGTGGGTTTGCCTACCACCCCGATCCTGTTCGCCACCATGGCCGCGATTGTTTTTTCGATTGTCGGGCAATTGACGGTCGCCAACTGGGCATCACTCAGCTACCCTCGCAAGATTGAATTTGGCAAAATGCAGGGCCAGCGAAATTCCGGCATGTCCGTGCTGATTCTCTTGGGTATGCAAATAGGATTTGGCGGCGTAAGCGGCCTGGTTCTTTTTTCCGGACGGTTGACCGGAAATCCCTGGCTGCCGGCCGAGATTTTCGCGGTGCTCGCAGCGGCAGCCCTGGGCGGCTATTTTTCGTCCCTTGATTCCTACACGCAACTGGCCGAAAAGAAGAAAGAAATCCTGATCGACGCGCTTTGCCGCTGAACCTAAATGTCTGTCTCGCTGTGTCCAGTTCGACACGAACCAGGGTTCTATTCAAAGCTGGTACGTCCGGTCGAAAACGTAGTACTGCAGCGCTATTTGCAGTCCCGTCCGGTTCATCGAAACTAAGCACATGTTTAGAGAAATGGCTCGTCCCACCGCCCTAATCGCCGATGCTCCACCGTCTGCGCATGAAATGCCCGAGAGTCGCGTCGAATCCGCTGTCGAAGGTTCTGCGTCTGGCTCACTACTGAGCGTTGCGATCTTTAGCTCCGATCCGGCCGCTTGCTCCAGCCTGCGTCATATGTTGTTGCAAACTGGACTCATCAAAGAAATTCACGAATGGGCTTCGGCCAAAGCCGTTGAACTGCGACACTCGCAGGACGTTCCAGACGCCGTTTTTCTCGATCTCAACGGAGCCGCACAATCCGATTTTGCCTTTGCCCAACAGTTGGCCAAACTTCGACCTTCCGTTCATATCGTTGCTTGCTCAGCGAGAAAAGAAACCAATCCAGACTTCCTGTTACAGGCCATGCGTTCGGGAGTGCGCGATTTTCTACAGAAACCGTACGACCGTATCGAACTCTCTTCACTGATGGCAAGAGTCAGCGGCGAGCACTCGCGCGTGATGCCTCGCCGGTCGGTTGCTGGAAAGCTGCTGGTCATACTGGGAACCAAGGGCGGCGTTGGAACCAGCACCGTCTCCGTGAATCTGGCAGTTCAGCTGGCGAAGATTCCCGGCAAATCTACCGTCCTGTTGGATTTCTCGCGGCCCATGGGCGATGTCGCCGGGTTTCTCGATTTGCAGCCGTCTTTCCAATTGAGCGATGCAGTCGAGAATTTCAAACGCCTCGATCCCACACTGCTCAGCGGATTGCTCACCCAGCACAAGAGCGGACTGAAAGTTCTGGCCGGAGCGGCGCGACTGCAAGACTGGCAGCACGCGTCAAATTCGGCTATCGAGCGCCTGGTCGAAATCGCGCAGCAGAGTTTTGATTTTGTGGTGATGGATTTCGGTTCGTTTTATTCGGCGGATTGGCAAAACGTTTTGCAGGCTGCGGAAGTCCTGCTCGTCTCGGAAGCGGATCTGCCCGGTCTGGCCAAACTGCACCGTCACCTCGGCGCGCTCGCGAATTTGCAGGTTTCATCGTCCCAGGTGCGTCTGATCATCAATCGCTGGCATCGCCACGACGAACCGGCACTGGAAAAAGTTGAGCAGGGCATGAAGATTCCCGTTTTCTCGAGGTTGCCGAATAATTTCAAGCAGGTGAGTGAAGCCACTGTGCGTGGCGACTCACTTCGCCAGGACGGCGACCCGCTATCAGCGGAATTCCGCAAAATGGCCAGGCGTCTCTCTGGCCTGGATCTCGCCAAGCCGGGGAAAAAATCTCGGATCGGGCATTTCTTTTCTCTGTAGCGTGGAACGATTTGTCCATGCGACCGCCGTAATAATTGCGAATCTATCCGCAATAGCGCCGCCGCAGGGTCATCTCGTTCGAACGAATCCACGCAAGAATTCGTTCGAATCCCTCGTCCACCGTTACCGAGGGCTTCCAGTTCAGCACTCTCGCGGCCTTGCGGCTGTCAGTAAAATAAATCGGCAGATCCGCTTTGCGAATTGCGTCCTCGGTTGTGATCGTGGTCCCGTAGCCGAGCTTTCGTTCGAGTAATTGCGTACCTTCCCGCAACGAGAGTGAATTCTCAGCGCCGCCGCCCAGATTAAAAATATCGCCGCGAAACCGATCCATCTGTTTCATTTGCAATTCCACCAGCGCGCAAACATCTTCCAGGAACAGAATGTCGCGCACCTGTTTGCCGTTCCAGCCGATGTATTTCAGCGGCAGCTTGAAATAATGCGCGATCGCCCACCACACCACCCAGCCCTGATCCAGTTTCGCGAACTGCCCGGTGCCCGCGATCACGCCGAAGCGATTCACGACGATCGGCATATCAAACGCGTGCGCATACTCCTGGCAGGCCGCGTCTGCAATTAGTTTGCTAAGGCCATAGATGCTGCGCTGGCCTCCATCGGTCGCAAAATCCTCGCCGACCCCGTGAACCGGATCAAATCCGCGCGCCCGCGATTCCACCGGAATCTTTTTCCACGCTTCCGCATCCCATTCGATTCGCGTCGCGGCTTCGCGCCTGGGCAACTCCAGCAACCGATCCACCACGTACACGCGGTTGGTACTGAAAAAAATCAACGGACAGCGATGCTGGCGCGCGAACTCCAGCACCCGCACCACCCCCAGCGAATTATTAGTGATGTCGAATACCGGATTGCTGTACCCGGAAACTACAGAGGGCTGCGCGCTGGTGTCGCAAACAAATTCGATTCCATCCGGCAAATTTGAGAAATCCTCGGGATTCCGTACGTCGCCATGAACAAACGTAACACCATGTTTCGCCAGCCGTTCCAGGTTGGATTCGCTTCCTCTCCGCACAAGATTGTCCATCACCACCACGCGATGGTTCTTCTCGGTCATTCGCATCGCAAGCTCCGAGCCGACAAATCCCGCCCCACCCGTAATCAGAATATGCACGCTGTCATGCTCCCGCCGCGGACTGCTCGTTCACAAATTTGCCGTTCGATGCAAGCCAGAGCCTAAAATCGCGATAAGGAAGGTATGCGAGCAAAAGCACGTCGAGAGGAAGCAGTTCGAATCGCCGCGCATGCAGGTCGCGAGTAAATAATTCCAAAAAGGTGTGCCGAAAATGGACAAAAAGCGCGTGTCCCACAACCGAGCGAAGAGATATCCCAGACACATAGGCGTTCACGCCGGATTTCCACCATCGCCAATAGGTGTCCAAGATTGACTTCACTGAATCGCAGCGCAAATGCGTAGCCTGGGCTGCCGGATCGTAAATTAATTCCCAGTTCCTGGCGTAGAGTTGCCTCGAAAGCTCGCAATCTTCCCCATTGGTGCGCATGGTCTCATCATATCCACCAGCTTCCAGCACCGCGGCCCGTTTGAAAATATTGTTGCAGCCAAAAAGGAATTTAGGATTTCGCACCGGTGTCGTGCCCCACTCCTGGCGCATGTGCGCCGCCCGCCAGCGATCGGCAAGGGAATTCTGCACGCCCTCGCGCAAAAATCCGCCGGCACCGGCGATCTTCGCTTCGGTAAGATGCTGCGACAGTTTCTCGAGCCATATCGGCTCCGCAACGCAATCTGCGTCCAACGATGCCACAAACTCGCCTCGAGCCACGCGAAAAGCGGTGTTACGAGCAGCGGCGAGGCCGCTATTTCGCTCGTGGCGCACGACCCTCACCTGGGGATAGCGCTGAGCGACGCTCGCCGAATCATCCTTCGACCCGTCGTCGATTACCACTATTTCCGCAGGCGCCAGTGTCTGCGCGAGCAGGCTCTCAATCGCCGTTGGCAAAAATCGCGCCACGTTGTAAGCCGGAATGTATACCGTAATGTCAGGCACAGGGCGTAGTGGATCGGTTCATTTTAAGAACAACTCTATCTCGAAGCTCCAGACGGGCGAGGGAATGATGGAGTTTCGACAACGCACAGTAGGATAGCAGAGGTGCGCATTCACCTCTGCATCGAGTGTTTTAGCTGTTCAATATCGCGCTGCTCGATCTGGTGCAGCGCTTCTTTGCGGCGAAAAAGATAGGATCGCAATTGCGCAACGATCTGTCTTGGCATCTGGTGAAACTGATTCTGGGCCACGACGCTCCAGGATACCGGCCCCCGGGCTGGAATTAGGTGCGCGCCCCACTGGAAAATCAGCCCCAGATTCCAGACGATGAAAATACTGAGCGCCGCACCAAGTAATGCCGATGCGACTGTCCGGCTGCGGAAATGTGACGCAATCGCATCCAGCACGACGGCCAGTCCAAGCACAAAAAACGTGGTCAGCGAAACAAAAAATCGATTGCCGTACGAA
>WNFI01072128.1_pt1 | contig 11858 bp, 11 predicted proteins | sample 5400471 | NCBI WGS metagenome assembly WNFI01 (sample SAMN13153348, study PRJNA577476) | soil metagenome | isolation source: 100 cm saprolite on Douglas fir-dominated hillslope | place: USA:California | collected 2013-09-17
GTCGACTTCCTGCCGTTGACCGTCGACTATCAGGAAAAGACCTACGCCGCGGGCCGCATTCCCGGCGGCTATTTCAAGCGCGAAGGCCGGCCCACCGAAAAGGAGACGCTGGTCTCCCGTCTGATCGACCGACCGATCCGTCCGCTGTTTGTCGATGGCTGGCGCAATGAGACCCAGGTGATCGTGACGACGCTGTCGCACGACATGGAGAACGATCCCGATATCCTGGCGCTGGTGGCCGCGTCTGCGGCGCTGACGCTGTCGGGCGCGCCCTTCAAAGGTCCGATCGGGGCCGCCCGCGTCGGCTTCGTCAACGACGAATATGTGCTCAACCCGACGCTCGACGAGATGGCAGAGAGCCAGCTCGACCTCGTGGTGGCCGGTACCGGCGACGCCGTATTGATGGTGGAGTCGGAAGCCAAGGAACTCAACGAAGACATCATGCTCGGCGCCGTGATGTTCGGGCACCGGCATTTCCAGCCGGTGATCAAGGCGATCATCGAACTCGCCGAGAAGGCCGCCAAGGAGCCGCGCGAAGTCGCCGTGGTCGACGAAAGCGCGCTGGAGAAGGAAATGCTGGCACTGGTCGAGCGGGATCTGCGCGCCGCTTACGCCATTCCGGTCAAGCAAGAGCGCCACGACGCGATCGCCAAAGCCAAGGAAAAGGTGATGGCGCATTACTTCCCAGAAGGGCAGGAGCCGAAATACGACAAGCTGCGCATCGCCAATGTGTTCAAGGAACTGGAAGCCAAAATTGTTCGCTGGAACATCCTCGATACCGGCAAGCGCATCGACGGCCGCGACGTAAAGACCGTCCGCAACATCGTCGCGGAAGTCGGCGTATTGCCCCGCGCCCACGGCTCGGCGCTGTTCACCCGCGGCGAAACCCAAGCCGTGGTGGTGACCACGCTCGGCACCGGCGAGGACGAGCAGTATGTCGACGCGCTGTCGGGAACGTACAAGGAGACGTTCCTGCTGCACTACAACTTCCCTCCCTACTCCGTCGGCGAAACCGGACGCATGGGCGGCACCAAGCGGCGGGAAATCGGCCACGGCAAACTGGCCTGGCGCGCGATCCACCCGGTGCTGCCGCCGCATCACGAATTCCCTTACACGCTTCGCGTGGTCTCTGAGATCACGGAATCGAACGGATCGTCGTCGATGGCTTCGGTCTGCGGCGCATCATTGGCGCTGATGGATGCGGGCGTTCCCCTGAAGCGGCCGACCGCGGGCATCGCCATGGGCCTTATTCTGGAAGGCAGCCGCTTCGCGGTGCTGTCGGACATTCTCGGCGACGAGGACCATCTCGGCGACATGGACTTCAAGGTCGCCGGCACCGATCACGGCATCACCTCGCTGCAGATGGACATCAAGATCGCGGGGATCACCGAGGAGATCATGCGGGTCGCGCTCGGCCAGGCCAAGGAAGGGCGCATCCACATCCTCGGCGAAATGTCGAAGGCCCTGAACGCTGCGCGCGCCGAACTCGGCGAATACGCGCCGCGCATCGAAACCTTCAAGATTGCGACCGACAAGATCCGCGAAGTGATCGGTACCGGCGGCAAGGTGATCCGTGAGATCGTCGAGAAGACCGGCGCCAAGGTCAACATCGAGGACGACGGCACCGTGAAGGTCGCCTCCGCCGACGGTGAATCGATCAAGGCCGCGATCAAGTGGATCAAGTCGATCGCCTCCGATCCGGAAATCGGCCAGATCTACGACGGCACCGTGGTCAAGGTGATGGAGTTCGGCGCGTTCGTGAACTTCTTCGGCGCCAAGGACGGTCTGGTCCACATCAGCCAGCTCGCGGCCAATCGTGTGCAGAAGACTTCCGACGTCGTCAAGGAAGGCGACAAGGTCAAGGTCAAGCTGCTCGGCTTCGACGATCGCGGCAAGACGCGGCTGTCGATGAAGGCCGTCGATCAGGTGACCGGCGAGGACCTCGAAGCCAAGCAGAAGAGCGAGCCCGTGCCGCCGCGCGAAGCCGCCGGCGAGTAATTCCCGATCGATCGCGGGTTGCGAAAGGGCGGCTTTTCAGCCGCCCTTTTTGTTTGCTCTGAAGCGAGCCTGCTCGCTTACGCCGCGCCGCAGCGCCCCGGGGAACCGCAGACACGAGCCACGCAAATTTGAATTCGAACTTAAGTTCAATCGCCGGGCCTGCCCGCTAGATAATCAGAATGGAGCAACCAAGGCTCGCCACACCCGGAGGAGGGATTTCATGTCATCATTATCGCGCCGTCATTTTTTCATTGCGGCTGCAGGCTTGGCGGCCGCCGCATCCACGCCGCGCGTTGTGCTTGCTCAGGCGCCCGCCACCGCGCCCCCTGCTGCACCCGCCACGACCGGTCCATTCGTGGTACCGCCGCTCGCCTATCCGACCAATGCGTTCGAGCCGCACATCGACGCCGGGACCATGGAAATCCACCACGACAAGCACCATGGAGCCTATGTCGCCAACCTCAACGATCTCGCCAGGAGCAATCCGCAGCTCGCGGCGAGCGCGGTGCAGGATATCCTCGGCAACCTGAACGCGCTGAATGACGACATCAAATTCGCGGTGCGTAACAATCTCGGCGGCCACGCCAACCACACCATGTTCTGGGAGATCATGGGACCGGACGGCGGCAAGCCCGAAGGCGAGGTGCTGGCCGCAATCGATCGCGACCTCGGCGGCCTGGAAAAATTCCAGACCGATTTCAATGCCGCGGGCGGACGCCAGTTCGGTTCGGGCTGGGTGTTCGTGACCGTCACAAAGGACGGCAAGCTCGCGATCGAAACCCGCCCTAACCAGGACACTCCGATCATGGACGGCAAGCGCGTGTTATTCGGCAACGACGTCTGGGAGCACGCTTATTATCTCCATTACCAGAATCGCCGCGCCGATTACCTCAAGGCGTGGTGGAATACCGTGAGCTGGAACAAGGTCGCCGAGCGCTATGCCGCCGCCAAGGCAGGCACGCTGGGCGTTTGACCGCGATTTCCATTTTGAAAAGCAGAGGGCGGCCTTTCAGCCGCCCTTTTTCTTGGCTGTTTGCGACAGCCCTCAAAATATCCCGAATTTTACTCCTCGTAAAAAGCCTTGCCGATCAGGCCGCCGATGATGCCGCCGACGATGGGTGCGAGCCAAAACAGCCACAGCGACTGCATCGCCTCCGCGCCGCCGAAAATCGCGGTCGCGGTCGAGCGCGCCGGATTGACCGAGGCATTCGAAACCGGGATGGCGACGAGGTGTATCGTCACCAGCGTCAGTCCGATGGCAATCGGCGCAAAGCCGGGCGATGCCTTCGCGGAGGTCGAACCGGTAATCACCACCAGAAACAGCGCGGTCATGACGACCTCGATCAGACCGACGCTCAGGAGCGGAAAGCCGGTGCCGCCATAGGTGTTGGATATCGCAAGAAACGTATTCCATTTTCCCGATGCAGGCGCGCCCTGCAGGATGACGTAGAACACTACCGCCGCCGCCACCCCGCCGATCACTTGCGCGATGATGTAGGGGACAGCCTTGCCCATATCGAAGCGGCCCGCCGCCACCAGCCCGCATGTCACGGCAGGATTGAAATGGCCGCCGGAAATCGGACCCACCGCATAAGCCATCGCCAGCACGGCGGCACCGATCGACAGCGCGACCGCGATAAAACCGACGTTTGGAGCGGAAAACAGCGCCGCTCCACAAACGGACGAAACCAGCATGAATGTGCCAACGAGCTCTGCTCCCAGCTCTTTCATATCGAAATTCATATCGAAATCCTTCCCTTCCCCGGCCCGTGCTTCGGGCGGAGCATCATGACATCAAGCCGTCGGCCATGACAACGTTGCTCGCGGGAATTCCACACGTCGCATAGATGGAGTATTGCACCGCGTCTTATTAAAGGCGCGATGAAATCCTTTAGAGATTCCATGTTCAACCCAAGCAAATTGATCTCCCACCGATTTGCCGTATGGTCGCAGACGATTTTGGTCGACATGGCAGGCATGTTGCCCCCGCAAGGATTGACCCGATGGCGCCGCCAATGATCCGTCCCGCTCGCAGCGACGAATATGACGAGATCGCCCGGGTCTGGATGAACAGCTGGGCTTCGACGGGGCTTGAACAGACAAGCAATTTCCTGCTTGCGACGTTGCGCGCGCGTATCCCGCTCGAGGTGGAGAAGGGCTGGCGCCTGTTTGTCGCCGACGATGGCGGCGTGCTCGCGGCGATGCTGGCGTTGCATTTGCCCAACTTCTATCTTGACCAATTGTTCGTCGCCCCCGAATACCAGGGCCAAAGCCTTGGGCGCAGACTGCTCGCCTTGACGCGACAGCATCTGCCGGATGAAATTTCGCTGCGCTGCGTGCGTGAAAATGAAAGGGCCTGGCGCTGGTATGAGCGCGAGGGTTTTGTGTTCGAAAAGGAAGAGGTCGAGCCGATGACCGGATTCGTCATGAAGCACTATCGATGGCAGAAAGAGGGTAGCAACCGATGATGAAGCTCTACTGGTCGCCGCGCTCGCGCTCGTTCTCCGCGCTGTGGCTGATGGAAGAAACCGGGCAGCCGTACGAGCGCGTGCTGACGGATATTTCCACCGGCGCGCAGAAGACACCCGAATTCCTTGCGATCAACCCGATGGCCAAGGTGCCGGCGCTAAAGGACGGCGACGCGACGCTGGCGGAAGCCGCCGCGATCTGCGCCTATGTCGCTGAGCGCTATCCCGAGGCGAAGCTTGCGCCGCCGTTGGGCGACCCGCTGCGCGCGAAATATCTTTACTGGCTGGTCTTTGCGCCTGGCTGCGTCGAGCCCGCCATGGTGCAGGTCGCGACCAAGATCGAGATGAACCCGGTTGCCGCGGGCTGGGGTGACGCGCAACGGGTGTTCGACGTGCTCGATGCCGCGCTGACGAAAGGACCGTGGATCCTCGGCGAATCCTTCTCGGCGGCAGATATCGCAGTCGGATCAGGCTTAAATTTCGCGGTGCGGCTGTTCAAGATGGTGCCGTCACGGCCCTCGTTCGACCGCTACATCGATCGCTGCGCGGCGCGGCCGGCATTCCAGCGCGCCAGCGCCATCGCGGCGGGATAGCTACTCCGCCTTGAGCTCTTCCGGGCGCGGCATCGAGATGACGTTGTAGCCGGAATCGACGTAGTGGATCTCGCCGGTGACGCCGCCCGAGAGGTCGGAGAGCAAATACAGCGCTGAGCCGCCGAGTTCGTCCAGTGTCACGCCGCGGCCAAGCGGCGAATGCTTTTGCATGAAGGCAAACATCGCACGCGCGTCGCCGATGCCGGAGCCGGCCAGCGTCCGCACCGGGCCCGCCGAAATCGCGTTCACGCGGATGGCGCGCGAGCCGAAATCGGAGGCGAGATAGCGCACCGAGGCCTCCAGCGCCGCCTTCGCAACGCCCATCACGTTGTAGTTCGGCATCACCCGCGACGAACCGCCATAGGTCAGCGTCAGCATCGCGCCGCCGGAGGCCGGCATCAGCTCAGCTGCACGCCTGGCAAGTTCGGTGAAAGAAAAACACGAGATCAGCATGGTGCGCGAGAAGTTCTCTCGGCTGGTGTCGGCGTAGCGTCCTTTCAGCTCATTCTTGTCGGAGAACGCGATGGCATGGACCAGAAAATCCAGCCGCCCCCATTTCGCGCGCAGCGTCTCGAACACCTGACCGACGCTGGCGAGGTTTTCAACGTCGCAGCGCAAGATCAGCTCGACACCGAGCGATTGCGCCAGCGGCTTCACGCGCTTGCCCAGCGCCTCGCCCTGATAGGTAAAGGCGAGTTCGGCGCCCTGCGCCGCAAGCGCTTTCGCAATGCCCCAGGCAATAGAATGATCATTGGCGACGCCCATGATCAGCCCGCGCTTGCCCTTCATCAGGTCATTCATACTTGCCCCGTATCTCATCACACGTTCGGTCTGCTCCCTCGCCCCGCTCTTCGCGGGGAGAGGGTTGGGGTGAGGGGCTCTTCGGCCCGCATACACCGAATTTGCGCCGAATGCAGTGCCAGGCCCCTCACCCGAAATTCGCGTTGCGAATTTCGACCTCTCCCCGCAAAGAGCGGGGCGAGGTTAAAACAAAAATCACGCATCCATCCGCTTGAACACCAGCGTGGCGTTGGTGCCGCCGAAGCCAAAGGAATTCGAAAGCACGGTTCCCAATTTGGCGTTGTCGATGCGCTTGCGCACGATCGGCATGTCGGCGAACACCGGATCGAGCTCGGTGATATGGGCGCTTTCGCAGATGAAGCCGTTGTTCATCATCAACAGCGAATAGATCGCCTCCTGCACGCCGGTGGCGCCGAGCGAATGCCCGGTCAGCGCCTTGGTGGCGGAAATCGGCGGGCACTTTTCGCCCGTCCCGAACACCTTGCGGATCGCCTCGATTTCCGGCGGATCGCCCGCCGGCGTGGAGGTCGCGTGCGGATTGATGTAGTCGATTTTGGTATCCACCGTCGCCATCGCCATCCTCATGCAGCGCTCGGCGCCCTCGCCCGACGGCGCGACCATGTCGTAGCCGTCGGAGGTGGCGCCGTAGCCGACGATTTCGCCGTAGATGCGTGCGCCCCGCGCCCTGGCATGCTCGAGCTCTTCCAGCACCACCACACCGGCGCCGCCGGCGATGACAAAACCGTCGCGGCTGACGTCATAGGGGCGGGACGCGGTCGCGGGCGTATCGTTGTATTTCGAAGACATCGCGCCCATCGCGTCGAACAGCACCGACAGCGACCAGTCGAGCTCTTCGCAGCCGCCTGCGAAAATAATATCCTGCTTGCCGATCTGGATGGTCTCGTAGGCGTTGCCGATGCAATGATTCGAGGTGGCGCAGGCCGACGAGATCGAATAGTTCACGCCCTTGATCTTGAACCAGGTGGCGAGTGTTGCCGACGCTGTCGATGACATCGCCTTCGGCACCGCGAACGGTCCGACCCGCTTCGGTCCCTTGGCGCGGGTGGTGTCGGCGGCCTCCACGATGGTGCGCGCGGAAGGGCCGCCGGATCCCATGATGATGCCGGTGCGAATGTTGGAAACTTCCGCAGGCCCAAGGCCGGAATCCTGGATCGCCTGTTCCATCGCGACGTGATTCCAGGCCGCGCCTTCGCCGAGGAAGCGCATCGCGCGCCGATCGATCACGCGGGCTGGATCGAGCGTGGGCGCGCCTTGCACCTGGGAGCGGAAACCGAGCTCGGCGTATTTGTCGGCGCGGGTGATTCCGGACTTCGCCTCATGGAGGCTCGCAAGTACTTCCTGGGTATTGTTTCCGATCGATGAGACAATGCCCATCCCCGTGATGACAACCCGCCTCATGATCGCCTCGCCCTGTCGTTTCCGTTTTGTGTGATAGCCATCTTCAAACCGAAAACCGCGTCGCCGGCCGGAGCAAATATCTTAGGTTCCCGGCTGCAATGCGGCATTCTGCTTGAACAGCCCCACCTTCAAATCCTTCGCGCGATAGATAATCTCGTCATCGGCCGAAAGCCACCCGTCGGCGACCCCTAGCACGAGCTTTAGACGCATCACGCGTTTGATGTCGACGTTGTACACAATCTTGCGGACGTTCGGCATCACCTGTCCGGAAAGCTTTAGCTCGCCGAGGCCCAGCGCCCGGCCGTGGCCCTCGCCGCCGGTCCAGCCGAGATAAAAGCCGACCATCTGCCAAAGCGCATCAAGGCCCAGGCATCCCGGCATCACAGGGTCGCCCTTGAAATGGCAACCGAAGAACCAAAGGTCCGGCTTCACATCGAGTTCGGCGCGGATCAGCCCCTTGCCGTATTCCCCGCCGGTCTCGGATATTTCGCTGATGCGGTCGAACATCAGCATCGGTGGCAGCGGCAATTGCGCATTTCCGGGGCCAAACATTTCGCCGCGGCCGCACGCCAGCAAATCTTCATATTCGTAACCGCCGCGCCGATTCAGCATACTGCCAGCCTCTCTCAAAATCCTGTTGGAGCGTTTTTGGAGCTAAATGAACCCGCTTTGCGTGGAAAGCATGCCATTTTCGTGCATTGGCGCTGACACCGCAGGTCAGGATGGCCCTGCGGCAATCGGCGTTCGCCATTGCCGGAATCGCATAACTCGCCCGCGCGCTCTCTATCATAGGGCCCGGCAGGCGGCAAAGCATGACGACGGGGTCAATCGCCGCGTTCCGCCCTCGGGTTCCGTGCCACCTTGGGCCGGTCCTAGTTGCGAAAAACTTGCATCTGATAGATTTCCTTCTTATATACCACCGCGATGGTGCGAAAATAGTGAGCCCGGTGCCTAACGTGGCGATGAACGACAACGCTTCGACTTCGAACGATGACAACGTCGATTCAGCGACCCACAAGGCGGGACGCCAACCGGCTTTGACCGGTTGCCCGTGGCACGATGTCAATGAAATGCTGCAGTCGGCCGGCCTCCGTCCCACCCGCCAGCGCATGGCGCTGGGTTGGCTCTTGTTCGGAAAGGGCGCACGCCATCTCACCGCGGAAATGCTTTACGAGGAAGCGACGCTGGCCAAGGTTCCGGTGTCACTCGCCACCGTCTACAACACGCTCAATCAGTTGACCGATGCCGGATTGCTGCGCCAGGTCAGCGTCGACGGCACCAAGACCTATTTCGATACCAACGTGACAGCGCATCACCACTTCTATCTCGAAAACAACCACGAACTGGTCGACATTCCGGATCCGCATCTGGTACTGCAGAAAATGCCGGAAGTGCCCGAAGGCTACGAGATCGCCCGGGTCGACATGGTCGTCCGGCTGCGCAAGAAGCGCTGAAATCGCCCGTCGTCCCCGCGAAAGCGGGGACCCATAGCCACCATTGTTGATTGTTTGCAGAAGGCGTCTACCAGATCGCCCAACCGATAGGCTGCGGCGTATGGGTCCCCGCTTTCGCGGGGACGACGTGAGAATTATTCCTCAGGGCGAGCGAAACCTCACTCCACCTTCTCATCCGCGTAGACGCCCCACAGCCGCTGCTGTTCGATCCAGCCATCGAAGCCATTGCCGGCGACATGGCACCAGCCTGCCGCGCAGCGCTTGACCTGGACCACAACGCCGGCCTGCAGGCGAGCGGCGACCCCGCTGGTCGGATCGGCGCGGTCGTAGAGCGGCGCGAGTTCGTCCTTGGCCTTCATGGTGATCACTGCGGTGCGGCGACCGGACAACAGCGAGTGGTAGACCCAGCCCTCCGCGCCTTCCGAATCCCGCACCCGGCGCCAGTTCTCGAATTCCGCGGTGATTTCAACCGGCAGGCCGGAGCGGGTGTAGACCCAGGCGACATCGTTGTCCTTGGTCGGACCGGCCCTCACATTCACATGATCGGATTTGAGGCTGACATAGCGCGGCACCGGCAAACCGCTGGAGGTCTGGGGCGAATCCTTGGCCGAAAATCCCGGGCTTATCGATGCGCCCAGCAAGCCACCCGCGAGCACCACAACAGACCAAAAACGCCCCAACGCCATCAACTCGTCTCCTGCCGAGATAGCAACTCAAAATTCTTCGGCTGAAACATCAACCAACGCCCTAAGCCCCCTGTGCCTGCCCCGATTGCCCCTCGGCTTGCGATTTCCCGGGTTCTTGCCAGGGTTCTTGTCTTGGCCCGGCCTTCTGCTAGAGAGGACGGAACGCTTTAGAACCAAGACGAGCCCGAACGTCCCCGGGAAACCAAAAGGGAAATATCGGGGGGAACCCACGGAAACGCCGGGACCACGCGGCAGCCGCAGTGTCGAACAACCGGGTTAATGAGGTCTGAACGATCTCATGAGAGCAGGACATGTCGGTTAAGAAAAAGCCTCTCGTTGTCGTCACGCGCAAGCTGCCGGACTCGATCGAGACCCGCATGCGCGAGTTGTTCGACGCCCGGCTCAATCTCGACGATACGCCGTTGACGACGGAGCAAATCGCCGATGCGGTCCGCACGGCCGATATCCTGGTGCCCACCGTCACCGACGAGATCACCGAAGAGCTTCTGAAGCAGCCCGACTGCAAGCTGAAACTGATCGCCAATTTCGGCAATGGCGTCGACAATATCGACGTCGTTGCCGCGCATGCGCGCGGCATCACCGTGACTAACACGCCGAAGGTTCTGACCGAAGACACCGCCGACATGACCATGGCGCTGATCCTGGCGGTACCGCGGCGGCTGATCGAAGGCGCCTCGATCCTCACCGAGGGCAAGAACTGGCCGGGCTGGTCGCCTACCTGGATGCTCGGCCATCGCATCGGGGGAAAACGGCTCGGCATTATCGGCATGGGCCGCATCGGCCAGGCCGTGGCGCGCCGGGCGCGAGCCTTCGGCCTGCAGATTCACTATCACAACCGCCGTCCCGTCGCGCCGCGTATCGCCGACGAACTGGGCGCGACCTATTGGGAAAGCCTCGACCAGATGCTGGCGCGGATGGACATCATCTCGGTGAATTGTCCGCACACGCCGGCGACCTTTCATTTGCTTTCGGCGCGGCGGCTGAAACTGATCCGCAAGGAGGCCTATATCGTCAACACCGCGCGCGGCGAGGTGATCGACGAAGACACGCTGGTCAAGCTGATCGAAGCCGGCGAGATCGGCGGCGCCGGCCTCGACGTGTACGAGAACGAGCCTGCGCTCAGTCCGAAGCTGGTGCGGCTGGCGAAGGCCGGCAAGGTGACGCTGCTGCCGCACATGGGCTCGGCCACCATCGAAGGCCGCGTCGAGATGGGCGAGAAGGTGATCATCAACATCCGGACCTTCCTCGACAATCACAAGCCGCCCGACCGCGTGCTGCCAAGCATGTTGTGAAGGGCGCCATCGTCATTGTGAGGAGCGCCAGCGAAGGAGCAATCCAACCTTCGGTTCTGGTGAGCCGCCTCTGGATTGCTTCGGGGAGCTTGTCATCCGGCGCGCGTTCGCGCGAACCACTGGCGCCGATCCGTTAGCTCGCAATGATGTCAGGAGCCGCCACAACTCAACGATGCGCGCTCAGATCGATGATCACAAGCGCATCGCCATTGAGCGGGTTCAGCGGATCGCGCTGGTAGCGCAGTGTCTCGAATCGCATCGCGCGCGCGTCGACCATCAGCAACCGTCCGACCAGACCCTCGCCGAAGCCGACGATTTCGCGGATCGCCTCCAGCGCCATCATCGATCCCAGCACGCCGGCAAGCGCGCCCATCACGCCGGCCTCGGCGCAGGCCGGCACCGTGCCCGGCGGCGGCGGTTCGGGAAACAAGCACCGGTAGGTCGGATTGAACTGGCCTTCGGCGTTTTTCTCATGCGCGCGTATCGTGGTCAGCGATCCGTCGAACGTGCCCAGCGCTGCCGTGATCAAGGGCTTGCCAGCGAGGAAACAGGCATCGGAAACCAGATAGCGCGTTTCGAAATTGTCCGATCCGTCGAGCACCAGGTCGTAGCTGCCGATCAGCGCCATCGCGTTGTCGGCATCGAGCCGCGTGGCGTGTGCCGCAAACCTGACATGGGGATTGAGCGCACTAATCTGCTCGGCGGCGCTGTCGACCTTGCGCCGGCCGACATCCTGCGTGGTGTGAATGATCTGGCGCTGGAGGTTGGACAGCGAGACGATGTCGTCATCGACCACGCCGAGCGTGCCGACACCGGCGGCGGCGAGATAAACCAGCGCGGGCGCACCGAGGCCACCGGCGCCGATCACCAGCACGGAGGCTTCCTTCAAGGCGGCCTGGCCGGGGCCGCCGACTTCGCGCAGCACGATATGGCGGGCGTATCGTTCCAGTTCTTCGGCACTCAGCATGGCCAGGTTATATCCTTCAACTTCCATCTAGCCGTCATTGCGAGCGAAGCGAAACAATCCATTGCCGGCAAGTCCAAGGACCACTGGATTGCTTCGTCGCTTCGCTCCTCGCAATGACGGCTCTGTTGGCAGCCCCTCAGTTCCTTGAACCCCCGGCCT
>WNFI01117615.1_pt1 | contig 11858 bp, 17 predicted proteins | sample 5400471 | NCBI WGS metagenome assembly WNFI01 (sample SAMN13153348, study PRJNA577476) | soil metagenome | isolation source: 100 cm saprolite on Douglas fir-dominated hillslope | place: USA:California | collected 2013-09-17
GTGATCAGAGGAATTGGAATTGATATCGCGATCACTTCAGCCTCCGCAGGTCAGTCCAATAGGATCATCCAACAGCGCGGCGAAGCCCGGCAAACGCCCAGGCAAAATCACGGATGCTTCTCTGTTTTGGAAGCGCGGTTTTCCGCAGCGATTGCTTCTTTCTCGCACATGTATGCGCCACGCTTTGTGGTCCCGTAGCTCTTTGTCCCAGCGAAGTGATAGACCTTCGACGGTAGATTAACCCACACGACAGTGTCGGTCGGACAACGGGCTTTTGGGGATGCTTCGTCCACAAACTGCCCGGCCTCCAGCGTTGCACTGCCTTTGGACCCGGAAGGTTGTTGCGCTGGAGTCGGTGCGGCAGTTGTCGTGGGAGCCGGCTTTTGTGGCGCAGGGGCTGGCGCCGCTTCAGTTGCGGTTGGTGCGGGCCGGCTCGGCGGTGACGTGGGCGCAGCGGCTGTTGGCTTAGGTTCGGGAGCGGTCGCACTCGGCATGGCGCCGCCAGTCTTGCACTGATCAACATAGGCCTTTTCGGTGACGCCACGGGCTTGCATGCCCGCCTTGTCGGCTCTCCATTCGGCGGTACAGTCTTTTGCGGTTTTCGAGCCAGTGGCCCCCGTCTGCCTGGGCGCCGCTGGCGACGCCGTCTCTGCCGGTTTGGCCGCCGGCGCGGCTGCAGTGGGCTCCGCCCCGCCCTTGCACTGTCCAACGTATGCTTTTTCCGTCACGCCACGGGCCTGCATGCCGGCCTTGTCGGCGCGCCATTCCTCCGTGCACTCTTTCGCAGTCTTTGCGAAGGCTGGCGTTCCGGAGATGCTGCATACAACACAAGCGGCGATCAACAGACCATTATGGATATTCATATTCATTCTCCTGATTCTGTGCCTGCTAACCCGCTACGGGCGTCAATTCGGGACGCGAGGAAATGATTGCTCGTACACCGCGACTGAACCGCGGACGTCCGGTCGTAAAGAAGCCGCTGCAGGTGCTCTTTTCGTCACACCGATTGCACTCTTCAACAAAGCCGTTTTTCCAATCCGAGATGGACTGGAGCGCATGCGGCCAAACCGACCTTGGAAGGACACATTTCGGTAAGTTATAGACCGACACATTCACGCCTGCCGCACTCAGGTGATCGACGGCCTTGGCAAGACCCTCGCCGTAGTCCATCGGATCCATCCAAAGCATGGCATCGTTTGCAATGGCGAATCCCGTGTTTTCGAGGCCCATCAGCGCGACGTGATCGACAAAGGGCAGATTGCGGGCTATCCACCGGCCTGTTTCCTCGATGATCGGCGCGGTCAACGCATGCAGGACGACACGTATTTCGACACGCTGGCCACGGTCCTTGAGTTTAAGAATCCCCAGGACGGTTTCGTCGAACGCGCCCTTGGCCTGCACGACGTGATCGTGGATATGATCGATCGACGCATAGACCGGGATGGCTGCCATCAGATTGGGGTGTCCGATATCTTTCCAGGCATCTACAATCTGTGAGTTGGCGAACGCCCGGCCATTGGTCAGCACTTGTATGGCAGTTGCCGGCAGCCGGTCGCGGCATTCCTTCAGGACGCCAATGAAATCCTCCCAGTCCGACAAGGTCTCTCCCCCGGTGAAGGTCAGCGCGTGGGTTGCCGGATCAATGAGGGGCAAGGTCTCTTTGATTTCACTAAGAATCCACCTGTCATCCACGTCTTTCGGCGGTTGCGAGCACATCAGGCAGTAATTGTTGCACCGTTCCGTGACAAGAAATGAGTTGTGCGCGGAGTTCCGACGAAACAGGGTGCGGAATTTCCTGGAAGAATGATCGAACCCAAGAACATCACCGTCTCCGAGATAGCCATATTTCTGAGGCACCGCGACCAGTCGTCCGTCGAACGTGCCCGGAACATGACTGTCTAATGAATCGTCCGAAACGACAAAGATCGACAGCCAATCTGCTTCCATCGCACGCAGGACTTCGTCCCGCGTTTTAGCGAGCGCGAAATCCGCCACCTGGCGTTCCCCACTGCTGTCAACCCCTCGGAGCCTGACGACCGAGCGGGCTTTGTCTGGACGAAATCCAGCGCTGTGCGAGGCTGTGCCATAGAGAGGTAGAGTCATGGGGCCGCCCATCGCCGCAAGATGGCAGCGTCTTCCGGGGAATTGTCCAAAATATCCAGCAGCAGGCCCATGATGCCCTTCTGCCGGGCGCAAAATGCCGATAGCGGCTTGATGCCAAGGGCGTCCCCCTGCGTGGCGTGATGATAGACCGGGTCCGCACCGCAATGGCTCTCATAAACGCAAGTTGAGCATTCCGGGGCACACTGCGTGAGCGAAGACGAGATCGCTCCTATCAGCTTGTCCGAGAGGATGAGCGAATTGTAGCTGTCCTGGTCGACGTGACCGAGCCGGAACGCATTGTCTCCGGTCTCAGCAAGCATCCTGCCTTCGTCGGACGCGAAAACGCTACCGTCATAATTATACACCAGCGCGCCAAGGCCGGCGCCGGCCGGACTGCGCAGGTCTACGTAACCAATAGGCCTGTCCGAAAGCATCCGCGTGAGAATCAGCGCCGCATAAAACTCTCGAAATGGAGTGCCTCGCCGATTGATCTCCAGAACCCGGCGCAACCCGCGCTCATAGAAGCCCAACCACTTTTGCGCATCATATTTCGCGAACTGCTTCGTCTTGATGGCAAAGCCGAACGGGGAAAGAGGCCGCAGGAAGATGCCGTCCAACCCAAGCTGAAGATATTCGTCAATGATATCATCGACGCGATCTAGGCTCGCTTCCGTGGTTGTCATCAAGGCCCCGACCCTATCGGGGCCTAAAATCTCCTTGGCCCGCCGTATTCCGGCAACAGCCAGTTCGTAACTGTTTGCGCCAGGTCTGGGGCGGTTCTTGTTGTGCAGGTCGACGGGGCCGTCCAGGGAGGTCGAGAGCAGGATGTTATTCGCCTTGCAAAAGTCGAGAACGACGTCGTCCAACAGCGCTAAATTTGACGCGATGACAAAGTCGACCTTTTTGCTGGACCGCGACTTCGCAGCCGCAACAATCGTCTTAATCATCGGAAAATTGAGAAGGGGCTCTCCGCCCTGAAACTCAATCTTGATTCGCGCCGCCGGGCTGGCGAAGGCGATGTCCAACGCACGCATCGCGGTTTCTTCGCTCATATCGAAACGGGAGCGGTCAGTACTTTGACGCGACACCTGGCAATAAGGGCAAGAATGTTCGCACCGAAGCGTTACAACAAAAATATGAAGTGGGGTTACCTGCTGCAGGAACGACATTCGGCTTCTCAGCCGTGCCGCCAAAAGCCGTGCGGCCAAAAGCTGCCGTTGCGCTTTCTGGTTGGTCCCGGTGATAAGATGGGCGGCGTAGGCTTTTTCGTAGAGGCCGTCGCCGGGTCCTATCCGAAGATCGATCAGCCTGTTCAGCTCATCCTCAGTCAAGCGAATGAAATCACCGACCATGTTGGCGACGAGATACTGGTTTGTCCCGGTGCGCTCAAGATTGAACGGCAGCAACGAAAGATCTTCGGTCGCCGCGCTGAAGGCTTCAGGAGCTAAAAAACGCGCCATGGTGCTCCGGGTGGAATTTATCCGGCATCTTTTTGGGTAGCGGCCAGTGACCCGAAGGCAAGCGCAAGAATGACGTTTCGGACGCCCTCGGTTTTCTCAGCGACGCGAGTCCGCAAATTCTCGTCGGCGACGAGGTTCAGGAATCGTTCCTTCAGATCGTCCGAACTTAGCGCGGCGCCCTTCTGCCTGTCCCAATTGGAGAAGCCGAAGGACCCTTAGCGGCTGGAAGCATGGGACGCATGAGAAGCATGCGACGCGTGGGATGCATGCTGTGCGACAATTGTGCCGTCAGCCTGTTTTGTCATGACAAACCCGAGAAGATCCTCACCAGCCTGAAAGTGAGCATTTGCTAAGAGCTTCGATGCGTCCAGAACTTGCTTTGCCGGTGTGCTGACGTCGTCATTGACGACGGCCATTTTTGCTTCCGCCCCCTGCACCGACAAGCCCGAAAGGGATGCGAGCGCCGCGCCGATTGAAAGCAGCGACTTGGATTTCTCAGCCATTTCAACAATCCCCCCTGTGAAAATAATTTATCGAATTGAAGTGTGTACAACCAAGCAGGGTGTACAACTAAAGAGAGCAATGAGTCCATAGCGCTAGCCCAAAATTCAGGCTTTCGTAGCCAGAATTCGGCTCGGTTCAGCAGGGGGTTGTCATGTTGAAGTTTATCGCAGGGCTTATTTTGGGAATTTTCCTATCGTTCACGGCAACGTCCTGGGCCGCTGGTGTTTTTGGGTCCGGCACGCTTTCCGGCTGGACCGTGAGCAAGGACGGTGAAGAGGTTTGTTCTGATCCGTCCGTTGATACGAGCTCCAAAGAAATTGAGTGCGACTGAACCCCGAACGATGGCGATGAGGCCCCACGTTTCCACCGGCCGCCCGTCGAATGCGACCGTCGGACTGATCCATCCAAAATCAATGCCGGCGATCCTGACGACGGAGCGGAACGCGACGTTTGGATGCGCGTGCCATGGGACGAAGCCAAGGCGTCGCAGCGACCGTTGCCAGATGACGCCCTGAAGATTGTTGCCCGCGGTGCAGACAAGGAAGATCGGGCGGCACTCAACTGATGACCACTGATCAGCTTGAAACTCCCGCGCTGGCCTAGCGATCTATGACGCGAGCCGTCGGATGCCCAAGCTCTCCATTCGCCATGGCTGCTGCGACCTTCTGAAATCAGAGCGGACATCCTCAGCTCTTTGCTTGCGGTAGGATCGAAGCATTTGATTTCGACAAGCCAATTGTCAGCGATGGCATCACGGTTTGCAGCCGTTAGGCGCGCACCATGATGACAAACGCGGCCGCGATAGCTGGGCAAAACCAAAACCGACATCAGGTTTGATGCCGGTCGTTTTGTCCTGACCTAACTAAACTACCTAGACTGCTAGGACACCCTAGACCAACCCGCCATTTTAAACGGTTTCTCGCAGTCTAAGCATCATGACGATGCTTGGACTGCTTGGACATGCTTGAAGAAGACCAAATGCCCAAGTTGACTAAAGACCAAATCGAGTTTGCGAAATCGATAACGATCAAGCAGCGCGGCGTGCTAAATTCACTCGCGATGTTCGACTACTACATGAGTGCCAGCGAACTTGCCGACGACGAACTGAAAGAGATCATCCGCCACCGACTTGCCCGGTATTGCGTGCAGCCGGGCGCTAAGGGACGTCTGTCATGGGGTGCGACCGATGCCGGCCGTGCTATTTCGCAGCGAATCAAAAGGGGCGCCCTGTAGGTCGCGGATAAACGGGCGCGCGTCACCTCAAATGATGGCCTCTCTTATTGCGGATGCTCCCTTCCTAAATTCTTCTGCCTGCTTGCGCAGCCAGTCTCGAAACTCAACAGTATTCTGACCGTCGCCATGAGGTCCATATTCCGCGGCCCACCGCAATCCTTTTCCGTTGATGATCGCGGACAGGTTATAGTTTAGGTCCGGATATCTAGCTGCCCAAGTAGGGTCTATCATTCTCAGATCCTGCTCTAGGCCCGCGAGTTCGTGATCGATCAGTCTGAGTTCGTGATCCGCTGTTGAGCGTACCTGGAGCCGAAATTCACTTATTCTGATGGGCTTGTTCTCTAGGAATTCCGCGAAGCTTTCCTTCATCCCAGCAATGCGGGTCATCCGCGCGCTCACCGAAGCCGCACTGTTTTTCAGGCGTTCCTTCTCCGCCTCGCTACTCGTTTTCAGCATTTCGAGCACAAATTCTTTTATCTGTTTGGCGATACCAGCGATATCGACGGGAATGCTCACCTCGGCGCGGAGCACTTTCGGTAACGAGGCAGATAAGAAAATGAGCACACAAATCGATGCACGCCGCGTGACAAACGTTCCCATGTTTCCCTCCCTCGTTGAGGCGAGTATTCGGCGGATCGTCCATATCTGCAAGCACTTTGACCCGCGCGGGTCCTTCCCGGCCGGGGGATGCCTATGGCCCAAGCGCGCCCCAAAATCTTGCCAGCCAGACTTCCGGATTCCTGACCTGACACGGTTGACACACATTGACAGGTAAACGACTTAGGTCGGCCTTGCGCATCTATCAATTCTCGTAAAAGTTAGGTCTTAATAGCCCGCAGGCGACCTAGGTTCGCCAAGGTGTATCGCACCTATCAACTACTGGGGGGAATTGGTGCAGACGATTTCGAAATTTGAAATCTCCAATTTATTTGGAACGAAGAATATTTCCCTCTCGATTTCCGACAATGCGATCATTCTTGTCGGCCCAAACGGGATTGGCAAAAGTTCCGTGGCCAACATGTTCTACTTCTTCATTTCCCGCCAGTGGTCTCGGTTGCTGGACTATTCGTTTTCAGAACTTTCGATTCAGATTGATAATCAGACGATCGTCGCTCGCAGAGAGGACATCACCGGGGTCGACGAGGTGAACAAACAGCTCGGCGGGATACCTCCGGATACAAGGCCTGGACGACATTTAGCTAAGCTAGTCGACCTCGGAGAATTGCAAACCTTTTTGGCCGCCGATCAAATGTCCGTTGCCGCGCGTCGACGTTATGCGCAACTGCTCGAAACATCCGGTGAAGACGTTTTGTCGCTTCAAAGATTTCTACAACGGAGACTGGATGGCGGAGACCTCTTTCGAAAATCAGTCCGGGAGCTTGAGACTACGCTGTCTAAAGTGCTCGCAAGTCGCATCTTGTACTTGCCGACCTACCGTCGGATCGAGAAAGAACTCAAGGATATTTTCCCAGATATTGAAGAACGATATCGCTCATTCACTCGTACAGATGTCACGTTTCGGTCGGGACGATCTGCCGCTCACTATGTTGAGCTTGTAAGCTTCGGCATGGAAGATGTGAAAACACGACTGAACGAAAAAATGCAGCAGTTGAGGGATTACTCGCTTTCCCAACATAACAATCTATCAGCCCTGTACTTACGGGATGTGATTCATGGGCGCGCGGACAAATATGAAAGCGCAGAAATCAATGCTCTGACTGACGAAAACATCACAGCAATTCTAGACCGCGTTAGCGAGGCTGCGCTGTCCAAAGAGGACAAAGACCTATTGCGCAAGAAGGTAAAGTCGATTCAAGGAAAAACGAAAACAAATATCGAAACAAACGAAAGGTTTCTGGCCCACTATTTTTCAAGACTTGTCAGCGTAAATGTTGACATAACCAAGCGGGAGCGCGACGTAAAATCGTTCGTTGATGTCTGCAATCAATATCTGTCGCCAGCTAAGAGGATGGTTTATGACGAAGCCATATTTAGCGTAGCAATACACGACGAACATGGGACTCAGCTTGATCTTAGCGTGCTTTCGTCAGGCGAAAAGCAAGTAATCGCGATATTTGCTCATCTGTATCTCGATGATGCGAACGACCAGATCGTTGTAATCGATGAACCGGAATTGTCTCTCTCGGTGCCCTGGCAGAAACGTTTCCTGACCGATATCCAAGACAGCGGGAAATGCGGGTTTATACTTGCTGTGACGCACAGCCCATTCATTTATGAAAATAGACTTAGGTCTCGTTCGACAGACCTACGCCGAATGATTGCGAAGCAGTAACCCATTGTGACTATTGCAGGCGATTTTGCAGAATATCTGACCGAGCAGGCGCGCTCGTCGACGGCGGCGTTCCACGAGTTCAGACTGCAGTACGAAGAAAATTCGATTCACGCATTCTTCGAAGGAGACGAAGATTTTCTATATTATCTGCCTGATATCCGCGCACGGGTTGGAAAACGAACTTTGTGCGCTTATCGTTGCGGGGGAAAAACGGGAGTTATCGAGGTTAGAGAAATTATTCGCGCGCAACAGTACGACGATGCCATATGTCTCTACTTCATCGATAGGGACTATGATGATCTCTTTGGCTGTCAGCCGCAGGCCGACCACTTTACATATTTGACTGATGAATATTCCATCGAAAATTCCTTAGTGTGCCCTGATGCAATTGAAGTGGTTCTTATTGACCTTGCGAAACTTTCAAAGCTAGAAGCCCGCTACAAATCAATTCGATCTACATTTTCCAACGCACATTCCCGCTTTGTAAGAGAAATTGAACCTCTCTTAGCATGGTCTATTGCTCTACGAGAAGGCGGTGGAAAGCCGAACTATAACAACGTCAACCTGAAAAACATTTTCGTTGTGCGAGCCGACGGCGAGGTCTGTAGGGCACCCGATGCGTTCGATTCATTTCGAAAAGCGGTGACGCTCCCATCGGCCAAAGTGCGCTTTCGCGACCTTCTTAGGTGGCAACGCACCCTCCGGACATTGCCTGTCAAGCAACGCATCCGGGGAAAGTACGAATTCTGGTTCTTGGAAACATTCCTTATCACGGCTCTTAGTAAGAATTTGGGCAAGGGAAAGAGAAAGATGCCGGCGGCGCTTCAAAACAGGACGCTGTTCGAGACGCTGAGTTCAAGGATTCAGAAGTCCGCAAAATTGGAAGCATTTCTGGACCAAGCAATGCGCCAGCATGGATAAGCATCCCGGCTCGACGGGCCGATCGATGCCCAAGGCAGCCGCGCCAATGTAGCGCCAGCGCCCCGAAAACGGGGGGCCGGTTCGCTCAATCCAACTCGCCGCTATCCTTGCAATCGATCGTGCTGACCAATGCAAAAAGCGCTGACTGCAGCGTCGCTTGATGCGCTGGACCGAACTTCAGAGGATCCCATGACCAAGCCCAAATCGACGGCCAAGGCCGCCGCGCGCTCGGCTTCACCAAAGTCCAGCAAATCCAAATCCCACAAGCGACCTACACCAGCATCATCGAAGTCAGCAGCGCGGCCCGCCACCAAGCATGCCCGCGTCATTGCAATGCTGCGGACGCCAGCGGGCGCAACAATCGCTGCGATCATGACTGCGACTGAATGGCAGCAACATTCGGTCCGCGGCTTTTTTTGCTGGCGTCGTTCGCAAGAAGCTCGGCTTGAATCTTACTTCCGAAGAGACCGAGAAGGGCCGCGTCTATCGCATCAAGGATGGCAAAGCAGCAAGACCGGCCCCTGCTCATTTAACGCGGCATCTGTTGTTTGCGATCATCGCCTATCGAATCCAAGCTGATCGCTTTGGCGATCTCGATCATGAAACCAAGCAGGTGCTGGATCGAACGGCTGCGAAGGAAACTGGACCGGCAATGTTCGCTCGTCTGGCCAGCTTTGACCAGAAGCGAACCGAGCTTACCCCCGGGACAGTCCTGGTCCGGGAGTGGGATCGACAGTCGCAGCGGGTGATGGTAATGGCCGACGGCTTTGCCTGGAACGGCCAAACATATGACAGCCCTCCAAAGTCGCCTTCCGAACGCTCGTCGTCCCGGCGCTGCACAAACCGTCTGTTCAGCTCAATCGTCACCGACGACCTCCTTGGGTGCCCAATCTCTTGTTGATGCAGCGTAAGGGTCGCCCCCGTCGCACCGATGACGCAAGGCCCAGCAGCCACGTCGCCTGATATATGGGAATTGTCCCCGGAATTTCATGTTCCCACTAAGGAAATCGAATCCATGGGAAAGCCCGGGACGTACCGATCGTCCTTGGGTGCCAGTGATGGCGAGCCAGTCTCCACCGTCGTTCTCCTGAGAAGGGGAATTTCCGAAGAACTCAGCGGGAGATTTTCGGCGGTAAGTGAGCCCAGGCCTCGGCACTCAGGCATTCTGGCCGGGGCTGGCGTATTCGAACCTCGAGACAGTGAATTGGAATATCATGGAAATCGGACGCTCTCGCCTATCCGAGAGATATGCCCACCCCCTTTTCACTCAAACTCATAAGTAACTCGAAATAATCGGATACCGAGAACCGTACTGAACTGGCGGAGTCCAGCGGTTCGGAGAGAAATAGTCCCTTCGGAGAACGATAAGGTGATTCGAGCGTTCACCAGGACAGAGCCCAAGGTGGAAACGGCTAGGGAAATCGGGCTTAGTGCCAAGAAGTTAGCTGGGAGAAAACAGCGCGTTGGCCAACCTGGCGGAGCGAAAGGGATTCGAACCGAGGATACTGTCGTTTGACTGACCATGCAGTGAGATCGAACCTCGTCTCCGCTCCGAGTCTCCTGAAAACGGGGATATTTCACGTTTCCGACGGAGACTATCGGATATTCTGCTCCGGAAGTGGGCAAATTTGGCGTCTGGAGACCGATCCAATTCGCAAAACCCCGCCGTTGGCGGGCATTTCTCATACTTCTAGGGGGTAGAATGTCTAGGCGCCGGACTGGTTGGCTGGGGCGGGAGGGTTCAAACCTTGAGATGGTGAATCGGAACCTGAGATCACCGGGCCGCCAAGTTTGACGTCTGCCTGCTCAGCGAAACCGTCCTCGAAGATGCTCGAAATCGCGCGAAATGAGCAACATGATTGCTCTGGTTTCGCTCGACTTCGGTGGAGCAGGAAGCATGTGTGGCATCGACAAAGGAGTTGACGCCGATGGACGCGCATTTAGTTGAGGCAGCGATTAAGGCATTTCTAACTGAAATCCGTAACCGGCTCGATAAGGCCGCGGGAATAGGGCGCGCAGCCGATGCCTGCGCAGGTGCTGGCTTTCATGAGAAGGGTCTTGAAGTCGCTCTCGACATCGAACAGGTGCTCTATGAGGCAACAACGCTGCTGAACGCCGCAAGCCTGATCAACCGGATCGCCCGGCAAAGCTAAGGGCTCTGCCCCGCTGGGGCGGACCGTAAGCAGGCGACCGGCTCGCGGAATGCAGTTCGAACCAACCATGTGCGGGCCATGGGCGCTGTCAAAAGAGCAATTATCTTGCTCAGATCTGACTGGCTTACGGGTTTGATCGGAGCGTTGCTATGGTGACTTTGAAGTGGCGAATGCGCGCTTCTCGGTCTAGCCCTGCCGGGGTTTTGCCCGGGCGGGGCTGAGGTGGTGCGGCGGATGGCGTCGCATAACTTCAGAGGATCGCATGACGAAATCCAAACCAAAATCCAAGTCCAAAGCCTCCACTCGCTCGGCTTCACGAACGACCAGCAAATCTAAGCCTCGCTCGCGACCGGCACCTTCATCTTCAAAGACTGTAATCCGGCCCGACACCAAGCACGCCCGCATTCTTGCGATGCTCCGGACGCCAGCCGGCGCGACGATCGCCGCGATCATGACGGTCACGGAATGGCAGCAGCATTCGGTGCGGGGCTTTCTTGCCGGCGTTGTTCGCAAGAAACTCGGTTTGAACCTTGTTTCCGAATCGACCGACAAGGGCCGGGTCTATCGAATCAAGGATAGCAAGGTATCGTGTGGGGTTGCGGATCGCGTCAAACAGGCGGCCTGATGCGATGCGAAACAAGCGTCGCAATGGTCGTGTCACGACCGAGGCATCCGTTGAGGACGAGATCGTGCATTTGCGCGGTCTCGATCTCAAAGGTCTGCGCGCGCGGTGGCGGAGCGTGTTGCAAAGACCAGCGCCCGATCATTTGCCGAGGAATCCGGTACAGCAATGTCCGCGCGGCTGACTAGCTTCGATCAGAAGCGTACCGAATTGATGCCCGGAACAGTCTTGGTTCGGGAGTGGGATCGACAGTCGCAGCGGGTGATGGTGATGTCAGATGGTTTTGCCTGGAATGGCCAGACCTATGACAGCCTCTCCAAGGTCGCTTTTGCCATCACCGGCACCAACTGGAATGGACCGCGCTTCTTCGGTCTGAGGGACAAGGAAGATAAATCAGCCACAGAGGCTCGGTCATGAAGCCAGCTTCGATCAAACCGGTCCGCTGCGCCATCTACACCCGGGTATCCACCGAGCACGGGCTCGATCAGGAGTTCAACTCGCTGGATGCGCAATACGATGCTGCTTCCGCGTATATAAAGAGTCAGGCGCATGCCGGCTGGGCCCTGATC
>WNFI01184731.1_pt1 | contig 11858 bp, 11 predicted proteins | sample 5400471 | NCBI WGS metagenome assembly WNFI01 (sample SAMN13153348, study PRJNA577476) | soil metagenome | isolation source: 100 cm saprolite on Douglas fir-dominated hillslope | place: USA:California | collected 2013-09-17
CGGAAGTGACGTTCAGGAAGCGCTCCAGAAATTGAATGATCGGCATCGAGCTCATCAGGCAAACCTCCGCGGCGGCAGTCCGAATTCCCGGATCTTGTTCCGAATCGTTCGTAAACTTATTCCCAGCATCTCGGCTGCGTGCGTGCGATTGCCTCCGGTAAGCTGTAAAGTCGTTTCCAGAAGTTGCCGCTCGAGTTCTCGTATCGGCGTCCCCGGCTGCAATCCGCCGTGGGCGGGGGGAAAGGTTTTCACGACCAGGGGCCGGGAAAATTCCGCCACCAGATGCTCAGGCCCAATGGTCGTCGCGTTGGTCATGGTGACGACCCGGCGCATGAAATTGGAAAGCTCGCGGGCATTCCCAGGCCAGGCGTGCTGCTTCAGGCCGTTCAAGAAGTCGGGATGAAAGTAGGGCGCGGGACGTCCGGCTTGCTTTGCGAACTTCGTCGCGAAGTACTCGCCGAGAACAGGAATGTCGTCAAGCCGCTCTCGTAGTGGAGGAAGGCCTAGAGGAATCACGTTGAGGCGGTAGTACAAGTCTGCGCGGAAGCGTCCTTGCTCGACCATGGCCTGAAGCGAGACGTTGGTGGTCGCGATGATCCTGATATTTATCGGGATGGTGCGAGTGTCACCCACGCGCTCGACTTCACGCTCCTGCAAAACGCGCAAAAGTTTCGGCTGCAGTTCCAGGGGCATTTCGCCGATTTCGTCCAGCAATAGAGTCCCCTCGTTTGCCAACTCAAATTTTCCTGCCTTGGCAACGGTGGCGCCGGTGAAGGCTCCACGGACGTGACCGAACAATTCACTTTCCAGCAATGGTTCCGGCACCGCGGCGCAATTTACGGCGATGAAAGGCTTTTCGCAGCGCCGGCTGGCTTCATGGATGAAGCGCGCCAGCAGTTCTTTGCCAGTACCACTTTCGGCTTCTACCAGGATGTCGGCGTCGGTTTGCGCCGCCAGCCGGGCGCGATCCAACACACGCATCAGGGCCGGCGAATTGCCCGCAATGTCTGTCCGACTCTGCTTGGAGGCTTTGTTCCACCGTGAGCCTTGCATGACCCGTTCCACAGTTGACTGCAGCTGCTCAAATGAAAATGGCTTAGTCAGGTAGTCGCAGGCGCCACTTTGCATGGCCTGGACTGCCTGGGCCACGGTCCCGAATGCTGTCAGTATGATTACGGCTGTCGTAGCGTCTGCAGCTCGCACGCGACGCATGAGTTCCAGGCCGTCGCCATCTGGCATACAGACATCGGTCACGACCAGAGGAAAGGAATTCTGGCTGTACTTGTGGACTGCTTCTGAGGCTCCGGAGGCGGTTTCCACTCGCCAGCCATCGCGTTCGAAGTTCGCCCGCAGCGCCATGCGCATCCCGGGCTCATCATCGACCACCAGCACTGATTTTTGTTGCGCAATCCCTGGTGGCGTGATCATAGGATGGGAAACTCCAGGGAGAACCGTGTCCCTTGGCAGGCACGGCTTTGCACACGAATCGTGCCACGGTGTTGTTCCATGATGCGCTGGCAGATGGTGAGTCCCAGCCCGGGCCTCTGATTGCTCCCGCTGAAACCGGGATTGAAAATCTTCGTGAGATCCTGCCCGGCAATGCCCTCGCCGGTATCCGCAAAGTCGACGAGCAGAAGTTTGCCGTTCGGCCTGGCGGCAATGCTTAAAGACCCACCTGCCGGAGTGTGGCGGAAGGCGTTGATGGCAAGATTAAGAATTACCTGCTGCAAGCCGTTGGGGTCGCCTTCAATTTCTTCGTTATCAATTTCCAGGTTGATTGCGAGCTTGATTCCGGCTTGCTCGGCCAGGGGGCGAATGAATGTGATCCCGTTCTGCAAAACCGTTTTCAGCTTGAGCCGAGCCAGACCCGCCGAGCCGTGACCGTGAAACTGCAAGACGTTATTGACAGTCGCAGAGAGAGATCGGATTCCGGCCTGCAGATGCTCGACGCAATACTTTCCTTCTTCTCCAATCGTGCTCTGCTTGTCCAGCAGATTGGTCCAGAGTTCCATGCTGCCGAGGGGATTTCGGATTTCGTGCGCCAGAACCGCGGCCATCTCCCCCAGGGCAAGCATGTTGCGGGATGTTTCGCGTTGCCGTTCGGCCTCTTTGCGCGCGGTTACATCACGAATTATGAGGATGAATTGATCCGGTCCGAGCCCTTTATCCTGGGACGGTTCGATGTGCAAAGCAGTGCGGCGGATCGACAGCCAGCGAGCAACTTTCCCTGCATCCAGTGTAATTTCGTGCTCGTCGTCGCGGCAGATTGCCGCCTTCAGGAGAGCTTGAATGTGAGCCGGGAACTGCTGCAGCAGGGAGGCGGAGTCAGCCGATGTGCCCAGGAGCCGGCTTGCCTCTGGGTTCACGAGAACAATCCCTCCATACGATCTGCCGTCGCCATGAATGCCTTGAATGCCTCCGCCAGCGGGCCCTTGACGGCGCTTGGGGGCGGAATCATTGCAGCCTGATGAGAAGTAGGCAACATATGCCTAGTTGGAATGCAACGTGGATGCCAAAACGTTCTAATTTAGAAGGGTGCGGTGACTGGAGTAATCGAGAGAACAAGCGTGGGATGGAAAAGTCAAGCGGACCAAAGCTCTTCGCGACGCGACCTATATAACAATATGTCTCGCCAACAGCTGACGCTCATCCTGCGCGAGGATGGTGGCTCTTTCGATTACGTTCCGTAACTCGCGTACATTGCCGGGCCAACTATGTTGCAGGAGTTGGAAGGTGGCTTCCGAGCTCAACGATAAGCGGTGTGAGCTGAATCGGTCGAGAAAACTGGCTGCCAAGGTCGGCAAATCTTCCATGCGGTCCTTGAGGAGCGGTAACTCGATGGGAAAAATTGCCAGGCGATAAAAGAGATCCTCGCGGAATTGCTTTTCCTGAACCAGTTTGCGAAGGCTTCCATTGGTTGCCGCCACAACCCGGACGTCCACTTTGAAGCTGTCCGTGCTGCCCAACCTTTGTACTTCGCCCTGCTCCAGAAATCGCAGCAACTTGGACTGCAGTCCGAGCGGCAAATCCCCGATTTCGTCGAGGAAGAGGCTTCCGCCCTGCGCCGCGTGAATCCGCCCTATGCGAGACTGCACTGCTCCGGTAAACGCTCCTTTGGTGTAACCGAACAGTTCAGCTTCGAGCAAAGCTTCGGGAATGGCAGCGCAATTGATCACCACGAATGGATTTGCCCGGCGAGGACTGAGATTGTGAATGGCCTGCGCCACCAAGTCTTTTCCGGTTCCGCTCTGCCCCAGGACCAGAACGGTAGTGTCGCGGCGGGCAACCAGCTGCGTCATATAGTAGACACGCTGCATGGATGCGGAACGCCCAATCATTCCGGGCAGCGGGCTGACTGTCTGGTTAAGCGGTTCGTGGCCGATCATTTCTGGTGCGCGGCTGACCACTACCTCAGTGCCCAACAACCCCGCAAGCTCATCGCCGAGTTTTTCTCGAGGGGAAGACGGTAGCGGCAACCCGGTTTGGCGATCCAGTGGAAGAATCTGTAAGTGCGGAAACTGGCTCCGCACCAGTTTCTGGAACTCGTTGGAATTCAGATCGGGGAGGGAAGGGTCGAGGAGAAGCAGCTGGAAGTCTTCCGACTCGAGTTGGCCAAGCGCGTGAGCGCCACTGACCGCTTCCATCAAGCGCCAGCGCTCAGATTTCACGCGTGACTTCAGTTCCCGGCGCAACTCGCCATTAGGGCTGACAATCAGAACTCCTGAAACGGTGTCACACACAGGCATGGGAACGATGCTCATAGGCTTTAGGAAACATCCTCTTTATGAGGGGTATCGGCGTCCTCGCCGGCCCCGAATCAAGACATCTTGGACAGTCGATGTGAAGCAATGGAGAGGTGCGCACCGGTCAGACCGGATGCCTTGTTTTTGTCGATCACCGCGGCACTGCTCTCTTGTCTCAACGGGAAATCGGCGACGATGAGTAAGGGACTGGTGCTGACGCTAAACTCGCCTCCTCCACTGATCACGATGGCCTCGGCAAGAGCGAGCGCCCGGTCAACAATTTCATCCTGAGGTGATATGGCGCAGACGGCTTGTCCGGTTTTGGCAGGAGCGTGCTGGATGCGCAATCTCAAATGACCGGTGACGACATCCGTTTCTATGGTGGCGAGGTCTCCCGCCTGAGAGTAGCTCTGCACGGCCTGCAGCACATAGAAAAGCATCTGTCGCAGACGAGTGGGCGACGCGTTAATCAAAGGCTCACGTTCGGAGTGGCGAAACACGAGCTTAAGCTGGGCTGTGTCCAGCGTGCGTTGCAGGCTTGAGATGATCTCCTGTAAAGCAGCGCTCAGCGAGACATCTCTCACATCTATGGCCGGTTGCTGAAAGCGGGACAGCCGGGCGGCAAACTGCATGGAATCGACGGCGCTTCGCAGTTGGGCCAGGACATTCTCTGCGATCTCTTTATATTCCTGGGCCGTGGTTGGGTTCAGCAATGCCATTTCCAGTGAGGCCTGAATGGTAGACAGCGGTTGTGCCATGCGGTGCATGCTCTCTGAAATCGTGCGCAGGAACTTGTCCTGCGGAGTATGGTGTCGATGAAGTTGCATTGCGTTCCTCAGTTCTCCGAGAGTACATATCCCACGCCCCGGACGGTACGAATCATCTGCGAGGAAAAGTCGGGAGTGTCGACCTTGTCGCGGACGTACTTGACGTACACATCAACTAGGTTGGTGGAGTTATCGAACGGCATGTTCCAGACGTGCTCCATGATCATGGCGCGCGTCACCGTCTGACGCGCATTTCGCATCAGGTATTCAAGCAGGGCAAACTCTTTGCCCGACAGATTGATTCGTTTGCCGCCCCGCTCCACACGATACTCGCGGCTGTCGAGAGTCAGGTCTCCGACTTGCAAAGGGCTTCCCGGCAAATATGGATGCCGACGCAGCAGCGCCTTCACTCTGGCCAGGAGCTCGGATACCGAGAAAGGCTTGAGCAGACAATCGTCGGCGCCGCTTTCCAGAGAGAGAACACGGTCTTCGACCTGGGTGCGGGCCGTCAAAACCAGGATCGGCAATTGCGGTAATTTAGGGCGGACGTGGTTCAGGACTGCAACTCCGTCCATCTTCGGCATGTTCAAATCTAGAATCAACAAGTGATACTTATCGCGAGCCAGGGCTTCGGAGGCTAATTCGCCATCCTGGACCAGGTTCACTTGGAAGGACTCCGACTCCAACTGGCGACGGAGAAAATTGCCCAACGGCACATCATCGTCCGCCACCAACACATGGGGACTAGGCGTGTTCTGACGGTGCACTTCCGTGTTCACAGGTTCCTTTCGTAGCGTCGGGCGGATTGCCAGCTTACAGCGCTGAACAACTCTGCTGCGACAAGAGCTAGTCGTCAGAAGCCGGCAGATCCGGCTTCTGAAGAATTTGAACTGATGTACCGATATAGATCCCGAGAGCTCTGGCATGCGAGAACTATGAGTTCGCAATGCCGCCCTCAGCAAATGCTTCCTGGAAGAGAAGCACTTCCAGCTAATGCAATTGCCATGCCAACGTGTTTTTGCTTAATTTGCTGCTAATTTGCGTATCTACGATGGGTTGGGGCGTACGATTTCCAGACAGTGCGTCTGGTTGACAGACAATGGATGCTGCGAGATCGTGGAATTCACTGCGAGATTCCTAAGCTGTCCCGATGAAAAGCGATGACAATGCCGGCTCCGTAAGGTCGTTTGGTTTTCGCGCTCCCCGCGTTTCGACAAACTTCAGCTTCTCATTCGAAGTAACGGCCACGGGTGAGCGTTACGAAGCAGTTTGTACTGACATCAGCGAGGATGGCCTTGCCGCTGAGTTGCTCGAACCTATAGTTCCCAAGATCGATGTGACAATATGGATGCTGCTCCCGGGCGGCACCGTGCCGCTACAGATTCGGGGTAGCATCGAATACAGTCAAGAGGGCCGGTGTGGCCTGCATTTCGTCGATTTGTCTGCGGAAGAACAGAAGCAGGTCAGGTTGTTCGTCCAATCCATCTCTTAGCTCAATCGTACTCAGACACCCGGAAGCGCCGGTCTCCGCTGCCAAAAGAGTTTCTAGTGTTGACTACTCTGGTTCGGCTGAGTCTTCCCGTCCGGATCGGCATTCGGGGGGTGTGTCGACTCCTCATCCTCGTCCTTAACGACATACTGAACAATCAATGAAATGCGCCGGTTCGAAGGCTCCAGAGGGTTGCCGGGGACGCGGAGTTTTTGATCCGCGTAGCCTCTTACTTGCGAGATCTGATTCAGGTTTAAGCCGGCGGCTTGCATTAGTCTTCGGGCTGAATTTGCCCGGTCAGCCGAGAGTTCCCAGTTTCCATAGTCTCGGCTCGTGGCGTACGGTTTTGCGTCGGTGTGGCCTTCGATCGAGATACGGTTGGGAAGCTTTCCCAGTTGTTCAGCCAGCGCCACCAGCAACTCCCGACCATCGTCGTTCAATCCCGGTCTGCCGCTTTCAAAAAATGTACCCGAGGACGATTCCAGGAGTTCAATACGCAAGCCTTCGGAAGTGATTGTCATCTCGATCTGGTTCTTAAGTTTGTCAAAGTTGGTGACCTGACGCACGGCTTTCTGCAGTTCTTCCTTCAGCTTGGGCATATCGTCCTTGGTCAGCGTAAAGTTCTCACCCGAGCCGATCTGGTTGCTCCCGACCTTCTTGGAAGTTCCGGTTGGATCCTTGAAGTAGCCGCCGACAGCGACCTGGATCTGCTTGCTGCTATTCATGAGCCACAAGACGATGAACAGCGCCATCATGGCAGTAACGAAATCAGCATAGGCAACTTTCCAGGCGCCGCCATGGTGGCCGCCGTGTCCACCTTTTTTCTTGATAATAATGATGGGGCGCTTGGCTTGTTCCAGGCTCGGCATGTCCCTACGCTCCGGCTTTCGCAGCGGTTGCCGAGGCGTCGCTGGTGCGACACGTCTTTTCTACTTCCTTGAAGCTCGGACGGACGTGTCCTGGAATCGCGCGCCGGGCAACTTCGACCGCCATGATGGGAGGCGCTCCCTTTATAAAAGACGAAATCAGAACGCGAAGCACGTGATAGTAAGAGTGCTCATCCTCGGATAACTTAGCCATGTTGGCAGCCACGGGACCAACCAATCCATAACAAACGTGATTACCACCCCAAGCACGGCCGCGACGATACCCAGGCCCGGAAGGGAATCAGCCATGGTGCTGAGTGCCTGCACCGGCTGGCTGGCACTGTGGTGATGGACCTCCATATCCAGTTCCATCATCTGGTCGAGATCAAAGGGCTCCACGCCGCCGCTGACCGCCATGCGCATGGTGTCGCAGACGAAATCACGAATGTGATGATCTTTGGTAAAGGCTGCATACTTCGACAATATGGGACTTTTCGAGGGGTCTTCTATATCAGCTTCGAGAGCCACCAAACCATCCTTGCGTGCCTTGTTCAGCAGGTCGTACATCATCTTCAACGTGTCCAGATATCTTTGCTTGTTGAACTTGCTGCCACCGAACACCCCCCCGAACCCGGAAGCGATCTTTTTCAGAATGTGCAGCGGGTTTGCCACCAGGACGGTACCGATGGCGGCCCCACCAATGATGACGAGTTCGGCCGGTTGCATCAGCACCTTGAGGTTGCCGTGCTCCATCAGATATCCGGCAGCGACCGCGCCGAACACGACGAGGATTCCAATGATCGCAAACATGATGGTCTTTTCAGTTACTCCATGTTCATAAGAATTTCACAAGTGTGAGTTTCGGTTTCGTTCGGCACCAAGTCGCGTTTCACGTAGCAGAATTCTCCCCGGTAGGCGAAGGTGACATGTCCTCGCCACAGGACGTGAGTTTCGGCGAGGATCTCGTCGATAAGCCGGCGGTCGCGTTCGCTGTGATATTCCACGTACAACACCTTCACCTCAGGCAGGTAATTCGCCAGCGATCGCAGGATTGGTACTTCGCAACCCTCGGTGTCAATCTTGAGCACATCTACGTTGTCGATACCGTGCTGAGAGAGAAATTGAGATGCACCCACCAGGCGAATCTGTTCACTCTCGCTGCTCGTACGGGCGCTAGAAGACAAAGACGATTCCACGCAATCATTCTTGCCGTGAAACAAAGGAAGAGTCTTTTCGCTGGAATGGAGGCCGAAGGGAAACACGTTCACATTGCGCAAAGGCTCGACATTCTGCCGCAACAGCAGCAAGGGAGAGCTTCCCGGCTCCAGGGCATAGACCTGGGCGTCGGGATAGGCCGTCGCAAAATAGACGGAAGCGGCGCCAACATTGGCTCCGACATCGACCACAGTCTTGACGCCGGACACAAGAGGAATGATCGGGTAGGTGATTCCAGCGAAAATGTCGTTCGCTATCTGGAAACAAACATCGGTCTTGAAAAGGTAGAACGGAACTGTTCCCAGCGGCCCTTGAAGGCTGGCTTGCGCGACGTCTGGCCGATCCAGCATCTCCAGGCTCACGATCCGGCTCCGACTGCGTGAGCTGCGCCCATCGTAGGCGGCTGCAGGCCCAAGTGGCGCAAACCTAATTCCCGAATCATGGTTTGCAGCATGGTCTCGAACAAGTAGAACCAGTGAATCGCCGGCACTGCTTGCCGGAACAAATTAACTACCATCGCGGCGGTATCGGACTGGTCGGTCAGCAGCGCGTCAAAGTCAACTGAATCCCAGCGCTCGAGTGCTTCGACTGCCTGTTCAACATCGCGACGGTGTTCCTCTACATAATGGAGAAGGTGCACAGCATTTTGTTCATCCATTCCGGTCAAGTTCACCGGCATGGCCCACTCTTTCATTACCCGCGGATGCTTGCCAAACATGTAAAAGTAGTCCGCGCCGTACACACGCGCTCGCCGGATGAGATGGCGCGTTGGGTAGGGAAGATGGTCATGGATGGCGTGAGCGTCTGGATGGTAAAGCACCCGGTATCCCATCTCGTATAAACGAATGCCTAATTCGGTGTCTTCGCTGAGCTTGTAGGTTGAGTCGAAAGACCCGGCTTCGACCACCGCGTCCCTGCGGACGCTTAAATTACAGGTGATGAAGTGGGAGTAGCCGTATGGGCAGCCCGCTTCCATGCTCACCTGGGGGAACATGAAAGGCTCGATGCAGAAATATTTTGTGAGTGCCCTTCGCCTTGCTTCGGCAGGGTATTCGAAATTGCCCAGTACCGCCCATCGCTCGGGGCCGTATTTGGTTTGGGCCAGGAGGTGCTGCTCCAGCAGATCGCGGTCGCAGATGGTGTCGTCATTCATCAACAGCAGGTACTCGCCGCTGGCGTGAGCGACGCCATTGCGTCGTGCGGCGCCCGTTCCAGAATTTGCCTGACGCAGATATTGGAAACAGAAGGGTAGGCGATAGTTCGTCAATAGCTCCTTTGTTCCGTCGGAGGAACCGTCGTCAATGACAATCACTTCGAAATCGTTGAACGAAATAGTCTGCGCTTCGAGTGCGGCCAGGCATTTTGTGAGGATGGGCAGACGGTTGTATGTCGGGACTATGACCGAAAATAGCGGCCCGCCCGACTTGCCGCGCTTGACCCTTGGGGGCGTTGGAGTTCGTACGACGACGCGACTGCGGGCCTCGGACGCAGAGCGCTCTGCCATATCTAAATTGTCCAGGGCACGGTAGCAGCGCATCAAAATAATGAAGATCTGCGAAGCAAAGTATCCGGCATGCATCGATTGCGGAGACCGCCCGAAAATGTGCCTCAATTGTGCAAGCGCTTCTTGCGGTTTACCCTCGCGCAGCAGTTGCTCGCAGAGTCGGGCGTGACACTCGAACTGGCCTAACAGGCGGTCTTCACCGACCCGCGTTGATAGTTGCTCGCGAAATAAAGTCTCAACTAATCTGACCGAAAAGCTCTCCGCGACGTATGGCTTTGACTTCAGAGCAAGAATATTTTTCAGCCGGCCGGCCAGACTTATAGTCTTGGAATCGCTGGCAACAACCTCGACGTGCAGATGGCGAGCGCTTTTGCGCAGGGTGGCGGCGTCTTGCTGGCGGGGAACAAGTACGGCATCAACCTGCTCAAATGTTTCCCATTGCCGCGCAGCCCAGTCTTCAGCTCTCTCGAAATCGACCAGAGCCGCTTCCGGAGTTCTCCGAGGCGCGGTGTACAGTTCATCCGCAAAGACCGCAATCCGCGTGGCAGGTGCTTGTTGGCGCAGGCCGTCAAGATACTGTTCTGGAACGGAAATGCCCCGGTCGAAGGTTTGTACGAGGACGGCGATGTCGAATTGAGTTTGCGCCAGAAGGTCACGAAGCGACCAGGACGGAGCATCAACCTTACGGCCCGTGGACGCCAGGTATTCCGCATCGTTCGCATAGGTACGAATTCCGTCCTGACGCAGCAGAGGCTCACACTCATCGCGGTTCATGCCTTCGCGAGCAGCGAAGGTGACCTCATCGCCGAAGTCGCGCAACGCGGTGAGAAGGTGTAGTAGCCGGCGGTCGCGAAGACCACCTGCTGGATCCGGGAAAGTATCGTTGACTACGAGGATGCGCAAATGCCGTTCGTCCGAAGACATATTTTCAGGTACAGAAGATCGTTCCATCCCATTGCCTGCCAGCATGGCATTCACAATCTGCCGGTATTCGGCTGGCAATAGCGGCAATACGCTCATCAGCAGCGGAAGTGCGCGGGCCGAATCACCGCGGTTGAGAAGCATCACGCCGAGATTGATGGTCGCGTCGGTGTTGTCGGGATCCAATTCGAGGGCCCGGCAAAATCCTTTTTCCGCGTGTTTGACTTCCCCTAAACCAAGCTGTACGGCTGCCCAATCATTCCAGAGGTCGGGGGTTTCGTAGGCCTCTAGCAATTCCTGCAGCAAACGCGAGGCGTCCACAGAACGACCTTGGTGGAACGCCGCGATCGCTTCGTCGTGTTTGCTCATGGGTCCCCAGGAGGCTCAGCAATTTTCTTGCCTCATTCGCCTTTAATCCGAGCGCTGTTTTTCCTCTTGTAACGTGTTGCGAGCAAGCTTATGAAAGCAGAGCTTGGAGTGGCGGTTGGCGAGACAGTTGCTCAATAGCACGCAGGATAACTCTGTGGATTAGGAGTTGATGAGGAAAGCATGCCTACGGTTGGTCTTTCGATGATCGTGAAGAATGAGGCGTCGATGCTGGGCCAATGTCTCCAGAGTGTGTCTGGAGTGGTCAGCCAGATCGTGGTGGCCGATACCGGTTCAACGGACTCGACGGTTGACATCGCTCGCGACTTTGGTGCGACTGTGATCTCCGTTCCCTGGGCTAATCATTTTGCTAACGCTCGGAATGCCGCCCTCGAACTCATGCAAACGGACTGGGTTCTCGTCCTGGACGCGGACGAGGAATTAGACAGCGAGGCTAAGAGTCAACTCGCGAGTTTGGTGGCGACATCAAACGCAGGCGGATATCTCGTGCCCATTCGCAACTACATTCCGACCGTGACTGGCCGGGGTTGGGACCGGATCGCTCAGGTGAACGCAACCTCCCATCCTCGAGCCCAAGCCGCACCGGCATATTTCGTGCACGAGAACTGCCGGCTGTTCCGCCGTGATCCAGGAGTCTATTTTGTCGGGCGCGTGCACGAACTGGTTGAACCTCGAATCAATGCAATGGGCCGGCGACTGCCAATGGCGCCGTTCTACATTCATCACTTCGGCCAGTTGGCAAGAGAAGAAATGCGAAAACAGAAAGCTGCCGCCTATCGCGACATGCTGCGGATGAAGGTTCGCGAACTGCCCAGCGATCCTATGGCCTGGATTCAGCTCGGGCTTCAGGAGTACGAGTGTTCACGCGAGGCGCCGGAGGCATTGCGCTGCTTTGAGCGAGCTTTGATCCTGGAGCCGAAGGCGACCCAGGCTGCCCTTTTCAAGGGAATGGTTTATCTCGATCTC
>WNFI01354713.1_pt1 | contig 11856 bp, 14 predicted proteins | sample 5400471 | NCBI WGS metagenome assembly WNFI01 (sample SAMN13153348, study PRJNA577476) | soil metagenome | isolation source: 100 cm saprolite on Douglas fir-dominated hillslope | place: USA:California | collected 2013-09-17
GCTGGGTCCCGCGGCACTTGACGTTTACCATCCTGCGGACCTCCGTGTTACCAGGCCGCAAAATGCATCGGGCGGACGCTGGCTGTTTGTCAAAATATCGGCGCACTGCACTTGCCGACTTCCCGACGCTCAGCTGCGTCCGCCCGGAGGAGGAGCTTCGATCATCTTTGCATCGCCCGGCGCTCACCAGCTTTGCAGCGTGGCGGCGTTTCCCAGCGGTCCGACGATCCGAAAGCGTTACTGGGTGCCAAGATATCCGCATGTCGCAGCGTCTTCCTACCCGCAATATTCCCGGCGTGTCAGTGCACCACGCCACCAAGAGGCTCCGGGATGATCGGCTCCGGTAGGGCCGCCGCGCCGCGCATCATCGCCAACAGGTCTTCTTCCGTCGCAGGGCACAGCAAGCGCCAAGGCCCGACCTCCTGGTCGGACATTTCCGTGCGGACCGCCGCGACCTGGTGATGCGGGCAATAGCCGCCGGCGATGCGAATTCCGCGCGCCAGGCGTACGTGGACCCCGTGAAAATCCCCTTCCTCGAGGGAAATCAGGCACTCGGGGCAAAAGCCGCGTGGCAGGATCGGGGCTTTCGGTGTTTCGTCGCTCATGTAAAACCCTCCCTTTGTTGAGCCAGTGCAGACGTCTGCACTGGCAGTCCCTCAATGCCGGGTTGTCACTTTCTCGGTCGACGCAAGCTCCTCGCAGACCCGGCGCAGTTCCCGCGTGAGCATCTCGTGCACTTTTGCCGGATCGGTCTCGGCGGCAATCAGCGGCCCGAGGCGATCGGGAATGCTCATCAGCTGATCGCGCGCCATGCGCGCTTTCTCGAAGGCGGCTTTTCGCACATCCTCTACGGGCAGCAAGCCGCCGCGTTTGATGCCCAGCTCGTACTCGAGCAGATCGGCGCGCGCGGCGTCGGCGCGGGCCGCCTCTCGAAGCCGATTGAGCTGTCCCTCGCTGGGACCCGGCGATTTTTCCTCGTCGTCGGCGCGGGCCGCGGGCGAGGCCTGAGCGCCGCCGCGCTGTTGCTGCGCGGCGTCGGTGTTGCGATCCCATTGGATGTCTGCCACCTCGGCGTCGATCTTTCCGCCGATCGCGCTGATCCGGCAAGTCTTGATCGCCTTTTGCACGGCGGACAGGTTGCCGCCTGGTAGACCATGACGCCGGCGATGGCGCGCGTAGGCCCGAAGGCTCATCAGCTTCGCCATCCGACCTCCCGACCACCCGACTTGCTCGCGTGACCACCCGAATGACCACCCCGGAGAATTTCTGGCACTAGGCTGCACGCGAGGTTTTGTTGATCTCCACGGCGCGCTGCAGCGCGCCTATGATGCTCGCGCGCAGCTCGATAGACGGCGATATGTTCGCGATCGCGCGCCAGGCATTCAGCTTGTCGACCTTCGCAGGAAAGAGCGGCCACAGCTCTGTCTCGAACCAGCCGCGAAGAGCACGCGCGCCCGGAACGTGTTTTAACGGAGAAGGTTTTACAACGGATATATGGTCCCCTTCCGTTCTTGGGGAGGAGGATGGCTTCTCTCCCCAGCTGACTAGGGGAGCCTCCCCAATAGCGGAAGGGGAGGCGTCCTCTGCTAGCCGCTGTCTCCAGACCTTTACCAGCGAGCCTGACTCTACGCGGTCGATGAATGTGAGCGCGAAGTCGCCTTGTCGTCCATCGGACGAGCCGCGGGCGCGGCAAAGGAGCAATCCTTTTTTTTCGAGGCTTCGCTGCAATTGCCGTACGCTCTCCGTCTGGAGGAATCCGCATTTGAATGCCATGAACGCTTGCGATCGCGCGTAGGCGGAGAGCTCGCCCGTTTCGCTAGCACTCTCGGCCATCGCTAGGAGGAGCAGCCGCTCTGAGGTTGTGCAGCTGCGCGGCGGAAGTTTGAACACCGCCAACATTGCATCGAGACTCATGCCGGCGGAAATTTGCCGCGCGATTGCTCTTCCATCCTTCGACGCCAATCCGCTGCAGACTCGGTGCTCACAAGCACCTTTCGTCCGACCTTCATGAGCGCCGGCCCACTTCCCTCGAGCTGCATTTTGTGGAACGTTGTCGGACCCAGAGAATGCGAGTCACAAAACTCCTTGATCGTCATTGCGAACTTCATGATTTCGCCTCCTGCGGTCAATCGCGAACCGCCACGATGCATGGAGCGCGGACGAAAAAAAACCCGCAATATTTGCGGGCTTACAGATTGTCGGATTGTCGCTTTGTTCTAGATGGAACCTGTTTTCTTTGGCGGACGCACCACGAATGCCCAGCATCGGAAGAGGAGTTCGCCAACGGTGCGATCTGCCGCAACGGGATACACGAATTTATTTTTCTTCAGATTGGACTTTTCGGCGCGAGCACGTGATTTCTTGGGATCGCCTGGGTGCAGCCTCCTCGCGCGCTTCCGTTCCTCATCGCCCTCTGAATCATCAATCAAGCCGAGCGATTTATCGAGCTCGATACTCTTGCGAATTGCCGCCAAGTCGGTCTTAAGACCGTACAGCGTCTTGATTCGATCGATCTGGTAGCGCATCATCTGCGCGCTCGCCGAAGACTGATCGGAGCGCGGCCGGCCGCGAGGCTTGCGCGGTGACGCCGCGGCGCGCTTTTTCATTTTGCGTTGACTAGATCATCTATCCGCCGCAGCTGGTCACGCACCGACCGCATTGCATTCGCCACATCCTCGAAGGCGCATTCTCCCGCTTCCCAAGTTGTGGCGAGCCCGCAGATCGCGCTCGCCTGACCAAGGAGCTTGTTGATCTCATCAAGTGAATCTAGCGATATCACGCGCTGACCTGGTGCAACTGGAACGGCGTGCGGCTTTGCCATTGTGTGATCTCCTATGATTTGCGGCCGCTGATGATGCGCGCATCGAAGGCACCGATCCCCTCGCCGCCAATCGAGCAAGCGATGTCGTCGGCCTCGAGAGCGCCGAGGAGAGCCATCGCGTCAACGCCCTGAATCGCCGCGCTTCGCGTGTTTAGATTGCTTGCCTCGATATCCCATGCAAGGCGACGGATCGCAACGAATTTCGCAGCGAGGTCGTTGATGCGGGTCTCGAGCGCACCGCGATCGATTTGCGGCGCGGCGCTGCTCTTGCGCGTTACTTTAGAATTCGTCTCAGCCATGGGGCCTCCTAGTGGGATCTCGGACCGCTCGATTCGCGCGCGGGCTTGAGCGGCGTGACATTTCCCCGCGCGGAACTTCGAACCGATGAAAGGTATTCGCTCCATGCTTCCATGAGGCGCCGGCGCTTCTCGAAGAAATCGCCGCGCCGATAAGCGGCCTCCGTTTTGGTATCGATCGAATGCGCGAGAGCGGCCTCGACCACTTCGCGCGGGAAATTCGTCTGCTCTGCCGCCCAGTCGCGGAATGTCGACCGGAAGCCGTGGACGGTAAGATCGCTTCGCTTCATTCGCTTGAGCACGGCCAGGCATGCCATATTGGAGAGCGCGCCCTTGGAGCGCGAGCTCTCGAAAACAAAATCGCCGGTGCTCGACAAAGTCGCGAGCTCGAGCGCGCGCGCCGAGAGCGGAACGCGGTGCTCTTTCCCCGCCTTCATGCGCTCGGCCGGAACCGTCCAGACTTTGCTGTGCGCCGAGATCTCGCCCGGGCGAGCGCCGAGGACCTCGTTGGTGCGCGCGACGGTGAAGATGATGAATTCGAGCGCGCGCGCTGCGACGCCCGGTTGCGCGCGGAGATCCTGGACGAACGCCGCCGCGGCCGCGTAGGGAAGCGCTGGATGGTGTCGCACCTTCCGCACCTTCGAAGGTCGCGGTAACAGCTGGTCTAGATGGCCGCGCCATTGCGCGGGATTCGATCCCTCGCGGAGACCTCGCGCCTTCGCCCAGTTGAGAACGGTTTCGACTCGTCCCCTGACACGCTTTGCCGTGTCCGTTTTCGTTTGCCAAATGGGCTCGAGGATCTCCATCACCAGTGTCGTGTCGATCGCAGAGACCGGTAGGCTTCCAAGCTTCCCGTAGCAATAGCTCTCCAGCGTCGTTTCCCACTGGTCGACGTGCTTCGCGTTCTTCCATGCGCTCCGATTGGATGCGATGAACGCCTCCGCGCACTCGCGGAATGTTTTCGAGCGCGCCTCGGCGAGCTTTACGGCCGTTGCAGTCGCGGTGCGCGCGTCGATAGGGTCAGACCCCTCCGCGAGGAGCTGGCGACAACCCAGGGCCTTGTCGCGCGCCTGGGCGAGCGATACCGCATGCAGCGGTCCGAGCCCCATCTCACGCGCGCGGCCGTCGCGTGAGAATCGGAAAAGCCATGACTTGGTGCCCGCGCGGGAAACCTGCAGGTACAGACCGCCCCCGTCGGCATAGTAGCCGGGCTTTCCCTTGGACTGGACGCCGCGCGCGGTCAGGACGTGGAGTTGTCGCTTTGCCATCTACCCCCAATTCTACCCCCAACCCGGTCGCGGTTCAAGGCGACTGCTTGGCGAACTCTGGCGAAGCTCTACGAGGGGAAATGAGAGGGAAAAGGGTCGCGAAAAAAAGTGCGTGAGAGGTGTCGTGGCGGAAGGTGTGAGATTCGAACTCACGAGGGACTCGCATCCCTGCCGGTTTTCAAGACCGGTGCCTTAAACCGCTCGGCCAACCTTCCGCTGTAAAGAACTGGAAACCCGCTCGGTCAACCCTCCGCCATAGCAGGAACCAATGCTTCGCAGCCGTGATCTTAGTATGGATTACTTTGATTTAGAACACGTTTTTGCGGCACTACTTGAAAGCGCCCGGAACGCCCCATACTCTACCTAGCGGTCGATTTCGACCGCACCTTTAACCAAGGAGTCTTCATGGAACCCGATACCCCGATGATGGCGCCGGGACAAACGGCGTCGACGACGCTGCAGCTCGCCCAGAACCGGGTCTTGCGCAACACGTACCTGCTGCTGGCGCTTACGATGGTGCCGACGGTGATCGGCGCGGTGGTCGGAATGGCCACGGCCGGAATCGTCATGGCCCATCCGATCATGATCAGCCTCGTGATGCTGGCCGTGGTGATGGGCCTGCAGGTGGGAATCGCCGCCAACCGCAATAGCGGTGTGGGCATCGCGTTGCTGCTGCTGATGACGGGGATGCTTGGATGGTGGCTGGGACCGATCCTGAACCTCGCCCTGGCGATGAAGAACGGCATGGCGCTCGTGGGCTACGCGGCCCTGGGCACCGGTACGATCTTCCTCGGCATGGGTGCGATCGCGATGACGGCCAAACGCGACTTCAGCTTCCTCGGCAAGTTCCTGTTCGTCGGCATGTGGGCGCTCCTGGTCGCGATGGTCGCCAACATGTTTTTCCAGATCCCGGCGGTCTCGCTGGCGATCTCGACGCTGGTGATCGTGGTGTTCTCGCTCTTCCTGCTCTTCGACCTGCAGCGCATCGTGCGCGGCGGCGAGACCAACTACGTCATCGCGACGACCGGCGTGTACATGAGCCTGTTCAACATCTTCGCCAACCTCTTGAACATCCTGTTGGCGCTCTCGGGCAACCGCGAGTAGCCGAGTCTTCCGCAAGACGGGAAAAGGCGCCTTCGGGCGCCTTTTCCTTTTCTAGCGAACGAAGAGCGCGATGCTCTCGACGTGACCGGTGTGCGGGAACATGTTGACCACGCCCGCGGCCGCGAGGCGGTAGCCCTTCCCGTTCACCAGGATTCCCGCGTCGCGCGACAGGGTCGCGGGACTGCACGATACATACACGATCCTCGAAGGCCCGCCGTCGGGCAATCCTTTGCAGATCTCGACGGCGCCGTCGCGCGGCGGGTCGATGAGGAGCTTGTCCACGCGCCCCAACGCGGCGAGCGCGCCGGGAGCGTCGGCATACAGATCGTGCACGATGAATCGCGTGCGCGCCTCGAGGCCGTTGCGGCGCGCGTTCTGCTCCGCGCGCTCGATGAGTGAGGCGGAACCCTCGATGCCGACGACATCGGCGCCGCGCGTGGCGAGCGCGAGAGTGAAATTGCCGATGCCGCAGAAGAGATCTCCCACGCGCTCTCCCGGTCGCGGGTCGAGCAGGTCGATCGCTCTTTTCACCAGGATGCGGTTCACGCCGGAGTTCACCTGCGTGAACTCGGTGGGACGGTAGCGCAGCGAGAGGCCGAATTCGGGCAGCCGGTAGTCGAGCGCCGGCGCATCCATCGGGTGGAACGGGTGCGCCGTATCCGGGCCCTTGGGCTGCAGCCACCACTGGATGCCATGGCGATCGGCGAAAGCGCGCATCTTTTCCGCGTCCTCCTCGGGCAACGGCTCGAGATGCCGCAGGACGAGCACCGTGACCTCCTCGCCCACCGCCAGCTCGAGCTGCGGGATGCGCTCGCGCAGCTTCATCGACGTGAACATCTGCCGCAGCTCGGGAATCATTCGCGAGACGTGCGGGGGCAGCACTTCGCAGGAGAGCGTGTCGGCGACGAAGCTGGAGCGCCGCTCGTGGAATCCGACGAGCACGCCGCCCTTCTTGGCGACGTAGTGCACCGAGAGGCGGGCGCGGTTGCGATATCCCCAGGCTTCGCCCTGCACGGGCGGCAACATCTGCTCGGGCCTCACCTTGCCCAGGCGCTCGAGATTGTCCTCGAGGACGCGCTGCTTGGCGGCCACCTGCGCCGTCGGCTCGACGTGCTGCATCGCGCAGCCGCCGCAGACGCCGAAATAGCGGCAGCGCGGCGTGACGCGCTGCGAGCTTTCGCAGAGAACCTGCGTGACCGTGCCAAGGTCGAAGTTGCCGCGGCTGCGGCGGCGCGAGAACTCGACGCGCTCCCCCGTGACCCCGCCGTCGATGAAAGTGACCTTTCCGTCGACGTGCGCGACCCCGATGCCCTCGTGGTCGATCGACTCGATGAGGGCTTCGGTCACCGCGTTACTGGCAGGCCGGCATGGGAGAGGCGAACGTGAGGCGCGAGATCAGCTTCGAAACCGTCACTCCGTTCACGTCATAGGAGAGCAGCCCCGAGTTGCCGTTGATGAAGGTGAAGTTCATCGTGCCCACGGTGGTGTAGCCGATCGGTGTCCCCGACCAGTTGGTCGAATTGAAGGCCGGCCCCGTCGTCCGGTAGAGCGTCCCGGAGTACGTGCCGTTCCCGGTGCGGCCTCCATGCGACATGATCAGCCACAGGCCCTTGCCCTGCGTGTCGTAGGTGAAGAGGGTCGCGAACAGGATGTCGCCCTGGTGCGTCACGTTGATGCCCCAACCCGACTCGTTCGAATTCCACCACAGGTCCTGGTAGTTGGTCGCGGTGCTGCGATCGAAAGGGGTCCACGTGCACGTGACCGGCGTGGAGAAGGCGAGGCGCGTGATCTTCTTGGTGATGTCCTGGCCGTTCACCGAATAGACGAGCGTGCCCGTGTTGGCGTCCGTGAAGGAGAAGCGCATGTTGCCGACCACGGCGTAGTTGATGCCCGAGGCGGGCCACGGCGACGCGTTGAAGGCCGGCCCCGTGGTGCGGTAGAGCGTTCCCATCCACGAGCCGTCGATCTGCCTGTCGCCGTGCGACATGATGAGCCACATCGGCTGGCCGTCGAAGTCGTAGGTGAAGAGCGTGGCGAAAAGGATGTCGCCCTGGTGATTGACGTTCACGCCCCAGCCCGATTCGCTCGCGTTCCACCACAGGTCCGTGTAGTTCGGCCCCGTGCCGGCCGTGGCGCCCGTGCCGGTCGACAATCGCAGGCTGTACGCGCCCGTGCCCGCCGGATCCCAATGCGCGACCTCGACGTAGTACGTGCCGGGCGAAAGCGTTCGCGAGATGCCGAAATTGAGATTCCCGCTCGCGACGTCGTCGTTGGTCTCGAGCGAGACACCGCGAGAATCGAGGAGCGCGCCGATCGTGTCCGTGCTTCCTTCGGTTCCGACGGTCACGGCGGTGTCCGCGGTCACCGAGAAGCGATAGACGTCGACGTCGCCCGGGTAGTCGATGCGGCGGTTGCTGAACACGAGCGGCGTGGTGCGCAGGTTGAGCGGCATGTCGACGCCGTTCGGATCGCTGAGCGGAGCGCCGAAGAGGTCGAGCGCGCGGTTGGGCGCGTCATCGGGCGCCTGGGGAGCGTTCCGGATGTACTGGTCGATTTCCGCCTCGAACACCTCGAAGCGGCTGTAGAGAGCTTCCTCGTTCAAGTCGGTGCAGCTCATGCCGCCGGGCTGCCGGATCGTCGTGCCCGAGAGGATGCCGCGCAGTTGCAGCGTTCCTCCCGCCATGGTGAAGAGACCGGATCCGCTCGAGCCGCCCTCGATGATGCCGCGCGAGAACGAAACTCCGTACATGTCCTGGGCGTGCCCGACGACGCGGTACTCTTTGGTCACGTTGCCCAGGGCGAAGCGAATCGTGTCGCCCTTCGGATGGCTCAGGCTCACGATCGAGGCGCCGTCTTCGAGCAGCGCGCGGTTCCATGAAGCGTAGACAGCCCCCGGCGGCGGCGTGTCGTTCATCCTGAGGAGCGTGGAGTCGGCGTTGGAATTGGTGAAGACGAGCTCGGCGCCGCCGGAGAGCTGCACCATCCCCGGATTGATCGCGGGATCGTCGCAGGCGACGTTCTCGTAGAACCACAAGGTGGTGAGAGACTCGGCCGAGGAGACGTTGTTGATGCAGTGATTCGCGGTGAGGACGAACGGCGCGGGAAAGCGCTCGGTGTTGATGAGCGTGCCGGTGCAGAGGAACCCGGAGTTGCCGTCGACGAAGTTCAACCGTGCCACCGATTTTTTTCGCTCCGCGATCGCCGTATCCAGCACGGGATCGTTGGTGGTGCAACGCGTCGGCACCGTGCACGTGCCCGCGGCGGCCTTGGCGAAGGGCGAGTCCGTGAAATGCAGGATGCCGGTGATGCTAACGGCCTCCACGGTGTTCGAGAAGAGCTCGACGATCTGCGCGGAGCCCTGCGTCCACGGCAGCCACGCTTCGGATCCCAAAGACGGCTCGACGCGCATGAATTCGATGCGGCCGTCGGAACCCTGGACGCGCGCCTCGATGGCGCGCGCGAGGCTTCCCAGGTCGAGCTTCACGCGCAGGCCGAGCGCGCCTTCGGAAGAAACGCGCAGGCGCGCGACATACCCGCCCGCAACGGCTGTCCACTTGTCGACTTGCGAGGCCACGGGAAGCGCGCGAACCGTGGCTACGCGTAGCCGCCCCGACGGTACCTCGGGCGAAGCGCGTGCGGACTTGTCTTCGAGGGCGGGCAGCGATGCGCTCTCGATCGGAGCGATCGACGAGGCGCGGAATGCCATTGGCTGCGCGGGCGCACCTTCGAGCGTCCGCGAGGTCATTTCCATCGGAGCCGATGCGGCGGCCCACAGAGGCGCTGCGACGGCGAGAGCGGCGAGAAGGCGTGAAATCATCGGTCTCGAAAAAAGGAAAAGCGGCGGCTGTGCGCTCGTGCGGCCGCCCGACTGAAGTGGGGTTTTTCTTATGATTTCAGAGGCTTATGCTACCATAGGTAGGCAAATATACGCGCCCCGATGCATTTCAGATGCCATCGGCAAGTCCTTGATCAAGTTCTGCAATTCCTGCGGCTCGACGGTCTCCCAACGCGTTCCCGAAGGCGACACGTTTGCGCGCGCGGTGTGCGACGCATGCGGGACGATCCAGTATCAGAACCCGAAGATCGTCGTTGGTTGCCTGCCCGCGTACGGCGATCGCATCCTCATCTGCAAGCGCGCGATCGAGCCGCGTTATGGGCTATGGACGCTGCCCGCCGGCTTCATGGAAAACGACGAGTCGGCGAGCGAGGGTGCGGCGCGCGAGGCCCTCGAGGAAGCCAACGCCCGCGTCGAGATCGAAGGCCTCTACACCGTGTATTCGATTCCGCACATCAGCCAGGTCTACATGATGTTTCGCGCGCGGCTCATCGACACCGGCTTCTCGCCCGGCACCGAGAGTCTCGAGGTGAAGCTCGTCACCGCGGAGGAAATCCCCTGGGATCAGCTCGCCTTCACGATGGTGCGGCGAACGCTCGAGCATTACCTCGAGGATCGCGAGCGCGGCGTCTTCGTGCCTCGCTTCGGCGACATCCGCCCGCCGCAAAGATAACGAAACCTAGCGTCGGGGACGGAGAAAAGCCCTTTTTCTCTTCTCCCAGGGGCCGATGACTTCGCGACGGGCCCAGAGCAGGAGGCGCCCGCTCTCGGAGCCCGGATTCGCGAGCAGGAATTTCTCCAGCGTCGGCATGGTGAGGCACGTGAGGCGCTCGAGCGTCTTGCATCCGCCCTGGTAAACCGCGAGCAGAGAATCGGCATTCGCCGCGATGCCGGCGGCCTTGATCACGTCCGCCGCGACGAACCAAAGCTCGCCGCGGTCCTCGAAGACGCGCACGTGCACGCCGGCGAATTCGTGGTAGTTGCCTTCCCAGCGCTTGAGAGGCTCGTTGGAAGCCCACGTGAAGCCTTCGTGGACGACTTCGATGAGAGGCCGCGAGATCGCCCACGCCACTGTCGGCGCCGCGATGAGAACGGCCACGAGCGCCCACGCCTTGCCGCCCAGCTTCCAGCCGATCCAGACGAGCGCACCCGCGAAGCTGATGCTGATCGCGAGGCGAACCAGCAGCTTCACGCCGTGGGACATGTCACGCCACTTGCAGGACTTCCTGCTCGGCGACGACGAAGACCTGGTCGCCCTTGCGCGGCAGCACCTCCGCGGTGCCGGTGAACGCGCCGAAGGCGGGAAGCACGCCGTAGCGCGCGCCGAACCAGAAGCATGGGAGCTTCAACGATTTCTCGCCTTCGCCGGTGAGGCGCACAGCAGGATGGATGTGCCCCGAGAGCGCGTAACCGCCGCGGCTCGCCTGCGGCTCGTGGTTCAGCACGAAGGGGCCGAGCGCCTCGCCCGCCTCGATGCAGCGCGCGTTCCACTCGAGGGGCGGGTCGCCCGCCTTCTTGTCGTGGTTGCCGCGCACGATGACGATCTCGAGCGCCTGGCGCGCCTCGCGCCACGCGGCGAAGCGCTCGAAGGTGCTCTGCGTGCGCCCGGCGGCGCTGTGGAGGAAATCGCCGAGGAAGATCACCTTGCGCGCGCGTGTTTTATCAATGGCGCTGCCGAGGCGCTCGACATTCTCCGCGGTCGTGCCCGACGGCAACGGGATTCCCGCGCGCCGGAAGCTCGCCGCCTTGCCGAGGTGGAAGTCGGCGACGAAGAGCGTCCGGCCGGCGGGCCAGTACATCGCTTTCTCCGCGAGGAGGACGAGCCGCTCGCCGACGACGTTGCACTCAACCATCGAGCAAGTCCAATTGGGTCCCGAACCCCGGCTTCAGGATTACCGGGGCAGGCTCGTCCGGGATATCGCCGGGCGGCGCCGCCTGGTCGAATTCGATCTGCATGCGCCGCACGCGATCGGCGAGCTTCTCGTTGCTGAGCTTCTCGCGAAAGCGGCTCACCATGATCGGAAAGGCGAAGGGCGACGGCTTGTGCGTCTGGCGCAGCAGCACCGGCGCCCTCTCCATTCGCCGCAAAGCCTCGGCGAGACGCGAGAACTCGAGCTGGCGTTCGAGCACCTCGCGCTCCGCCTGCCCCAGCAACGGATTGGCCGGATCCCAGCGCGCGAACACCTCGTAGATGAGTCCGCTCGTCGCCTGCACCTGTCGATTGGTCTTGGGCTGCCCCGGGTAGCCCTGGAATACCAGGCCGGCGACGCGCGCGATCTCGCGAAACTGGCGCTTCGAAAGCTCCGCGGCGTTCAGGCTCGCGAGCATGTCCTCGAGCAGGTCCTCGGTCGTGAAGAGGCCCGCCTTGAGCAGCGGGATCAGCTCGAAGCGCTCGCGCGACATGAGCTCGAAGCCGTAGTCGGTGAAACCGAGCGAGAAAGTTCCGGCGCGCGTCTTCGAGAGGCGATGCGCGAGGAGCGCCGAGAGCCCCAGGTGCACGGAGCGGCCCTCGAACGGATAGAAGAAGATGTG
>WNFI01278941.1_pt1 | contig 11855 bp, 14 predicted proteins | sample 5400471 | NCBI WGS metagenome assembly WNFI01 (sample SAMN13153348, study PRJNA577476) | soil metagenome | isolation source: 100 cm saprolite on Douglas fir-dominated hillslope | place: USA:California | collected 2013-09-17
GGAGCACGTCACCGCTGATGCTGACGTCCGCGCCCGCACTCGTCGGCACCTTGTCCAGCGGTTCGTTCTCGATCTGCCAGCTGTAGAGAAGCGGGTTGGGGTGGTAGTGCCTGAACGAGGCCTTGAGGTACCTCGCGTACTCGGGGTCGGATGTCATGGTGGCGGCCGGCTCGCGCTCCCATGGCGGTATCCAAGCCGGTACGTACAGCTCGGGATAGCCCATGTTGCGCATCCCGAGGATCAGCACGATGCGGGCCGGCCGAACCCCGCGCGTCTGGTTGTACCGCTCGACGACCTTGATCAACTGGTCGGTCTCGGTGAAGTCGAAGGCGCCCCGCTTGGCCTCGACAGAGTCCCAGTACACCGGCAGGCGGACCAAGTCAGGGGTCAGCTGGGGCATCAGCTCGCCCAGGGCAGACGCCGGGTCCTCGCCCAGGGCCGTGGCTGCCCGGGGGCTGAAGGAGAAGCCGATCTGCGCCGGGCTCGCGGCGCGGGCCTCGTAGACGCCGCCATCGCTGAGCGGGTGGGCGGTCAAGGCGGCGGTGGCGACGATGGCCGTCATGGCGGACGCCAGCGCCCGTCCCAGCCATCCCCTCCTCACCCGAGATCGCCGACCCAATTGGTCACCTCCGGCAGCCTCGGACGTCTTCACCCGCACCCGAGGCCCCCCATCTTAGGCAGTCGTCCGCGAAGCTGCCTGAGCGGACAATGAGAGCTCCGAGACCCGAACTACTCCTTGTCGGCCTTGGGTGGAGGTGGCGGGGCGTAGCGCTCCCGAGGCGCCAGCGCCTGGGTGGCGACCTTCGGCTTCTTGGGCTTTTTCTTCTTGACTTCCTTCTGACGATCCTTGTTTCCCAACACGTCACCTCAAAGCGGTCGATCTCCGGAGCATAGCCGGGAAGCGCTGAGCGACGCCGAAATCAGCCGAGATGCCGAATCGCCGCCGCTGTTACGGCCGCCGCCGCCACGACCACCAGGAAGGGCGCCCGCAACGTCACCGCCACAGCCGCAACGACCAGGCCCGCGGCTCGGGCGTCGAAAGTGAGGGAGCGGCCTGATGAAAAAGTCTGGGTTCCGATCAACGCCGCCAGCAAGGCCACCGGAAGCAGCGCGGCCACCCGCCGAAGCCGCGCGCCCTCCAACCAGCGCTGCGGGACCGACACGCCGGCCAGTTTGAGCGCGTAGCACGCCATCGCCCCGCCGAGCACCGCTGCCCAGGTCACGGCGCGCCGGTGGCGGCTGTGCCGGCATCCGACCGCCGGCCCCAAGCGCCGCCGATTACCGCCGCCACGCCCGCCACCAGCACCGGCACGCCCGCCGGGACGAAGGGCACCGAGACCAGGGCCACGATCGCGGCGACGACACCGACCACGGCAGGCTCACCCCGGTGCAGGCGTGGCGCCAGCAGCGCGAGGAACGCCGCCGGGACCGCGGCGTCGAGGCCGAGCGACCTGGGGTCGGACAGCGCCCGGGCAGCCAGTGCCCCGGCCAGGGTCCCAGCGTTCCAGAGGAGGAAGACAGACGCCCCGGTGGCCCAGAAACCGAGGCGTCCGGCCTGGGCCGAATCCTGGCCAATCGCCACCGCGGTGCTCTCGTCGATCACGAGGTGAGCCGCCAGCAGCCGTCGCGGGCCCCTGAGGTCGAGCAGCGATGCCAGGCGGAGGCCATAGAGACCGTTTCGGGTGCCCAGCAGCGCCGCCGTCGCGGCCGCCGCCATGGGGCTACCGCCGCCGCCGAGAATCCCGACGAGAGCGAACTGTGAAGCTCCAGTGAACATGAGAAGCGAGAGCGCGCTGGTCTGGACCACCGACAGCCCGGCCGCCACCGATATGGCCCCAAAAGAGAGCGCGTAGGCCCCCGTGGCCAGACCGATGCCGGCCGCATTGCGGATCACACGCCTGCGCTCCGCGTCCCAGGTCGTTTCGTCGCGTGCGCCACGCATCAGGGGAGGATAGTGACATTCGCTCGCGGAACCCTCCCCAGGAGGGTGAGGCATTACTCGAGGAGCTGGGTCTGAAACAGAGTCGTGGGCAGGACTGGACCACCGAAGTTGATCAGCTCACCGGTGGAACTGCTGCCAGCTTGAATGCTGGCGTTCTGGCAAACCAGCTGGCCGACGATTTGTTGGTTGCCGTTGGAATGCAGCGTGCACTGAGCCGTCGGGGCATAGATCAAACCCGTAAGGCTTATGTTCGCCTGCGGGCCATCAACCACGATCTGACCTCCGCCTGACCCGCAGGGGAACCCTCCCGATGGGCAATCGAAGATCAGCATTCCACCATTGGTGTTGTTCAGGTAGGTGGCGTTCGTTGGGGCATTCAGCGTCAAAGTCCCGGTGTGACTTGAGGCGCAGTTGGTCCCGCCCGAAAAGCACCAGCTTGTCCCGTTGTAGAGGAAGAAGGTCACACCGCCGGCGCTGGCACCATCGGTGCCGCATGCCTGGTCGCCAGTGGGAAGCGGGTTCACCCCGCCTTCGGTCGCGCAGCCGCCGGCCGTGGTGACGTGCGCGTCTCCCGCAAAGCTGATATTGCAGCCGGTGGTGCTGGGGAAGAACGAATATGTACCGGCCTCAAACACGTCTCCGGTAGGAACCACGGTCTGGGTTCCCGCGCCGCAGGGGTCGTAGCAGCCCGGGCGAACGGTCTGCGGTGTGGTCGGGAAGGGGACGCGGGTGATCGAGGAGCAGTTCCACGGGTCAACGGCGCTGATCGGGGGGATAGCCGGCTTGGCGATGTTCGGGGGGTCTCCGGCGGGACAAGGAGCGGCAAAGTGGCTGGGCGCGTCAATGTTGCCGCAGGTGTTGTCGGACCCGTTGGGGAGATGGCCTGCCGCACCGAACGAGGCCGGCAGGTTGGGGTTGACCGATGTGTTGGGGCCTGTGAACACCTGCGCCTGGCAACGGGCACCTTGCCCGATGCCCGCGTTCCAAATCTGTTTCGGTTGGAACGAGGTCGCCGGCAGGCCGGCTACGTCGCCGTAGTAGACCTCGACCTTCCCGACCTGGCCGTTGGGCGTGGGATAGACGTGTATGTCTATGTTGTTGGTTCCCGTGATACAGCCGCCTACATAGAGGTTGCCGCCTACGTTCAGGTGACCGGTTGAGTGCTGGCTGGATCCGTTCAGCTGGAGCTCCTCAGCGACGTAGAGCGCGTACCCCAGCGAGGAACCGCCAACGAGCACCTGAGCGACGGATCGACTGGCGATGCTGATCTGGCCGATTCCCATCAGGCCCGCGAAGTTCGATCGATTGACGTGCGAGAGCCGGACCAGGACCTGGTCGTTGCGGCAGGTTCCACCGGGTGGGCAGTACGGAGTCTCGACGTACAGGGAGTGCGCGGAATCCGGGTCGCACAACGCTGTACCGGGATCGTGGGTGGACGCGCCGAACTCGAAGGCCAGACCAGTGCACCCCGCCGGCAGCGACGGGTTCGTGTTCCCGCCGGACAGGGTGCTGCTGGCGTACAGCACCGCCACCTGGCGCGCCTCTTGCTGCTGCAGGACTGTGGGCGACGGGCCCAGGCGCTGAGCCCCGGCCAGCGCGGCGCCGTCACCGACGGACTGCAGGAACCTGCGGTCGCTCTCCGCGATCCCCCCATCCAGGGCAAGGGCAACAAGACCGAACAAGAATGCGCCGCCGAGGGCTACCAGGATCAGAGCCTGGCCGCGCTGGTTGCTAAGACCCTTCATGCCAATCCCGGTCCTAGTACTCGGTACGCATCTCGGACTTGGCCCACAGCGTGATGCCGTTCCCCAGGAAGTTGCTGAGCAGTGGGACGCTCGGCTGGAACTGGTATTCGATCTCGACGACCACGTTGTGGGCACCCGACGACTTGGTGGTGTTGTAGTTGCAGAGGGGGTAGTGATCGGTCGGCCCCGGCCCGGTGTCCGGGTTGGCGGCGGCATTGACGCAGGACACCGCGTTGGCGCCGCCGTTCACGAAGACGAATACGCAGCCTCGGTTTACGGAGGCAACACAGGTGGTGGGGCTGCCGGTGTTGGTGGACTGGTCGGCGTTGGCGAAGTCAAAGCTCACGGCGCCACCGGCGGCTCGCATGATCGCGGGTTCGACGCCGACCAATGACGATCCCGGTGGCGGGCTCTCGCACCACAGCGCGCCGGCGGAGAGGTTGGAGCACTGGTTGTACCCCAGGATCGCCTCGCGAGCACCCTCCCGGGCGGCGTTGCTGATGATGTTGTAGGAGTAGACCGCGCGCGTCAGGTCGATCAGGCCGAACAGCACGACGAAGAAGAGCGGCGCTATCAACGCGAACTCCGTGGCCGCCTGGCCTCGGGACCGGCGGCTGCTACTGGACCCGGACCAACGCATCAGTAGACCGCAGATGATCTGGTGCGCTTTGGGCGCGCTGGAGTTGGCGGGCGGGAGCGTCGAGCCTGCGGCACCGACGTCCAGTTCCAGGTTCACGCTGTGAGGAGGAGTCGGACCCGTGGGCTGCCCCGTGATCGTCACCTGGTAGGCACCCGGTGCCGCGCCGGGTGACGCGGAAAGGGCAAGTTGAAACGTTCCATTTCCGCCGGCGACGACCGTCGGGTTGGGATTGGCCCCGATTGCCGTGGTCGGGCTTCCCCCTGGATCCAGCACTACTGTCGAAACGTTCACATCGGAACTGAAGGAGCCGATCGCCTGAACTGTCACATTGGAGGTAGCGGTGTTGCCCGGGGTAGTACCGATGATGGAAGGGTTGTCGGATATCAAGAAGTCGTCGCTACCGCTGCCCGGAGGCGGCTGAGCCACCCCACCGACCGTCACCGAGAAGGTGCCGGAGACGTTAGCGGGGGTGCAGCCGCCGCCGTTCGACGACGCAGTCACCGTGAAGCTGTAGGTGTTAGGCGCCGTATTGGTGCCGATGTGCAGGGTGAGGTAAGCGGTCTCGGTGTAACTCGTCCCCGCGGAGAGAGCGAGGCTTGCCTGGGTGTTGTTGTTTCCGCTTGGAGGCGACCAGAGCTGGGAGTAGGTGCCGTTGAATGAGGGTGTGACCCCCGAGATCACCAACTGAGCGCTGTTGGCCGGGGGGCGTCCGTCACCGGTCACCGGAAGGGCGACCGAAAAGCTGAGATCGCTGCCGGGATCGACCGAGGCCGCGCTGGGGCTGACGCTCGGCGCGCCGAAGCTGTAACAGCTGGCACTCGCCGCCTCCGCATCGACGGGAAGAAATGCCTTGCCCGCTGCCGTGAGGGCCGCCGCCACCCCGCCGTGTTGCGGGTCGGGCGCCGACACCACCGCCGTGTGCTGATTGACCAGGCGCCATGCCACCTGCGAGGAAGACGGCCGCGAAGCCGTACGGTTGGTCTGGTTGGGGTAGATGAACAGCCACGAGTTCCCGGGCGACAAGGAGTTGTCCATCGGGCTGGTGTCTATCAGTCCCCCATTGATCGGGGGGGACGCGTGGCGGATCGTGGTGGTATCGCAAGTATCTTGTTGGGCACCCACGGAGCAGAGTGGGGCCAGGCTCATGCCCAGGCCGAACGACTCCTGCGAAGGCTGAGTGACGTCGATGCCGATCTGCTCGTCGCTGGGCGGCATGCGGTAGATGGGGTCGGGTAGCGTCGCCCAGTGCGCGGCCTCCCGGGCGGCGTTGCTAACGGCGATCTTGTAGTAGAACGCCCGCCCCACATCAACCACCCCCCCGATCGCGAGCAGCAGGAGGGGGATGACGAGTCCGAGCTCGAGGGCCGCCTGGCCGCGCTGGCGCACTTCCAACCTTCCGACGGCACGCAATCAGCGCCGCGGGGCCGGGCAGAGGCCAGGGCCGCCCAAGGCAACTGGCCGGCCGCACATCGCCTGGCCGGCTGGCTCTGATCCTCTGGTGCGGTCGCGAAACAGCTTGGACGTCCCCGTGTCCATAAGGTGCCTATTGTCCCCCCTCTTAGGCTCTTTTTTAGCTAGTCCTTTAACTGTTTCCTCAAACGACTAACTGTGCTTTCTCTAACGACCGCTCCAGCTCGATCTTGTGGTTATTGGGTGTCGCAGGTGACCCGGGCTGCGTGGCTGACCGCGGCGCCGTGGTTGGTGTGGCCGTGGGCGGTCGCCGTGGCGTCGGATTTGGCCACTGCGGAGACACAATCGCCGTGGGCATCGCCCGCGGTCAGTGGTTTGTCGGTCTGGGGGGCAGCGTCTGAATGACCGTTCACGTCCGGCGTCTCGGCTGCCTCCGGGCTCACTTTGGCGTTGGGCGCCGTCGAAGCCTTGGCGTGGGTGCTGTGTGACGGCGACTGGGTGTTCAGGTTTGCGGCCAGGGCACTGGTGCCGGCAAGAGCCGCCACGGCCATGCCGACGATCGCGGCTGACCGGAAATTCTTTGAGATCGAAATCATGCTTTCCTGGTTCCTCCTACTCGTTGAGCTGAGCCCTACCTATGGCCCGCTGGGGTTGACGGATGGTCGTTCTTGGGTCCCGCCGGGACCACGCTGGGTGGCCCACTGGGCACGTCGCTCGGGCGACCGGCGTTCCCATTCCCCTGCCCGTGCCCTTTCCCGCGATCGGTCGAACCAGGAGCGCCACTGGGGTGATCCTGGCCTGACTTGCCGCGGGAGTGATCGGCGCGAGCGTCCTCTCCGTTCTGCTTGGCGACCTTGCTCACGCATTCGCCAATTCCATGAATTCCGCTGGTCAGTTGGTCCTTGCACTGTTCCACAGCGGCGGTCACGGTCTTGCCCCACACGCCGGGGTCGGAGCTGCCAGTCGCCGCGGCGGCGTAGGCGAGCGAGCCGCCGCCGACGGCCAGCAGAGCCGCAGCCAGCCCGGCCAGGAGCCTCGGTGAGGTGGCCGCGCGCAGCAATGAGAATCGGTGCGGTCTCGAGGTGGCCATAAAGGCCGCGTGGTAGGCGGCCTGGGATGGGTGCGGGCTCGGACCCTTGGCGGCCCCACCCTGCTTCCGGACAGCGCTCCTCAGCTCTCGGTCGAGATCAAATGCGTTCTTGCTTGTCATGGCTGTACTAAGAAAGACGCGCAGCGGCCCCGAAGTGTCCGTTTTTCAGTCGCGATAGTCGCCGAGGCGCGCCCGTAGTGTTTTCCGGGCGTCGGCCAGCCTGGTTGCCACCGTGCTCTCGGGGACGCCCAGAATTCCAGCGATGTCGCGGTTGGTGTAGCCGTGGAGATGGCGCAGCACGATGGCGGCCGCCTGTTTGGGCGGAAGTTGACGGACCTCCCGCAGGATGTCGGGGCTGATCTCTGGTTGAGTGGGGTCCGGATCGTGGGGCCGGCCAAGGCGCCGGATCACTTCGCCAACCTCGCGGAGCCGCTCCCGGCGGCGATGAGAGATCGCGGTATTGATCGCGATGCGATGCACCCATGCCTCGGCGGGCGCGGCGCCGTTCCAGTTCTTCCACTCCCGGAAAGCCTTGAGAAAAGCCTCCTGGGTGCAGTCCTCGGCGGCGGCGGGACTGCCCGTCAGAGCCACCAGGGACCTGAAGATCCGCTGATAGGTCGCCTCGTAGAGGCGGTCGAAGTCCAGCTTCGACCCCGGCTCGTACTTCTGGCCCGGCATGGCTCGGCCAGTGTAGCGACCCTGTTCCAACAGTCAGGGTCGCAACCTACGCCTTCGGGCCCCTAAGTTCGGGACCGCACCTCGATACCCCGACCGGGATGCCAAGCCTCGATCACCAACTGCTTCGCCCCAGCGTCGAGATGGGTCAGCACAATCTCATCGATGTCCACATTGAAGCGCGGGCCAGGCGGGTGCTCATCCCCGGCGGGCCGGCGACGGGCACGACCGGATACCTTGGCGTCACCCTCCCAGGCGGCGGGCTCCGCCTGCGGCGGATCCGCCGATTGGGCCTGGATCGCGAGCCGCGGATCGCGCTCGATGTCGGCAAGCTTTCGGGAGCCGGGCATCATGCCGATAACCAGCTGACCGTCCTGGAAATCCACCTCGATACCGCTTAGGCGTGGCGACCCGTCGCGGCGCGACGTCGCCAGCGCCTTGTGCCGTCGGGAGTCGAATATGGCGCGGACGGCAGCGGCGAAATGAGGTTCCATGCCCTCGACATCGCCCCAACTGGCCACGGCAAAGAGGGTATCGCGACAGTGCCGACTGGTTAGATGGGCCCTGCCGGACTCGAACCGGCGACTCTCTGCTTAAAAGGCAGAAGCTCTAACCAACTGAGCTAAGGGCCCCTACTTAGTCCCCAGGGGTCTCGGCGGGCTCGGGCGACTCCGCCGCGTCGGGGGTGTCGGAGGCTTCGGGGGTGTCGGAGGCCTCTGGCGAAGGCGATGCTTCGGGAGTCTCCTGGTCGGTGGCCTCATTGGAGTCCTTGGGGCAGGACTTGGCGGCCGCGCTGACCGCGGCGCCGTGGTTCTGCTCCCCGTGGTGGTTGGTCGCTTCCGCGGTCTTGTCGCGGGCAACCTTGGACACACAGTCACCGTGAGCGTCACCACTGGCGTCAGATGACGGGCTCAGGACAATCGGAGCCGCCGGCGAGTTGCTGGCCTCTGGGCTCGGAGACGCCTCGGGGGACTCGGTCGGGGACGCCGAGACCGCATCCGATGGGGATGCCGAAGGCGAGGGTGATGGCTTCTGGGCCGCCAGCGCGGCGGTACCGAGCAGGAACAAGGTCGCCATCGCCGCGAGCAAGGCTGACCGGACTCGACTGTCGTGGAAAACGCGCATCCAGGACCTCCGCTGATCTCGTGGTTAATGTCGTCCCCGGCCAGAGGTTACCTAACGCGACCCTGCTTACGCCAGATCAAACCAGCGTTCGTTACCGGAACCTCACCGATTCCGTGCACCGCGGTGATGGATTCAGGCTGGGGGAGTCGCGGCCCCGCGATGCCCCTCCGGAACGTCGCCGGCGGCGCACATCGGGCAATCCTCGGGGGCCCACGTCTCAAACGCCACCTCAAGGCAGGCGAAGTATGGATAGCGGACCTGCACCTGGCCGCCGCTGCGGTCGGCGAGGACGCCCGCCCCCACGATCACGCCGCCCAGCGCCTCCACCGCCGCGAAGGTGTCCTCCAATGAGCCGCCAGTGGTGACGATGTCGTCGACGACCAGCACCTGCTGTCCCGGCTTGATCGTGAAGCCGCGGCGGAAGACCCGCCCGCCGCCCGAGTCCTTCTCGCAAAAGATGCCGGGGCACCCTAGCAGCCGGCCGACCTCGTAGGCCATGATCACGCCCCCGGTGGTCGGGCCCGCCACGATCTCCGCCCCGCTTTCGCGGAACCTGCCGGCGATCATCCGGCACAGGGGCTCGGCGTACGCGGCCCGCTCAAGCACTCGGAACTTCTCGAGGTACTTGTTGCCGTGGCGCCCGCTGGTGTATACGAAGTGGCCCTCCAGGAAGGCGCCTGACGCCCGGAAGATCTCCAGCGCCCGCGCCTGCCGCGCCTTGGGGTCGGCCCCGACCGCGGCGTCAGCCGCCAGCTCGGTGTTCACGCGCCGACTCCATGCGGTGAGCGGGCGCCCGACGCCGCCAGCTCGCTGATCGACGCCAGCTGACGCCGCTGCAGGTGGCGCTCGATGCCCGCCAGGACGTGGCGGCCGGCGTCCGGCCGCAGGAAGTTGAGGGTGCCGACCTGGACCGCGGCGGCGCCGGCGAGGATGAACTCGACCGCGTCCTCGCCCGATGTCACGCCCCCGGACGCGATCACCGGCACCGGGACCGCGCCCGCCACGGTGTAGACCGCGTGCAGGGCCAGGGGGCGGATCGCGGGGCCGGACAGACCCCCGGTTACGTTGGCCAGGACCGGCCGGCCGGTATCCAGATCGAGGCTCATGCCGACATAGGTGTTGACGGCCGAGAGCGCGTCGGCGCCGGCGTCGACGATCGAACGCGCGATCGAAACCATGTCGGTGACGTTGGGCGTCAGCTTGACGATCAGCGGCTTGGCGGTGGCCGCCCGCACGGCCGTGGTGACCTCGCCGGCGAGCTGGGCATCGACCCCGAACATCAGGCCGGCGGCGCCGACGTTGGGACAGGAGATGTTGAGCTCGATGCCGGCGATGTTGGGCGCGTCCTCGAGGCGCCGCACGACGTCGACGTAGTCGGCAACGCTGTCGCCGACCACGTTGACGATCACCGGTAGGTCCCAGGCTCCCCAGCGCGGCGCGTAATCGCCCGCCACCACCGCCACCCCCGGGTTCTGCAGCCCGATGGCGTTGAGCATCCCCGAAGGAGCCTCCACGATCCGGGGCGGGTCGTTGCCGACCCTTGGCTCCAGGGACGTGCCCTTGCTGATGATCGCGCCGTAGCCGGAATGGCCGCCCAGGGGCTCCATCTCGAAGCCGAAGCCGAAGGTGCCCGATGCCGCCAGCAGCGGCGTCGCCAGGACCAGGTCATCCCGCAGCCGGACGCTTAGATCCAGCGCGCCGGCCATCAACCCGCCACCCGCGCTTCAGCGGCCGGCCGCTGCGGCGCAGTCCGATGAGTCACCAGCTCCTCCATCGCCGCCAGCCGGCGCCAGTCGACCGCTCGCCAATCCATCACCGCGCCTTCGACGCAGACGCGGGCGAAGCCGCCGTCAGCGCTCGGCACCACGCAGCCCAGACAGGTGCCCAGGGCGCACCCCATCGGGGCCTCCAGTGAGACCTCACAGTGGGGAATCGTCGAGCTGCGCTCATCAAGCTCGCGCAGGAGCCGTGACAGGGCCGTCAGCATCGGCGTGGGGCCGCAGGCGTGGATCACGCCGACGGCATCGATCCACTCGCGGACGTCGCGCTTGAGCAGGTCGGTGACAAAGCCGCCATGACCCGCCGTCCCATCGTCGGTGGCCACCCAGCCGGGGGCGGCGCCGGGCAGCATCGACATCGGCAGCAGCTGGTGGGCGGTGTAGGCGCCGTTGACCCAGTGGAACTTGAGGCCGCGCTGCCGCGCGGCGCGGGCCACCAGAGGGAAGGGCGCCACCCCAAGGCCGCCGGCGACAGCCATGACGGTGCCGCTGTCGGGGAAGCTGAAGGGATGCCCCAGCGGGCCCAGGGCCTCGAACATCTGGCCCGCCTCGGCGGCAGCCAGGATGGCGGTGCCGCGACCGACGACGTTGAAGAGGATGTCGTAGGTCCCGGCGCCGGTGTCGATGTCGCAGAAGCTGAACGGACGCCGCAGGAGGGGATCGGTCCCCTCGGCGCATTGCAGATGGACGAACTGTCCGGGCATGCCGGCGCGGGCGATCCTGGGCGAGTGCAGGCGCAGCAGCCAGACGCCGGGCATGACCTCCTGGCGCAGGCTGCTCCACCAGCGCCGCCGCCGTGTCCAGCGAGGTCAGGCATGGAATGCGGCGCTCCACCGCCGCCCGCCGGATCTCGAAGCCGTCCCGGATCGCCAGTCGCGAGCCGTCGGCGTTGGCGCGGCCCGCGGTGACCTCGTTGCTGATGGTGTTGATGACCAGGTCGACGACCCCGCTCTTGATGAGGTCGACGACGTGGGGCGAGCCATCGGTGAGCTTGCCGACCTCGGCGACGCTGATGCCTGCCTGGCGCAGAGCGACGGCGGTGCCATGGGTGGCGTGGACCGTGAAGCCCATCTCGACCAGCCGGGCGATGATGGGCATCGCCTCGGCCTTGTCGCCGTCGGCGATGGTGCAGAGCGCGGCCCCTTCCCGCGGCAGGCGATCAAGGGAGCCCAGGAAGGCCTTGAACATCGCCGGGGGTAGCTCGGTGTCGATGCCCATCACCTCGCCCGTCGACTTCATCTCGGGTCCCAACTGGCTGTCGACCTCGAGCAGTTTGCTCATCGAGAAGACCGGCGCCTTGACAGCGAACACCGGGGTCTCCGGCCAGAGCCCGTCCTCGTAGCCCTGGTCACGCAGCGAGCGCCCCATCATCACCGCCATCGCCACCGGCACCATCGGCACCGACGTTACCTTGCTGAGGAAGGGCACCGTGCGGCTGGAGCGCGGGTTC
>WNFI01653751.1_pt1 | contig 11853 bp, 10 predicted proteins | sample 5400471 | NCBI WGS metagenome assembly WNFI01 (sample SAMN13153348, study PRJNA577476) | soil metagenome | isolation source: 100 cm saprolite on Douglas fir-dominated hillslope | place: USA:California | collected 2013-09-17
TGGTCCGGCGCGGCGTACGCATCGATGACGTGACGTAGTACCTCGTCGGCGGCGTTTACCACGGCATCCGAAGACGCGAGCCGCATTCGCTCGACGGCCGAATACAACTCGGCAATCACCTCCGGGCTCTTTGCCTGATGGCTCCACGCATCGGCAATGCGTTTTGAGGCTTCGATGATGAATTCCGCGTAAAGCGCTTCTCGCTGCATCGCGCGCTGGACGAGCGTATGTGCACGGGACTGCTGGCGCTGCGTAAGCCAGGAGGCGGCGAATGTCGACACACCTCCAACCAACGAGCCGATCAAACCGGAGAGGGCGGGAAGGATGCCTGGATCCATGGCATGAAACTCACGAGGCGCCGCGGAGTCAGCGGTCGACCCATACCGTCATTCCTGCTTCAATGCCGTCGCTCGGAGCGATCGGGTCGGTCCTCATGAGAAAGCTGTTGATGTCGTGGTCGCCGACGGCACGGGCGGCGCGCCAGACAGCGAATTCACCGAGCGGCCGCAATTCGGTGACGCGTGTGTCGATCGGCTCGCCTCGTGCCGTCGACAGACGCAGGGGCGAGCCGATGGCGATCCCCTTGAGATAATCCTCTCTCATGGTGAATGTGAACCAGTGTTCGTTCTTGGCGAGCAAGGTCATGACCGGCTGGCCTGGTGAAATCGCTTCTCCGGGCCTCGCGACCAGGATGCCGACGTGGCCGCTTCTGCCTTGCGCAAGGCTGCGGTGCTCTCGTCCAGCCGCTGTCTGCTGGCGAAATCCCGCGCCGAGAGCGCAGTCGCGCGCGCAAGCTGCTGTTTGGCAAGAGCCAGGTTGGCTTGAGCGATCCGGACGTTCTGTGCCGCGATGTCGACCTCTTCCCTTCTGGTCCCGGCAAGAACATTGGCTCGATCGGCCGTAGCGCTCGCCGCATTGGCCTTCGCTTCCTCGAGGGCTGCCGCGAGCTCCGGCGCATCCAAGACCGCCAAGACGTCGCCTTGATGAACCTCCTGGCCTGCCGATACGCGAAATGTCGTGAAACGTCCGCTCGTGTCGGGGGCAATCCGAATCTCGGTTTGGCGGACGACACCTTCGAGCTGAGCGGGCGTGGCGTTGGTCGCAAATGACCGGTATGCCAATACGGCACCGCCCCCAAGCGCTACGACGGCGAGGATGGAGACGACCTGGCGGACTGCGTTACTGCGCACGGCCGACCTCTCGTATCTTCGAAAGCCTGCCAGCAAGCATCGCAAGCGCCGCGTAGATGCCGGTCAGCAGCCAGAGGCGCCCCCAATCGCGCCACACGTCATGGATCGTCGCGCCCATCTGATTGATGCGGACCAACCCGTCGATCGCCGAGGTACTTGGAAATAGGCCGCTGGCAGCGCGTATGGTATCGGGGATCGCCTCGACCGGCCATGAGACGCCGACCATGAAGAACAGCGGCAGGCTCGTGGCGATAAACAGGAGCACGGCTGTCTCCCGGCGCCTGAACCAGAAGCTGACGAACTGAGCAAGGAAGCTGACCGAGAGAACGAAAGGCACGGCCATCAGGAAGAGATCGGCGATGCTCCCGAGCGTCGAGAAGCCGTAGAGGCGCGGCAAGATGATCAGGTAGAGGGCGATGCCCGGCATCGCGAATGAGAGATGCGCCAGAGCCTGACCTATAATCGCTGGCGCCGTTGCCCGTCGAACGCGACCGCTCCGGCCCCCTTGCTCGAAGGTGACTCCGCCGAGAGTGGCTGCGCCGAGCAGCAGCGTCTGCTGCAGGATCAGGATGAAGGCGGCCGGAACCACGTAACTCGCATAGCCGCCGGTCGGATTGTAGAGCGGTTGCGACAACAAGCTGACCGGAGCGCTGCGAATGAACGCGGCATGAGCAAGGCTGCCATCGAACCGTGCGCCGCGTGCCGCGGTTTCCAGATTGACCGTTCCAACGGCCTCGGAAATGCCCTGCAACATGCGGTTATAGAGGAGGAAATAGGCTGAATCGACATAGGCCGGAAGCCGCGCCTTATTCCCTTTGAGGATTTCCCGTTCGGTCCCTTCGGGAATGCCCAGCACCGCAAAGGCCTCGCGACGACCGATCGCGGCCTGACCGTCAGCCAGAGTATCGGCTCGGACCGCTACCTCGACCGCCTCGTCGGCGTTCAAGCTTTGGACGAGCTCGCGGGCGAGCTCGGTGTGATCCTGATCGATGACGGCGATTGGAATTTTCCGCAGCAGTTGACCGAGATAGGGCTGAGGATAAAGCGCGCCATAGATTAGCGGTGCCAGGACGATGAGGCCGAGCACGCCGCGATCGGCGAGAATGCGCCGGCATTCGACGACCATTGCGCCCCCGATGCCGCTTCCCATGGCCGCGCCTTCGATCGGCGCGGGCTCTGCTTCGCGCTTCGACGGCCGGGCGGCGACGGAACCGAGGCGCAACCAGCCGAGACCGAACAGGAGGATGGCGATCGCGCTCAAGATGGCGAACGGTTCGATCGACGTCGCGGGCGGCAAGCCGCGCACGGCCTGATCGAACAGGATCTGGATGTACCAGCGAAGCGGCAGCAATGTGCCCCAGATGCGTGGGAAGTCACCCATGGCCAGGAGCGGAAAGCCCACCCCGGCGAACCCGAATGCCGGATTGCAGAAGATGGCGGTCAGGCTCATTCCAACCGCCAGATTGCCGACAAGAAGCTGAAGCAGGGCGCCGAGCGAGAGATAGGCCATGACCAGCACGCTCGCGGCCGCCCCGATCAGCACGGAGTCTCCTCGAAACGGGACCCCGAAGAGCCCATGAATGATGCCGGCTTCGAGCGCCATCAACAGCATGAAGATCGCAAAGAGCGGCGAGAGCTTGCCAAGAAGCGCCGTCACCGGGCTTCCGCCGGCTGCCTTGAGCCAGGCTCTTCGACTGCGCCGAGAAAACTCGGAACCGACGGCATAACCGGCAGCGATTGCGATGACGACGTGGAGCACCGTCGGCAGGATGGCGCGGAGCAGGAATTGCGCATAATTGAGGGCGGGATTGGTCAGAACATATTGCTCTACCACCAACGAGCCCGGCGCGAAGGAGGAGCCGGGCGCGGGATGGGGAAGCGTGGCGGTCGCCGCAGCGATGGCGGTCGAGATTGCCGCCGCGGCACTGTTGCCCGGGGTGAAAAATTGCCGGTTATAGAGAACGACGATCTGGGGACCTTCGCGCGCGATCAGGTCATGCTCGAAGTTTTCCGGCATATAGATTGCTGCCAGCGCGTCTCCGGCGCGAATGGCGTGCATGGCGCTGTTCATGTCGCCGGATCGTTCGGCGACGCTCACGCCGGGAGCCGACGATACGGCCTGCACATAGGTGAGCGATGTCGGCGAGCGGTCGGCATCGACGATCGTCACCCTGAGATTGCGAATGACGGCGTTGCTGAACGTCAGGGTGAGGATCGCAAACGCGATGGCGGGCACCCCGATCGCCAGGAACAGCGCCAAGCGGTCTCGCCACATCCACCGCAGCTCGCGAACCGCGACGAGCAGCAGCCCGGGGCGGGGCAAGGCCCTCATTTCGTACCGCCCGACCACTCGGCATAGACGCTCATCCCCGGACGCAGCTCCGGCAGGCGCTCGATCGGATAGGCGCGAATCTCGAAGGTGCGGAGATCGAAATCGCCGGTGGCGCGGGTCGCACGCCAACCCGCATATTCGCCCTTTGTGGCAATCACCTTGATCTCGGCCGTGATCGAGCGATCGCCGAGCGCCGGAACCCGCATGCTGAACCGATCGCCGACCTTCAGGCCCTTGGCCAGGTCCTCGCGCAGGTCGAAGCGCAACCAGACATCGCCGAGATTGACGAGCGAGAGGAGGGGCACGCCCGGCGAAACGTACTCGCCCAGCTCGGCGCCGATCCGGTAGACTTGCGCCGCGATCGGGGCATTGACAACAAGTTCGTCCACCTGGGCCTTGATGGTCTCGATCGACGCCTGCGCTTTGGCCACGTTGGCGCGCGCGATGCCGCGCTCCTCGGCGGTGTACCCGTTGATGGCGGCGAGCAGCGCCGCCTTCGCCTGATCGAGACTGCGCTGCGCCACTTGGAGCTGGTCGCTGACCTCATCGAGCCTTTGGATCGGAGCATTGCCGGATCCCGCCAATTCCTTGATCCGATCGTAGGTGTGCTGGGCCAGCGTCAGATTGGCCGTGGCGGCTTCGACAGCCGCTTTGCGTTGCGCGACCACCTCCGCCCGGGTGCCGGCCTCTATATTGGCAAGCTGGGCAGAGGCAACAGCGAGACCTGCTTCCGCTTCCCGGAGCTTGGCGACGAGCTCCGGATTGGCGATCTCGAAGAGGAGCTGGCCGGCACCGACATTGTCGCCTCGTGAGACCGGTCGTTTGCCGACCCGTCCATCGACGCGAGCGGCGATGTCGACGCGCGTGGCGTCGGCCTCGCCCTGGATGATGAGCGGCTGCGGCCGAACCAGATACCAGAGGGACAGCCCGACGATACCGGCAACGATCAGGGCGACAATGACCGCCGGCCCGCGTGGGACACTCGACTGAACGACGGGAGGCGCGGCGGGAGTGCCGGAACGCGTTGGAGTCGGCAGGCCCGACGTGATCTCCGGCGCGGTTGGCGTCCGTTCATTGTTTTTTGACATCACAACCCCTCATCACGTGGCAATCGCCTTCAAGAGAATTTGGCTGATTGCCCCTTTGCGATGGTATATCGCACTACCCCGTGGACGATATCGATTACCCTGCGTAAGGGAGATTGCGCCTTTCCAATCCGGTCAAGGGATGTTCTCGACGACCATCTCCCAAACATCGTGTCCCTTGCCCTCGAGGACTGCGCGGGCGCTATACACGGCCATCCCGATCACAGCGCCGCATATGAACCCAGTCGATCTCGCTGCGGTCGATGGCATGGGCGATCCGGTTGAGTGTGTCGCCGACGATGCCGTAGCACCGTTTGGCGCCAGCGGCTTGCAGAGTCTCGATCAACACATCGGCCACTCGTTTACTCATGGGGAGAACCTTACAAATTGCGATTGTGGGTTGTGACAGTTAGTCGTGATCTACACTCACCTGAAGCTTGCCTCTGAAGACGCCATAGCCGGTCGCCGTTTAGAGCAGTATCAGCGGATTTCAGGTGAGATCGAAGCGATCGAGGTTCATCACCTTGGTCCACGCCGCAACGAAGTCTGTCACGAACTTTTCCCTCGAATCCGCCGAGGCATAGACTTCCGCCAGAGCACGCAGCTGCGAGTGCGAGCCGAAGATCAGGTCGACACGAGTGCCGGTCCACTTGACCTCGCTCGTCTTCCAGTCACGCCCCTCGTAGACGCCTTCGGAACCGGCGGACGGTAGCCATTGCGTACCCATGTCTAGCAAGTGGACGAAGAAGTCATTCGTCAGCGCCTCCACCCGCCTGGTGAAGACGCCGTTCCTGGACTTTCCGGCATTTGCGCCCAAGACGCGAAGGCCGCCCACCAGTACCGTCATCTCCGGGGCGGTCAGCATCAGCAATTGTGCGCGATCGACCAACAGCTCCTCCGGCGATAGGCGCTGCTTGCCGCGGAGATAGTTGCGGAATCCGTCGGCGGTCGGTTCGAGCGGCGCGAAGGAGGCGACGTCGGTCTGCTCCTGCGATGCGTCCATGCGCCCAGGTGTAAAGGGTACATTGACCTCATACCCGGCGTTCTCGGCCGCCTTTTCGAGCGCTGCGCTGCCGCCGAGAACGATCAGGTCGGCCAGAGAAACCCTTTCCCTGCCGGACGATGAATCGTTGAAGTCCCTTTGGATTACGCCGAGCGTCTGGAGCACCGTCGCCAGGTGCGCCGGCTGGTTCACATCCCAGTCTTTCTGTGGCACTAGGCGAATGCGCGCGCCGTTCGCGCCGCCGCGCTTGTCGGAGCCGCGGAAGCTGGAGGCCGATGCCCAGGCGGTCGAAACAAGCTCGGACACGGACAAGCCGGAGGCGAGGATCGTGGCCTTCAGCGTGGCAATCTCGGGCTCGCCGATCAACGGATGATTCACTTCGGGGATCGGATCCTGCCAGGGCAACTGTTCCTTCGGAACTAGCGGGCCGAGATAACGGGCGATCGGTCCCATGTCGCGGTGCGTCAGCTTGAACCATGCGCGGGCAAAGGCGTCCGCGAACTGATCGGGATGCTCGTAGAGACGCCGCGAGATCTTTTCGTATGCGGGATCGAACCGCAGTGCGAGATCCGTAGTCAGCATTGATGGCGCGTGACGCTTCGACGGGTCGTGCGCGTCCGGAAGCATTCCCGCGCCGGCGCTATTCTTGGGTCGCCACTGATGCGCCCCGGCTGGACTCTTGGTCAGCTCCCATTCGTAGTTGAACAGGTTCTCGAAGAAGTTGTTGCTCCACCTCGTAGGCGTGGCGGTCCAGGTGACATCGAGGCCGCTGGTGATCGCGTCACCGCCCTTGCCCGTGCCGTATTTGCTTTTCCAGCCGAGCCCCTGCTCCTCGATAGTCGCCCCCTCGGGCTCCGGACCCACCAGGGAGGCATCACCAGCACCGTGTGTCTTGCCGAAGCTGTGACCGCCGGCGATCAGCGCGACCGTCTCCTCGTCGTTCATCGCCATGCGGCCGAAGGTCTCGCGAATGTCCAAGGCCGCCGCGACGGGGTCCGGCCGGCCGCTTGGCCCTTCCGGATTGACGTAGATCAGGCCCATTTGCACAGCCCCGAGGGGATTCTGAAGGTCGCGGTCGCCGGTGTATCGTTCGTCGGCGAGCCACTTGCCTTCGGGACCCCAGTAGATGTCCTCTTCGGGCTCCCAGGTGTCCGTGCGCCCGCCACCGAAGCCGAAGGTCTTGAAGCCCATCGATTCCAAGGCGACGTTGCCCGCGAGGATCATGAGATCGGCCCAGGAGATTTTCTGGCCGTATTTCTGCTTGATCGGCCACAGCAGGCGGCGCGCCTTATCGAGGTTCGCGTTGTCCGGCCAACTATTGAGTGGCGCGAAGCGCTGCTGACCGCCTCCCGCGCCGCCGCGCCCGTCGCCGATCCGATAGGTGCCCGCACTGTGCCAAGCCATTCGAATGAAGAGCGGCCCGTAGTGGCCGAAATCGGCCGGCCACCAATCCTGTGAATCCGTCATCAAGGCACGCAAATCTTTCATCACGGCATGGAGATCAAGGCTCTTGAACTCCTTGGCGTAGTCAAACGCCTCTCCCATGGGATTGGAAAGGCTTGAGTGCCGGTGGAGCACCAGGAGGCTCACTTGGCTCGGCCACCAATCGCGGTTCATGCGCGCACGGGCAGCACCTGCATACGGGCACGCCGTCTGGGCCGAGCTATCGGTCATTGAGCTTCTCCTCTGCTTCGGTTACGTGTCCGTCTACGCTCGAGCGCCACGTCCATCAAACCGATTGTATCGATCTGACAAATCGATTTTCCCGATGGCTACGCTGACGTGGTGTGCTCGCCGAAGGCAGCTACGGGGTGAACGCGCCGCCGGCGCCGATGTTCTATCGGAGGCCCGCTCACGGCATGTGCATCTTCGTCATGTTCGACAACACCATCAGGTTGTCGTTGACGTTGGCGATGATCCAGATCGATCCGCCGATGACAAGAAAGACGACGAGCACGCCGAAGGCGAGAGCCAATATATTGTTCGTGCTTTCCGAGCCGCTGCCTAGATGCAGGAAGAATACGAGGTGAACGCCAATCTGGGCGATCGCGAGCACGAGCAGTCCAACCGGGATGCCCGGAACCCATAGCAAATCGGTCTGCGAAACGACAAAGGAAGCGATCGTCGCCAGGATCGCCAAGCCGAGACCAACCGTGTAGGAGAGATAGCTGGCCGTGGGCTCATAGTCTTCGACGCCCGGCGTGCGGTCGTAGAAGACGCGTTCTGGACTGTCCATCACGTGACTCCCATGAGATAGACCAAGGTCAGTACGCCGACCCAAACGATGTCGAGCGCATGCCAGAAAAGGCTCCAGCACAACAGTCGTCGAAGAACCGCCGATCGCAGTCCCTTGGCCATGACCTGCGCTACCAGATAGACAAGCCAGATCAGCCCGACTGTGACATGCACGCCATGCGTGCCGACCAATGTGAAGAAGCTCGACAGAAATGCGCTGCGCTCTGGCCCCGCTCCCCGTGCGACCATGCCTGCAAATTCCGTGAACTCAATAAAGAGAAAGGCGGCGCCCAGCGCGAAGCTGAGAGCGGAGAAGAGAAAGAACCGTGCCGGCTCCCGCCGTTCGGCAGATATGGCGCCAAGCCCACAGGTATAGCTCGACAGCAAGAGACACATCGTCTCGATGAAGACATTCCGCAGATTGAACAGCTGGGATCCTGTCGGGCCGCCAGCGGTATTTGCGGCCAAGACCGCATAGGCCGCGAATAGCGCGGCGAACATCACCATGTCGCTTAGGATGAAGATCCAGAACCCATAGGCGACTACGATGCGCTTGGGTGCCGGCCCGCCGTCGCCGCGCCCGCGCGCTAGCGTGGCTGAAAGCGCGGCGGGATGATTTTCGATGGTCGCGGCGGTCATGCGGGCTGCCTTTTGCTGGAACGGGCCTGCTCCGAGCTCGCGATCTCGGCCGCCGGAATCTCGTGCTCGCGCTCGTCGCTCCAGCCGGAGACCAGCATCGTCACGGCGGCAGCAAGGAGCCCCAGGATTGCCATCCACCAGATGTGCCAGATGAAAGCGAATCCGGTGACGACCGAAAAGAAGGCCGTGATGAACCCGACAGGGCTGTTGCGCGGCATCTCAATCGACTCATAGGGAGTGTCGATCGAGTTCACGCCGCGGCGCTTCATGTCCCAGAAGGCGTCGATCGACTGCACACGGGGCAGCGTCGCAAAATTGTAGGCCGGCGGCGGCGAGGAGGTTGCCCATTCCAGCGTGCGCCCGTTCCAGGGGTCGCCGGTCAAATCGAGGCGGTGCGCACGCGTGCGGATGCTGACATAGAGCTGGGCGATCTGGCAGAGGATGCCGCAGAAGATGACAACGGCTCCCAGCTCCGCGACCAAGAGCAAGGGTTGCCAGCCCGGGTCGGCAATGTGCTGGAGCCGCCTTGTCATGCCCTTCAGCCCGAGCACATAGAGCGGCGTGAACGCGAGATAGAAGCCGACGAGCCAGCACCAAAAACTTGCCTTACCCAGCCGCTCGTCGAGCGTAAAGCCGAAAACCTTCGGGAACCAGTAGTTGTAGCCCGCGAAGGCGCCGAACACGACGCCGCCGATGATGACATTGTGGAAATGGGCGACGAGGAAGGCGCTGTTGTGCAGCACGAAATCGACGGGCGGCATCGACGACATGATGCCAAAGGCTGCATTGACGTTGGCGCCCGCTCCCATGGTGAAGAAGTGATGGAGCCAGACCATCAAGGAGAGAACGCAGATCCCGAGTGTCGCCAAGACCATAGAGCGGTAACTAAACAGCCCCTTCCCGGAGAAGGTCGCGATAACTTCCGAGAAAATACCGAACGCCGGCAGAATGAGGATGTAGACCTCGGGATGCCCCCACGCCCAGAATAGGTTGACATACATCATCGGGTTGCCGCCGGCTTCGTTGGTGAAGAAATGCATGCCGAGATAGCGATCGAGCAGCTGCATCACGAAGGTCGCGGTCAAAATCGGGAAGACGGCGACGATCATCATGTTCACGGCCAGGGCGGTCCAGCAGAACACCGGCATACGGAAATAGGTCATGCCCGGAGCGCGCAGCTTGAGGATCGTCGTCACGAAGTTCACCCCCGTGAGCAGCGTGCCGATGCCCGAGATCTGCAATGACCAGAGGTAATAGTCGACCCCGACATCCGGGGAGAAGGCGAGCTCGGAGAGCGGCGGATAGTTCCACCAGCTGGTCCGCGCGAAATTGCCGACAATCAGCGACAAATTGACCAGCAGCATGCCGGATGCGGTCAACCAGAAACTCACCGAATTAAGCACGGGAAAGGCCACATCGCGCACGCCGAGCTGCAGGGGCACGACGATATTCATCAGCCCGATGACAAGCGGCATCGCCACGAAGAAGATCATGATCACGCCGTGTGCCGTAAAGATCTGATCATAGTGATCGGGAGGCAGGTATCCCTGCGCATCGCCGATGGCGATCGCTTGCTGCGTGCGCATCATGATCGCGTCAGCAAAGCCGCGCAGCATCATGACAAGACCTAGTGCCACATACATCACGCCGATGCGCTTGTGATCGACACTGGTGATCCACTCGCGCCACAGATAGGGCCACCAGCCCTTAATCGTGACGACCGCGAGGATGCCGAGAACCACGAGAACAACGACCACGCCGGTAACCAGTGCTATCGGCTGATCGAAGGGGATCGCGGCCCAGGTGAGCTTGCCGAGCATGTCAGCCTCCTGCGGGTTGAATTGGTTGACAGCAAGCCGCGCCAGTACCCGCCCGGCCCACGCTCGAGGTCGTCCAATCGATGATGTGCTCGAATAAATCGGCCTCGACCGAGCCGAAGGTTTTCGGCGGCACGGCCGAGCTCGGCTTCGCCAATTCGGCATAACCCGCCGCATCGAGCGCCGGCCTGGCGCCGTGCGCATCTTTGATCCAGGCTACGAAATCCGGCGCAGACACCGCTCTTGCAGTGAATCGCATGTCCGAGAACCCGTCGCCGCTGTACATCGCGGAAAAGCCGGGATATTCGCCTGGTGCGTCCGCCAGCAGATGGAGTTGGGTGGCCATGCCACCCATCGCGTAAATCTGGCCGCCGAGCTGCGGAATGAAGAAGGAGTTCATCACTGTCGCAGAGGTGATCCGAAAACGAATCGGGGCTCCCACGGGAATGATCAATTCGTTAACGGCGGCAATGCTCTCATCGGGGTAGATGAACAGCCACTTCCAATCGAGTGCCACGACGTCGACCCGAAGCGGGGCCGCATTTGCTGTAATGGGCGTGCGTGGATCGAGCTGGTGCGAACCAATCCAGATGACCCCGCTCAATAGGATTACAATCAACGCCGGGATCGACCAGATAACGAACTCGAGACGCCCCTCATAGTCATCGGAGGTGCTGCGGGTGGCTCGCGTATTCGACGACCGGTACCACCACGCAAATGCCAGAGTGGCCAAGATCACGGGAATCACAACGACAAGCATGATCACCGTCGAATTGATCAGGAGCAGCCGCTCCGCCGATGCGATCGGCCCCTTAGGATCAAGAATGCCTTCAGAGCAGCCGCTGAGTATCGCGGCGCCGAGTAGAAACGCCGCTCGGAGAGTGTGGCGCATATCAAACCTCTCGGCTGAGACTGATGGGATCGAAGGCGGCTCGAGAGGGTCGCGCAGCGAGTTCAGCCTGAGGCGATCCGACCGACGGCACCGGGACAGTCGCAGCCGGCTTGGTCGACCATTGGTCGCCGACATTGCAGACCAACAGCGCCGCAAAGAGCGCAAACAGATAGACAATCGAAAATGCAAAGAGCCGATGAGCGGGTTGCGCATCGCTCTCTCTGGCCCTGTGCAGCCGCACCGCGAGCACAATGAATAGTGCGCCACAGACGGCCGCAGTCGCGGCGTAGGTTGCGCTGGCAAACCCGAGTAGCCACGGCAGCAGCGAAACGGGCACCAAGAGCCCGCTGTAGACGAGGATCTGCCGCGTCGTGGCGGTTCTTCCGGAAACGACCGGCAGCATCGGGACACCCGCACGGCGATAGTCGTCGCTCCGATTGAGCGACAGCGCCCAGAAATGCGGCGGCGTCCACAGGAAGATGATCAGAAACAGAATGAGCGGTTCAAGCTCGATCTCTCCGGTGGCGGCCACCCAACCGATGACAGGCGGCAGCGCGCCCGCAGCGCCGCCGATAACGATGTTCTGTGGCGTGCTTCGCTTGAGCCATGCAGAATAGATGGCGATGTAGAAGAAGATCGTGAATGCGAGCAACGCTGCCG